>Ga0134121_10002303_pt1 | contig 16692 bp, 14 predicted proteins | sample KB301_FD_96463 | JGI IMG/M metagenome (GOLD analysis project Ga0134121, IMG submission 96463) | Terrestrial soil microbial communities without Nitrogen fertilizer from Kellogg Biological Station, Michigan, USA - KB3-0-1 | ecosystem: Environmental > Terrestrial > Soil > Unclassified ... | reverse complement strand
ATTGCTGCCGGTGAAGCTCCAGGACCTGCTGAGGTGTATGCGGTTCCTGTTGCGGTTGATGAACGAGCAGCGCCCGTGTAGTCGACGCAGAACCATCCGGTTGGTGCGGTAGCAGAGCCAAGAGGCCATGCGATCGCCCAGTTCGTGCCGGTTGCAGGCGAGCCTGATCCGGAGACGCAAGCGGTTGCAGTAAACGTCGTCGATGGGAACATGCTGCCGAGGTTGTTCTCGCCTGCAGCTGCGCTAAAGAGCGTGTTTGCGGTAGCAGCACATGTTGCTGCTGTTCCTGCCGTGCCGCTGTTGAATGCCGTTCCTGAGCCGGTGTACAGGTTTGCCTGTGCGCGCATGCCGGAGAGCTGTGCCTGAGTCTTAGCATCGTTCGCCTTTGCACGAGCTGAACCGAGCGACGTGAGGACGATTGTTGCCAAGATACCGATGATTGCGATAACGACAAGCAATTCGATAAGGGTGAAACCTTTTTGTATATTCTTTCGCATAATAAATTTAACTATCTAATAATTACTGTTCGCCGGAGAACACATACTCTTCCCCCGGAAAAACGACCATTTACTTTAATAATGCGCTTATTATACCACCTTACGCCCCCCGAGAGATGCAACCGGAGGTGTGGAAAACAAACGGGAGTTTCAAAATCCCCCGATTACTGGATGTTTGAGGCAATATTGTAGATCGGCACGAGAATGGACGTGAGGAGCACGCCGACGCCAAGACCGAGCACGACGATCATGATCGGCTCGATGAGCCCCACGAGAGTATCAACCGCATCATCGACTTCGCGCTTGTAGAAAGAAGCCAATGTTTTTAGGATATTGGAAAGTCCGCCCGTCTCTTCGCCCACTTTGACCATCTGCACCATGATCTGCGGAATGGGTCCGTCATGCTTGGCAAGGGCATCGGAAAACGAGCTTCCGGCTTTGACGCCCTCCCCTGCGTCTTCGAGGATTGTCTGGTACACCCGGCTGCCGACGATCTTGCCCGTGATCTCGATCGAACGGACGATCGAGACGCCGGACGAGAGCATCGTGCTCATATTGTCCGATATGCGAGAGAGATAGAGCTTGGTGTAGAGCTTGCCGACCACCGGCACCGAAAGGCGCACGGTGTCGAGATAGTTCTTGCCGCCCTCTGTTCGGGAGAGATACCAGATGTACATGCCCGCGAGCACGGCAAAGATGAGCACATAGATGCCGTAGCTGACGAAGAAATTGGAGATGCCGATGACGATCTTGGTATAGATCGGAATGCTCTGGCCGGACGTTTGGATGATCGCTGAAAGCTTCGGAATGACCATGACGAACATGAGCACCATGACGATGATGAAGACGCCGATGACGAACGCCGGATAGATGAGGGCATTCTTGGTCTTTGTGGTGAGCGCGTACTGGCGATCGAGATACTCGGCGAGATAGTCGAACACCTGGTTGAGCTTGCCCGACTCTTCGCCGGCCTTGACCATGTTCACATAAAAATCAGAGAAGATGTCGGGATGCTTGCCGAGCGCGCCCGAGATGCTCGTACCGGCCTGAATATCGTCGGTCACTTCGCCGAGCTTGCGCTTGAGGAGCGGATTCTCAGCGTTTGTCGCAAGGAGGGTGAACGCCTTGAGAGCCGAAACCTGCGCGTCGAACAAGGTGGACATCTGGCGCGAGAGGATGACGATATCCTTCATCGGCACGTGCTCGAAGACAGCGCGCTTGAAGATCGATACCTTCTCCTCTTCGGTCTTTACCGAGACGACGATCAGGCCGCGGCGCTGGAGAGCGGCGATGGCAAGATCTTTGTTCGGCGCGTCGATCGCGCCTTCTTTCTTCTCGCCCGTATTCGTAATGGCTTTATAAGTAAATGTCATAGGTTAGCTTGCCGCGAAACTATTAGAGGATCCTTTCGAGCGCTTTCGGGTTCATTGAATACAAATATGCGCTCTCCATGGTGATCTCGCCGGCGCGCACGAGGTCAAGCAGCGAGCGGTTCATGTCCACCATGCCCTGCTCGCTACCCGTTTCGATCACGATGTCGATCTCATGGGTGCGCTTCTCGCGGATCAGGTTGCCGACGGCATTGTTGTTGATGAGAAGCTCGTATGCCGGAATAAGGCCGCCCGTGATGCGCGGAATGAGGCGCTGGGAAAAGATGCCGAGGAGCGATTCGGCGAGCTGCGAGCGGATCTGGTCCTGCTGGGTTCCCGGGAACGAATCGATGATGCGGTCGATGGTCTGGGCCGCGTTGTTGGTGTGGAGCGTCGAGAGCACGAGGTGTCCCGTTTCTGCCGCCGTCACTGCGGTCGCGATGGTCTCAGGCGAACGCATTTCGCCGATCATGATCACGTTCACGTCCTCGCGGAAAATGCTCCGAAGGCCCGTTGGAAAATCCTTCGTGTCGATGCCGACCTCGCGCTGATCGATGATGGAATGCTTCTCTTCAAAAATATACTCGATCGGATCCTCGATCGTCACGATATGCTCCGGACGCTCGGAATTGATGAAGTCGATCATGGCCGAGAGCGTCGTCGACTTGCCCTGGCCTACCGGACCCACAACAAGGAAAAATCCCTGCTTCTTGCGGGCAAAAGCCATGAGCGTCTCCGGCAGCTTGAGTTCGGGCATAGTGCGCACTTTCGGAATGAGGCGGAGGGCGATGCCGATCGCGCCTTTATGGAAGAATGCGTTTCCGCGAAGTCGGGCAACGCCCTTATGGTCGTATGAAAAATCAATTTCCTGCTCTGCCAAGAAGCGGTCGAGCTTCGGCTTGTCGAGCACATAGGAGAGAATGCCCATCATGTCATCCTGCGTCAGCTTTTCCTGATTGACGAGCGTGATGAGCTGCGTAGCAGCGCGGATAGACGGGAGGCGGCCGGCAGAAAGATGGAGATCCGATCCTCCTTCTTTGATGACGACGTCGACGAGTCCCTCGATGAGTGGTTGTGCATTCATGATTGCTGTTTTTTGGCGATGATATCGCTTACTTGGGTAATGACTTCGGCAGGCGTCGTGGAAGCTTTGACGATGTATCCGACGGCGCCAAGCTCTTTCGCGCGCTTGATATCAGATTCCTGTCCCCGATTCGAGAGCACGATGTGCTGCGAGTTCGGCGCAAGATTTTCCGAGCGCATCTTTTCCAGAAACTCGAATCCGTCGACGACCGGCATCACGATATCGAGAAGGATGATGTCAGGAAGGTAGCTGCCGCTCCGGAGCTTCTCGAGCGCAGGAAGCGCGCCGAGCGCCGTCGTAACCTCATACCCACTCTGAGAGAATTTGAGGGCGTACATATCGAGGAGGAAACTGTCATCGTCGACAATAAAAATCTTTTTGTTTTGCATATGCGGTTGTCCCTTTATTATAGTATAGCCCCCTGCCCTTGCCTAGCCCGCACACTTACCTTGGCATAGCGGCTAGGCCGCACACCGAAGGTGCCATGGCAAGGTAAGTGTGCGGGCTGGCCCGTTTCCCGAGGCATTTACAGATTATATATTTCCTGGAACGGGATCTCGCCTTTCATGCACTTCAAAATGGCATTTTCGCGCATAGTAAGGAATCCTTTCTGGCGGATGAGCTTGTAGATCTCGGTCTCAACGGGCTTTTTGAGGATAAGCGACTGGAGATCCTTGTCGTTCGGATACATCTCGAACACGGCCATACGGCCGCGAGTGCCTGACGGGCATTCCGCAGACGGGAGCGCCTGGGTGAAATCGCCGGAAGGAAGCTTGGCTTTGAATTCTTCGGGAAGGTCGGCAAATTCCTTCGTCGCCATTTCTTTGAGCGCCTCCTGGTTGTCGGCCGGACGGAGCGACGACGGACAGGTGATGCGGACCAGGCGCTGCGCGATCGAGAGGATGAGGGTCGGCGCAATCAGATACGGGTCGATGCCCATGTCGATGAGGCGCGGCACGATGCCGATGGCGTTGTTGGTGTGGAGCGTGGAAAGCACGATATGTCCGGTGAGCGCCGCCTGGATGGCAAGCTGGGCAGTCTCCGCATCGCGGATCTCTCCCACCATGATGATGTCCGGGTCCTGACGAAGAATGGAGCGGAGTCCCGAAGCGAACGTATAGCCGATCTCAGGCATGACCTGGGACTGGTTCACATCGGGAATATGGTATTCGACCGGGTCCTCAAGCGACACGATATTGGATTTTTCCTTGTCGAGCTCGTTTAAAATAGAGTAGATCGTCGTAGACTTGCCCGAACCGGTAGGGCCGGTCACGAGAATAAGTCCGTACGGCTTTGCGAGCGCCTCTTTGACGAGAGCCATATGCGCGTCGGACAGGCCGATGCTGTCGAGCGATTTGACGCCCTTTTCCGTGTCGAGGATACGAAGCACGACCTTTTCGCCGTAGTACGACGGCAGCGTTGAGACGCGGAAGTCGATCTTTCGCAGATTGATTTTTGCGGAGAATCCCCCGTCCTGCGGCTTTCGCTTCTCGTCGAGGCGAAGCTTGGCAAGGATCTTGATGCGGGCCACGACGCCGGCGTACACCGAAAGCGGAAGCACGAGCGATGTATGGAGCACTCCGTCGACGCGGAAGCGAACCTTCACTTTGTCGCCGGTATTTTCGATATGGATGTCGGAGGCATTGCCTTCGACGGCATTGTTCAATATGACGGCGACGATCTTGATGATCGGCGCCTCTTCCACGATCTTTTCCTCCTCTCCGGGCTTGAGCTTTTCCTGAATCTTCTGCGGATCATCGATAGACACGTCGGCGGCCTTTGCGATCTCGGTATCGAGCTCGGAAAGCGCCTGGTCCACCTGTCCGGTCATTTCCTTGTAGTTTGCCATGATCTCCTTGAAGGCATTCTCGGATATGACAAAAAGCTTGAACGGAATTCCGCCGTGCCGATCGGTGATGAACTGGAGCGCATCGCTCGACTGCGTATCTTCGGGATTGGTGATGCCGACAAGAAGCGCGCCGTCTTCAATGCCGAGCGGCGCGAAGTGATAGTGCTTTGCGGCGTCCTCCGGTATGTATTTGAGAATTTCCGAACGGATGGTCTTCGGATCAACGACGCGCGCGGGCAGATTATAGAATGTGCTCTTTTCGGCAAGGAGGGTGTTTTCCGGAATGCCGTGGGCGATGAGCGACTCTTCGAGATTGCCGTCGAACTTCTCGCTCGCGAGGCGCAGAATGTCCCCTACCTGATTCTCAGGCACCAGTCCTCGGGCTACAAGTTCTTCGATGAATGTCATGGGTGAGCGAATATAAAATGATTAGGAGAAAAGAGAATGCATGAACACCACTAAAGTATATCACTTTGTCGTGCATCTTGAGAACCACGCTTTCTATTTTTGCAGTCGGAGGAGATCCGCTATCTCGATGCGAGGGCCGTCTTCCACTGTACGGTGTTGCCTGAGACAGGAAGGCCTCCGATCAAAGCCGCAGCGCGCACATAATAGGTCGTATTCGGCAGAAGGCCGGCGATCTGTTCGGCGAAGGTTCCCGGATTTGCCTGGGATTTCGGCGGCGTCATGGTCCCCAAGCTCGGCGTCGTGCCGTATTCAAACCAGCGGGTAGCTGTCGGATCGCCCACTGAGAGCGTTCCGTTTAACGTGCTTGTCTTTGAGGTGACTGATGACGGAATGCTTGTCGATACCTGGACCGAGGTCGCGGCCGTGTCGACACCGATCGGCGCAAACGGATTCGGACGTCCGGGATTCGTATCCGGCGGGATCGGACGGTTGAAATCCTGGAGCACGGCAAAGGCCGGGCTCGAGAAGAGCGTATCGTCGAGCTTGATCGACTGGATGTTTAAGAGCGAGGCCAGAAAATCCTGTCCGACAGAAGCGGTCGTGCTGCTTGTCGTATCGCTTGCGGCGGTGGATGTTCCCGCTCCGGCGCCTGCGGTCGTCTGGAGCGAGCTCGTGCTTGCCGGCGCCTTCTTGGCAAGAAATACCTTATAGCCGATCACGCCGAGAATGATGACGGCGACAAGGATGATGATATTTCGGATAATGGATTTTGGTTTCATGCGGATATCTTATTACTGCTTAAGCCAATACGTTTTTAACTTGACGGTAAAGACATAGGTCGACTTGCTCGCATCTCCCGACGCAAAATCGATCGACTGAATGTCGGTCAGGCGGAGCGAAGATTCAATGTCCTTCAAGAACGAGAGGAAATTCGTGTACGTTGCCGTCGTTGAGAACTGGAGATTGAACGCGCCGTAATCCGTCGAGGCGCTTGCAACGCTTGCGGGCGTGCCGGCAGCAAGCTGTCCGCTCCCCGCAGCTGCGGCGGTCGCGGTGGAATCAAACTTGATAGCCGCAAGCGACATGCCGTAGCTCTGCGCCATCTGCTGGATGTCGATGATCAGGCGGATGTTGTCCGCGTTGTCAGGCAAGAGCTTCGAGAGCCGGCCGAGCTGCTCAGGAGCGATCGAATGATACTTTGCGGCAAGCATATCGCGCTGCTCTTGAAGCTTGCGCGAATTGGTGAGCGCCGTGTCGTATTGTCCGGCAAGCGCCTTCAATGCCTTGACCCCTTGCGGGCCCTGGTATGCCGGATTCGTAAAGGCTACGAAAAGTCCGACAGAGATGATTAAGAGGATGATGGGAATGATTGATCTCATATGAATATATTTATTGGCCCGTTCCGGCAGGCGTTCCATTCGACTGGCTTGTCGGAAGGCCCGGAAGCGGAGACTGCGTGTCGGCAGGCGGAGTCGGCTGGCCCGCCCCGGCATCTGCCGCAGGCTGCTGTGCCGGCGCCTGCGCTGTTCCCTGCTGCGAAGTAAGCTCGCTCACGTGATTGGTGAATCGGACAAGGTCGGCATCAACCGTAAAGACAAGATCGAAGCTGACCGTGCCGGTCGCCTCATCGAGCGCGAGGTTCGAGAAGATCGAGTTGTGGATGTTCTTGTTGGTTGCAAGCTGATCGGACTGGAGCGCGATGGATGCATAGTCGCGCGCGCGGCCGCTCATGTGCACGATGACGGGCGCCGTCGGATCGGTCGGGGTCACATACGAGAACTTGGTGAACTGGATCGTCTTTAAGGTATTGAGCTGGAGCGCCGCGAATATCGGAGAGACGACGATGTGCGCATTGAGGAGAGCGCTCGCATCCGTGATGCGGCGATCAAGCGTCTGGAGCTGGGTGATGAGCGAAGGCTCGAACGAGTTGCGCGCGGTGACAAGCTCGGTGTTCATGGTCGCGATGTTCTTGGCCAGGCTTGCCTTGTAAAAATACATGCCGGCGGCGGATGCGAGCGAAGCAAAAAAGACGAGCGTTGCAATGAATGAAAAGAGCGACGTATGCGCGACGACCGGAACCCGGTCTTCGGCGAGCGGCTTCTTGGGGATGAAGGATGTTTGAAAATTGTTATCCATGAAAAGATGGGAAACGATCGTGAATCTTGCGAAAAAACGCGGAATGCAAACAGACTACCCTTCTATTGTAATACAAGGAGCACCGAGTGTATAGAGGCCGCGCCTGTGGAAGCTTGAAATTGCCCGTTTTCTCATTCCGAAAGCGGTTCTTGGACTTTTTCTTTTTTGAGCACCTCGAGGATCCCGGCTATGGACTTGGCGGAAACAGTATCGGGAATGAGCGTGCGGGTCGCGGTTTCGATATTTTCCCTGTTTGCACCGAATCTGCTCATATAGCTTTCGTATTCCCGGCGAAGGACCGCAAGCAGTTTTGCCAGCTGGGCATATTCGGCGCCGCCTTCGGGGAAGTTCTTGGCTTTCAGCGATTCGACGAGAGGCGCGGGGTCGGATGCTTCGACGCCAAGACGCGCGACGAGCCCGAGGAATAGAGTTTGAGCGCCTTCGATATGCTCGTTCTTCTTCTTTTCCATGGACGAAGCGCTGCCCATCTTCCTGAGCTCTTCAAACAAGACCATGATAATGATCGTGATGACCCACAAAAATCCGAACACCTGGAAAAAATCCTGCCCCGCATTCCTGACAATGAGAATATTGAATGTGCTGTGGAGAGCAATCGCGCACAAGAGGCCGAAAAGAGCGGCGAATATTTTGGCGCCCTTCGATCTGAAATACGCAAGGCCGAGACCGATGCCCGCAAGGCTTGCGGCGGCGGCATGCATGAGCGTCGTGCCGAGGAAGCGCATGGCTCCCGAGAGAATGAGCACGGCGGTGTCGCTCGTCTGGAGCGGCTTCAGAAAATAGAGCGCGTTCTCGAATCCGGCAAAGCCGAGCGCTACGACGATCACATAGACCGGATAATCTATCGGCGACTCGATGATGGGCGCCACTGAGAGAATGAAAAGGAAAATGCCGAACTTGAGCGCCTCTTCCGCTCCGGCAAAGAGGATGGTGAGCGTATCGCCGCCGCTAAAGGACGAAGCGATGAATTTTTCCACCGGCAAAGAGAGAATGACCATGAAGACGCCGCCGAGAAAGACGTAAAAGAGCGTGCTTGCCGGACGCGGACGCGCGCGATTTTCGCGCAGCCAAAAGAACAGCCAGACAAGCGCGGGAATCATCCCGCATACGATGGCGAGTGCGAGCGTATTCGGATCTTTGGCAAATGAGAGATCGATGTCGGGCATGCGATGAGAGCTTAAAGCTATCCCAGCTTCCTGAGCGCCAGGCCGAGCGCGACGGCGAATTCAGGTCCGGTCTCGGAAAGCACCTTGGCCACGAACTCGGGCACCTGGACTTTGTCGAACGGATTTCCAAAGACCACTTCGGTGCGGAACGTTTCCTGCGCATGCTCGCGGAGGCCGGGCAAGAGCGAGCCTGCGCCCGTGAGAATGACCTTCGAGATCGGCTTGTTGTACTTGCGCTCGAATACCTGCATGACGTTGGCCGATTCCGAGAGGATATAGTCGGCGGTGAGCTTTATGACATCAGAGACCGCCTTGTCATTGCCGCTGCCGAGGAGGCCGATGTCGCGCTTCATGTCTTCCGCCTTCTGGAACGGAACGGAGAGCGATTTTGCCACCGTGGTCGTCATGTCGATCGAACCGCGGTTCACGATATGGAAGGTGCGGACGATGCCGTACTCGACGATCGCAAGCTTGGTCTTTGACGCGCCCACGTCGATGAGGATGACGGCGGAGAGCTCGTGAGAGAACGTCGAGCGGATCGAGGAGAATATCTCGATCTCGAAGACGTCGCAATTGAGATCTGCGGTCTTTGCGATGTCGCGGTATTTCGACAGCGTCTCATTGTGAATAGCCGCCGTCAGAACTTCCGACTTTGCGGGAATCGTTGCGGCTTCTTTGTCTTCGTCGTAAAAGCCTTCCTGGCGGTGCGGGATCACCCAGTAATCAAGAGTGACCTCGGAGACCGGCACGGGAATATATTTGCGCGCCTCATTCGGTATGATCGACGGCAATTCCTTTTCGCTGATGGCCGACGGCAGCTCGAGCAGAAAAATGAGCGACGCGGACGACGGAATGGAGATCGCGGCATTCTTTGTCGTGATCGTTCCCTCGCGGAGCGCATCCGTGATGGCTTTGGTCAGGATCTCGGGAGCGAGGTTTGTCGTTGCGCCGACATCGAGATTGGCGTACGGTCCGAGAGCAAGCGTGCTATAGGTCTCAAGCACGGCTTTGCCGCCCTTTTTTTTGAGCTCTACAAGCTTGATGGACGACGTGCCGATATCAATGCCGACCGCCTGGTCGACGGATCCTGCCGCTATCCCTATGGAGCCCAAATTAAATTCTGCCATAATTTTCTTGAACAGGTTCATGAGGAATGGTTAACGATTAAAGCTTTTCGGGCGCTGCTCGAGTTCTCTTCTTTCCGGATCTTTATAGAGCTTCCAGTATACCCCTCCGGAGCCTTTTTCACAAAAACCGCTTACTGGCCGGGAGCGAGAGCCAGGCCATATTGCGGAGCGCGCATGGCAAGCATCACGTCCCAGACTTTCGGATCTTCGAGTCCTACCGCCCAAGCCGAGAATCCGGCAAGATGGTTGTCGGTCACCAGGGAAAGCTTCTTCTGGAAGCTCTGCTGGTCTTCGTACCAGGCCGTGTATTTTTGTCCGCCCTTGTAATACGTGACGTACGGAACGCCGAGCGTGTCGGAAAATCCCTTCTTCAGATAAGTCTTTGATTGGAGAAGCGCCCCGACCGAAGGATAACCCCGGATATCGGTACGGGTATTCGTCTTTGCGCTCCACACCCACGCATAGAACGGAATGCCGAGCGACACTTTCGAAGCCGGAATGCGGGCAAGCGTATAGCTTACGACGTCCTCTACCCATGGGATCGAAGCGACAGGCCCCACCGACTTCGAATCATCGTACGCCATGACCGAGACAAAATCGGCGGACTTGCCGAGGGCGCGGTAGTCGAATGCGCCGGTCCAGTTCTGCCATGAGCCCGCGCCGTAATCGATCGCAAGATCCGAGTGGAGCGGCGCGACGGCCACAGAGAGCTGCAGGCCCGCATTATGGAAATACGGCACGCTCTTTGCGACGAAGACCGAATAGAGATCGCGGTCGGACGCCTGCATGTGCTCAAAGTCGTACTGGTATCCGATGTATCCCCGAAGCTTGGCTTCGTTGATGAGCGCGGCGATAAGCGTATTTTGCGCCGCGTCGTCCTCAAGCAGATCGTGTATCCCCTTCTGGCTGAAGTTCTGGTTGACCACGAGCGGCATGACGCGGGCGCCTGCATCGCGCGCAAGCTTCAGTATCTCCGCGTTCGGCTTGCCGAGGAGCTTGCCGAGAGCGGTGGCCGCATACGTTTGCGGAGCGATGATGTCCATCGAGTCGATGTGCGCCCGGAGCGATGCAATGCCCGCTGCGGAGTTCGTGATATAGAGAAGCGCATGCGGTATGCCGGTTGCGGATGTGCCCATGAGCGCCTGCGGGGCGGTTTGGGCAAGCGCTATTGGCGCGAAAGTAAAAAGCGCAATGCCGAAGAGGAGCGCGCTTGCGCGCGCGATGCTAGGTATGCGTCGTTTGTGAAATGAAACGGTGTTTCCCATGTCGTTGTACCTCTTCATTGTGATTCCAAAAACGATAATATGCAAGCTTGATAGCCTCGCTCACGAAGAAATAGACAAGAACAATCCCGATAATAAGGGCGATATGGCTCCAGGCCGGGGTCGTGAATTTGAAGAAGCTTTTTCCAAAAGGCAGGAACGGCAAGCCGAGCGCCAAGAGGACCGAAGTGGCCGTAAGGACCATAAGCCAGCGCGACGGGGCCTTGGCTTTCCAGAACGGCTCCCGCGTGCGGATGGCAAACAGGAGGACAAGCTCGGTCAGGACGCTGCCGATGAACCAGTTGGTCTGGAGCACGGCCGGAGCGGCATGGCGGAAAATGGCAAAGAAAATGAAATCAAAGAGGCTTGAGACAATGCCGAGCACGATGGAGATGAGGACGATGTCGCGCACATTATAGCGGCGCGGCTTCCGGATGTCGCGCGGATCGATCGTGTCGGTCGCGATGGCAAGCATCGGATAGTCGGTCAGGAGATTGACGAGAAGGATCTGGATCGGCAGCATTGGCAGGTACGGGAGGATGAGCTGGGCGATGGCGATCGTGTAGAAATTACCGAAGCTTGAGATGAGCGTGGTCTTCAGATACTTCACCGTGTTCTCGAATACCGCCCTGCCGCCCTTGATCCCGCCGATGATCACGTGGAGCGAACGGTTGAGCAGGACGACATCGGCCGCGTCGCGCGCGATGTCGGATGCGTTTGCGACCACGAGCCCGACGCTTGCGATCTTGAGCGCCGGCGCGTCGTTGATGCCGTCGCCGAGATAGCCGACGACGCTGTCTTTTGAGAGCAGCTCGATCACGCGGTATTTGCCTGCAGGCGACATGCGCGCGAATACTTTATATTCATGCACGGCGAGAGCCTGCGCCTGCGGCGCAAGCGCCATGAACTCCGCCTCGGTGATGACATGCTTTCGGTCTTCGAGGATGCCGACGTCATGCGCGACCGTGCCGGCGACATCCGGCCCGTCTCCCGTGAGAATGACAATGCTCACCCCCAGGCGAGCGGCTTCGGCGATCGCGCCCTTGGTCGTCATCTTGATCGGATCGATGAATGAGATGCATCCGACAAAGGCCAGTTTCTTTTCGTCTTTTTCGCAGCTGTTCGGATGCGTGCAGGCGCCGCGCGCAATAGCGATGGTCCGGCGGCCCGCCGCGCCTTCGGCGCTCACCCACGCGAGTATTTCCGCCGCGCCTTCCTTGGAAAGCGCGGAAAGTCCGATGATCGTTTCCGGCGCGCCGCGAGCAATGAGCTCCGCCTCCTCCGCGTGCTCTTTTTTGACCACGACGGAGATGCGCCTGCGCGTAGGATCAAACGGAATGGAAGCGATGCGCGCATATCCGGATATAGCTTCCCGCTCGGACTTGGTCATTTTCTGATAGAGCGCAAGATCGAACGCATCCGCCGGCTCATGGCCGTCCCGGAGCTCTTCTCCGGCGGCAAGCGCCGCATAGCGCAGACAGGCAAGCGAATCTTTGGCATGCATGCCCGCGACCTGGAGGAGATTTTCGGTGAGCGTGCCGGTCTTGTCGGTGCAGAGTATCTCGATGCTGCCGAGATCCTCAACGGCCGAGAGGCGCTTCACGACGACATGGTGGCGCGCGAGCTCAAGCGCGCCCTTCGACAATGAGAGCGTCGTCACGACCGGCAAGGCTTCGGGAATGATCGATACGGCGAGCGCGACGGCGAACAGAAGCAGATCGATGATGTTCGTCGTGCCTTTGATGAAGAGATTCACGAGAAGGAGGATCACCAGGATGACGGTCACCATCTTGAGGATGAAGCGCGAGAAGAGATTGATGCTGTCTTCGAATGCGGAGAGATGCTCGGTCTCGACGGTGAGCGTAGCGATGCTGCCGATCTCGGTGCTCTTCCCCGTGTCGACGACAACGCCCACGCCCCGTCCGGCAGTGACGGTGGTCCCCGAGAACCCGCGATTGACGGCGCCGGCGATATCTTTGGCGGCTATTTTTTGCGGTGCGGCGCTTTTTGCGGCAGGCGCGGACTCGCCCGAGAGGATGGACTCGTTGATCGAGAGGCCGGAGGCCTCGATGAAGCGGACATCGGCCGGAATGATGTCTCCCGTCTGGACAATGATGACATCTCCGGGCACAAGGGTTGCGGCATCAAGCATCGTCTCTTCCCCCTCGCGCTTCGCGCGAGCGCGCGCAGTGATGAATCGCTTCAGGAGATCGAGGGATCGGGCAGAATGGTATTCCTGGAGGAACGAGATGACGGTGTTGACGAGAACGAAGGCGATAATGATGACTCCGTCGGAGCCTTCGCCGAGGAAGAACGCGAGCGCCGCCGCCGCTACGAGAATATAAATGAACGGCGATCGTATCTGCCGGAGCAGGATCGAAAGCCACGAGACCGTGTGCGCAGTGATCGTGTTCGGCCCCGAAAGCGAGAGCCGCTTCTCGGCTTCGGCGTTCGAGAGCCCGCCTTCGCGCGTCTTTTCTCCGGAGAATACCTCCTCGATAGTCTCCGTCGTGTAGGTTGCGATCGCCATATGCTCTATTATTATAACCCTTTTTGCGCTTGTTTGTAGAAATTGTGCATAGAGGTATACTATATGTGTCGGTTTATTTAGTGATTATGAAGAGAAGTACACTATGACTCTTGGAGCACACTAAAAGCTTTGACTGGAAAGAGCAAGCGCAAGCTTGCTCTTTCCATATCTACACCGCACTTTCATTTATTTCATGGAACAGACACACACAGCACAGCAAGGCGCCTGCGCCGCCTGCGGCACAAGCCCGGTCAACCACACGCTCACCTATGCGGCGACCGTCGTCGACGATATTCTCGCCTCGACCATGGGCGTCATGTTCTCCTGGATACGCATTCCGCGCGAAGGAACAATATCGAACATGGTCAGCGCCGGATTCGTCGGATTCTTCCGCATCTTCGGCCTTGCAAAATTCAGCGAGGACAGGACGAAGGCGGTGAGCGGCAGATCGGAAATGATCTGGGAAGAGGCGCACCGCCGCGGCATCAAGATGCAGCAGATCGTCATGTTCGGCAAGCCGCTCGAACAGTACCGCGCGCGGCTCGGCGGAAAGTGGTTTTATTTCCAGAGCATTCCCGTCCCCTACTGGCTGCCGCAGCGCGGCTATGAATGGGTGGACGACAAGTTCAAGCTCGGCAAGCGCCTTTCGGAGGCCGGCATCCGGGCGCCGAAAGTCGAGCATGTTCGCACCTGGAAAAAAGCCGAGCGCGTATTCGCACAGATGGAGAAGCCGGTGATCGTAAAGCCGCGCGCGGGATCCCGCGCGCGGCATACGACGACGAACATCCGCACGCTCGCGGATCTGCGGAAAGCCTATGACCTCGCGTGCATGATCGCGCCGTCGCTCGTCATCGAAGAGCATCTCTTCGGCAGCGTCTATCGCGCGACCGTCGTCGACAACAAGCTCGTCGGATTCTTCCGCGGCGATCCGCCGAAGGCGACCGGGGACGGAGTGCATACCGTCCGAGAGCTCATCGCCGAGAAGAACGCGCATCGGAATGAAAAGCTGAACGAGATCCGCATCACCGACGACATGACTTCCTTCATCGGCCGCTACGGGTACACGCTTCTGAGCGTCCTCCCGAAAGGCACCGTGCTCGACCTCTCGGCAAAAAGCGGCCGCTTCTACGGCGGCTACACGAAAGAGATGCTGCCCGAAGTCCATCCGAAGATGCATGAGATATTCCGAAAAGCAGGCATCGCGGTGGAAGCTTCGATCGTCGGATTCGATCTCATCATTCCCGACCCGGCCGCCGATCCCGATACCCAGACATGGGGCATCATCGAATGCAATTCCCTGCCCTTCATCGATCTCCACTACTTCGCCCTCGAGGGAGAGCCCGTCGATATCGCAAAGAACATCTGGGACCTCTGGGAAGCAAAGCTCGGACCAGCCGCAAAAAAATAAAACCCCTGCAGAATATGCAGAGGTTTTTTTGTTTTTCCAAGCCCGGTGTTTCAGAGCTTGAAGAACCATTTGATGATGCTTTTGGCGATTGCCCCGTAGAGCGTTCCGAGAATGCAGCCCGCGGCGATGCGGCCAAAAAAGGACAGCCAGGGATATTCGTGCTCGATCGCATACGAGTGCATGGCTCCGAAGAGCATGCCGGTGATTGCCATTCCCGCCATAAAATTGAGGATGGCGATCATGGCCGTTGCGGGATTCCTGTTTGCCGGAGAAGCGGTGTTTGCATCGGCATAGAGGCTCACCGCCGGGCCGCCGAAGATCACAAGGCCGAACAGGGCAGCAAGCAGCGGACCGCCGAGGCTGAACGCTACGGCACTGGGAATCCGTATCTTGCAAAAAATTTCCAATGCTCCGCCAAGAATGACGAAAAGCAGGGACCCGGCAACAAGCGCGCCGGCGATTTTCTGAACCCGTTGGTTCAGGATTACGTTATAAAGAAATATCTGTCGCATGAGAACGGTGTTTTAGTTCATTCATATTATACACCTTTTATACACAAATGTCAACAATGGTATCTTGTGTCATTCCGGATCAAGTCCGGAATGACAACGCAAAGAATTATGATTTTTGATCCAGATACACAAAACCCGCTCTTTGGGAGAAGCGGGCTTTGTGCAGTATGTGTATGAATTTTAGTTATTTAGTTTTTTTGGGTGTACCCCGGAACATCGCCCGAGCGGGCGGCGTCCCGTTATCTTGTATGGCCGTTGCAGCTACGGTCTGTCCGTTAAGCGTTCCGATCGCAGTGATCATGTCCCCGACTTTGACGTCGGCAAGCGTGATCGCCGTCTCTTTTCGGAATCCCTTGGTGAACTTCGCGTTTGTCGCATCGATCGTGTGCGTCTCATTCTTCATGCCGGTGATGGTGATCGTGGCGCCGCTTATGGAGGCAACCTTGCCGCCAAACACCGTGCGTGAAATATACGAGATATCATTGATGGTCGTAGCGGTGACATTCGTGCCCGACACCGTGCCGCGCACCGAGATCACATCGCCGACGGCGATTGAGCCAAGGCTTTCCGCAAGACCGAAAGGTCCGCTCGGAAATTTTACATTGGCCGCGTCGACGGCGTACGTCGTGCCCGCCTTATCGGCAAGCGTTATGGTCGTGCCGGATACGGCGGAGACCGTCCCGGTGACGCCCGGAGCAAGCTTGTTCTTGCCCATAAGCGGATGCATCGGCATGGTTCCGTCAAGGATTGATTTTGCCGCCACGGTATTGCCGCTGACGACACCCTCGATCAGAACCGTATCGCCGACCTTGATGTCGGCCACCTGGATCGCGGTCTTGTCTTTGCGCACGGTGGCGCTCGCCGCATCAACGGTATAGATCGCACCTTTTTTATCAGTGAGCGTGATGCTCGTGCCGCTTATCGCGGTCACTGCGCCCCGCACTCCCCGATTATCGCCCATTTTTCCCTCGAGCTTGCCCGCAAACATCGTCTTGTACGATGAAGCCGGCTGCGCATTCGTCGTATCTGCGTTCACCGCAAACGGAATGACCGCGGTCGAGAGAACAAAGAGGCCGGTCGCTACAAGATAGGTGTATTTCTTTTGATTCTTTTTCATTCTTTGAAAGATTAAGCAAATAATCTCGACCCGCACACTAATAGTACGGCTCGAGGTATTCGTTTGGTGCGGAATATTTTGTGGTCTAATGCGCCGAAAGACCCAAGATCTGAAAAGGATTTTTATTTGATGTCTTTGGCGATCTCAACGTCGCTGATGCTGTACATTTTGCGCTTGGCCATGCCCTGCATGATGCGGTTGGCGATAT
>Ga0134121_10002302_pt1 | contig 16693 bp, 15 predicted proteins | sample KB301_FD_96463 | JGI IMG/M metagenome (GOLD analysis project Ga0134121, IMG submission 96463) | Terrestrial soil microbial communities without Nitrogen fertilizer from Kellogg Biological Station, Michigan, USA - KB3-0-1 | ecosystem: Environmental > Terrestrial > Soil > Unclassified ... | reverse complement strand
CACGCTGTCGTAGGGCGCGATGGGAGCGCAGATGGCGATGCCGCCGTTCTTGGTGATCTCCGAGGCGACGTAGCCGATGCGGCGGATGTTGATGTCGCGGTGCTCCTTGGAGAAGTTGAGCTCGGAGGAGAGGTTCTTGCGCACCATGTCGCCGTCGAGCAGGGTCACCGGCCGGCCGCCGGTCTCCATGAACTTCACCAGCAGCGCGGAGGCGATGGTGGACTTGCCGGCGCCCGAAAGACCGGTGAAGAACACGGTGAAGCCCTGCTGCTTGCGCGGCGGGTGGGTGCGCCGCAGCTCGTCGGCCACCTCAGGGAAGGTGAACCAGGAAGGCAGGTCGCGCCCCTCCTGCAACCGGCGGCGAAGCTCGGTGCCGGAGATGTCGAGGGTGCGGGAGCCGGGCGGGATCTCGTCCTGCGGCATGTAGGTGTCGAGGTCCTCGACGTAGGAGACCATCTTGAACGGCACCATCTCGACACCGAGCTCGTCCTGGTGCTGCTGGAGGAGGACCTGGGCGTCGTAAGGGCCGTAGAACGGCTTGCCCTGGCGGTCGGCGCCGGGGCTCGCGTGGTCGCGGCCGACGATGAAGTGGGTGCAGCCGTAGTTCTTGCGGATCAGGGCGTGGAGCATCGCCTCGCGGGGTCCCGCCATGCGCATGGCGAGCGGCAGCAGCGAGAGCTTCGCCGTGTGCTGGGGCAGGCGCGGCATCACCGCCTGGTAGCACCGCACACGGGTGTAGTGATCGATGTCGCCCGGCTTGGTCATGCCGACCGTGGGGTGGATGAGCAGGCTGGCCCGCACTTCCTTGGCGGCGCGCAGGGTGAGCTCGCAGTGGGCCCGGTGCATGGGATTGCGCGTCTGGAAGGCCACCACCCGGCGCCAGCCCATGCGAACGAACTCGGCCCGCAGCTCGGCCGGCGTGTGGCGCAGCGCGCGGAAGTCGTAGTGGATGGGGAGCTGCAAGCCCTCGAGCCGGCCGCCCACGGCCACGCCGTTGGTCTTGTTGAGCAGATGGGCTACACCCGGATGATCGGCGCTGGTGGTGCCGAAGGTGGCCTCGGCGCTCTTCTCGCGGTCCGGCTCCCACATCTCCTCGACCGTCATCGCCGCGAGCATCACCCCTTCGGGGTCGCGCAACGCCAGCCGCCCGCCGACGCGCAGCTTCTCCGCCATCTGCGGCGTCACGTCGAGCAGGATGGGGATCGGCCACAGGGTGCCGTCGGCCAGGCGCATGCGCTCGCAGACCGAGTCGTGGTCCGCCCGCTTCATGAAGCCGGTCAGGGGCGAAAAGCCGCCGTTCAGGATCAGCTCGAGGTCACAGAACTGGCGCGGGGTGAGATCCCAGGACGGCCAGTCGCGGGAGGCCGCTTTCAGCTCGGCGGCGCGCTCGGGGCCGACCATCGGGTCGACCAGCGTGCCGCCGTGGGGCTCGATGAGGTGGCTCGCGGCGCCTTCGGGCCGCGGATCGGGCTGGGGAACTGGGAACGCGGAGACATTCGTCATGAGCTTCCTCGAAAGAGTTGGAGCAGGAACGGAAATAGCCGGGAAGCCGGCCAGGAGAATCGATTGATTCCGAAGGGAGGTCAAGTCACCGGCCCCCTGAGGGCCGGTTCGTGCGCACCCGCACTCTACAGTGCTCAGAAGAGGGGGAAGGGAGACAGACGGACGTCAGGGCCGCGCCGGCGAAGGCTCGGGAGGCTCGGTGACGACGATTCCGATGCCGGTGATGGCGGCCGGAATCAGAATGGCCTTGCGCTGCCACCACGCGATGACGCAGGCGCGGCAGACCTCGTCGGAGCGGCGGATGCCGGCGTGATTGATCCGCGTCACCACGCCGTCGCAGAGGAACGCCAGCACCTTCTGCCCCTGCTGTTTGGCGGAGGTCTCGCCGATCGTCAGGTTCTCGGCCACGCCGCGCTCTTTCTCGCTGAGCTGGACCCGGCAGTCGTTGGTGATCTTGATGACCTGGGATTCGGAACGGGCGACCACCCGGTTGGTGGCGTCGACCACGGCGCTATAGACCTCGATCTGCTCGTTGCGCATTTCGGGCTTGGGCGGGATGGCCCAGTAGTGCCCGCCGGGCTCGGCCTCGAGAGCCACCCAGTAGAAGTCCTCATGGTCGCGCCAGCGGAAGTAGAGCCGGGGAGACTGACCGGTGGTCAGGGGGGGGAGGTTGGCGCGCACGACGCCGTTCTGCTCCCGGGGCAGGCAGCTCGTCTTCTCCAGGGTGACCGTCTGCGGGTTCTGTGCCCCGGCGGCGATCGCGCCGGCGAGCATCAGGCCGGTAGCAACGAGGATGCGCACTTTCATCTTGGATTCCTCCCTGTCTTCAATATTGTAACCGAGTTCCGCGCCCTCGGCCTCATTGGCCCCCTCCTTGGCCGAGAATGGTCTTGGCGTAGGAGTCCACGTAGGGCGTCCGCCGCAGGTTGGGCAGCGCGCGCTTCAGCGCGGCGGCGGCGGCGGTGTCGTCGCCGAGCTCGTGGAGGGCCACGGCCAGGTAGAAGAGGCGCTCCGGCTCGTCCTCCCCGGGATCGCCGCCGCGGTGGAAGTAGGCGGCGGCGTCGCTCCAGCGGGAAATGCGGTACGCGGCCTCGGCCGCCAGGTGCTGGGCGTCCTTGGCGCCGGGATGGGCGTCGGCCACCTCGCGGGCGAGCTGAAAAGCCTGCCTCAGCTCCTTCGCGGGACGCTCCTGGGAGAGGAGCTGGCGCGCCTGGTCCATCTTCTGGCGCTCGGCGTCGGTGATGGGCTTGGGGTCAAGGATGGGCTTGGTGCCGGTCGCGGGTGGCGCCGTCACCGGCGGTTTCGCCGCCGTCGAGGTCGCCGGAGCCGGTGTCGTACCCGCGGCGGGTTCGGGCTTTTTCACGATCGCGGGCGGTGTGGACGACGGGTCCGGTTTCTTCACCATGGCCGGCGGCGCGGCCTCCGGTTTCTTGACCGCGGCGGCGCCGGTGGCGTCCGCCTTCTTGGCCACCGTGGCGGCCTCGGGTTTCTTGCCATCGGTCTTCTTGGCCACCAGCGGCCGGAAGACCGGCACGCTCTCCAGGGTCGCGGCCGGCAGCCGGGCCACCAGCCGCGGCTCCAGAGCCGCCCTCAGCTCGGGGGGCAGCTCGCCCTGGCTGTAGGCGGAGAAGCGCTCCTCGACCTCGGCGAGGCGCTTGAAGGTCTCGCGGAAGCCGTCCACGTCGTCGGCCCTGTCCTCGGCGAGCGCCAGGCGCGCCAGGCAGTCGGCCAGCACCTTGGGCTCGTCCAGCATGCCGAAGCAGGCGAGGGTCAGAAGTCGAGACGCGGACGCGTACTCCTTGCGGTCGTAGGCCTGCCGGCCGTCGCGCAGCAGGCCCAGATAGAAGGGATCGACCGCGGCGGCGAGGGCCGGCATCGTGAGGAAGAGCAACAGGGACAAAAGGGAGAGCTTGGGCTTCATACGGGTTCCGGCAGCGGGCGATTCGTCACCACCGCTCTGGGATTGTCGTCGACCAGGCGCCAGGCCACGTCCCGGCCCCAGCGCGCGGCGATGAGGTCGCAGGCGCGCTTGAGGCCCGGCGGGCGCCGGCGGACGCCGTGCGAGTCGCTGGCCACGAAGTGGACGAGCCCCGCGTCGAGCAGGGAGAAGACGTCGTTCTGGGGGCGGCGGCCGAAATCGCCGGTGACGCTCATCGCCGTCACCTGGGTGGTGGCGCCGAGCGCCACCAGGCGCTCCACCAGCTCGGGGTCGGTCGCCAGCCAGGGGATGAACTCGGGATGGGCGAGGATCGGGTACCAGCCGGCGACCGTGAGCTCGTGAACGAGGTGGATGGCCTCGGTAGCCGTGCCCTGGGAGTCGAGCTCGAGGAGAAGGTAGCGGGAGCCGGCGAGAGGGAGGACGCCGCCGGCGGGCTGTTTCTCGACCTCGGCGAGCAGCGCGGAGTCGACGTGGACCTCGCCGCCCAGGTAGACGCGGAAGCCGGGTCCCACGGCGTCCTGCAGCTCGCCGGCCAGGGCGCAGAGGCCTTCGCGGTCGGAGTTCCACCACTCGCCCCGGCGCTGGTGCGGTGTCGCGACCATCGCCTCGCAGCCGTCCCGGGCGGCCAGACGGCACATGGCGGCGGCCTCCTCCAAGCTCTGGGCGCCGTCGTCGACGCCCGGCAGGATGTGGCAGTGCAGGTCGATCATCAGGCGGCTGAACCGGCCTTCGGCTCGCTCTCCTCGGCGCCGTAGGACTCGTAGTACTTGTAGCGTTTGCCGAGGCCCGATTGCAGCGAGCTGTAGCGGTTGAGCACGGCACCCAGGATCTTGACGCCCGCCTGGCGCAGCCGGTCGCGGCAGATCCGCGCCTCCTCGCGCGTCACCTTGCCGCTGCGCAGGGTGAGCACCACGCCGTCGACCAGCATGCCGACGATGGTGGCGTCGGTGACCGCCAGGGCCGGCGGCGTGTCGAGGACGACGTAGTCGAAACGGGCGCGCATGGCGCGCAGCCAGTCGCGCATGCGGTCCGAGGAGAGCAGCTCGGAGGGGTTGGGGGGGATCGGCCCCGACGGCGTGGCCCAGAGGTTCGGCACCTCGGTGGGGAAGATCGCCTCGTCGCCGCCCGCGGTGAGCTGGTTGACCAGGCCGTAGCGGTTGGAGATCCGCAACACCTGGTGCAGGCGCGGCTTGCGCAGATCGCAGTCGACGATCAGCACCTGGCGGCCGAGCTGGGCGAGAACGATCGCCAGGTTGGCGGCCGTGGCGGTCTTGCCCTCGCCGGCGACCGCCGACGTCACGGCCACCGTCTTGAGCTCGCGGGCCGACGACAGGAGCAGGCCGGTGCGCAGGGAGCGGTAGGCCTCGGAGACCAGCGTGCGCGGATGCTCGTGCGGCACCATCTCGATCTGCACCGTTCCCACGCCCGCCTTCTTCCGGTCTTTCTTGTCCTCGCGCCTTTCGGCGGCCGTGCGTCCCGGCCGTGCCCGGGCAGGTTTGTCCCGGGGGGCCGGCTCGCCGTAGCCGTAGGCGCCGCCGTAGCCGTAGGTCTTGCCGAGCTCGGCCATGTCGTGGATCACCGCCAGCGGCGCCACTCCCAGCCGGCGTTCGATCTCCTCGGGCGACTTGAGCGTGCGGTCCATGAACTCGACGAGCATGGCGAGGCCGATGCCGGCGAGCAACCCGAGCAGCACTCCATAGGAGACGTCCTGGCGCAGCGAGGGGCGGAAGGGCCCGCCGGGCACCAGGGCCTTGTCGATGATGCGGATGTTGGACTGGCGGGTGTCCTGGAGGCGGACGGCGACCGCGGTCTCCGACTGCTTGTGCATCAGCTCGTCGAGGAGGTCGCGGCGCGTCTGGATCTCGACCTTCAGGTTGGTGTATCCCACGGCCGCCGAGTTCTGGTCGATCGCCTGCCCCTTGAGCGTGGCGAGCTCCGACTCCATCGCCTGCTCCTGGCGCAGCGCCGTCTGGTAGGAGGCGGCGGCGGAGCTGCGCGCCTTCTCAGCCTGCTCCTTGACGACGTCGTAGATGTGCTGCTGGCTCTTTTCGATCTCCGCCTTGAGCGACACCATCTCGGGGAAGTCGGGCTTGTAGGTCTTGAGCTTGGTGTCGTAGTCGCGCTGGAGGTTGAGCGCCTCCTTGCGCAGCTCGGTGACCATGCCGCCCGAGAGGCTGTCGGCGATGGTGTCCTTGGGCGCGGTGATCGTCTCGTGGTACAGAGCCTCTTTCTCGATGCGCGCCCGCTTGGCCTCCATGAAGCTGTTGTTGAGCACTTCGAGGCGTTTGACGGTGACGTTCTGGGCCGGATCGAGGGTCACGATGTCGCTGCGCCGGCTGAAGGCCTGGAGCTGCGCGTCCTTCTCCTGGATCTCACGCTTGAGGGTCTCGATCTGCGAGCCCAGGAAGGTGGAGGCCTTGCCGGCGGTGGCGTAGCGGTCCTCGACCCCCATGTCGATGAACGCCTCGGAAAAGGCGTTGGCCGCCTTGGCGGCGAACTCGGGAGAGGCGGCGGTGTAGGAGAGCTGCACCAACTGGGTACCGCGCACCGGCGCCACCGCGAGGCCGCCCCGCACCTGGGCGGCCAGCGAGCCCAGCACGGCGTCGTCGTCCTCCGCCGTGGGGCTGTGGCCGCCTTCCTTGCGGGCTCCGGGATTGAACGCCGGGTCCTCCATCAGGTCCAGGCTCTTGACCACCCGCTCGGCGAGGCCCCGGCTCTGCAGCAGCTCGTACTGGGTGGGGTAGAACTCCACGTTCCAGTAGTTCTCCAGCCAGGGGTTCTGGCCGCCGTTGCCCAGCGGCGTCAGGTTGCGGCGCTCGATCTGGATGGTGGCCGTGGCCTGGAAGGCCTTGGGGGTGATGGCGTAGTGGATGCCGGCGCCGACCAGGCCGAGCAGGCAGCACACCGCCGCCAGCTTCCAGTGCCGCCGCACCATGCCGAGGTACTCGCCGAGGTTGAACTCGGATTCCGGCTCGGCGGCGGCGACCGCCGCCGGCTCGGCTTCAAAGGGCACCGAGGAGAGGGGAGAGAGGGGCCTCAAAAGAACGACTCCTTGACGACCAGAATGTCTCCCTGCCGCAGCTCGAGGTCGGGCTCCCTGCCGGCGAGGATCTTCTTGTAGTCGACGGTGATCTCTTTGGGACCGCTGGTCCCGTTCGCCCGCTTCACCAGGATCTTGCTCGCCGCGCGGTCGGTCAGGCCGCCGGCGTGAGCGATCGCGGCGAGCACCGTGATCCGCTCGTTGCTCTTGAACTGCACGGCCCCCGGCTTGCTCACCTGGCCCAGGCAGTAGATCGTCAGCTCCACCGTCCCTGGGATGTTGATCAGGTCGTTGGAGAAGATGGGGATGTTGGCCTTGGGGTCGCCGCGCAGCATCAGGTCGTCGAGATTGATCGTCACCTGGTCCGACAGGCCGTTGTCGGCGCGGCGCAGGATGTAGGCGACGTTGCCGTGGGCCTCGATCAGGCCGCCGGCGGCGGTGAGCGCCTCGAGCAGGGTCCAGCGGCCGGAGAAGCCGAGGTTGCCGGGCTGCTTGACGGCCCGATCACCGAGATCGGCCGCGACCGGAACTCCAGCACCTGCACGTCCACCGACGCTCGCTGCATGTACTTGTCTTCGAGCAGCTTCTTGAGCATCGCGGTGATCTCGCCGGTGGTCTTGCCGGTAACCTTGACGTCGCCCAGCAGCGGGAGATTGACCGTGCCGTCCTCGCCGACCCGGCGGTCGCCGTTGAGCGTGGCGGCCTCGTCGACATGTACGGCGATGAGGTCCCGCGGACCGACTTGGTAGGTCGGATCCTTACCCTGCGCGCCCGCCGCCGCCAGGGTTGACGCCAGGAGTAGGAAATAAGCGGCTATCTTCTTCATACGGCTCGTCTTACTGCCCCCTCATCATACGCCAAGGAGAGGCTCGCGGTCCAGCGGCGGGAGCCGGGTAGCTCCCTACAGCCCTCCGAAGCTGAACGACAGGCCGGCCGAGGTGTAGGTGCGGCCGGGGCCGGAATCGGAGGGAGCGAAGCGGGAGCGCAGGGCGTGGAAGCCGAGCGTGAAGTCCCGGCCGAGGTCGAAATTGAAGTCGCCGCCGAAGGACGAGACGCTGTCGTGGCGGGGGGGCGCCGCGGCGGTGAAAGCGGTGAAGTCGTTGGCGCCGGTCTCCGCGAAGACGCGGACGCTGAAGCGCCTGCCGAAGCTCTCCCGCAGGGAGACGCCCAGCCGCTCGTCCTGGAGATAGGCGTAGCCGGGGGTGATGGAGTAGACGAGGCCGCGGTTGGCGTAGACCGAGCCGAGCAGATGGCGGCTGTCGCCCAGCGTCAGCGCGACGCTGCCCGTGGTCGCGTGGTAGGGGACGAAGTCGGACCCCTGGCGAGCGGAGAGCGACCGGAAGGCCAGCTCGCCCTCCAGGCCCAGCAGCCGGCTGCGGTAGCGAAAGCGGGCGAGGGGGGACGTGCCGCTGTTGGAGCGCGGCAGGGCGGCGCGGGCGAAATCCACCCGCGAGCTCTCGGTGCCCAGCGCCACCCATAGATCCGGGCGCGGTTGCCAGCGCAGCCCTCCCTGGAGCAACCGCTCCCGGCGGTCGAGGAGGCGCAGGCTCGTCAGCAAGGAGCTGGACGTCTCGTTCTCCAGGTAGGTGTGGTCGGTGAAGGCGCCGGACGTGAAGACGTAGAAGGTGGGGGTGAGCTCCAGGTCGGTGGTGAACTCGACGCCCTCCTCCCGCGAGCTGGTCAGCACGGGAACTTCGGGGGTGACGATCCGCAACTGCTGGGTACGGCCGGCCGTGGCCTCCACCGTGAGACGGTTGAAGAAGCCGTGGAAGCCGAGCTTATACCGGCCGTCGAACCGCCGGCGGTCCGCCTCTTTCTGCCACCAGACGTACTCGGGCAGGAGCTCGGCGCTCCAGGTCACCTTGGGGCCGTTGCGCAGGTAGGCGCGGAACCCCGCGCCTGCCGTGGCGGTGAAGTCGGAGGGGAGCTGCTGGCCGGTATTGAACAGGGTGCGGACGTAGGCGACGTCGCGCAGCGTCGCCCAGGGCGCGACGTACACGGCTCCCAGCCGGTAGCGGGCCCGGGAGACCTCGAGGTCGAAGGCCTGCTTGCGGCTGGCCGGCTTCTCTTCGGGTCCCCCGGGAGAGGTATACTCGAACTGAGCTCCAGCACTTCCGGCTAGCAGGAAGAGGACCAGGATCATCGAGGCTTGGATCTTCAAGCGCATGGTCTCCACTCGGCGGGCACGCTCGGGTTGGCGAGGGCTCTGTTGCAAGAACTCGCTCGGGTTGCCGCCATGATACGTCATTCCGATCTCGTCCTCACCGCCCTGCTCACGCTCCTCCTGCTTTTCGCGCCGCTGCCGTTCGGCGGCGTCACGGCCTGGGCCGAGGCCACTCTGCGGGTGGCCGGCTTCCTTGCCCTGGCCCTCGCCGCCCTGGCGATTGAAAAGCCCTCGGCGCTGCGGCCGGCGGCGGTGGCGGCCGTGGCCCTGGCGGCCGTCGCCTTGCTCGGCCTGCTGCAGAGCACGCCGCTGCCGGCGCGGCTCGCCGGCTTCCTCTCCTCCGGCCACGCCGGGCTCCAGCGGCAGGCCGCGGCCCTGGTGGAAGGGCCGGTCCCGGCAGCCCGGCTCTCACTTGCCGCCACGGCCAGCCGCTCGGCGGTCCTGGGCTGGGCGGCGGCGGCGGCGCTGTTCCTGGCCGCGGCCGTGGCCGGCCGCAGTCGCCTGCGGCGGCGCTGGCTGGGAGGAGCGGCGCTGGCCGGCGCCCTCTTCCAGGTGTTCTTCGGCGCCCGCGACTGGTTCGCCCACGCTTCCACGCTCTGGGGCGTCGAGCTGCACGTTCCCGCCCTGCGGCTGCGCGGCACGTTCGTCAATCCCAACCATCTCGCCCTGTACCTCGAGATGGCGCTCCCGATCGCCTTCGCCTGGAGCTGGTGGGCGGTGCGCCGGGCCTCCGAGCAGGTGCAGCTCGAGCGCCGGCTGTTGCTCATCGGCCCGCCCGTCCTGGCCTGGCTGACGCTGTTCGCCGGCCTCTCCTTCACCGGCTCGCGGACCGGGCTGCTGGCGGCGGCCGCCGCCGTCTCGGTGCAGGGCGCGCTGGTGGCCGGCGTCCCCCGTCGCTGGTGGCTGGCGCCGCTGGGCGTGCTGGCGGCGCTGGCCGGCATGGGGGTGGTGGCCGCCATCGGACCGCGCGAGGGGCTGGGCCGGCTGCTGGCCACCACGGCGACGGACGTCAGCCTGGGAGGGCGGCTGGAAGAGTACCGGGCGGCGCTCGGCCTCTGGACGCGCTTTCCGCTGACCGGCACCGGCCTCGGCGCTTTCCGCGACGCCTTCCCGCTGGTGCAGACGCCCACTCTGGAAGGCACCTGGTGGCACCCTCACAACGACTTCCTGGAGGTGCTGGTGACGGCGGGGCTGGTGGGTTTGGGCCTCGTCGCGGTGGGGATCTGGGGCCTCCTGCGCGGCCTGGGGCGCGTGCTGCGCGAGGGCGTCCGCTCGGAAGACCGCGCCGCGAGCCTCGCGGCGCTGGGGGCGCTGGTCTCGGCGGGGATCCACGAGAGCCTGGACTTCGGCCTCTCGATGCCGGGCAACGCGGTGACCCTGCTCATCCTGCTGGGCGCGGCGACGACGGCGGCGACGGCGAAGCGGCGCGGCCCCTCACCCCGGCTCGACGGTGCCCGGGACCACCTGGTAGGTCTGCGCGTCGACGACGTCCAGCACGTGGACCCCCGCGCTCAAGGGGGAGGCCAGCCGCAGCGCCGGCACGGCTCCCGCCACGGCGCGCAGGGGGAAGATCCCGAGCCCGGCGCCGTCCAGGCGTAGCTCCACCACCACTCCGGCCGGCGGCAGGGACGCGAAGCCCAGGACGAGGGCGGAAGCCGGCTCGGCCACGACCATCTCCAGCCGGGCGGTGCCCCGGTTCCACGTCCAGTCCTCCGCTCGCCAGGACCGCCGGGCGAGCGTCGACAGTTGGGCCTGCGCCTGGGTCAAGGCCTGGGCATCGCCGGCCGCGCGGGCCACCTCGGCCGCGGTCCGCCAGTAAAGCGGGCGGTGCTGCCAGGAGAGGTGGACCAGCGCCAGCGCTTCGCGCGCCTCGTCCCCCCGGTCCCGGGCGGCGAGCAGCCCTGCCTTGGCGAGCAGGTAGGGCGCCCAGGAGGCGGCCCCCAGGCCCTGCGTCCGCCGCTCGTAGAGGCTGGCCCGCGCCAGGTCTCCCGAGTACAGCGCCGCCAGGGCCTCCTGCGGCGGCTCCTGGCCGTTGACGAAGCGGGAGAGGCGCTTGAGGGCCGCGGGCTCCATCTGGCAGCCGGCCCACTGGCAGCGGTCGAGAGCCTGGGCGAGGTGGGGGGCCAGCCGCGCGGAGGTCGGCCCGTCCACCGGACCGGGCGGACAGCGCTCCAGAGCCTGCTCCAGAAGGGGGAGGAAGCGGACCTCGGGGCGGGCGCGCTGAGCCACCTTCAGATACAGGGCGCGGGCATCGGCGAGGGCACCGGTGCCGCGCAGCCGGTCCGCGGTGACGAGGTCGCGTTCGAGCTCGGCCAGGAGCTCCTCGACCGCCTTCTGGCGGGCCATGCCATAGCCGGCGAAGTCGCCGCGCTGGGCGAGGCTGGCCGCCGCCTGCTCCCAGGCCGCCGGGTCGTCCGGCAGCAGGGAGAGCCCCTCCTTGAGGTCGCCGGCGCGGTCGAGCCACGGTTCGAGGAACCGGTTGCGGTCCTCGGGATTGCGTAGGATCTCGGTCAAGAGGCCGCGAGCGACGGCGCGCTTGCGTGGCGAGAGCGCCGGCCAGACCTCCAGATAGGCGGCGGCCAGGAAGCGCACCGGCTCGCGCCGGGCGGGCGCCAGGCGGAGGGCCGCCTCGAGCGGCGCTTCCCAGCTCCGGTAGCGGGTGAAGAGGCGGGGATCGTGCGCCTGTGCCCAGCCGATGTAGGTGGCGGCTCCCAGCTCCTCGGCCGCTTCCCAGGAGGCGGGCCGCCGCAGGAGGATCTCGCCGCTCGCCTGGGCCGCCGCCGCCATGCGCTCGGCGGACTCGCGGGCCGCCCGTTCCGGCGCCAGCCCGCGGCCGCGCGCCGGATCGAGCTCCGCGGCGAGGACGGACCGGGCCGCCCGCAAGCGCACCCGCTCGGCGTCCGGCTCCCGGTCGAGAGGCGCGGTGTCGAGAGGGATGCCGCTGCGCGCCATCCAGGAGAAGGCCTCTTCGCGCGCCGCCTGCAGGGCGCGGAACTCGGCGCCCACGGCGAGGGCGAGGGCGAGGGCCGCCAGAACGGTACCGGCGCGCCAGAGCCAATCCGTCCAGCGGTGTCCGGCGGGCTCTGGAGAGGTCATGGGCGAAATGGTACCGCAGCGCGGATGATCGCGGGTATTGCGGGTGTTGATGCCGTATCCTCCTTTTCATGCCTCCGCGCTTCCGCCCGCCGCCCCTGGCGCTGTCGCCCGAGATCCGCTGGATGCTGCTGCGGGCGTTCGGGCCGGCCGCCGCGCCGGTTGCCGCGCCGGTTGCCGCGCCGGTTGCCGCGCCGGTCGATGCGCCGGCGGTCCTGGCGCTGGCACGGCGGTTCGAGGTGTCGGCGCGCATCGCCGCCCGCCAGGGAAAGGAACGGCTGGCTGCCGAGCTGGACCCTGAGGCCGCCGCGGGTTTCGTTCACGACCGGGTGGCCGCGGCCGCGGTTTCGATGCGCCTGATGGCGGCGGCGGGGCAGGTGGCGGCGGTGGCGGCGGTCGTGGAACCGGCGATTCCGCTCACCTTTCTCAAGCTCGCCGGCCTGGAGGGAGCCGGCCTGCTGGCCCCGGGGAGCCGGGGCGCCTGCGACGTGGACGTGCTGGCGCCGGACGCGCGGGCCGGGGAGCTGTGGCGGGCCCTGGTCGCGGCCGGCTGGCGGGGCGAGGGGCCATCGTACGAGCATCAGCTCCCGGCGCTCTCTCATCCCGAGCGCGGCGTGGTGGAGGTCCATCGCATCGTCCCCGGTCTGCGTCTGGGCGGCGGCCTCTCCGCGAGCTGGGAAGATCTCGCGCGGGAGGGGCTGCTGGTCCCCTTGGCGGACCTGCCGGGCCGCTGCTCGGCGGCGGTGCCGGAGGTCCAGGCGGCCCACGCCCTGGTCCACGGCCTCGGCCAGCACGGCTACTCCCCTTTCGCCTATTCACTGCTGAAGATGCTGGCGGACCTGCAGGACTTGGGCGACGGCGCTCTCACCCCGCGGGCCCTCTCCTGGGTGGCCCGCGACGTTCCGCCGGCCGAGGCCGAGGCCGCTCGCCGGCTCGGCCTGCGCCTGGCGGCGGGGGAAGATCCCGCCGTCTGGGAGATCGGCCTGCCTGAGGAGACGTTGCTGCGCCACATCCTGGCTGGCCGCCTCGACGCCGACTACGCGAGCGCTCTCCGCCTCGGTTTGTTCCGGCCGCAGCCGAGCGACCGCGGGCCGGTGGTCCGTCTCGCCCACGCGGTCTGGCACGCCGTCGCACTCTCCGACGCCCAGATCGACGCCATCTATGGTCCTCCGGGGGGCCGCCTGGGCTATCTTGGCCGGCGCCTCGCCCGCCCCTTCGACCTCCTGTTGCGGCTGGGGAGCTACGGCGCTCGGTGGCTCAAGCTCCGCGGCTATACTCCTCCGCCGTGATGCCCGCGTCCCGCTCCACCAACCGCCAGGCGAAGCCGCCCCTGGATTTCCGGCTGGGGACCTTCTTCCTCTGGCTTCTGGTGCTGGCGGTGCCGTTCGTGCTGGCGCCGGTGGCCAAGGAGTCGTTCCGGGAGCCGAAGCTGCTGGCCGGCGAATGGCTCGCGCTCGCTTCCCTCACCTGTTTCGCCTGGGGGCTGCGGCGGGTGGAGTCGGTGAGGCTCGCCGAGGTCTGGCGGTTGCCCGCTCTGCGGCTGGCCGTCCCCTGCCTGCTGGTGGCCACCGCCGGGCTCGCCTCCAGCCACCACCCGCTCCAGGTGCGCGACGCGCTCGTCGATCTCTGGATCGGCGCCGCCGCCCTGGTGGGATGGAGCGTGGCCCTCCCGGCGGTGCGATCGGAGCGCCTGCTGCGCGGACTGCTATGGCCGGCCTCGCTGCTGGCGCTGGTGGGCATCCTGCAATACTTCGGCTTCCAGCCTCTGGCCCTGGCGAGCTCGCAGCGCGGCGGCCGGCTCGCCATCACCTCGCTGGCCGGCAATCCGGGCGACCTCGCCGCCTACCTGGTGCTCCCCTGCCTCGTGGCGCAGCTCAGCCTGGGCCGGCGGCTGCGGGCCGGGGAAGGATGGGCGAGCCCCCGGGTGTGGGGCACGGCGCTGGCGCTGGCCGTCTCCTTCTACGCCATGCTCCTCACCCAGACGCTCGCCGCGGTGGCCGCCGTCCTAGCCGGCACTCTGCTGCTGTGGGCACCCCGGGTGCCGCGCCGCCGGGCGGCCGCTCTCCTCGCCGGGCTGCTGGTGGCATTCGCCCTGCTGGCCGCCGGCGTGGCTCCCTTGCGCCAGCGGGTGATGGAGAAGGCGCAGGCGCTGGCCGAGGGCAACTGGAACTGGCTTGTCACCGGCCGGCTCGACGGCTGGCGCACGGCCGTCTGGATGTTGCGCGAGCACCCGCTGACGGGCGTCGGCCAGGGTGCCTACCGGGCCGAGTTCGCGCCGGCCAAGCTCGCCCTTCTGACCCAGGGGGTAAAATTCTTCCCGGGCTTGCAAGAGGCAGGCTTCGCCAACGCCCACAACGAGCTCCTGGAGGCTGGGGCGGAATGGGGGATTCCCGGGCTGCTGGCGCTGGCGTGGGCGCTCTGGGTGCTGCTCGCCGCATTGATCCGCGATGGCCGCCCCGGCCGCGCACCCGAGGACCGGGCCCTGGCCTGGGCGGGAACGGCGGCTCTCGGCATCCTCTCCCTGGTCGATTTTCCATTCCGGATCGCTCTCGTGGCCTTCCCGGCGCTGCTCTTCCTGAGCTGGGTGCTGCGCCCCGAGGAGCATGAGGAGCACGGGGAGGAGGTTACGGGATGAGAGGCCGGACCCTGGCCGTGATCCTCGCCGCTCTCCTCGCCCTGGCGACGGCGGCGCAGACCGTCCGCTGGCGCGACCGGTCGACGGCGAGCCGGCTTCTGGCCGAGGTCGAGGCGCTCAGCCTGGAGGCGGCCCGCTCCGGCCAGATTCCGGCGGCGATGATCGCCTCGAACCTCCAGGCCCTGCGCCGCGCCGCTCCCCTCGACCCGGTGGAGGTGGGCATCCCCATCGCCCGCGGCAGCCAGTACTTCCTGCTGTCGCGGGCCGAGCCGGCCATCGCGGCCTACCAGGAGGCCCTGGCCCTGGAGCCCCGGTCCGAGGGTTACCTCAACCTCGGGCGCGCGCAGTGGCTCGCCGGCCGGCAGGACGAGGCCCGCCTGAGCTTCGGCCTGGCCGTTCGCCTCGACCCGCATCTCGCTCCCCTGGTGCCGCCGGGGGGCCTGCCGGAAGGCGAATGATGGCCGGCGAGCTCGCCGACGGGGTTTTCGCGGCCTTGCGCGACCTCGCCCGCGAGGCGCCGGTCGAGGTCGAGGTGCGAGGCGGCTGCATGGCGCCGCGGCTCGCCGACGGCGACCGGGCGCGGGTCGCCGCCGCCCGCTTCTACTGGCCGGGCGACGTGGTGGTCTTCCGCGCTCCGGACGGCCGCCTTCTGGCCCACCGCGTCCTGGGCTATCGCTTCCACCGTTTTCAAGGCGAGTTCGGTCTCGCTCTGGTCACCCGCGGCGATTCCTGCGTCGTGCACGACGCGCCGGTGCCTCTCGCGCGGGTGCTGGGGCGCGTGGCGGGCGCCGCTCCCAGCCCGGCGGACCGCGCCGCCGCCCTGCGCCGCTTCCTGGGGCTCGCCCTGCGCTGGGGCCGTCCGCGCCCATGAGCTTCGGCGACGAGTTCCTCCGCCATCCCGACCTCTTTCCAGGGCGCCGGAGCGGCGAGCCCTGGGGATCGGGGAGCCTGGCGCTCGACGTTCCCGGCGGCCCCTATCTCGTCGCCGGCCTCGCCGCCACCCAGATCGAAGCTCTGGAAACGCGCTTCGGCCGCCTCTGCCGGGGTGTGACGGAAACAACGGCGACGGGGCGGTCGGGGATCGCCACCGCGGTCTTCCGCGCTCCCGCCGCGGACTTCGTCGACCTCGACACCCGCGGTTGGGAGTACACCCTCGCCCTGGATCACGCCGAGCGCTCCGTGCGCGTCGCCGGCCTGCGTCTGATGGCGCGCCTCGACTGGGCTCCGGGCCTCGCGGGCGGCCTGTGGACCCCGGAGGCGGCGGGGGAGGAGTGGGCGTCGGTGCTCGAGAATTACCTCCGTCTCCTCGCCGCCTACCGCCTGCTGGCCGAAGGGGGCGTGCTGCTCCACAGCGCCGGGGTGACTGATGGCACGTCGGCCTGGCTGCTGCTCGGCCCCGCCGGCGCCGGCAAGACCACCGCCTCCCGGCTGTGCCTGGAGGCCGGCGCCGAGGTGCTTTCCGACGACCTCAACGCCGTGATCGTCCAGGAAGGCGGCCGGGCCGTCGTGGCGCGCCTCCCGTTCACCGGCGACCTCGGCGAACGGCAAGGCGGTAGCCCCGGCGACCCTGGCGAATATCCGCTACGGGGCCTGCTGCGGCTGCGCCAGGGTCCGGGAGCGAGCCTCGTGCCGCTGTCGCGGGCGTCGGCCCTCGCCGCCCTGATCGCCGCCGCGCCCTACGCCAACCGCGACCCCTTCCGGCACGAGGCCCTGCTCGCCGTCTGCGAGCGGCTGGCGCTGGCGGCCCCGGCCTGGGAGCTGACGTTCTCCCTGGGGTCCGACCTGTGGTCTATACTGAGGGCCGTGCAAGAATGACAGCCATCACGGGATCGACCGTCCTGCGCCGCAGGGCGGACGTGCGCTACCGCCGGATCGAAGGCGAGGCCGTGGTGCTGCGCCAGTCGGCGGCCGAGGTGCTGGTGCTCAACGGCGTGGGCGCCGCGGTGCTCGACCTCGCCGACGGCCTGAGGCCGGTCGGCGAGTGGATCGACGCTCTCGCCCTGAAGTACGGCGCCGACCGCGAGACGGTGGCGCGGGACGTCCTCGAGTTCGCCGGCGAGGCCGAGGAGGCGGGTTTGCTGGAGGCCCTGCCGGCGATACCTGCGACGTCCGGAGAGAAGGACGAGGACGGCGGATGAGCCTGGCGCGGCTGATGGCCACCGCCTGGCGCGAGAACCTGCTGGTCTCCGTCCTCGTCGAGCTGACCTACCGCTGCAACCTCGACTGCTTCTTCTGTTACAACGACCTGGGCCTCCAGGGGGAGCCGCTCAGCCGGGAGCAGTACTACCGGTTCTTCGCGGAGCTGCGCGACCTCGAGGT
>Ga0134121_10002301_pt1 | contig 16709 bp, 15 predicted proteins | sample KB301_FD_96463 | JGI IMG/M metagenome (GOLD analysis project Ga0134121, IMG submission 96463) | Terrestrial soil microbial communities without Nitrogen fertilizer from Kellogg Biological Station, Michigan, USA - KB3-0-1 | ecosystem: Environmental > Terrestrial > Soil > Unclassified ... | reverse complement strand
CGTGACAAGAAGAGCCTGGTCAACCAGCGCGAGGTCGAGGTCGACACCAAGTCGTTCTCCTCCGCGCTGCGCTCCGCCCTGCGCCAGGACCCGGACGTCATCCTGGTCGGCGAGATGCGTGACTACGAGACGATCGAGACGGCGCTCAACGCGGCCGAGACCGGCCACCTGGTGCTCTCCACCCTGCACACGCTCGACGCGACCGAGACCATCAACCGGATCATCTCCGTCTTCCCGCCGCACCAGCAGAAGCAGATCCGCCTCCAGCTGGCGGCGGTTCTCAAGTCGGCGATCTCGATGCGGCTGCTGCCGCGCGCCGACGGCACCGGGCGTGTGCCCGCGGTCGAGGTCATGCGGACGACGAACTACATCCGCGACTGCATCGAGAACAAGGACAAGACGAAGATGATCCACGACGCCATCGCGCAGGGGACGTCGCAGTACGGCATGCAGACCTTCGACCAGTCGATCTACCAGCTCTACAAGCGCGACCTGATCACCATGGAGGAGGCGCTGCGGCGCGCGTCCAACCCGGACGAGTTCAAGCTCAAGATCGCCGGCATCGAGTCGACCGCCGAGATGGCCCAGCGCGAGATGGAGAGCACGCTGCGCACCGGGTTCCAGGAGCCGTCGGGAGCGAGCCCGGCGGCGGCGTCGGGCGGCGGCGCGGCCGTGTTCGAGCTGTCACGGTCGCACGCGGCGGGCGGAGGAAAGAAATAGCCCGGTCCCCGGCTCGGGAAGCCGCACGCGCCGGTCATGTATACTTTCCGCCCCGCCGCAGGGGCCCCCCGCCCGTTCTCCCCGCGACCTGGGGCCGGGGCGGGACGAGGCGGCGTCCGGCGCGCGGGTCCTGGTGTCCGGAGACTCGAATGGCCGAGACCGCGTCGCAGATCCGCAGCCGCTTCCTGAGATTCTTCGCGGCGCGAGGACACCAGGTGGTCCCGTCGTCCTCTCTCATCCCGGCGCAGGATCCGACGCTGCTGTTCGCCAACGCCGGCATGAACCAGTTCAAGGATCTGTTCCTTGGCCGCGAGACCCGGTCGTACGCGCGCGCCGCCACCTCGCAGAAGTGCATGCGGGTCTCGGGCAAGCACAACGATCTCGAGCAGGTCGGCCGGACCCCGCGTCACCACACCTTCTTCGAGATGCTCGGCAACTTCTCGTTCGGGGATTATTTCAAGAAGGACGCGATCGCCTTCGCCTGGGACCTGCTCACCGGTCCCGGGGAGTACGCGCTGCCGAAGGATTCGCTGTTCATCACCGTGTTCCGCGACGACGACGAAGCGTACGCGCTGTGGCGCGACGGCATCGGCGTTCCGGCGGCGCGCATTTCGCGGCTGGACGAGAAGGACAACTTCTGGTCGATGGGGGACACCGGACCGTGCGGGCCGTGCTCCGAGATCCACGTCGATCGCGGGCGCGGGGAGAGCCGCTGCTCGCAGCCGTCCTGCGGGCCGGGCTGCGACTGCGGGCGTTTCATGGAGATCTGGAACCTGGTCTTCATGCAGTTCGATCGGGGCGCCGACGGCGTTCTCCATCCGCTCGCCAAGACCGGTGTCGACACCGGCATGGGGCTGGAGCGGATCACCGCCGTGCTGCAGGGCGTCGAGAGCAACTACCAGACCGACCTGTTCGCCCCGATCGTCGCCGCCGCCGCGCGTCTCGCCGGTGAAGCGGGGGCGGGCCGCCCCGAAGGGGCCGACGACGGCCGCCGCGTCGCGCTCCAGGTGATCGCCGATCACGTCCGCGCCATGACCTTCCTGATCAGCGACGGCGTGACGCCGGGCAACGACGGCCGGGGTTACGTCCTGCGCCGGATCATGCGCCGCGCGATCCGGTTCGGCCGTCTGCTGGGTCTCGAACGACCCTTCCTGTGCGATCTCTCGGACACCGTGGTCGAGGTGATGGAGGGCGCCTACCCGGAGCTGGTGGCGCACCGCTCCAACGTCGCCGCGACCGCCCGCCGGGAGGAGGAGCGCTTCGCCGACACGCTCGCCCTGGGGCTGCAGAAGGTGGAGGCGCTCGCGGCCACGCTGCGGCGCGACGGCAGGAACGTCATCCCCGGGCCCGAGGCGTTCCGCCTGTACGACACCTTCGGCGTGCCGCCCGATCTGATCCGCGACGTGGCGCAGGGCTGGTCGATGACCGTCGACGACGCGGGCTTCGAGCGCGAGATGGAAGAGCAGCGCGCCCGTTCGCGCCGCGGCATGAAGGAGACGCCGGCCCACGTCACCGGCGCCCTCGCGGGGCTGCAGGACGCCAAGGTCGACTTCCGCGGCTACGGCGAGACCGCGCTCGAGGAGGCGCGTGTCGTGGCCCTGGTGCGCGGGACGTCCACGGTGGAGTCGCTCGCCGCCGGCGAGGAGGGCGGGGTCGTCCTGGATCGGACCCCGTTCTACGCCGAGTCGGGCGGCCAGGTGGGGGACACCGGGTTCCTCACGGCGGGCGCCGGCGTCGCGCAGGTGCTCGACACGCGCGCGCCGGTGCGCGGTCTGATCGTCCACGCGGTGCGCGTCCGCGAAGGGCGTCTTGTCGTCGGGGAGCGGGTGCGCGCCGAGGTCGATCGGGCCAGGCGGCTGGCGGTCACCCGCGGGCACGACGCCACGCACCTCGTCCACGCGGCGCTGCGCGATCTCGTCGGGACGCACGTAAAGCAGGCGGGGTCGCTGGTCGAGGCCGACCGGCTGCGATTCGATTTCTCGCACTATGCCGCCCTCTCCGAGGAGACGCTGCGGCAGATCGAGGACATGGTCAACGACGTCGTCCGCCAGGACCTGCCAATCACGACGGCCGTCCTGCCGCTCGACGAGGCCCTGCGCCGCGGCGCCCTGGCGTTCTTCGGGGACAAGTACGGCGACACGGTGCGCGTGGTCGAGGTCCCCGGCTTCAGCCTGGAGCTGTGCGGCGGGACGCACGCGGCGAGCACCGGCTCGATCGGCCTGATCCGCCTCACGCAGGAGCGCGGGGTCGCCGCCGGGACGCGGCGGGTCGAGGCGCTCACCGGTGAGGGCGCGCTTCGGGAGGCGCGCGAGGAGCGCCGGGTGCTGTCGCACGTCCAGTCGGCGCTCCATGTCGAGCGCGACACCGTGACCGACGTCCTCGTCCGGGTGCTGGAGCAGAACCGCGCCCTGCAGCGCGAGATCGAGAAACTCAAGGTCGCCGCCGCGGCCGCCACCCCGGCCGAGAAGCCCGCGGGGGAGCTGCAGGAGATCGGCGGCGTGCGCGTGCTCGTCCCCAGGGTGCAGACCGGTCTCGACAAGAGCGCCGTGCGCGCGCTGGTCGACAAGACCCGCGAGCGCCTGCCGTCGGGCGTCATCGTGCAATGGGCGCTCCAGGACGACCGGGTCAACGTGACGACGTCGGTCAGCAAGGACCTGATTCCGCCGCTGCACGCCGGGGACATCGTCAAGGCGCTCGCGCCCCTGGTCGACGGCCGTGGCGGCGGACGCGCCGACATGGCGGAGGCGGGCGGGAGGAAGGTCGGGGACGTGGAAGAGGTGCGGACGCGATCCATCGAGATCGTCGCGACGATCGTCCGGGAAGCGAGGGCGGGACGGTGAGGCGACTCGTCCTCATGGCCGTGACGCTGACGCTCGGAGTCGGAAGCGTGGCGGCGACCGACCCGATCTATTACCGGCGCGATCCGGACGGCACGCTGGTCATCACCAACGTGCCCGACCACCGCGATCTGCGGCCGATGCGGCCCGAGACCCGTCCGATCCGGCCGGGCGAGGGCGCCAAGTACCGTGACATCATCTATCAGGCCGCCCGCGAGCAGGGCGTCCACCCGGAGCTGGCCTACGCGGTGGCGGCGGTCGAGTCGAGCTTCGACCCGCAGGCGCGCTCCGTGAAGGGGGCGGAAGGGCTGATGCAGCTGATGCCGGAGACCGCGGCGCGGTTCGGCGTCAGCGATCCGTTCGATCCGGCCGACAACGTGCGCGGCGGGGTCCGCTTTCTCAAGTATCTCCTCGACATGTTCGACGGCGACGTGCGTCTGGCGCTGGCCGCCTACAACGCGGGTGAGAACGTCGTCCTCGCCCTCGGCCGCGTGCCGCCCTACGAAGAGACCCGGACCTATGTCGCCAAGGTGATCCGGATGTTCGGGTCCGGACGCCAGCCGTACCTCGACGCGGCCGCCGCGAACCCGCCGGACGGGCGCGGTCCGCGCGATTCCGCTCGCGCCCACTGATCCGGATGTACGCCCCGCCCGACGAGCTCGCCCGAGCGGCGCCGAAAGCGGAGATTCACCTCCACCTCGAAGGCTCGATCGAGATCGAGACGCTGGTCGCATTGCGGGCGCGTCACGGCGAGACGGCCGACGCGGGCGCGCGGCGACGTCTGGCGGCGCTCTACCGGCATCGCGACTTCGCCGAGTTCCTGGCCCACTTCCGCGACCTCACACTGGAGCTCCGCGAGCCCGAGGACTTCGCGCTGGCGACGACCCGGCTCGCCGAGCGCCTGCGGCGTGATAACGTCCGCCACGCGGAGGTGATGTGCTCGCTCGGGATCTTCGCCCGTCGCGGACTGCCGGCCGCGGATGTCCTCGACGCGGTCGTCTCCGCCGGGGCGCGGGCGACGGCGGATGGGGGACCGCGAATCCGGATCCTGCTCGACGGGGTCCGTCAGTGGGGCCCGGACGGGCTCGCCGAGCTGGTCGAGCTGGCGGTGGGCCACGGAGGCCCGGAGGTGATCGGAGTCGGCATGGGCGGCGACGAGGCCTCCTGGCCGGCCATCGACTTCCGGCCGGTCTACGAGGAAGCGCGGCGCCGTGGCCTGCGCACCACCGTGCACGCGGGGGAGGCCGCGGGGGCGCGGTCGGTGTGGGAGGCCGTTGAAGTGCTGGGCGTCGAGCGCGTCGGCCACGGCATCCGTGCCGCCGAGGATCGCGAGCTGGTCCGGGCCTTGGCGCGGCAGCGGATCCCCCTCGAGTGCTGCCCGACGAGCAACCTGCGCACCGGCGTCGTGAAGAGCTGGGACGCCCACCCTCTGGGCGCCCTGCACCGGGCCGGCGTCGCCGTCACCGTCAACACCGACGACCCGGCCCTGTTCGAGACCACCTTGACCGAGGAGTTTCTGGTTCTGACGCGGCATCTCGGCCTGTCGACCGCCGAAGCGATGCAGGTCGGGCGGAGGACGATTGAAGTCTCGTTCCTCGAGGACGCCGAGAAGCGTCTGTTGCTCGCCGACTACGACGCGGTCGTGACCGACGTCGGGCGGGGACCGTCGTGACAGGGGAGCGCGGCCGGCGGGTGCTCGCCTGGACGGCGTGCGCCGCCGTCGCAGGATGGCTCCTCGCAGCCGGCGCCCTGCTGCGGCCGGCGGGCGGCCTTGCCGGGACCTATTCCTTCGCGGGCGCGGATGGCCGCGAGGTCGAGGTGTTGCGCCGTGTCGACCCGGCCATCGACTTCTCCGTCCCGCAGCGACTCGATGCGGCCTATCTCTTCCACTGGGACTACGCGCGCTACGGATTTCCCACCGACAAGCCGCCCTGCGTCATTCGATGGCAGGGCCTGCTCCGGGCGCCGGTCGCCGGCACGTACGGGTTCTCGATCGACGCATCCGGCGAGACCCTGTTCACCCTCGACGGGCAGGCGCTCGAGACGCACCCCGACACGCTCGCCACGCGGTCGCTGGCCGCCGGGCTGCACCCCGTGACCCTCGACTACCGACTGGGCAGCGGCGAAGCGCGGATCGTGCTCTCCTGGCAGCCGCCCGGCCGAGCCCTCGAGCCGATCGGAGAATCGTTCCTCGCCTCCGATGCCGACGGTCAGGAGGCGGGCCACGCCCGCCGATTCTGGGGACTGCTGATCGGCCTCGCCGGCCTCGCGGTCCTGGCCGCTCTCGTGGCGGCAGGTCGCCGGCACGCCGAAGGGCCGGCCGGCCGGCTGCTCGCCGCGATCGCCGAGGACCGGGCGCGGATCGCCCTCGCGGCCATCCTGATGCTCGCGGCGCTCCTGCGCTTTCATGACTACGCCCTGGTGCCGTTCCATCACGAGACGGCCGACGAGTATCAGCACGCCTGGGAAGGCTGGCACCTCCTGCACGAGATGACACCGGCCGCCTGGAGCACGTTCCCGGATCGCTATCCGCCCTCCCAGACCCGGGACTTCCGCTGGTTCGGCGATCGCTACGTCCTGGTCCGCCCCTACTTCGATCACCCGCCGTTGTTCTCCCTGCCCGTCGGGCTCCTGTGCTCTCTCGCCGGAGCGCGGTCGTTCCTGGAATGCACGCTTCCCGTCATGCGGATCGTGCCGATCCTGTGCAGCCTCGCGGGACTTCTGCTGCTCTACCGCCTGGCGCGCGCCCACCTGGCCTCGGAGCGGGCGGCCCTGCTCGCCTGCCTGGTCTACGCCACGGTGCCGGTGGTGATCCTGGGTCACCGTCTCGTGAAGGCGGAGAACCTCCTGGCTCTCCTGTTCATGGGGACGGTCCTGGTCCTGACCGAGGAGGGCCGGCGCTCGCCCCGGCGGGCCGCCGTCCTCGCGGGCATGCTCTCGGCCCTGGCGCTCTGGACCAAGGCGACCGGGGTCGCCGTGCCGGCCACCGCGCTTCTGATGCTGGCGTCGCGGCGGCGCTACAAGGACGCCGCCGTGGTCGCCGCCATCGCCGGCGCGGGCGTGGCTTTGTATCTTCTTTATGTCTCGGCCTACGACCTGGGGCTCTTTCTCAGGGTCTTGCAGGCGCAGGGGACGACCAAGTGGGTATCGCTCGACGCGTTCCAGGATCTGCTGGGCGGCAAGGTGGTGGTGAAGTGGTTCGGGCGGGGCACCTATCTCTGGCTTCTCGCCGCGGCCGCCGTGGCGGCATTCGGCCGGGCCCGGACCCTCCTTCTGCCGATCGCCGTCTACGCCGCCGTCCTCTGTCTCAACGCGGACCACCGGGTCGTCTACGGCTGGTACCGGATCCCCCTCTATCCTTTCTTATGTGTCGCGGCGGGGCTCTACCTGGAGGCGATGATCGAAGAGGCCAATCTCTACCGCGTCCTGCCGTTCGCCATGAGCGCCGTGGCCGGCTCGCTCCTGTACGCCCTGCCGGAGGCGATCGGCCAGTCGCGCTCCGTCGCCTGGCTGTTCGCCGCGGCCACGCTGCTCCCGTTCCTGCCGGGGATGATCCGGGAGGGTCCGGCGACGCAGCGGGTCGCCCGCGCCGGTGCCGGGCTCCTGCTCGTCGTCTTCGTCCTGGCGAACGTGGCCACCGTCGGCCGGCTGCTCGAGGTCTACGCCGCGACCCGCGGCCAGCCGTAGGCGGTGGCCTCCGCCTCAGCGCGAGCGGGATCGCAGGCGCGACACGCCCGCGCGAAGAAGGCGCTCGACCAGCTTCGGGGACGACGCCTCGCAATAGACGCGCAGCACCGGCTCCGTTCCGGAGGCCCGGAACAGGATCCAGCCGTCGTCCCCGAACAGCAGCTTGACCCCGTCGAGCGTGTCCAGACCCTTGACCGTCAGACCCGCGAGACGCGACGGCGGATTCGCCCGCAGCGCCTCGACCGCGCGGCGCCCCTCCTCGGAGGGGAGCGACAGGTCGATGCGCCGGTAGTCGTAGGCTCCATACGCCGCCTGCATGGCGCGGACGTGGCGGCTGAGACGACGGGGGCCCGAGGCGAGCATCTCGAGCACGAGCAGACCGATGAGGATCCCGTCGCGCTCGGGGAGGTACCGCTTGACGCCGATGCCGCCGCTCTCCTCGCCGCCGATCAGCACGTCCTCCTCGAGCATCAGCCGCGCGATGTGCTTGAACCCGATCGGCAGATCGTGGAACGGGACGCCGTGCCGCTTGGCGATCCGCTCCGCCACGAGGGTGTTCGCGAAGGTCCTCGCGATCGAGCCGCGCCAGCCCTTGGTGTCGAGCAGGTGGAGCGCCAGGAGGGCGAACAGCTGCAGCGGCGGGACGAGCCGGCCCGTCTCGTCGCACACCCCGATCCGATCCGCGTCGCCGTCGGTCGCGATGCCGACGTGCGCGCGGTGGCGGACCACCGCCTCGCGCAGCGGCGCCAGGTTCTCCGGTCGCGGCTCGGGGGGCGTGCCGCCGAACAGCACGTCCGGCGTGCCGCGGATGGTGTGGACGCGCGCCCGCGCGCCGCGCAGCAGGCCTTCGAGGATGCGCCCGCCGGCGCCGTGCATGCTGTCGACGACCACCACGAGCGGGCTGCGACGGACCGCCTCGATGTCGACCACCGCGTGCAGGCGCGGCACGTAGGCCGGGAGGAACGGGTGGCGGCGCGCCGGGGCGTGACCCAGACGCGGCGCGCGGCGACCGAGGAGGGCCTCGATCCGGGAGGTCAGCTCCGGCGGCGCGCTGCCTCCGAACGCCGCCTTGATCTTGAATCCGTTCCAGTCGGCCGGATTGTGGCTGGCGGTGATCACCACGCCGAGCGGCGCGGCGGCCGCCACGACCTGGCAGGAGACCATCGGCGTGGTCGTCGCCGTCTCGGGGAGGATCGTCGGGATGCCGTTGCCTTCGAGCACGGCGGCCGCCGCCTCGGCGAACCGGCGGCTCAGGAACCTGACGTCGTGACCGATCGGCACGGCCGATCCGGCGCGCCCTTCCTCGTGCACCAGGTCGGCCACCGCCTGGCTGACGATGCGGACGTTGTCGAACGTGAAGTCGTCCGCCATCACGCCGCGCCAGCCGTCCGTACCGAAGCGAATCGTCACGTGGTCTCCCGTTGACCGTCCCCGGGGGCTGTGCTATGTTCCGCGCGGCCTGCGCTTTCGGGCGCGTCGGCCGCGTCCAATCACCGGCGCGCACCGCCGGCGCATTCTATCCGGCGTGCCTCCCCGCATCAACAGAGGGATGATCAACCTTCCGACCTGGATCACGATCATCCGCATCTTCCTCACCCCCGTGCTCGTGGTGGTCCTGATGACCCGCACGACGGGGTTCGAGAGCCTCGGCGTGTCGTGGCAGATGATCGGCGTGGCCGTGTTCCTGCTCGCCTCGCTCACCGACTGGCTGGACGGCTGGCTGGCGCGCCGGCGCAACGAGGTCACCACCATCGGCATCCTGCTCGATCCGATCGCCGACAAGCTCCTGACCTCGGCGGCGTTCATCTCGCTCGTGGCGATCGACGCGGCGCGGGCGTGGATGGTCTGGATCATCATCGGTCGCGAGTTCGCGGTCGACGGCCTCCGGATGATCGCCAGCAGCCAGGGGATCACCATCGGCGCGAGCGTCTGGGGGAAGTACAAGACGGTCTCCCAGGTGATCGCCATCGTGCTGCTGATCTTCGGCAGCCGCTATCTCGGCGCGTGGGACATCGCCGGCGACGTCGCCATCTGGATCGTCGTCGCGGTCGCCATCCTCTCCGCCACCGACTACTTCATGAAGTTCTCCCGCCGGCTGGGTGTCGTCGGCGGGACGCCACCCGGCGGCCGGAATGGCGGCTGAGCCCGCGGCCCCGGGCACGCCCCTGCAGCGGCTGCGGCACGTCTTCCTGACCGGTCTGGTCATCGTCCTGCCGCTCGTCATCACGGTCTGGCTGCTCGGCCTCCTGTTCGGCATCGTGGAGAAAGTCGCCTCGCCGCTTCTGCTGGGCGTGCTCCGTCTGGGCTGGCCGCATCTGGTCAACGAGCCGGTCGTGACGACCTGGGTGGTGCCGATCGTCGGGGTCATCCTGACCATCGCGCTCATCCTGTGCGTCGGCGCCCTGGCGAGCAATTTCATCGGACGCCGCCTGCTCGAATCGTTCGACCGTCTCATGATGCGGGTGCCGGTCGTGAAGGGGATCTACGGCGCGGCGCGCCAGCTCCTGGACGCTTTCGGACGCGGCACCAGCTCGTTCCGGCGGGTGGTGGCCGTCGAGTATCCACGTCCGGGTGTCTGGACCATCGGCTTCCTGACCGACAGCGGCGTGCGGCTCGACCGCGAGACCGGGGCCCCCCTCGCCGGGATGTCGCTGGTCTTCCTGCCGACGACCCCGAACCCGACCTCCGGTTGGCTCGCGGTGCTCCCGGACGAGAGCGTCGTGCCGCTGGCCCTGACGGTCGAGGAGGGGGTCAAGCTGATCGTCAGCGGCGGGCTGGTCCGGCCACCGGGACCGGAGGCGCGCGTCTGATGTTCTACTGGTTCGTGAAGGGGATCTTCTTTCCGTTCGTCTCCTTGTATCTCGGGCTGACGCGCGAGGGTCTCGAGCACCTGCCGCGCCACGGACCGGCGATCGTGATCAGCAACCACGTCTCCTACATGGACGCCATCCTGCTCGGCTCCGCGACACCGCGTCCAATCCAGTTCGTGGTCCTGCAGTGGATGTACGACATGCTCCTGCTGCGCTGGTTCTACTGGGGCATGGGGACGATCCCGGTGCGCGCCGGAACCGACGCTCGCGGGCTGCGGCGCGCCGTCCGCGCCCTGGGCTCGGGCCGGCTGGTCGGTCTTTTCCCCGAAGGCACGCGCAGCCCCGACGGCCGGGTCGGCGACGCGCGCCCCGGGGCCGCGCTGCTCGCGGCGCTCAGCGGCGCGCCGGTCGTGCCGGCCTTCATCGAGGGGGCGCGCGACTCGATGCCGATCGGCTCCCGCTTCCCGAAGCCGGCGCGCATCCTCGTCCGCTTCGGACCCGCGATCCGGTTCCCCGTGGGACGTGGCGCGCGCGATCGCGATCGCCTTGCCGATTTCGCCCAGCGGATGGAGGAGGCGATCCGCCGCCTGGAGCCGGCCGCATGAGGGCGCGCCGGGCGGAGACGATCGCCATCGGCAGCGAGCTGCTGGGCGGCGAGCGCGTCGACACCAACGGCCTGTTCCTGTCCCGCTGCCTGGAGGAGAAGGGGATCGCGGTCGCCTTCCGCACGGTGGTCGGTGACGATCCCGGGGAGCTGCGCGCGGTGCTCGCGGCGGCGCTGGCGCGCGCCGACGTGGTGATCGCGACCGGGGGTCTCGGGCCGACGGTCGACGATCTGACGCGCGAGGCGGTCTCCGAGCTGCTCGGACTCCCTCTCGCCGAGGACGCACAGGTCCTCCAGGTGATCGAGGAGCGGTTCCGGCGCTACAAGTTCCGGATGGCCGACAACAACCGTCGGCAGGCGATGGTGCCGCGTGGTGCTGAGGTGCTGCCCAACCCGCTGGGCACGGCGCCCGGCCTCCTGCTCCGGCCGGAGGGGAAGGTGCTGGCCCTGCTCCCGGGAGTGCCGGCGGAAATGGAGCGGATGACCATGGAGTCGCTCCTGCCGCGGATCGAGGCGGAGCCGGAACGCTACGCGCGTCGCGTGCTGCGGATCGCCGGTCTGGGCGAGTCGGACGTCGACCGGCGTCTGGCGGCGTCGTACGCCGGGGCCGCGCCGGTCGAGTGGACCATCCTCGCCTCGCCGGGTCAGGTCGAGATCCACCTCCGGGAGCGGGTGCGCGGCCCGGCGGAGGCGGCCGGGATCGAACGACTCGACCGCGAGATCGCGGGGATCCTGGGCGTGCACCTCTTCGGGCGCGACGGCGACACGCTGGAAGGAGTCGTCGCGGCCTTGTTGGTCAAGCGGGGCGAGCGCCTGGCGATCGCCGAATCGATCACCGGGGGAGGGGTGGCGCGGCGGCTCACGTCGGTCCCCGGGGCGTCGCGCTGGCTCGCGGGCGGCGCGGTCTGCTACACCGACGCGGCGAAGGTGTCGCTGGCCGCCGTCGATCAAGACCTCCTCGCGTCGCAGGGCGCGGTCTCGGCGGCCGTGGGCGTTCAGATGGCGGAGGGGATCCGGCGGCGACTCGGCGCGGAGTGGGGGCTGGCCACGACCGGCTTCGCGGGACCCGAGGGAGGGGGACCCGCCCGGCCGGTCGGAACGGTGATCCTCGCGCTCGCGGGTCCGGGCGTCTCGGCGACGCGCGAAGCGCTCTTCCCCGGACAGCGGGGGACGATCCAGGATCGGGCGGCGCAGGCGGCGCTCGACCTGCTGCGCCGCGGGTTGCTCGGAGCCATCACGTCATGAGGCTCTTCGTGGCGGCGCGGCTCGCGGCCGATCTGCAGGCCCGCCTCGGCGCGCTGCAACAGGAATTGCGCGGCCTGCAGGGCCGCGTGCGCTGGGTGCGGCCGGAGGACATCCATCTGACATTCGTGTTTCTCGGCGAGGTGGCGGCGGAACGGCTGGCGCCGGTCCGTGAGGCGGTCGAAGCCGCCGCGGACGAGGGCCCGCCGGTGTTCCGGTTGCGGGGCTCCGGTGTCGGCGCCTTTCCCGTTCGTGGATCGCTGCGTGTCGTCTGGGTCGGTCTGGAAGGCGACCTCGCCGCCGCCGCGCTGCTGAAGCAGGCTCTCGAGGGACGTCTCGCGGCCTGCGGATTTCGTCCTGAGCAGAGGGAGTTCGTTCCCCACCTGACCCTGGGGCGCGTCGGTCGGGAGCGGGGTCGCGACGATCGGGCGACTCTCGAGCGCCACCGGGCGGTCGATCTCGGCGAGCTCCCGGTCGACGCGGTGCACCTGATCGAAAGCCGGCTGTCGCCCGACGGCGCCCGGTACGAGGCGCTCGCCGGGTTTCCGCTGAGGACCGCCGCATGAGGATCGTCGTCTGCGCCGTTCTCGGATTCGCCCTGGGCGCCCTGCCGTTCTCCTGGATCCTCGGCCGGTTGTTCGGCGGACTCGATATCCGGAATCTCGGGAGCGGGAACGTCGGCGCGACCAATCTGGCCCGCTCGCTGGGGTGGCGTCTCGGGCTGGTGGCGCTGGGTCTGGACGCCGCGAAGGGCGCGGCGGCCGTGCTCCTGGCGCGGCGGATCGCGCCCGGGATCGAGAGCGCTTCGCTGTGGGCGGGCGGCATGGCGGTTCTCGGTCACATGGTGACGCCGCTGCTGCGCTTCCGGGGCGGCAAGGGGGTCGCGACCGGCGCCGGGGTGTTCGCGATTGTGGAGCCCCGGGCGTTGCTCGTCGCCCTCGCGGTCTTCACGCTGACGGTCGCGATCGGCCGGATGGTGTCGCTCGCCTCGGTGATCGCCTGCGTGACCCTGCCGCTCGCGGCGCTGGCGCTCGGCGCCGAGCCGGGACGCCTGATCCTGGCGATTCTCGTCGGGGCGCTGGTGATCGCGCGGCACCGGCCGAACCTCGTGCGCATCCTCGATGGCACCGAGAACCGCGTCGGCGGGGCGCGATGACGCGCGCGGCGGTTCTCGGATCCGGCAGCTGGGGCACGGCCCTCGCGGTGCACCTGGCGCGCGGGGGCGTGGCGACCCGGCTCTGGTCCCGGCAGCCGGAGACGGCCGCCGCGCTTCAGGCCGCGCGCGAGAACGCGACCTACCTCCCCGGAGTCGTGCTGCCACCGGAGCTCGAGGTCGTCGCGGACCTCGCGGTGGCGATCCACGACGCCGAGCTGGTGCTGTTCGTCGCGCCGGCGCAGGCGACACGCGATCTGGCGCGGCGGGCGGCGGCCCACCTGCCCGCGCAGGCGAAACTGGTGGTCGCGGCGAAGGGGATCGAAGAGACCACCGGTCTGCTGCTGACCGGCGTGCTCGCCTCCGAGCTCGGGAGCTCGGCCGGGGCGCGCCTGGCGGTCCTCTCCGGGCCCAGCTTCGCCCTCGAGGTGGCGCGCGGGAATCCGACGGCCGTCGTGGTGGCCTCGGCCGATGCCGCAACGGCGCGGCGCGTGCAGGAAGTGATGTCGAGCGGCAACCTGCGACTCTACCGGAACGGCGATCCCGGGGGTGTGGCCCTGGCGGGCGCCCTGAAGAACGTCGTCGCCATCGCCACCGGCATCGCCGAAGGTCTCGGGCTCGGGCTGAATACCCGCGCGGCCCTCATCACCCGCGGTCTGGCCGAGATCACCCGGCTCGGCCTGGCGACCGGCGCTCGCGCTTCGACCTTCGCCGGTCTGGCCGGCGCGGGGGATCTGGTCCTCACCTGCACGGGCGGCCTGAGTCGCAACCGCGCGCTGGGAGTCGAGATCGGCCGCGGCCGGAAGCTGGAGGAGGTGATCGCCGGCTGGCGGATGGTGGCCGAAGGGGTCGCGACCACGCGGGCTGCGCTGGTGCTCGCTTCCCGGCATGGGGTGGAGCTGCCGATCGCGTCCCAGGTGAACGAGGTTCTGTTCGGGGGGCGTCCCGCGACGGATGCCGTGCGGGAGCTTTTGGCCAGGCCGCTCAAGGAGGAGGAATGATCGATCTCCACAACCACCTGCTCCCCGCGATCGACGACGGATCGAAGGGGCTCGAGGAAACGCTCGAATTCCTTCGTATCGCCGGCCGTGACGGGGTGCGCGTGATCACCGCGACGCCGCACATGAAGCCGGGGGTGTACGACAACGATCGCAGCGTGATCCTCGAGACGGTGGCACGTGTCCGCGCCGCGGCGCAGGGCGACCCGGAAGCCGGGAAGGTCGAGCTGCTTCCGGGAGCGGAGGTCTATTTCACCGCCGACGTCGTCGATCGGGCCCGCCGCGGGGAGCTCATGACCATCGCCGATCGGGGCCGCTACGTCCTGCTCGAGCTGCCTTATCAGCAGGTGCCGATCCATGTCGATGAGACCATCTTCCAGCTCCGGCTTCAGGGGCTGACGCCGGTCATGGCTCATCCCGAGAGGGTCGCCTACTACCTCGAGGACTTCGACCGGGTCGAGGCGTCAGTCCGGCTGGGGGCCCTGACGCAGGTGACGGGCGCCTCCGTGGCGGGGAAATTCGGATCCAAGGCGCAGGAGTTCTCCCACCGGATGCTCAAGAGAAACCTGGTTCATGTCCTCGCGAGCGACGCCCACGACGTCCGGCATCGCCCACCGGCGCTCTCCGATGCGGTGAGCGCCGCCGCCCGTCTGGTCGGTGCCGAGGCGGCGCGCCGCTTCGTGGAGGAGAACCCGCGCGCCATCCTCGAAGGCCGCGAAGTGGATGCGGGCGAGCCGACGTCCCCCCCCGCACGACAGCCGGGACTGCTCGGTCGCATCGCCGCCCGTTTCAACCGGCGGCGCTGACGCCACGCGGACGCCTCCCGGCCTCCGCACGGTCCCAGGGGAGCCCGCCGGAAGTGCCCGTTTACAAACGGCTTGGGCTCGAATAGAATGTGCCGAATCTGACCGAAGGAGAGGTGTCTCTGTGACGATCGGCAGCCGTCCGCGCGGACCGGTCCGCGCCCCGATCCTGCTCGCATGCCTCCTGGCGGTTGCTGGGATGGGCGGGTGCGCCTCCGGCGAGGCCAAGAGGTCCCCCCAGGACGAGTCCGGGCGTCTCCTGCGGCTCGGTTACGTGCAGTTCGAGCGCGGGCAGACGCAGCAGGCGCTCGATTCGGTCCAGCAGTCGCTCGCCAAGGACAAGAACAACGCCGACGCTCATAATTTCCTCGGCCTCATCTACATGAGCCAGAGCGAGTACGGCAAGGCGGCGGAGCAGCTGCGCGAGGCCGTGCGGCTCAATCCCTATTTCACGGACGCCCACAACCAGCTCGGCATCTGCTACCGCGAGACCAAGGACTACGACAAGGCGATGAAGGAGTTCCAGATCGCCCTGAACGACAAGAACTTCAAGACGCCGGAAAAGGTCCTGCTCAATCTCGGCAACCTCTACGTCGAGCAGGGGGTGATGAGCGAGGCGGTGCGCTCCTTCGAGCGCGCCGTGGAGCTCAATCCGAACTACATCCCGGGCTACCTCGCGCTCGGCAGCACCTACCAGAAGATGGGGAAGCCGGAGCAGGCCGCAGCACAGTTGCGCAAGGTGATGACGCTCGCCCCGGACACGCCCGAGGCGGCCCGCGCGAAGCAGCTCCTCGAGTCCGGGGGGGCGCGGAGCGGGTCGTGAGCGCGGCGGCCGCGACGCCGCCCGGATACCTCGAGAGGCTCCGGCTCGGGTTGAGGCGGACGCGCGAAGGAATCCTCGGCCGGGTGACGGCGCTGCTGCAGCCCGGCACGGCCACCGCTCCCGATTGGAAGCAGGATCTCGAAGCGGCCCTCCTCCAGGCGGACGTCGGGCCCCTGGCGGCCGGACGAATCGTGACGGCGGTCCGGGAGGTGGCCGGTCACGCGGCGCCGTCGCTGTCCTCGGTCCGTGAGGCCGCGCGGGTCGTGCTGAAGGAGATGCTCCTGGTCCCGGCACCGTCGCAGGCGGCGGCCGAGACGCGGCCGCGGGTCATCCTGCTGGTGGGAGTGAACGGGGGAGGGAAGACGACGACGGCGGGAAAGCTGGCGTGGCGGCTGACGCGCGACGGGCGCAAGGTGATGATTTGCGCCGCGGACACCTTCCGGGCCGGGGCGGGCGAACAGTTGCGGATCTGGGCCGAGCGGGCCGGGGCGGAGTTCGCCGGCCACCGGCCCGGGGCCGATCCTTCGGCCGTGGTGTTCGACGCGGCGGCGGCGGCCACGGCGAAGGGGTGCGACGCTCTGATCGTCGACACCGCGGGCCGGCTGCACACGCAGGACCCGCTGATGCGCGAGCTCGACAAGGTGGTCCGGATCCTGGGCCGGCAGATCGCCGGAGCGCCGCACGACGTCCTTCTGGTGCTGGACGCGACCACGGGGCAGAACGGCCTCCATCAGGCCGCACGCTTCCTGGAGTCGGCGCGTGTGGCGGGGCTGGTGCTGACCAAGATCGACGGCACCGCGCGAGGCGGCGTGGCGGTGCGCATCGTTCAGGAGCTGGGTATCCCGCTGCGCTACGTGGGAGTGGGCGAGGGGATCGACGATCTGCTCGATTTCGACCCCGATGCTTTCGTGGACGGGTTGCTGACCGCCGCCTGAGCGGGCGGTGGATCCCAGGCGGATGACCGGTGCGAGCGAGCGGCGACAAGCGGATCGACGAGGGGCACATGCGGCGGGTTCTTGCGCTCGCCGCGCG
>Ga0134121_10002299_pt1 | contig 16720 bp, 11 predicted proteins | sample KB301_FD_96463 | JGI IMG/M metagenome (GOLD analysis project Ga0134121, IMG submission 96463) | Terrestrial soil microbial communities without Nitrogen fertilizer from Kellogg Biological Station, Michigan, USA - KB3-0-1 | ecosystem: Environmental > Terrestrial > Soil > Unclassified ... | reverse complement strand
TGACGACGCGCCGAAGGTGTTGCCGCCGGAGGAACTCAGGACCCGGGTGGATCTCGGACCGGTCTCGGCACTCAACTATTCCGTGGCCAAGTCCTGGCAGATGACGGTGATGCAGGCGAAGTTCTTCGTCCGCATGCTGCAGAAGAAAGTCTCCACGAAAAACATTTCCGGATTCATTTCCATCGCCAGGATTTCCGGAGAGGCGGTGCGCTCGGGTCCCGGCAATTTCCTGCAGGTCCTGGTGCTGCTGTCGCTGTCGCTCGGCTTCCTCAACCTGCTGCCGATTCCGATTCTCGACGGCGGCCAGATCGTGTTCCAGGTGGCCGAATGGGCCAAGGGCGGACCGCTGTCGGACCGCACGTACCTGGTGGGGCAGCAGGCCGGCCTGTTGTTGCTGTTTCTGTTGATGGGCGTGGCGCTGTTCAACGATTTGTCCGGTCTGTTCGGCGCGCGTACATAAAAACGTTTCAGGGGATTCCATTGACCAAGCGGTTCGCGAGTCTTTTTGCTGCCAGCTGGATGTTGCTGGCGGCCGCCAGCTACGCCCAGGAAGGCCCCAACTTCACGGTCGGCGACATTCGCGTCGAGGGACTGCAGCGCGTCACGGAAGGTTCGGTCTTCAACTATCTACCGATCAACATCGGCGACACGCTGACGCCGCAGCGGATCCGCGAAGCGGTGCGCGCGCTGTACGACACCGGCTTCTTCCGCGACGTCGAGCTGCGCCGCGACGGCAACGTGCTGATCGTGGTGGTCAACGAGCGCCCGACCATCGAGAGCTTCGAGCTCAAGGGCAACAAGGACATCAAGACCGAAGACCTGACCAAGTCGCTGCGCAACGTGGGACTCGCGCAGGGCAAGACCTTCGACCGCTCGGTGCTGGAAGACGTGAAGTCCTTCCTGCAGGAGCAGTACGGCTCGCGCGGCAAGTATGCGGCGCGCATCGACGCCAACGTCGAGGAGGTGCCTGGCAACCGGGTCAAGATCAAGATCGACATCGTCGAAGGCAAGCGGGCAAAGATCCGGCAGATCAACATCGTCGGCAACAAGACCTACAAGGAAAAGGACATCCTCGAGACGTTCAAGCTCAAGACCCCGGGCCTGCTGTCGTTCTACAAGCAGGACGACCGCTATTCGCGCGAGGACCTGACGGGTGACCTCGAAAATCTGCGCTCCTTTTATATGGACCGCGGCTACGCGAATTTCGAGGTGGAGTCCACGCAGGTGGCCATCGCCCCGGAGAAGGACGACATCTTCATCACGATCAACGTCAACGAAGGCGAGACGTGGCACGTGAAGGAAGTCAAGATGGCCGGGACCTTCGTGATCCCCGAGCCGCTGCTGCGGCGTTACGTGCTGGTGCAGCCCGGCGACATGTTCTCGCGCAAGGTGATCACGGCCTCGCAGGACCTGCTGCAGAACCGGCTCGGCGAGGACGGTTTCGCCTTCGCCAAGGTGGACCCGGTGCCGGTCACGCTCGGCGATCCGAAGAACCACGAGTTGTCGCTGACTTTCTTCGTCGATCCCGGCAACCGCGTGTACGTGCGCCACATCAACTTCAACGGCGTCACCAAGATCAATGACGAAGTGCTGCGCCGTGAAAGTCGCCAGCTCGAAGGCGGCTGGTTGTCCAACGTCGCGCTGGATCGCACCAAGCAACGCCTGGAGCGCCTGCCGTACATCAAGAAAGTCGAATCGGAGACCAAGCCGGTGGCCGGGTCCGCGGATCTCGTCGACGTGGACTACCACATCGAGGAGGGCCCCTCGGCGCAGCTCGGTGGCGGCATCGGTTACTCCGAGTCGCAGTCCTTCATCCTCAGCGGCAACTACGCAGACGCGAATTTCCTCGGCACCGGCCGGCGTGTGTCCATCGACGTCAATTCGGGTCAGTACAGCAAGGTGTATGGCATGTCGCTCACCGAGCCGTACTTCACGGCGGACAACGTCGGCTTCACCAGCAGCCTCACATATCGCGACCAGACGCAGTTCGTGTCGGCCGCATCCGATTTCTCGTCCGAGACACTCGCGGCGGCATTCGACATCGGTTATCCGCTTTCGGAAAACCAGGGTGTGCGCTACGGCCTGTCGTTCCAGAAGTCGAGCCTGCTGGTCACCAACCAGAGCAGCGCCCAGCAGGCCATCGACTGGGTGGCGAACAACGGCAATCCGAAGCAGAACTGCTTCTTTGGCAGCGTGGACGTGCCCTGCACGGGCCCATACACCCTTTCGCTGTACAGCACTGACTACCGGACCGTCGAAGCCACCGCTTCATGGAGCTACGACAGCCGCAATCGCACGCTGTTTGCCGATCGCGGCATGCGCCATTCGTTCGGGGTGTCGTACGCCCTTCCGGGAATCAGCGAGGTCCAGTACTACGTCGCCAGCTACGATTTCCTGAAATACATTCCTTTGTTTGGCCGGTTCACGCTGCAGCTGGGGGCGGACCTGGCCTATGGCATGGATATCGGCGATACCACCGCGATTCCCCCGTACCGGCAGTTCTATGCGGGTGGTCCGGACACGGTGCGCGGCTACAAGGAGAGTCGACTGGGTCCAAAAGACGACTTCGGCAACCCGTTCGGCGGCAACCTGAAGATCACGGGCAACATGGAAGTCATCATTCCGCTGCCGCAGAAGTTTCAGACCTCGGCGCGCCTGTCGTGGTTTTATGACATCGGCAACGTCTTCTCGACCGGCCATCGCTACACTTTCTATGGACCGACCCGTCAGCCGGTCGAGTACGACTTCGAGTATGATAAATTGAAGCACTCGACGGGCGTGGCGGTGCAGTGGCTAGCACCCTTGGGTGTGTTCCGGTTCAGTTACGCCATCCCGTTGAACGCCTACAAGGGCGATCAGTATCTCTACCCGGATGAAACGGAACGTTTCCAGTTCTCGGTAGGACAGGCTTTCTAAGAGGCCAGATTGTTTTAGAGCCAGATTTTCTAGAGGTGTCTCAGTGCAGGTTTCGTTTCGTAAAGTTTTCCTGGGTTCTCTCCTGGCTGCGATGCTGGCCGTACCGGCCATGGCGGAGCAGAAGATCGGCGTCGTGGACTACGGTCGCCTGATCAATGAATCCCCGCAGGCCAAGGCGCTGAGCGACGCGCTCGAGGCGGAATTCAACCCGCGTTACAAGCAGCTCGTGGAGCAGGACAAGGCCCTCAAGGCCAAGGCCGACAAGCTGCAGAAAGACGCCGCGACCATGAGCGCCGATCAGCGCTCCAAGGCCGAGAAGGACATGCGCGACAGCGCGCGTGAATTCGAGCGCAAGGGCAAGGAACTCAAGGACGACTCCGAGGCGAAGCGCAACGAGGAACTGGTCAAGCTGCAGCGCGTCGTGGACAACGAGATCCGCGAATACGCCAAGGCGCAGGGCTTCGACATCGTGCTCGTGCAGGGTGTGATTTATGCCACCCCTGCCGTGAACATCACCGACGCCGTGCTGGCGTCGCTGACCGCGCGCGCGCCGAAACCAGCCGCCGCGCCGGCAGCCGGGGCTGCGACGCCGAAGCCGCAGCCCAGATAGTCAGGCGGGCGCACCGCCGAACGCCATGGAAGTGACGCTCGGCGAACTGGCGGTGCGTTTCGGCTGCGAGCTGCGCGGCGACCCGCAGGCGCGGGTCGATTCCGTCGGGTCGCTGTCGCACGCGGGCGCGCGTGCGGTCACCTTTCTCGCCAATCCCAGGTACGTCGAGCAGCTCAAGGACACCCGCGCCGGCGCGGTCATCCTCGATGCCAAAGCCGCCGCGCAGTCGCCGGTGGCGGTGTTGGTGGCGGCCAATCCGCACGCCACCTATGCGCGCATCGCGACGCTGCTGCATCCCGATCCGCCGCTGAACCCGGGGGTGCATCCGCAGGCAAGCGTGGCTTCCGGTGTCCGGATCGACCCTTCCGCGGAAATCGCCGCCCAGGCCTATGTCGGCGAGGGCGCGCTTATCGGTGCGCGCTGCTTCATCGGACCCGGATGCGTCGTCGAGCGCGGCGCGATCGTCGGCGACGACACGCGCCTCGTGGCGCGCGTCGTCATCGGACACCACGTAACCCTGGGCGTGCGATGCATCGTCCAGCCGGGCGCGGTCATCGGCGGTGACGGCTTCGGTTTCGCGCCGGATAAAGGTGCCTGGGTGAAGGTGCCGCAGATCGGCGGCGTGCTGGTGGGCGACGACGTGGAGATTGGCGCGAATACCACCATCGACCGCGGCGCGCTCGGCGACACCGTCATCGAGGAAGGCGTCAAGATCGACAACCTGATCATGATCGCGCACAACTGCCGCATCGGCGCGCACTCGGCGCTGGCCGCCTGCGTCGCCATCGCCGGCAGCAGCGTGGTGGGAAAACGCTGCATCCTGGGCGGCAGGGTCGGGCTCACGGGCCACATCTCGCTGTGTGACGACGTGGTCGTTCTGGGTACGTCCTTCATCTCACATTCAATCAGCAAGCCGGGTGTGTATTCTTCCGCGCTGCCGAGCGAGGAAGCCGGTGTGTGGCGCCGCATCGTGGCGCGCATCAAGCGTCTCGACTCGATGGCGAAGCGCCTGCGGGCCGTGGAGAAACACGTGGGCTTCAGCGCCGGGACCCAGGATTCTTCCGAGGACTAACTAAAATGAGCCAGACGGTCTCACTCGACATCATGGGTGTCCGGCACCTGCTGCCGCACCGCTACCCCTTCCTGCTCGTCGACCGCGTCATCGAGTGCGTCAAGGGCGAGAGCATCCGCGCCATCAAGAACGTCACCGCCAACGAGCCGTTCTTCTCCGGGCACTTCCCCAACCGGCCGGTGATGCCGGGCGTCATGATCATCGAGGCGCTGGCGCAGGCCGCCGGCATCCTCGCATTCGTCACGGCGGACGTGGTCCCGGACGACTCGACGCGTTTCTATTTCGTGGGTATCGACAAGGCGCGCTTCCGCAAGCCGGTGGAACCCGGCGACCAGCTGATCCTCACCGCGAAGCTCGAGCGCCAGATGCGCGGCATCTGGAAGTTTTCCACAGTCGCGTACGTGGGCGAGGATGAGGTAACGTCGGCGGAAATGATGGTGGCCCCCGAGACCAACAAGACCTCGCCGAAGGCACAGGCCACGTGAGCAATATCGATCCCCGCGCAATCGTTTCGTCCGGTGCCGAACTCGCGCCGGATGTGACGGTGGGCCCGTACACGGTGATCGGCGAAGGAGTACGCATCGGCGCCGGCACCTGGATCGGGCCGCACGCGGTCATCAACGGACCGACCACCATCGGCGCGGCCAACAAGATCTTCCAGTTCGCCTCGATCGGCGATGCGCCGCAGGACCTCAAGTACAAGGGCGAGCCGACGCGCCTCGAGATCGGCGATCGCAACGTGTTCCGCGAGTTCACCACCATGAACCGCGGCACGGTGGGCGGCGGCGGCGTCACCAGGATCGGCAGCGACAATCTGTTCATGGCGTTCACGCACGTGGCGCACGACTGCCGCGTCGGCGACAAGTGCGTGATGGCTAACTACGCCACCCTGGCCGGTCACGTCGAGCTCGGCGACTGGGTCATCATGGGCGGCTACTCCGGCACGCACCAGTTCACCAAGGTCGGCGCACACGCCTTCATCGGCAACAACGCCGCCGTGACGCGCGACGTGCCGCCATACGTGATGGCGGTGGGGACGCCTGCGGTGCCGCATTCCATCAATTCCGAAGGCCTCAAGCGCCGTGGCTTCACGCCGGAGCAGATACGCAACCTCAAGAACGCGTATCGCGTGTTGTACCGCTCGGACCTCAAGCTCGCCGATGCGGTCACGGAGCTGAAGGCACGCGCCGAATCCCAGCCCGAACTCCGGATCTTCGTCGACTTCATCGGCGAGTCGACGCGCAGCCTCGTGCGATAACGATGCGCATGGCGCTGGTGGCAGGCGAGGCGTCGGGTGATGCGCTCGGTGCCGCGCTCATCGACGCGCTGCGGCGGCGCTTTCCCGCGGCCGAGTTCGCCGGCGTCGCCGGTCCGCGCATGAAAGCCGCTGGCTGCAGGGCCTGGTTCGATAGCGAAGAGCTCGCGGTCATGGGCTTGACCGAGATCCTGCGACATCTTCCCCGATTACTTCGGCTCAGACGCACTTTGCAGCAGCAGATCCTCGACTGGCGGCCCGACGTGTTCATCGGCGTCGATTTCAAGGAATTCAATCTCGGGCTGGCACGGCGCCTCAAGAAGCAGGGCCTGCGCACCGTGCAATACGTGAGCCCGCAGGTGTGGGCGTGGCGCCGGGGCCGGGCGCGCACCATCGGTCAGGCTGTCGATCTGATCCTGTGCCTGTTTCCGTTCGAGCCGGAGTTCTACCGCGAGTACGGGGTACGCGCGACCTTCGTCGGACATCCGCTCGCCGACCAGATTCCGCTCGAGATCGATCGCGCCGCGGCGCGCGCCGAGCTGGGCGTGGACGGCGCCGCGCGCGTGCTCGCCGTGTTGCCTGGCAGCCGGCGCGCCGAAGTCGAACGGCTCGCCGACTGCTTCGCGGGAGCGGCGGAGCTGCTGGCCGCGCGCTACCCGGGGCTGGTGTGCGTGGCGCCGATGGTGACGCCGGAGTTGCGCGATCTGTTCGCCGCGCGCTGCGCGGCGCTCGCGCCGCGTGCCGCGATCCGCATGCTCGATGGCCAGGCGCGGCTCGCACTCGCGGCCGCCGACGTGGCTCTCGTCGCCTCCGGGACCGCGACGCTCGAGGCGGCGCTGTGCAAACGGCCCATGGTGGTTGCCTACAAACTGGGTGCGATCACGGCGTTCCTGCTGCGCTCGCTGGGCCTCGTGAAAGTGCGCCACTTCTCGCAACCGAACCTGTTGGCCGGAAGTGAGCTGGTGCCGGAATTCTTCCAGGGGGCCGCCACTGCCCGGAACCTCGCCGACGCGCTCGCCGCATGGATCGAGCAGCCCGAACGTGCGGCGCGCGTGCAGCGCGAGTTCGCGGCGATTCACCAGACCCTGCGTCGTGGCGGCGCCGAGCTCGCCGCCCGGGAAATCGCCGAGCTGCTGGCGGCCTGGACCGCGCACGCGGGCACGGTGGGCAGCTCATGAAGGTCCAGGTGCGTTTGCGCGTTGCGGGGGTCGATGAGGCCGGCCGCGGTCCGCTCGCCGGCCCGGTGGTTGCCGCCGCGGTGATCCTCGACCCCAGACGACCGATTCGCGGGCTCGCCGATTCCAAGGTGCTCGAGCCAGAAGAGCGCGAGCGGCTGGCTCTGCTGATCCGCGAGCGCGCCCTGTGCCACTCGGTGGCCTGGTCGGACGTCGAGGAGATCGACAGCATCAACATCTTCCAGGCGACCATGCTCGCGATGCGCCGTGCTCTGCTGGGATTGCGTGTGCCGCCGCAACGCGTGGTCATCGACGGCAATCGCTGTCCCTGCCCGGATGGGCTGGGCTTCGAATGCCGCTACCAGGCGGTGGTGAAAGGTGATGCCACGGTGCCGTCGATCAGCGCCGCATCGATCCTCGCCAAGACCACGCGCGATGCGCTGATGCGCGACCTCGATGGCCGCTATCCCGGCTATTCGCTTTCGAAGCACAAGGGATATGCGACGCGGGTGCACGTGGCGGCATTGACGGAGCTGGGCCCGTCGCTGCTGCACCGGCGCAGTTTCTCGCCCGTGGGGATGCGCCTGATCGATTCGGAGGAGCTCTAGGCGGAGGACGTGCCGTCTTCCAGCAAGTCGTCGAGCGCGCCGTCCGCTTGCGAGAAATTCCCGTCGCGCGAGCGCACCCACTGCGCCAGCGCGGCCGCCGCCAGCGGCCGGCTCATGAAAAATCCCTGCGCGTCGTCGCAGCCCAGCGAACGCAGCATGTTCCAGGAAGACCGGTCTTCGACACCCTCGGCAACCACCTTGAGTCCGAGGTTGTGACCGAGATCGATGGTCGAGCGCACGATGGTGGCGATCTCTTCGTCCGCGGCCATGTGTGAGATGAAGGAACGATCGATCTTCAGCTCCTGCACCGGCAATCGCATGATGTAGGACAGTGAGGAGTAGCCGGTGCCGTAGTCGTCGATCGACAGCCGCACGCCCAGCTCGGAGAGGCGATCCAGCACCTTCTGCGCGTTCGCCGGGTCTTCCATGAAGCCGCTTTCCGTGATCTCCAGGCACAACAACGCCGGCGGCACGGCGTACTCCGCGAGCAGCGCGCCGACTTCGCCGGGCAGATCGCGATTCATGAGATCGCGCGCCGAGATGTTCACCGAAATCGCCAGCCGCAGATCCTCGCGCAGCCACTCGCCGCACTGGCGCACGGCCTCGCGCAGCACCCAGCGCGTCAGCAGCTTGATGTAACCGGTGTGCTCGGCAAACGGGATGAACATCGCCGGCGGAATCAGTCCGCGCCCCGGGTGCTCCCAGCGGATCAGCGCTTCGACCGAGCTGATGTTGGTCGAACGCAGCGAGATCTTCGGCTGGTAGTGCAGGCGCAGCTCGTTGCGCTCCACGGCGCGGCGCAGCTCACCGAGCAGCGACAGATGTTCCTGCTGGCTGGTGTCGTAGTTCGGGTCGTAGAGCGCGTAGCCAGTCTTGCCGCGCTTGGCGGCGTACATGGCGATGTCGGCGTTGCGCACCAGCGTCTGCGCGTCGCGTCCGTGCTCCGGCCAGCGCGCGATGCCGATGCTGGTGCCGACATCGAGCGGCTGGTCCTCGTACAGGATGGGTGCCTCGAGCGCGGCGAGAATCGCGCGCGCGACGCCGGAGCAGTCGGTGTCGCGCGGGTGCCTCAGCAGGATCGCGAATTCGTCGCCGCCGAGCCGGGCCACGCATTCGGCGCCGCTGACCGTGCGCTTGAGGCGCAGGCTGACTTCGCGCAGCACGTGGTCGCCGACGCCATGGCCCAGCGTGTCGTTCACGTGCTTGAAGCGGTCGAGATCCATCATGAGGATGGTCAGGCGGAAATTGTCGTTTTCGGCCGCGGCGATCGAACCCGTGAGCTCGTTGGAGAAACGCGAGCGGTTGGCAAGGTCGGTGAGCGGGTCCTCGTAGGCGAGTTTCAGGATGCGGCCTTCGCGCTCGGCGATACCGCCGCGCATGTGGTTGAAACTCGATGCCAGCACGCCGATCTCGTCGGCGCGTTGCAGGTTGACGGGTTCGATGTAGTCGCCATGCTCGATGCGCGCGGCGGCTCCCGCCAGCGTTTCCAGCGGCCGGGTGATGTTGCGCGCCACGGCGACGCTGCCGAGGATGGACAACGCGACACTGAGCAGCGCGAGCACGATCAGCGTGTTGCGCAGGCGTTCGAAGGCGGCGAGCGCGCTGTCGAGCGAGCGATGCAACACTGCCACGATGCGCGCGTTGTCGTTGTCGTCGAGCGGAATGACGAGAGCCTGGTGATCGCCGCCGGACAGTTTCAGCAACAGGCGCGTCACGGCATCGGAACGCTGCGGCATGGCGCTGAGCAGCGCGCCCTGGTCGGCGACGTCCAGCGTCGAGGCCAGCACCCGCCAGCTGCCGTGATCGTCGAGCGCGAACGAGACTTCCAGCTCGGTGAGCTGGCGCAGGTCGCGCGCCAGCGCATCGTCGACCGCGAACCCCATGACTACCCAGCCGATGGGCAATGGCGCGAGCACCGGCACTGCCACCAGCTGGAACGCGCGCCCGTCGAGAACTTCCATGCTGGCGCTCGGGCCGTCGCGATCCGAGGCCACCAGCGCCGGGTACTCGAAGGGATGCGCCCGGGCCTGGGGCCGCAGCGTGTCAGAAACCACCCGGCCATCGAGGTCGACGAACAGCATGTCGTCGGCGCCGATGCGGGCGCCGTGGTTGGTCAAAACCGAGGCGATGGTACGGCTGTCGTGTGTTGCGATGGCCTCGCGGAACGCGAAGTCGGCGGCCAGCACGCGCGCGGACAGCTTGAGTTTTTCGGCATTCTGCTGGAGCTGGCGCGCGAACACGCGCTGACCGACGTTCAGCTCCTCCTCGATCTTGGCGCGGGCGTTGTTCGAATTGGCGGCGTTGACGATCCAGAAGGCCGCCACCTGCACGAGCGCGAGCAGCGCGACGAAGAACACGATGATGCGGGTTTGCAGGCGCTGGATGCGCATGACCTGCTGCGTCCCCTGAGGTGCCGATTACGAATGTCGATTATCGGACGGACGGTGGCGCTAGGCCGTTGAAATGACTCACAGGATCGGGGAATTCCCGGGTGCGATTGTGAATCCCGTCGCATTTTATTCCGACGAATCCCGGGAACCGCAACCCGCAGGTTCGTTGCTAAACTCGCGCGCCATGTCGAGCGGCATTTCTCCTGCATTCGTCCATCTTCGGTTGCACACCGAATTCTCGCTGCAGGACAGCGTGGTTCGAATTCCTGAACTGGTCGAACGAACGGCGCAACTCGGCATGCCCGCCGTCGCGGTCACGGATCAGAACAACCTGTTCGCGATGGTGAAGTTCTACCGCGAGGGACTGAAGCGCGGCGTCAAACCCATCCTCGGCGTCGACATCCTGTTGCGGGGTCGCGGTGAACGCGCCTCGGCCAACCGGCTCACGCTGTTGTGCAAGGACCCGGCCGGCTACCAGAACGTCACGGACCTGGTGACGCGCGCCTGGCTCGAAGGCCAGGATCGCGGCGTTCCGCTGCTCGAGCGCTCGTGGCTGGATGAGAAATCGACGGTGGGGTTGATCGCGCTTTCCGGTGCCGCCGAAGGCGACGTCGGACGCGCAATTCTCGCCGGCCGCGATGCCGATGCGCTGGCACTGGCGAAGGAGTGGCGCCAGCTGTTCGGCGACCGTTACTACCTCGAGCTGCAGCGCCTCGGGCGGGCGGATGACGAGAACCACGTGGCGAAATGCGTAGGCCTGAGCCAGGCGACGGGAATTCCGGTCGTGGCCACCAACGACGTGCGCTTCCTGCAGGCGCAGGACTTCGAATCCCACGAGGCACGGGTCTGTATCGCCGACGGCACGCAACTCGCGGACCCGGGCCGCGCGCGCAAGTACACCGAGGCGCAGTACCTGCGTTCGCCCGCGGAGATGGCGCGACTTTTTGCCGATATTCCCGAAGCGGTGCAGAACACCGTGGAGATCGCGCGGCGTTGTTCGTTGCCGCTCAAGCTCGGCGAGTCGCGACTGCCGGTCTTTCCCCTTCCCGAAGGCATTACCGTCGCCGACTTCATCAGCGCCGAGGCCGAGCGTGGTTTCGCGGCGCGCGAGCGCGCCTTCGACGAGTCGCAGCGTGGGCGGCTCGATGAATACCGCAAGCGCCTGCATTCCGAGATCGCCGTCATCTGCAAGATGGGCTTCGCCGGATACTTTCTCATCGTTGCGGACTTCATCCGCTGGGCGCGCGCCAACGGCGTGCCGGTGGGACCGGGCCGTGGCTCGGGCGCCGGATCGCTGGTGGCGTACAGCCTCGGCATCACCGACATCGATCCACTCAAGTACGACCTGCTGTTCGAGCGCTTCCTGAACCCGGAACGCGTCTCGATGCCGGACTTCGACATCGACTTCTGCATGGACGGCCGCGATCGCGTCATCGAGTACGTGGCGCAGAAGTACGGCAAGGAACGCGTCTCGCAGATCATCACCTACGGCACCATGGCGGCGAAGGCCGTGGTGCGCGACGTGGGCCGCGTGCTCGGCATGGGCTACGGCTACGTCGACAAGATCGCCAAGCTGATTCCCTTCGAGCTCGGCATCACGCTGGACGATGCGCTCGAAAAAGAACCCGAGCTCAAGCGCCTCTACAAGGAAGACGAGGAGATCAAGAATCTCATCGACCTCGCGAAGTCCCTCGAGGGACTGACGCGCAACGCCGGCATGCATGCCGGCGGCGTGGTCATTGCGCCCAGCAAGTTGACGGAATTTGCCCCGCTGTACGCCGACGACAAGGGCGGCAGCGTGGTCACGCAGTTCGACAAGGACGACGTCGAAGCCGCGGGCCTGGTGAAATTCGACTTCCTGGGCTTGCGAACACTCACGGTCATCGATCGCGCCGTGAAGATCATCAATGCGCGCAGAGAAAAAGAAACGGCGTCGCCGTTCGACATCAACGCGCTGCCCATGGACGACCAGGCCACCTACGACCTGATGGCCGACGCGCGCACCACCGCGGTATTCCAGCTGGAATCGCGCGGCATGAAGGACCTGATCCGGCGCCTCAAGCCCGATCGCTTCGAAGACATCATCGCGTTGGTCGCCTTGTTCCGCCCGGGTCCGCTCGAGTCCGGCATGGTCGGCGACTTCATCGAGCGCAAGCACAGTCGCAACGACCCGCACGCGCCGCCCATCGACTACCTGTATCCCTCATTGCAACCGGTGCTGGCACCCACCTACGGCGTGATCCTGTACCAGGAACAGGTCATGCAGATCGCGCAGGTGCTGGCCGGCTACACGCTCGGCGGCGCCGACATGCTCCGGCGCGCCATGGGCAAGAAGAAGCCCGAGGAAATGGCCAAGGAGCGCGGCAAGTTCGTCAGCGGCGCGGTCAAGAACAACGTGCCCGAGGAGCGTGCCGCCTTCATCTTCGACCTCATGGAGAAGTTCGCGGGCTACGGCTTCAACAAATCGCACTCGGCGGCGTATGCACTGCTGTCGTACCAGACCGGCTGGCTGAAGGCGCACGAGCCCGCCTCGTACATGGCCGCGGTGCTCTCGGCCGACATGGACCACACCGACAAGGTGGTCGGGCTGCTCTACGATTGCCGCAAGGAAGTCGGACTCACAATCCTTCCGCCGCACGTAAACCTGTCGAGTTATGAGTTCGCGGTGGTCGACGACAAGACCATTCGGTATGGACTCGGGGCCATCAAGGGCGTGGGCGAGGGCGCGGTGCAGGCCATCGTCGGCGAACGCCTGGCGAACGGGAACTTCGCCAGCCTGGAAGAATTCTGCCGCCGGCTCGACCTGTCGAAGCTCAACCGCCGTGTGCTCGAGGCGCTCATCAAGTCCGGTGCGCTGGATGGTCTTGCGGCCAATCGAGCCACACTGATGAAACGGCTGGACGATGCGCTTGCGTTGGGCGAGCAGAACAGCAAGGCCAACGAGACCGGTCAGCACGACATCTTCGGGCTCGCGACCGCGCAGGTTCCCGAGGCGGTGCGCGCACGAACGCCCGATCAGCCGGAGTGGACCGACGCCGCGCGCTTGCGCGCCGAGCGCGAGACGCTGGGACGCGCGATCTCCGGCCATCCCATCGACCGCTTCGTCAACGATCTGCCGCGCTTCATCACCGGCCGCATCAACGACTATCTGGACGCCGATAAACCCGCCGCCAGCGCCGAGGGTGGCCGCGCCTTCTTCGGCGGCAAACCCGTCGCCATCGCCGGCGTGGTCGAGGAGCTGCGCAAGCGCGGACCGCGTACCGAGATCCTGCTCGACGATGACTCCGGTCGCATCGCCGTGAGTTTCTTCGACGAGCAATACCAGCAGTTCCGTGAAATCCTCGTCAAGGATGCGTTGCTGCTCATCGAAGGCAAGCTGCGTTTCGACGAGTTCGCCAACACCTGGGTACTGCGTGCGAGCAAGGTCAGCGAGCTCGAGCGACTGCGCGAGAAGGAAGCGCGTCGCATCGTGCTCAAGCTCAAGTCCACCGACAGCGTGCCGCTCGAGCGGCTGCAGACATTGCTGGCGCAGTATCGCGGCGGCGCTTGCCAGGTGGCCGTGCAGTTTCATGCCGCCGCCGCGCGCGGCACCTTATCGTTCGGCAGCGAGTGGAATGTCAGGCCGACGCCCGCGCTCATCGAGGAGCTGGAAACGCTGCTGGGTCGGGGCCGGATCGCAGTGCTGTACAGCCCGCCGCCGGTGAATGGGGGCATGAATGGGGGCAGCCCCCTTTTCCTAGCAAAAGGGGTCAGCCCTCTCCAGGCTTCCGAGAGTCGTGTCGGGTCGCGTGAAGACTGACCCCTTTTGCTAGGAAAAGGGGGCTGCCCCCATCTGCTATCCTCGCGCCCCATGGCAGTCAATTTCCTCGATTTCGAGCAGCCGATCGCCGAACTGGAAGCCAAGATCGAAGAACTGAAACACGTTCCTTCGGGCTCCGCGGTCAACATCCAGGAAGAAATCACCCGGCTGCAGGCCAAGAGCGAGCAGCTCACGCAGAGCATTTTCGCGAGCCTCTCGCCCTGGCAGATCACCCAGCTCGCGCGCCACCCGCAGCGGCCGTACACGCTCGACTACGCGGGACTCATCTTCAAGGACTTCCACGAACTGCACGGCGATCGCATGTACGGCGACGATCTCGCCATCGTCGGCGGACCGGCGCGGCTCGACGACCGGCCCGTCATGCTGATCGGCCACCAGAAAGGCCGCGACACCAAGGAACGCGTACGCCGCAATTACGGCATGCCGAAGCCCGAAGGTTATCGCAAGGCTCTGCGGCTGATGCGTCTCGCCGAACGATTCAAACTGCCGCTGGTGACTTTCATCGATACGCCGGGCGCGTATCCGGGCGTGGGCTCGGAAGAGCGCAACCAGTCCGAAGCCATCGCGCGCAACCTGTTCGAAATGTCGGTGATGGGCATTCCCATCGTGAGCTGCGTGATCGGCGAGGGCGGTTCGGGCGGCGCATTGGCCATCGGTGTCTGTGACCGGCTGCTGATGCTGCAGTTCTCCACCTACTCGGTGATCTCGCCTGAAGGCTGCGCGTCGATTCTCTGGAAGAGTTCCGACAAGAAGGAAGTCGCTGCGGATGCGATGAACCTCACCGCCGACCGGCTGTACAAGCTCAAGCTGGTCGACGAGGTGCTGCCGGAACCCGTGGGCGGGGCGCACCGCAACCCGCAGGCCACCGCCGACAGCATCAAGGCCGCGCTGATCCGATATCTCGACGAGCTCGAGAAATTGCCGCCGGACAAATTGCGCGCGCAGCGTAATACCCGCATTGACGGCTTCGGCGTCTACAGCGAAGTCGCGAATTAGGGGACATTCCTCATTTCGGCTGTAACAAAGCGCCGCATCGACGGAATGCATGCGCATCCACGGGCATTGTTACAACCGAAATGAGGAATGTCCCCAAATTCGATCCCGCCTCGCGCCTCCTCGAACTGACCGGGCCGAAACCCCGCGTCGCAGTCGCGTTCAGCGGCGGCGTCGATTCGACCGTGCTGGCGCATGCGTTGGGACGCAGGCGACGGCAATTCGCCTCGCTCAGGCTGCTGCACGTGGACCACGGTTTGCAGGCGGCCAGCCATGACTGGAGCCGGCATTGCGCGCGGGTTGCGCGCGAACTGCGCCTGCCATTCGTGGCGCTCGAAGCAACGATTCAGCGCAAGAAGGGTGAGTCGCCCGAAGCCGCGGCGCGCGATGCGCGCTACGCATTGCTCGCGATGGTGCTCGACCCGGGCGAAGTGCTGGTCACGGCGCAGCATCGCGACGACCAGGTGGAGACGCTGCTGCTGCAGCTGTTCCGTGGCGCGGGAGTCGCGGGTCTCGCGGCAATGGCGCCCATCGGCGACTTCGGCGCCGGCCGCATCTGCCGCCCGATGCTGGGCGAGACGCGCGCCGACATCGAGTCATACGCGCGCCAGAAACGGCTGCGCTGGGTCGAGGATCCGACCAACATGGAGACGCAGTTCGCGCGCAATTTTCTGCGTGCGAAAGTGTTGCCGATCATTCGCCAGCAGTGGCAAGGCGTGGACGCAGCCATCGCGCGCAGCGCGAATCACATGGCCGAGGCCGCGCGCTTGCTGGGCAATCTGGGCCGTGCCGATTTCCTGCGTATCGCTGACGGCGCTGGCGTCAACGTCGCGGCGCTGCGCGCTCTGCCGGCGGCACGGCGACGCAACGCGCTGCGTAGCTGGATCGCGAGATTCCAGATCGACGCGCCGTCGACGGTGAAGATGGGGGAGATCGCGGGCAGCCTGTTATCCGCGCGTCCCGACGCGCAGCCCGAAGTCGCCTGGCCCGGCGCGGTGATTCGCCGTCGTGCGGGCCGGCTGATTCTCGAGGTGAGGTCACGGCATCTGGTCACGGGTTCCCCGGATTTCGCCGCCAAATCATGGGACTGGAGCAAGGATCGGCTGTGCATCCTGAGCCGCTCAGGCCAACGCCTCGAACTCGTCGATGACGATGCCGGCCCCATCGATCTGGCACTCTTGCCGCAGCTGTTGGAAATTCGCGCGCGTGGCGGCGGCGAAACCCTGCGGCCGGGACCGCGTGCGCGCACGCAGGCACTGAAAAAACTCATCCAGGCCGCGAAAATGAGCGTCGAAGAACGCGCCCATTTGCCTCTGCTCTTTTCAGGGGATCGACTAATCGCCGCGGCAGATCGCTGGATCGACGCTTCGATCGCGGCAAATGACAAATCCCGGCGCCGGGGGCGCCTGGTGTGGACGCGCCCGTAGAAATGGGGACATTCCTCATTTTGCTGTCACAAACGCCGACGATTTGCACAGGCCTGCGGGCTCACACGTTTGTGACAACTAAATGAGGATGGCCTTCGCTCCCAGCGTCACATCCCGGTCACACTGCAACCCATTTCTGATAACCTGCCGGCCCGTCGAGCTGAATTCTCTTTCGCGACGGGATCCCTCATGACCAGATTCGTATTCGTCACCGGTGGTGTCGTTTCCTCATTGGGAAAAGGCATCGCCGCCGCGTCGCTAGGCGCCATTCTCGAAGCCCGCGGTCTCAAGGTCGCGATGGTGAAGCTGGATCCGTACATCAACGTGGATCCGGGCACCATGAGCCCTTTCCAGCACGGTGAAGTTTTCGTCACGACGGACGGCACCGAGAGCGATCTCGACCTCGGTCACTACGAGCGCTCCGTGCGCACCACCACCGGCCGTCACAGCAATT
>Ga0134121_10002298_pt1 | contig 16721 bp, 16 predicted proteins | sample KB301_FD_96463 | JGI IMG/M metagenome (GOLD analysis project Ga0134121, IMG submission 96463) | Terrestrial soil microbial communities without Nitrogen fertilizer from Kellogg Biological Station, Michigan, USA - KB3-0-1 | ecosystem: Environmental > Terrestrial > Soil > Unclassified ... | reverse complement strand
CTGCATCGTCTTGATCGGCGGCTGCGGCAGTAGCGAGAAGACTGGGAATCCTAATCATCAGCGGAAACTTGATGGGCGACAGTTTCTTCTCGGCAATCGGCAGTTTGTCATACTTAATAGTTCCCTTGGCTTCGCAGCTTCCGGTTTGAATTTCGCAGATAGCTCCGTTCTGCACCTTCAGCGTAAAGGCCTTGAGTTTCAGATTCAGCATAACCGTCAGCGTGATCTTCTTGACTGAGGCGCCCTTGATCTTCACATCGATGAACGGCTGAGTTTCATAATCGATGCTGTGTTCCGCCAGGTCGAGGTAGACCGATCTTTCCGGATCGGCCTGTGACTCCGCCAACGCCTGGCGTAACGCGTCCGCTTTCTTCCACGCAGTCATCAGGATGTCGGGAATCTTGATGTCCAGCAACTCGCAGATCTTCGCACCGAGGTCCGGCATCGCCGCCGTCCACTTGATGCCTTTGCCTTCTTCCTTCAATTTGTCCTGAAAAGCCTGCCAGTGATCGTCTCCCTTGTCGGTGGCTTTCTCAGGAATCTGAAATGCGTCGCGTAGGGTGGGCACCTTCTGCGGAGACGAATCCGCGGTCGCTGCCGCAGGTGATACGTTCGCAGCCCCGGCCAACTTTGTCTCGTCATCGTCACGCGACTGCGCACCTTTAACCATCACCGTGGCTGTGTTCTTTTGTTCAGTCATCGCTCGTCCTCTTTGCTTTGATGAGGTTTCCGCCCGCCGCGTCGATTTTGAATGCGCCATCGACGTTTGGATCGACGTCCACCTGATAATCCAATGCGAGTCCCGAAGCCTTCGCGTCTCCCGCCGTCGGATGCGGCACGAACGTCGGCCGCGGCACGAGAAAATATCTTGCGGCTTTGTAGCCAGCCAGTACCAGCAACAGTATTAGAGGGAGTGGCCACCAATCCAGCGGCCAGGTGCGACCGGCAACCGGCGGCGTTGCGGTAGCCGTCGGCGTCGGTGATCCGGACGGACTCGGCGTCGGTGATCCGGACGGACTCGGCGTCGGTGATCCGGACGGACTCGGCGTCGGTGATCCGGACGGAGTCGGGGTGGGTGATCCGGACGAAGTCGGTGTGGGTGATCCGGACGGAGTCGGTGTGGGTGATCCAGGGGGGGTAGGTCCCACTGTCGGAGTAGGCGTCGGAAAGATGGGAATGATCGTGATTTGTCTGTTAGGACTGACGAACCTTGCATCGGACGTTCTCATCTCGACCGAGGCTTGATAATTACCCGGCGAAGCGTACGCATGCGTCTGCGTTGCCTGCGGTGACCAATCACTTGTGAGGTTGTCTCCAAAACGAAAGCGATACCGAGTTTGTGAGTCTGCGCCGCGCGCGATTGCGGTGAAGAAGACGGGAATGCCCGGCAGGACTGAGGTGAGAACAACTTTGAGATCGACGCTCGGCTGCTCGTCCTGGGGTCTCGCGATTTTGATCGTGATTGGATCGCTGATGGAGCCTTGCACCGCCGCAGGAATTAGCGGCGCCACCTCCACGCGGGCGGTGTAGCTTCCGGGTTTGTAGCGATGGGTCGCTGCTGGCGTGTTTTGCCATTTGGTGTCCGATTGATCGCCAAAGTTAAATCGATACTTCATGCGAATCGGCCGCGAGGCCGTCGCCTGCGCCGTGAATGTGATAGGTGTTTTTTCCTCGGCCTCGCGCGGATTGGCTGACAACGTGACGTTAATGGTAAGGGGTGGCGGCGGCTTTCGAACCTCCACCGGTTGACGTTGACTACCCACCACCGGCCGCGCCGCCAAGCCCGCGGGAAGTCTTATTTCGACATACGGCCGATAAGTCTTCGGCGCGGCATAAGCATGACTCGCTTTTGGATCATTCTGCCAACCGGTCTCTGATCCATCATCAAACACAAAGTGATAAACCAGGCCCCTTACGGATCCAGAGAGCTCCGCGACAAATGTGGCGGTTTGATTCACGTCAACCGCAGACGGCTTCACAATCAATCGCACATCAGGAATCGGCAAAGGAGTCGGTGTCTGAGTCGCCCCACATCCTGCTACAGGCCGCACCAGGATCGAATACGTGTAGTTCCCACTGGCGTCGTAAGTGTGAACCGTCTGCGGCTGTCGCATGATCTCGCGTCGCATGACTTGGCGGTTGTCCTTGTCGCCAAAGAACAATGTGACCTGATAGCACGGGTCTTTGATGACGCTCGCCGGCGAGAGAGTAAACTTCACCTGGTCGCCAACCGGGATGCGCGTTCGATCAGCCACAGCTTTGACTTCCGGAATTCCGCGTTGCGAGACGGTGCTGCCTGAACGAATCGTGACGATGTCTGGTTTTTGCGCGGGCGCGAATGACGACGCTCGAGAGTACAGCCCGACGGCGAGCAGGCTTAGGAGTAGGAGGATTCGGGCGATTCGCATCAGGGTTTAGAGTGAGTAAACTCGCATTGTTCGCGCAGTTCCGCTATTTCAGCCCTATTGCGCCGGATCAGGACTGGCGACGTCCATGACTATCTGCCAGGCTCGGCCCATCTTTTTCCAAACACGAACGTAGCTACCGTGCTCGACCAGCACACCGCGACTCTTGAATTCAAACGTGCCGTACGTGTAACCGAGATCGCCAGAGGCCGACACGTCAGCCAGAGCCGGCCGCCACGAAAGAGTCCCTAAGCGAGAAGAGATCACTTCGAGCGCGCGTTGCTTGCCGAGGACCGGTGCGAGATCCGCTCTCAGCATCCGCACATCTTCAGCGAGATAAGCGTCGAATGTGTTGACCGCGCCTTTCTTAGTGACCGCCACTGAGAAATCAGTTTCCAGCTTCATCAACTTCTCGCGCAGCAAAGTAACATTTGTTCCAGCCTTCAAGTCCGAGGCTTCATCGTTCTTGGGAAATTGCAGGAGCCTCGTAGCGTAAGATTTATCGGTCGACACTCCGCGATCGAGAACGGCTTTCCAGGAGCCATCGTTCTGCTTTTTCCAAATCGTAAAGTACTCGCCGAACGCAACGGGTTTGTCTTCCGGACCGCTGGGACGAAACTCCCAGGGACCGGTCGTCCAACCGAGATCTCCGGCGCGCGAAACATCGGCGTACTCCGGTTCCCAGCTCAGCAAGCCTTTTCGTCGTTCACGCCCCGTCCAGAATTTCTTTCCGTTTACCGGCCCCGGTTGAAAGACGATTCCATCGTCGGCGAGAAACTCGATGAATGCGTCGCGCGTGCCTTTGGCCGCCGCTGCTTTCGCGAACGCATGTTCCATTTCCACAAGGGCGCGCCGGGTCCTGGTTCGCTCACTCTCTTTGTATTTCTGGGAAACAGCTTCGAACGAAAACCCAAGTACCAGAGCGAGCCCAACGATCAAGACACTTCGCGACATAAAATCTCCTTTGGTCGGAGAGTCATATCATCGGTTGAGTTGTTTGACAATACGAATGAATGCCGGGTGGTGGTCTGATTTCAGAACTCTGATTTGACTGGAGCGCAACCGCCTCGGTGGCTGGCCTTAAGCGAAGGGCCAGCGAGGACGCTTGCGCTCCCGTCCAAGCGGTCTCGCTCTCATTTCCAAATTAAGGCACTACCGAATGCCGGCGCTGGAGCGCGGATTTATATGGTACGCTTCGCACATGGCTGAGCAGCGCATCGAGAGTAGCTCGATATCGCCACTGGGTCGCCGCCTGTGGTGGTTGATAGCGGGCCGAGCTGCTGCGGTGGTTCTCCTGTTTCTCGGGGCTGCCGCCTGGCGGTGGAACACCTCCGCCCCTGCGCTCGGCAACGCGATCACTGATGTTCTGCCAATCATCGTCAGCATTGCCGCGCTAACCGTCATCTATTGCATCGCGCGCATCGTTTGGCAGAACTACGCCGCGCAAGCAAGCATCCAATTCCTCTTCGATATCGTTCTCGTCACGTGGCTTGTTTGGGTGACTGGACACGAGCGGTCGCCTTACGCCGCGCTCTACATCGTCATCATTTCCGTCGCCAGTCTCTATGTGGGGCAGCGCGGCGCGATGATCACTTCCATTTTCAGCGCGGCCGCTTTCAATGCCGCGGTTCTCTATGCTGTCACCACGGGCGGCGCCACCAGTGAAGTTCTGGCCAACACAGTTCAGTTGGTTGGCTTGTCAGACATTTCGTTTCTCGTGGTTGGGTTGCTCGCCGCGAAACTGGCTCATGGACAGACAAAGTCTGACGTGCAGCTGGCAGCGGCGACGCGATCGCTGGCCGATCTGCGCGCCCTGCACGAGCGCATCGTCGAATCGATTCGGTCGGGCGTCATCACCACCGATCTTCAAGGACGCATCTACACGTTCAACGCCGCCGCCGAAGAAATTACCGGCTACAAACCAGCCGAGGTCCGCGGGCACGACGCGTCAATGTTTTTCGGCGACATGTCGCGACAAATCAACGATTCAATGAACGCCGCCGTAACCGGAAAAGTCAGCCCACGATTTCAAGCGGATTGCTTGACGCCGAATGGCCTGGCCTTGCGCCTGGGTTTCACCATTGCTCCGCTGTCATCTGAGTCGGGAGACACTACCGGCATGGTAATCACGTTTCAGGATCTGACGGACATCCGTGCCCTGGAAGAAACTTCGCGTCGACAGGATCGTTTGGCGGCCGTCGGTCGGATGGCTGCATCCATAGCGCACGAGATCAGGAATCCGCTCGCCGCCATGCGCGGCTCGATTCAAATGCTGCGCGCCGAGATGGACGGTGATACAGAGCAGGCGCAACTGATGGAAATCATCCTGCGCGAATCGGATCGATTGAACAAGATCGTCGCCGACTATTTGAACTATGCGCGGCCCCGTCCGGCCGAGTTGAAGAACGTCGATCTGCGCGGGCTGATTAGCGACACCTTCAAACTGCTGCGCAATAGCGATGAGATTCTGGACGGCCATAAGCTGGAAGACCATTTGCCGGATCGGCCGGCAATCGTCTCGGGTGATCCGGAGCAGCTCAAGCAAGTCTGCTGGAACATCGCGCGGAATGCTTTGAAGGCCATGCCTGAGGGCGGCAAGTTCAGCGCTTCTCTGGGAGAAGTCGACGGCCATCGCCTGCGTTTGTCGTTCGCCGACGACGGCTGCGGGATGACGCCCGAACAGGTCGAGCGCCTGTTCGAACCCTTTACTTCAACGACGGGCGGGACAGGTTTAGGCCTGTCAATTGTGTATCAAATTATTCGCGACCATAGTGGTACAATCAATGTTCGCAGCCGCATAGGGCAAGGCTCGACGATTACGATCGAGCTGCCGAAGTCGCAATAGAAAATACTATTTGCCATTGATCATTGGCCATTTGTCATTTGGTTATTGCCAGCGAGCAGATTGACAACTCAGGATGCAATCAGCGGTAGCTACAGCAACCGACGTCCAAACGCAGGCGAATGCGCTCGAAGAGCGATTGATAAACTATGCGGTGCGCATCGTGAAGCTTTCTGCCAGTTTGCCGAAGACGGCTGCCGGTAGACACATCGCCGGACAGATCTTGCGCTCCGGAACACCGCCGGCGCCTAATTACGGTGAAGCAAGAGGAGCGGAGAGTCATGCGGATTTTATTCACAAACTGCGAATTGTTTTGAAAGAACTAAATGAAACTTCGATATGGCTGCGCGTGATTGAACGCAGCCAGCTCATCAAGAGCCAGTTGTTACTGGACATAATCAACGAGACTAACGAACTCTGTCGAATTTTCGCGACTTCGCTAAAGACTGCGAAAGCGAGGAAATCAATTAGCAAATGACAACTGTCCAATGACAAATGACAAATGACAAATAGTATTTTGTAGAGTCTTTCGTATGGCCAATCTTCTGATAGTCGATGATGAACTCAGCATGCGCCAGTTCCTGACGCATTTGTTTCAGCGCGAGGGCCATTCCATTCGCGTGGCCGAGAATGGCAAGGCCGCGATGGCCCAACTGCATCAACAGGCCGCCGATGTGATTATCTCTGACGTGAGAATGCCGGACATGGGCGGAATTGAGTTGCTGCGCGCCGCCCGCGACCTCTATCACGACGTTGAGGTCATCGTCATGACGGCGTTTGATAAGCATGAGACCGGACGCGAAGCATATTTGGCCGGCGCCTTCGCCTTTATTCAAAAGCCTTTCGATAACGATGAACTGAAGGAAATCGTCTCGCGCGCGCTGACCCGCATCGCCGAGACAAAACGGGCGCAGACGCTCCAGCTGGAAAACGAAGCCCTCATCAAGGGCCAGCGGGCGCGAGGTCAACTCGGCAATATCGTCGGCCAATCAGATCGGATGCAGGCTGTCTATCAAATGATCGAAACGGTCGCGCAGGTACAATCCACGGTGCTCATCACCGGCGAATCCGGCACCGGCAAGGAACTAGTGGCGCGCGCGATTCACGATCTCAGTCCCCGCGCGCAGAAACCTTTTGTCTCGGTTAATTGTGGCGCCTTTACCGAGACGCTACTGGAATCGGAACTGTTCGGTTATATGAAGGGCTCGTTCACCGGCGCGAATACGAATCGCAAAGGATTGTTTGAAGCCGCGGAGCAAGGAACGATCTTCCTCGATGAAATCGGCGAGATGTCAGCGGCGATGCAGGTGAAGCTTCTGCGTGTGTTGCAGGAGCGTAAGGTTCGTCCGGTCGGCGCTCATGAGGAAACTCTCGTCAATACCCGGGTGATTGCGGCTACGAATCGCGATCTAACGGCGATGGTTAAGGAAGGCTCCTTCCGCGAAGACTTGTTTTATCGCGTCTCAGTCATTCCCATGGAGCTACCGCCGCTGCGCGAACGCGGCACCGACATCTCTGAGCTGGCGGAGCACTTCATCAGTAAGTATTGCGAGCAAACCGGTCGCACAATTGCCATCAGTGCGCCGGCGATGCGACTGTTGGAGAGCTACTCGTGGCCCGGAAACGTGCGCGAACTCGAACACACGATCGAACGCGCCGTCGCTCTGGAGCGCACGGAGTTGATTCAGCCGGAGCGTCTGCCCGAACAGATCACCAACTACAGTCAGACGCGCATCAGCTCTGACCTGCAACTGCCCGATGACGGAATCAATCTCACTGCGCATCTCGATCAGCTTGAGAAGACCTACGTACTCGAAGCTCTCCGGCGCACCGACGGCAATCAAACCAGTGCTGCGGATCTTCTGAAGATGTCCGTGCGTTCGCTGCGGCATCTGCTGGACAAGCACGGCATTCGTGGATTGACCGCACAGATGCGCGACGATCGCCGCAATTCAGACACGATTCCTCGCCGGCGAGCCAGCGATCCATATCCTCGGCGTCGCGACGAAGACTTTGACGAAACTGGCGAAACCTCGGGCCAGGCCGCCAGCGCCGGCGAGGGGAGTTAGGACCGGCGACTCGAGGCTGCAGCGACCAACTAACCGCTGAATGTCAAAAGCACACCAGGCGCGCGCCGGCGAGCCGCACCGCCGACGAAATTGGAAACCTCTTCTCGTCATCGCACTCTTCGCGATTGCTGCCTTGGCTCCGGCGATACTGTGGGGAGTTCCCGCGAGCCGGGACCTGCAACATCATTTCCGCCTGGCGCTCGCCTTTAAACAATCTCTCAGTCAGTACAACTTCTATCCCGGTTGGTTGGCCGAAGCTAACAACGGTTACGGCGACGTCAGCCTGCGCTTTTATCCACCCGGTTTGGGATTTCTTCTGGCCGGGGTGCGCACCTTGATTGAGAGTTGGTATGCAACAGCGTTCATAGTTTTTACGTTGCTCACCCTGATCGGCGGCCTCGGCGTATATCTCTGGGCTAATAGTTTCTACGATTCGCGCATCGCGATGTGGGCCGGCGTGATCTATATCTTCATGCCTTATCGCATTAACGAGCTGTACCAGTCGTCATTGTTGGCGGAATATGCAGCGGCTGCCGTGCTGCCTTTCGCTTTTGCGTTTACCGAGCGGTTATGCCGTGAAGGTGGTCGCCGAAACGTGGCCGGGCTGGCCGCTTCCTATGCTCTGTTGGTGCTTACCAATCTGCCCATGACGATCATCGGCTCGTATGCGTTGGCCGTCTACCTGATCTTGAGAATCGATCGAAAGGACCTTTGGCCAACGGTCGCGCGCTTTGCGGGCGCCATCGCGCTCGGATTGGCAGCCAGTGCCTGCTTCTGGGTAACCGTGGTGGCAGAATTATCGTGGCTCAGACCCGATAACGAAACTGCTTTCTCCAGATTAAACTTCATCTTCGCGAGCTTCCGACCACAGCCAGGCGATACGAACATCTGGTACGGCAATCTCGCGGTGCTGGCTACTCTCGCAATGACTCTTCCTGCTCTCGTTCTCCTTCGTCGTGACGAGAGTAAACCGAAAGTCGGATTTCGAAGCCTCGTTATCTTCGCCGGATTCTCGCTCCTGATGAGCACGATCATCAGTCTTCCTCTGTGGGAGATTTTGCCGAAACTGAAGGACGTGCAGTTACCGTGGCGATGGCTTGCCGTGACTTCGGCAGCCTGCGCGGTGCTGGCCGCAGCCAGCATCCCGCGATGGAAAGAGATAGCTCAGAGTAAGCGGCGCCCGCTGGCACTGCTGGCCGCGGGCTGTGTCTTTGCGTCTCTCGCCTTCACCTCGCACCCGATCAGAGAAGCCAAATACATTTCGGCAGCCAGGTTGGAGCAAGTCGTGACGACGACGCAGGGAATACCGAGCATTGGTCCGTGGTATCCCAAGTGGGTGGCGGAAAGATTTGAGCTGCTGGCGCAGCAAGTTTCGGCCGGTGACAGGACCATCAACGTCAGCACCTGGGATGCTGAACGCAGGGTATTCCAGGTAAGTGCCGGCGCCGCTACCGATGCCAGAGTGCACACCTTCTACTACCCGCTCTGGATCGCTTCGGCCGGCGGCAAACCACTCGCAACGCGGCCCGATCAAGATGGGACGCTACTGGTGTCACTGCCTGCGGAAGCGGTTACGGTTGACCTGTCCTTCCATGAACCGCTGCGGTCAAAGATCTCAATGATCGTTACTTTGCTTGGCGCAGGCTTGATCCTGTTTCTCGCCGTGCCTCGCCGAAAGCGCCCGCGATAAATCTGCCTCAACCGCACCTCGCCCATTTACGACCGCCTTTGCCAATTCCCGTCACTCGCTTGCTGACAGAATTTGTCAGAAACTCGTGATCACCTGGTTAGCACTTTTTCACGCAATCACTTTCATTCTTAATAACCCTCAGCGTTTCTTCAGATTTTCGCCCTTCTCAACTAATTCGTTTCTCTGGCACGGGCTTTGAGATAGCCCAGCGTGACAAATCGCGCGCTGCGGTTGTTCGTTTGAGACAAGTCCGGTGGCGCCGAAGGGAAACCAAAGACAAACCAACTTATCTCTTAAGGAGCAAATGAAAGAAATGACTAACAAAAACCAGAAGGGCTTCTCGTTGATCGAGCTGCTCATCGTCGTTGCGATCATCGGCATCATCGCCGCCATCGCGATCCCCAATCTTCTCTCTTCCCGGCGCGCCGCGAATGAAGGTTCTGCTCAACAGTCACTGCGCACTATGGCCAGTGCTGAAGCGACCTATCAGGCGACAGCCGGCAACGGCAGTTACGGTGTGGTTTCGAACCTCGTCGCGCAGAACCTCATCGACAGCGTTCTCGGTGGTGGCACGAAGAGCGGTTACAACTTCACGACCGGTGCTGCGGCGCCGGCAGCGTCGCAAAGCGTATTTGTGCTGGCAGCCGCGCCCACAAGTATCACCCCCCCGCTGCAAACTGGAACTCGCGAATTCTGCGTCGATCAGTCTGGCGTAATGACCGCCAAGACTGCGCTCAGCACCACGGTGGCGACTGCTTGCACTGGCTTCACGCCGACCGGCAACTAGTCTCTGCTGACACTGATTACTCATGGGGGCGGGGCTGAATAATCCCTGCCCTCGTTTTCTAAGGGAGTCTGTTCGTAGCCAGGCTTACCGGCATGCGGAATTGGTCACCCGACCGCAGCATCCCTCAGGACAGATTTTAAGGAGAGCACATGAGAACTTCAAAGAACAACAAAGGCTTTTCACTAATCGAGTTGCTAATCGTGGTGGCGATCATCGGTATCATCGCCGCGATCGCGATTCCCAACCTGTTGTCATCCCGCCGCGCTGCTAACGAAGGTTCAGCCCAGCAATCGCTGCGCACCATGGCCAGCGCCGAGGCGACCTACAAAACGACCGCCGGTGGCGGAAATTATGGGGCCGTCAGCGACCTCGTAGCTCAGAGTCTGATTGACAGTACGCTGGGCGGTGGCGTGAAGAGTGGATACAACTTCACAACCAATACCGCACCGGCTGCTGACCCGAGCGTATTTGTGCTGGCAGCCGCGCCCACAAGCATCACCAGCCCTCTTGAGACTGGAACCCGCGAGTTCTGTGTCGATCAAAGCGGCGTTATGACTGCGAAAACTGCAGCCAGCACGACCGTGGCTACGGACTGCGCCGGCTTCACGCCGACCGGGAATTAAACTGGTCGTTAGTGAACTTGTCCTGGGAGAGGGCAGGCCCTCTCCCGGGAATCTTTCAATCAATTTCTAATCTTTGCCGTGCGGGGAGAGAGAGAGTCGAGGCTGCTGACATGCAGAAGACAATTGGCAAACACCAAAACCATTCCGGCTTCTCCCTCATCGAGCTTCTGATCGTCGTAGCGATCATCGGCATTATCGCCTCGATCGCGATCCCCAACCTGCTGGCGTCAAGACGAGCCGCGAACGAAGCCTCAGCGCAACAATCAGTTCGCACGATTAGTTCCTCGCAACACGCTTACTTCTTCACATACGGCAACGGTAGTTACGCCGACCTGGCCACGTTGGGCACGCGCGTGATGACCGATAGCGTGCTGTCAAGCGGTAACAAGAGCGGCTATCACTTCGAGGCCACGCCCGAACCCAACCAGTACTGGGCCTACGGATTTCCCAGCACAACTACAGGCATACCCCAAACGGGAACGCGCCGGTTCGGAATCACCGAAGATGGCCTGCTGCGCGGCGATGTAAATTTGAGCGCAGGGGCCCCGGCGGATCATGCCTCGGTGGTAGCAATGCCTCCGATGGGAAACTAGTTTCCGAATCGATTTTTTGAGTCTGCACTAATCTGCGGAGGTTGGAGTTACTGCTCCGCTTCCGCAGTTTGGTTTTTAGAAACCCAAACCGTCGCGCACCAACGTTCCGATTTGCCCGTTCGCATTTTGGTTGGACATTAATCACGACTGTTCTTATATTTGGTGCTGACGAAGCGCCGTGACCATGAGCCAAATGCCATCTGACGCGACGCGCAGGATTGACTCCGCATCATCGCCACCGCCCACAGGCGGATCGCCAAACAATTCGCCGACCTTGAGTTTGCGACGCACATTCGCGATCGCGCGCAACGCATTCCGCGAAGCTGTCCGCGATCGAGTCCTCTACAATCTTGTCCTGTTTGTGCTCCTGCTGATTGGCGGCGCGATATTTCTCGGCGAACTGTCCGCCGGACAGGAAGCAAAGATCATCGTTGATTTGGGACTGAGCGCGATGCTTCTGTTCGGCGTTTTCATCGCCATCTTTGTCGGGGTCGGTTTGGTTTACAAGGAGATCGAGCGCCGGACGCTCTATGCAATTCTTTCCAAACCGGTCAGCCGCGGCCAGTTTCTGCTGGGAAAATACCTTGGACTCTGCGCCACGCTGTTCGTCAATGTCCTGATCATGGGCCTCGGCGTCTCGTTGGCGCTCGTGTACATCCACCGCGGTTGGGATCCGCTGGTCGTAAACATCTGGCCGGCGATCCTGCTGATCTATTTCGAACTCGCGATCATGACCGGCGTCGCGCTGCTCTTCTCTTCGTTTTCATCGCCCGCGTTGTCCGCGCTCCTGACGTTCTTTGTTTTCATCATCGGTCACTTCAGCAGCGATCTAAAGGCCTTGGCGAATTCCAGCAGCAGCGCGTCCGCCCGTTTCGTGTTTCGCGCGCTCTACTACTTGTTACCAAACCTAACGAACTACAGCGCAATTGCCGCGGCATCGCACGGAACAGTTCCTGACTTGGCGTCGGTACTGCTCGCGATCGCTTATGCAATTGTGTACAGCGCACTCCTGTTGGCGGCAGCGTCTTTGATTTTCGGGCGGCGTAATTTCAAATGAAGCGCAGCTTACTATTGATCTCGATCCTGATCGCCGGGTTGGGCGCGGCCGTAGCCCTGGCGCACGTTATGGACGCGCGGCGGATCGCTGATCAGAATCAAGCGGACGAATCGCTTTACGTCAGCGGCGCAACCGCAAAGCGACTGACGCTGGGATTCAACGGCCTCGCGGCTGACTGGTACTGGATGCGTTCGCTGCAATACGTGGGGCGAAAAATCGTGCACTTTGAAGACACGCACGACGCGCACGTTTCATTTAGCAGTCTTGCCGATCTCGATCTGCGGCTGCTGCCATCGCTGCTGAAAGTAAGCACGACACTCGATCCGCAGTTCATGGCCCCTTATGAATTTGGGGCGACGATTCTGCCGGAGATCAACTCTGACTATGCGATTGAATTGCTGAATTCCGGAATCGCCGCGAATCCGCGCGAGTGGCGTCTGTATCAACATCTCGGCTACGTCTATTGGAAACGGAATGATTATCAGAAAGCGAGCGAGCTTTACACCGCAGGTGGCAAGTTACCGGGCGCTCCTCCGTGGATGGCGGCAATGGGTGCGCGCATGAAAGCTGAAGGAGGATCGCGCAATTCCGCACGCGAGATGTACCGACACCTTTATGACTCTTCCAAAGACAAAGCAGTACAGGACATGGTTGAAAAACAATTGATGCGGCTGGATTCGCTGGACGATCGTGAGATGATTCGCCAGGTCATCGCCGCTTATCAGGAGAAGAACGGCCGCTGCCCCGTGTCGTGGCGCGAAATCAGTGGTCAGTTAAGTGCAGCACGCATGGTATCGACTCCGAATTCAGGGCGCGCCCTAAAAATGGATGCGACCGGCGCGCCGCTCGATCCTTCGGGTGTCGCTTACTGGCTGGAAGGCTGCGACGTTGAGTTGGGGAAGGAGACGCAAGTTCCGCGCAAATGACGATTATCGAAATCCAAAACCTGACGAAAGACTATGAAGTGGGTTTCGCGCGCAAGCGCAAAGTGCGCGCGCTCGACGGTCTGTCGCTGACGGTTGAAGCCGGGCACATTTTTGGATTCCTCGGCGCGAACGGCGCGGGCAAGACGACCACGCTGAAACTTCTCATGCGTTTGATCTTTCCCACCGCAGGCACCGCGCGGATTCTCGATCGTGATATCAGCAACGTCTCAATGCATGCGCGCATCGGATATCTTCCGGAAAATCCGTACTTCTATGATTACCTTACGGCGCGCGAGTTCATCGATTACTGTGGCCAGTTGTTCGGCTTTGATAAATCCACTCGCGAGCGAAGAACCGAGGAAGTCTTGACGCGAGTCAACCTGGATAGGAAAAGTTGGGACCGGCAGCTGCGCAAGTTTTCCAAGGGCATGCTTCAGCGAGTTGGCATGGCACAGGCGGTGGTAAACGATCCTGAGATTGTGTTCCTCGATGAGCCGATGAGCGGACTCGATCCCGTTGGGCGCCGCGAGTTTCGCGACCTGATCGCTTCCCTGAACAGCGAAGGCAAGACTGTCTTCATGTGTTCGCACATCCTCTCGGATATCGAAGTTCTTTGCGACAGCATCGCGATTTTGAAGGGCGGCAAGCTTGCTCACGCAGGCACGCTGGAGGAATTGCGCGTGGGTCAGGCGAACGCCATCGAAATCATCGCCAGCGGTGCTGATGCTGACCGGCTGAAATCACAATTGAAGATTCCAGCTGAAGTCACCACCACCCCGAGCGGTTTGCGAATCGCGGTTGCAGATGAAAAGGACGTCGATGCTGTGATCGCGGCACTCAGAAGCGTCGACGGAAAGCTCGTCGCGGTAAATCCGGTCAAGCAATCATTGGAAGAGCTGTTTCTTTAGGATTGGAAGCCCCACCTATCTCAACGTAAATCCCGATACCACCATTTTCACGTTGGCTCGATCGTCTTCGTCGAAAAGCCCGTCAATTACAATCGAGATTGGTGTTGTCTTATTGGGCAGCAACTCCGGCAGGCTCGTTGAGGGCACCACTATGCGTGTTCGTTGTTTCACCGGTTGATCCTGGTGGTCAATGATCGCCGCGTAGATTTCCAAGCCAGTGATTGTTCGGCCCGTGAAGTTACGCACCGTAGCGCGCAACGTCATCTGTATATCACCGAGGGTGCGCTTCGATTCATAGGCGCAGAATCGGGAACCCTCCTCCGGGCAATCACCCGGATCGTCAAGGACGATCAGTTTGCTGTACTTGTCCCAGTCGGGCGAGCCCGGCCGAATCGCACCCTGGAGCGTCGGTGCGGGACCCGATGCCACTGATTTCCGCAACAGCAGATAAAAGAAACCGCCGATGAATACGGCAGCAATCACCGCCACGACAATGATTAGAGTACGACGCGACTTATCTTCCGGAAAACTGTGGTCTGTCGGCATGACTGTTTGACGCTCATTTTAGCGCATCAGTTCCAGCCAGGTGAAATTAGGCGGCACCGTGACCGCACTAGTCTCTCCAAGGGCTCAACCATTACAATCGATTTATGAATTGTCCTGTTTGCACGTCTCCGGTGTTGGATAAAACTGAACTTGATGCGCATTTATCTTCATATCAATGTTGGAACTGCCGGGGAAATTGGATTGGCGGCGCCGAATATTGGACCTGGGTTGAGCGACATGGCACTGATCTGGCGGAACGCATTCATGAGACTGAGACTTTAGAACTGGCTGAGCCGGGCCTTCCGATTGATTGTCCTGAATGCCGCTTTCGCATGGTCAAGTATCTCGTCGGACGTGGTCTTCCCTTCACCATCGATCACTGTCATGGCTGCAAAGGCATCTGGCTCGACGGCAATGAGTGGGAAGCACTCAAGAAACGCAACCTGCACGACGATTTGAATTTAATGTTCACATCGTTCTGGCAGAACGAGGCGCAACGCGAAAGTCGGAAGAAGAAGATGGAGGGAATCTACGTCGATCGATTCGGCCCGGATGATTACACCGAGATCAAACGCATCCGTTACTGGCTTGATACCAAGACAAATCGCGAAGAGCTGCTGGCGTTCCTGATTGACAAGGACCCCTACGAAATCTGAAGAGGTGTTAAAGATGATGGAGCGCGACAAAGCCGAGCTTTGGTACCAAACCAACCTCGATATTTTTCTGAATCGCTGGTACGCGAATTATGAGGAGGCGCGCGCCGCCCTGGAAAAGCATGGCGGATTTCTGCTTCCCTATCGCCATCACTTCTTCGTCTGCCAGGCGGATGTGATTCAGGCACTGGGCCTGGATCCCAACGACGCCGATTGGGAGAGAATTGGTTTTGATTTGTCGCGGCCGGCGGACCAGGAAGCATTTGAGCGCCTTCGCCAAAAGCGGCAGGAGATCGTCACGGCGCGGGAACAGAAATAGCCGCTTCTCGAACTACTTCCTCATAAAGCCTCACCGTTTCATCGACCATTCGCTCCAATCCGAATCGCTGACGCGTCGCCTGCTGCGCGTTCGCGCCCAGCCGCGCCCGCTCTGCGGGATCACTCAGCAATTCATTGATTGATCCAGCGATCGCCTCAGCGTCACCGACCGGCACAAGTCGGCCGGTCACGTTGGCTTCGATGACCTCACGAGCACCGTCTGTCTCGGTGGCTACCAGGGGAATGCCGGCAGCCATGGCCTCTACGATGGCCATGCCGAAGGATTCAGATTCGGAAGTTGAGACGAACAGATCGAAACTGGCCAGCAGGTTCGCGATGTCTTCCGTCCATCCAATCAGCTGAACTCGATCTCCCAGATGCGCATCGGCGATTAACCGCGCGAGACGGTTGCGATTCTCTCCGTCGCGCGATTTGTCTTCGCCGGCGATGATGAACTCAACATCGTCACGTTCGGCACAGATGCCCTGCGCGACTCGAACGAAGTCTTCGTGACGCTTCACGGGCGCGAGCTCACCAACAGTGCCAACACGCAACTTCTTTTGGTTCGGCGACGAGGCTATCTTTGCAGTCGCAAAAGATTCGGCGTCGATGCCGTTGTGAATGACGCTAATGATCTCTGATTTGAAGATCGCTTGTGACCGCAGAGCCGCGGCGACCGGTTGCGAGACCGCGATTACTCGCGCCGTGCGCCGCAGCGTCAACTTATGCACGCGACCAAGAGGAAACATCACGTGGCGTGTTAGCACGAGTTGCGCACTGGAACGTCCCGCCGCCAGCGCCGCCAGGGGATAATCACGACCGAGGTGCGCATGAACAATTTGAACGGCATGCGAGCGAGCCAAGCGCGCGAGTTTCCATGCGCTCCCGAGACTCAGAGCGTTTCGCATCGGCAATTCAATAATGTGATCGCGTGGAACGTCCTGAAGCAGAGAGCGGAGCGGTGAATCAGGGGCGAGCGCGACGAATACATCGTGACCTCGCTGCACGAGACTGTTCGCGAGACTCGCGACGTGCTTCTCACCGCCGCCGATCGAACGAGCCGAGCAGATGTGCAGAATCCGCATTCGCAGGATTGTAACGCAAAGTAAATCAGCCGCGGCGGTTTCACCTCCCTCTCCCGAAGGCGATGACATACTTGGCGCACCCAGCCCGCGAAGCGGGTAGCCGGACATTTGGAGTGCGCTGACTTGTCAGCGCTTTTGAAAGCGGCGACGAGTCGCCGCACTCCAAAATCTATCGCCCTCTGCCAAAGGGAGAGGGAAAATCAGTTTTCCTTCTCATCG
>Ga0134121_10002297_pt1 | contig 16739 bp, 11 predicted proteins | sample KB301_FD_96463 | JGI IMG/M metagenome (GOLD analysis project Ga0134121, IMG submission 96463) | Terrestrial soil microbial communities without Nitrogen fertilizer from Kellogg Biological Station, Michigan, USA - KB3-0-1 | ecosystem: Environmental > Terrestrial > Soil > Unclassified ... | reverse complement strand
TCGGCGACACGACGCTGCAGCGGCATCTCCTCGACGCCACAGGCCTGGATCCGAAAAATAGGATCGAAATGGCCCTTCCTTTATATATAGCCGCCTGTGACCTCATCGGGCTGATGCAGGCTCGGGCCGGCCAGGCGATGCGCCCGGACGACTTCGCCGCCCGCAACGCCCTCGACCGGGACCGGTTTCTCTTCGAGCTCGGGCACTTCGACCGGCACTTCATCCGCGGGCTGCGTGGTCTGACTCCGACCCCGTCCGAGGAGCGGTTGCTCCAGGCGTTCTACGAAGATCTCGCTTCGGCGTGCGACCGGCTCCCCCGCGTCTACTGCCACCGTGACTACCAGTCGCGGAACCTGATGGTCCGGTCGGGCGGCCGGCTCGGCCTGGTCGATTTCCAGGACGCCCGGATGGGACCGTACGCCTACGACGCGGCGTCGCTTTTGCGCGACTCGTCCCTGGATCTCGACCCGGGACTGGTGGAGCAGCTGCTCGACCGGCTGGTCGAGACCATCGGGAAGCCGCTCGCCATCGGCCGGGAGGAGTTCCGCCGCGACTTCGACCTCGTGGCCCTGCAGCGGAACATCAAGGACCTGGGGACCTTCGGCTACATGGCGACCATCCGCGGCCGCCGCGACTACCTCGAGTACGTGCCGCGGACGCAGGAGTCGATCCGCCGGACCATGACCGCCTCCGAACGCTGGCATCTGCCGTTCGAGCTGGTCTCCCGGCTGGCCCTCAGTCCGCTGACCTGAGGCGTTCAACGTGCACCGGAGATTGTGGAGTCCCGAGTCACTAGGGGATCTCGTCCGGATCTGCCTCAATTTCCTGGACTTGATGGGATCGTTCAGCTCCTGCGCGTGTTGACTTGGGGCATGGACGCCTGCTGCGGCAAAGGAGGGATCAACCCAGCCTGGGGCAGAAAAGGAGCTTGAAAGCTGCCCCGCCAGGCGAGCGACGTCGGTGGACGTGCCTGCATCGAGCGGCCTCAATGACCTCGAGTCCGCGCGACCATCGGTTTTCCCGAGGTTTTCAGCCGGTCGGCCTCTCCTCGCGTTCGCCGGCGGACACTTCCGGGCCAACCCCCTGCCGCGAGAGTCCCCACAATCTCGCGTGCACCTTGTGAGGCGTTTTGTCGGCTCGTCCGGCCGGGCGTATCATCGGGACCCTCATGCCCCCACGAAAGCCCGCCGTTTCCCCCGATCGACCATCCCTGCGCCTGGTTTCCTCCGAGGCGCCGGTCGGCCCCGATCCGGCTCCCGAGCCGAAGGTCGCCCCCAACGACGCCTCGCTGCTCGACGCCTACTCGAGCGCCGTCGTCGGGGCCGTCGAGCAGGTCTCCCCCGCGGTCGTCTTCCTCGAGGTGATGGTGCGCGGGGACAAAAAGCGCGGCACGGCGGACCGGCGCGGCAGCGGGTCGGGGTTCGTGTTCACGCCGGACGGGTTCATCCTGACCAACAGCCATGTCGTGCACGGGGCGTCGCGGATGCGCGCCACGCTGACGGACGGGCGGACCTTCGACGCCGACCTCATCGGCGACGACCCGGGGACCGACCTCGCCGTCGTTCGCATCCAGGCCCCGGGACTGGCGACCGCGGCGCTCGGCCTGTCGTCAGCGCTGCGGCCCGGGCAGATCGTCATCGCCATCGGCAACCCGTACGGCTTCCAGTGCACCGTCACCGCCGGAGTCGTCAGCGCCCTCGGCCGGTCGCTGCGCGCCGGCAGCGGGCGGCTCATCGACAACGTCATCCAGACCGATGCCGCGCTCAACCCCGGCAACTCCGGCGGGCCGCTGGTCAACACGCGCGGCGAGGTGGTCGGCGTCAACACCGCGATGATCCCGGCGGCACAGGGACTCTGCTTCGCCATCGCGGTGGACACGGCGCGCTTCGTCGCGGCGCGCCTCATCAAGGACGGCCGCATCCGCCGCGCCTGGCTCGGCATCGCCGGCCAGACGGTCCCGCTGCCGCGCCGCGTCGTGCGCTACTTCGACCTGCCGGTGGCGACCGGCATCCTCGTGACCGGCACGGAGGAAGGCAGCCCGGCGCGTGCCGCCGGCCTGCGCGACGGCGACCTCATCCTGTCTTATGCGGAGACGCCGCTCGCCGGCGTGGATGAGCTGGCGCGTCTCCTCACCGACCTCCACGTCGGCGTGCGCGCCTCGCTCGGCGTGCTGCGCGGCACGGAACGGCTGGCGCTTGCGATCGTGCCGCGCGAAGCGGCTTCCTAGATTTCAGGCGGTCGCTCCGGCCGGCTGCACCCGCAGCCCCTCGACGAGAATCGTCGGCTGCCCGACGGCGGCGCGGGCGCGCTGGCCGTCCTTGCTGCATTCGCCGGCACCGGAGTCGAAGCGCAGGTCGGTGCCGATGGCGCGCACGCCGGCCAGCGCCTTGAGGCTGTTGCCGTGGATGGCGCACGGCCCTGACGCGGCCACCAGACGCCCGCCGGCGATGAGCGCCCCGCGGCGCACCTGGAAGGCGAACTCGCCGGTCGCCGTGTCCACCTGACCGGCCCCCAGTTCTTCGACATAGAGACCGCGCATCACCGACGAGACGATGTCGCCGGGGCGGGCGTGTCCCTCGCGCACGAAGGTGTTGGTCATGCGCGGCAGCGGCAGGTCGCGGTAGGTCTCGCGGCGCGCGCTGCCGGTCGGGGCGGAGCCGGCGCGCCGGGCGGTGGCGCGGTCGAGCAGCAGGCCCACGACCCGGCCGCGCTCGATCAGCACGGTCGGGGCGGTGCGCCACCCTTCGTCGTCGAAGCGCCGCGATCCCGGCAGGCCGTCGAGCGTCGGGTCGTCCACGATGGTCAGGAAGTCGGGAGCCACCTGCTCGCCGAACAGGCCCGCCAGCGCCGACTTCCCCTCCAGCGCCCGGTCCCCCTCGAGGGCGTGGCCGCACGCCTCGTGGAACAGGATCCCTCCCGCCCCTGGGCCGAGCACGATCGGCATCTCCCCCTCCGGCGCCGGGGCGGTCGCGTTGGCCGCTTCGAGCGCCGCGACCAGCAGCCGCGCCACCTCCGCCGGAGGGTGCACCACCCCGAGGCGCAGCGCGTTGCGGGCGCCGCCGCCGACGACGGCGGACAGGCGGCCGGCGGCGCCGGGCGCGACCGCGGCGGCCCGCCCCGGGCCCTCGACCCGCAGGCTGAACCAGGCCCAATCGCGGCGGTCCTCGATGATCTCCCCCTCGGACGTGGCGATGAGCACCTGCTGCGACCGGATCTGCGCCTGCGACTGCAGGGCGACCGCCCCCGGCTGGCTCATCCACGACGCGCCCCAGGAGGTCCCGCCGGCCGCCCGCAGGAGCAGCCGCTCGACCTCCTGCAGGTAGGCACGCATCCCGGCCGCGGCCGCGGCCCGGCCGGGGCCCGCCTGACCTGGAGGCGCGGGGGCCAAAACCGCCGCCACCCCTCCCGGGCCGAGGCCCCTGGTTCCCCCTCCCCCGTCCACGCGGTCGGAGAGCGCCAGGATGGCGTCGGGGTCGACCGCATCGGCGACGACGTGCCGGGTCTTCCCCTCGGCGGTCATCAACCGGGCGGCCGCCCCGTGTCCGCTCAAAGACTCGGACCCGGTCTCCTCCCCTCCCAGGCGCACCACGGAGGTGAGCGCCGTCCCCTCGAGGAAGAGGTCGCCGTACTCGCCGGCCCGGCGCACGAGGCGCGCGGCGGCGCGGCGCAAAAGGACCGGATCGGGGAACGCGACGGAGACCATGGCGGCGCGGGAAGGCTCCTGTGACCCGGACATTCTACAGAGGGCCGTTTGGCATACGATCCGCCGCATGCCGCCGTACCCTTTGATGCGCCTGGGCGGGATCCGCGTGGTCGTCGACCCGACGTGGATCTTCGTCTTCGTGCTGGTCGTCATCAGCCTCGGCGGCTCGTACCTGCCGACCGTCGCGCCGCATCTCGACCCGCTGACGACGTGGCTGCTCGGACTGCTGGCGGCGGTGCTGCTGTTCGGCTCGGTGCTGCTGCACGAGCTGTCGCACGCCCTCCTCGCGCAGCGCGCCGGCATCCAGGTGCCGCGCATCCGGCTCTTCCTGTTCGGCGGCGTGTCGGAGATGGCGGCCGAGCCGCACTCGCCCAGCGCCGAGCTGCGCATCGCCGCCGCCGGCCCGGCGGTGAGCCTGCTGATCGCGCTCGGCGCGGGCGTGGTGGCGCAGCTGTTCGCCGAGCCGAGCGGCATGCGGGCGCTGTGCGACTACCTGTCGGTCTCGAACCTCCTGCTCGGGCTGTTCAATCTGCTGCCGGGACTGCCGCTCGACGGCGGCCGGATGCTCAAGGCGTTCCTGTGGTCGCGCCACGGCAATCTCCTGCGCGCCACGCGCTCGGCGGGGCGCGGCGGCGCCGCGCTCGGGTACTCCTTCATCGGCATCGGCCTGTACTTCATCGCGCGCGAGGAGTGGCTGTCGGGGATCTGGCTCGGCATCCTCGGGCTCTTCCTGCAGCGCGCCGCGTCGGCCTCGTACAAGACGGCGCTGCTGCGCGACACGCTGTCGGGGGTGCGGGTCGCCACGCTGATGACGCGCGAGGTGGTGACGGTCCCCGACCACATCAGCCTCGACGAGCTGGTGCAGGAGTTCGTCCTGCGCAAGCCGCACGGGGCCTTCCCGGTGATGAGCGGGGAGGCGTTGCAGGGGATGATCAGCATCGCGCAGGTGCGCCGCGTGCCGCGCGACGAGTGGGTGCGCACGCCCGTGCGCCAGGTGATGACGCCGCTCGCCGAGCGCGCCGCCATCGGTCCCGACGACGACGCCGTCCTCGTGCTCGAGCGGATGATCCGCGAGGACGCCTCGCCGCTGGCGGTGACGCGCGACGGCCGGCTCATCGGCATCCTCAGCCGGCGCGACGTCCTCAAGGTCTTCCAGGTGCGCGCCACCTTCGCGGAATCGCGGTGAAAGGGCCGCTCACGGCGCGGCGGCTGATCCTGTCGCTGCTGCTGCTCGGGCTGGCGCTCGTCGTCACGCTGGCGATCGGGGCGGGCATCGGCAGCAGCAAGGCGGGCTGGGGCGACTTCTTCGGAGGCGGCGAGGCCGCGGTCACCATCCTCAGGCTGCGGCTGCCGCGGCTGCTGCTGGCGGCGATCGCGGGGGCGGCGCTGGGCGCGGCGGGCGCCGTGTTCCAGGCGGTGCTGCGCAACCCGCTCGCCGACCCCTACATCCTCGGCGTCTCGGGAGGAGCCGCGCTCGGCGCCTTCGCGGTCACGGCGGCCGGCCTGACCGCGATGGCGCCGCTCCTGCCCATCCGGCAGGCGGCGGCGTTCGCGGGGGCCATCCTGACGGTGCTGTTCATCTTCCTTTTGTCGAGCGTCGGAGGACGGGTCGCGTCCTACCCGATGCTGCTCATCGGGGTCGTGACCAACACCGTTTACCTGGCGGTCATCCTCTTCATCCAGACGCTGGTCGAGCTGACCCGGCTGCACGGGCTGCGCATCTGGATGATCGGGAGCATCCCGATCGAGGGCTACGACGTATTGACCCCGTTGGCCGCGCTGACCGCGGCGGGGGTCGTCGCCATAGGCGTCTTTGGAAGGGACCTGAATCTTCTCTCAGCGGGCGAGGACGCGGCGCGCTCGCTCGGCGTCGGGGTCGAGCGCTCGCGGATGGTGCTGGTCGCGGTGGCGTCGCTCGTCACCGCGGCGGCGGTCGCGGTGACCGGGCCCATCGGATTCGTCGGCCTCATCGTGCCGCACGTGGCGCGCATCCTCTTCGGGCCGGACCACCGGCTGCTCGGGCCGGCGGCCGCCCTGTGCGGCGCCATCTTCCTGGCCGCGGCCGACACCCTGGCGCGCACCGCCATCGCCCCGACCGAGCTGCCGGTCGGGGTCGTCACCGCCATGGCCGGCGGCCCGTTCTTCCTCTGGCTCTACCGCCGCCAGCGCGGCCGGACCTACTTCGAATGACGACGCACGCCGCCGCGGAGCCGGGCGCGCCCCTGACGGCCGCGGCTCCCCTGCTCGAGGCGCGCGGGGTTTCGTTCCGGCATCACGGCGCGCGGGTGCCGCTGTTCGACCGCCTGTCGCTGAGGCTGGCGCCGGGAGAGTTCGCCGGCATCCTCGGGCCGAACGGTTCGGGGAAGACGACGCTGCTGCGCCTGCTCGCGGGTCTGCTCCGCCCGGACAGCGGCCAGGTCATTCTGGAAGATGCCGAGCTCGAGGCGCTGTCGCCGCGGCTGCGGGCGCGGTCGATCGCGGTCGTCCTGCAGGAGCCGTCGCTCCTGTTCAACTTCAGCGTGCTGGAGATCGCGCTGATGGGCCGCGCGCCGCACCTCGGCCTGTGGGGGCTGGAGGGAGCCGGCGATTTCACGGCGGCGCGGCGCGCCCTCGCCGAGGTGGACCTGGCCGGCTGCGAGGACCGCCCGGTGCAGGAGCTGTCGAGCGGCGAGCGGCAGCGGGTCTTCCTGGCGCGCGCGCTGGCGCAGGAGCCCCGCCTGCTCCTGCTCGACGAGCCGACCGCCTTCCTCGATCTCCGGCACGCCCTCGGGCTCTACGAGATCCTGCGCCGGCTCAACCGCGAGCGCGGGCTCACGGTCGTCACCGTGAGCCATGACCTGAGCCTCGCGGCGCGGTATGCCGGGCGGTTGATCCTCCTGAATCGCGGCCGCATCGCCGCCGACGGCGCGCCCGGTGAGGTGGTGACGCCGGCGCGCCTGCGCGACGTGTACGGTGCCGAGACCGACGTCTTCCTCGATCCCACCACCGGCACTCCGGTCGTGATCGCCCGCGGACCGGCCCTCGGCCCAGCCGACGGGGCCGAGCGAGGCCCGGCGGCGTGAAGCTGGCGACGTGGAACGTCAACTCGGTGCGGGCGCGCAAGGATCGGCTGCTGCGCTGGCTCGAGACGCACCGCCCCGATGTCCTCTGCCTCCAGGAGATCAAGGGCAACGAAGAGGACTTCCCCACCGTCGAGACGACGGCGCTCGGTTACCACGCCGCCATCCACGGCCAGAAGGGCTGGAACGGCGTCGCCATCCTGTCGCTCACCCAGCCGCAACGTATCGAACGTGGATTCGGCGATGACACCGACGACGGGCACGCGCGCCTCATCTCGGCCGAGATCGGCGGCGTCCGCGTCGCTTCGGCGTACGTTCCCAACGGCCAGGGGGTCGGCTCCGACAAGTGGGCGTTCAAGCTGGCGTGGCTGAAGCGGCTGCGCGCCTGGCTCGACAGGCGGTCGCCTCTGGCGCCGCTCGCGGTGTGCGGCGACTTCAACGTCGCCCCCGACGAGCGCGACGTGAAGCACCCGGCCCTCTGGGAGCCATCGGTCCTCTTCCATCCCGAGGCGCGGCAGGGGCTGCAGCACGTCATGGCCTGGGGACTCGAGGACGTCTTCCGCCGGCACCACCAGGAAGGCGGGCTCTACTCCTGGTGGGATTACCGGATGCTGGCGTTTCCGAAGAACGACGGCCTGCGCATCGACCTCGTCCTCGCGACACCGTCCTTGGCCGAACGCTCGACGGCAGCCTCCATCGACCGCGAGGAGCGCAAGGGAGTGCAGCCGTCGGACCACGCACCGGTCATCACCGAGTTCGACCTGAGCCGACCATTCTCCGGGAGTGATGCTCCCGGCATCGGGGGGAGCCATGCGGCATCGTCGTGATTTCCTGAAGGCGGGAGCGATCCTGGGCGGCGCGCTTTTCTCCGGCTTCGCCCCGGGCGTCGCCGGCGAGGCCGCCAAAGCCACCGGCACTGGATTCAGTGCCGGGTCGAACGACGTGGTGGAAGGAACGGAGCCGGCCAAAGCGAAGAAGCCCAAGGTCAAGGGGCCGAAGCCGCTCGACCTGCTCGTCCTCGGCGGCACCGGCTTCATCGGGCCGCACTTCGTGCGCCACGCGGTGTCGCGCGGCCACAAGGTGACCATCTTCACGCGCGGCCGCAAGAACCCGGACCTCCCCGAGGGGATCACCCGTCTCACCGGCGACCGCAACGGGCAGCTCCAGGCGCTCGAAGGGAAGAAGTGGGACGCGGTCGTGGACGACTCGGCCACCAACCCCGACTTCGTGCGCCAGAGCGCGGCGCTCCTGAAGGACGCCGTCGGCCGGTACCTCTTCACGTCTTCGACCGGCGTCTACTATCCGTACCTGACGCGCGGGCTCGACGAGACCACGGCGCCGCACCTCGAGCAGCACATCGAGAACGACGGCAGCGAGACGTACGGAGTCAACAAGGCGAACTGCGAGAAGATCGTCGCCGACACGTTCGGCGACCGCGGCCTCGTGGTGCGGCCCGGCTACATCGTCGGCCCGGGCGACACCAGCGACCGCTTTCCCTACTGGCCGGTGCGCTTCGCCAGGGGGGGCGAGATCCTCGCGCCGGGCCAGGCGGACGACCCGTGCCAGTGCATCGACGTGCGCGACCTGGCGGAGTTCTACCTGCACCTCCTCGAAGGCGGACGCAACGGCGTCTTCAACGCCACCGGACCCGCCTCGGTCATGACCGCGCCGGAGTTCTACAAGCTGGCGCGCAAGACGCTGAACAAGGATGCGACCCTGACCTTCATCGAGGACTACGCCTTCCTGAAAGACCACCAGATCGAGTACTCCATTCCCTGGGCGATGCTCGTGGACAACGAAGAAGGGATGATGTCGATCAACATCAGCAAGGCGATCGGCGCGGGGCTGCGGCATCGTCCGCTCGCGGAAACGCTCCGGGACACGCTCGCCTGGTGGCCGACCGTGCCGGAGGAGCGCCGCAGCAAGCCCGCCTTCGCCATCACGCCGGAGATCGAAGCGCAGGCGCTCGCCGACTGGAAGAAGCGCCAGGAGGCCGCATGAAGGGTGGAGGCCCGATGATCCGGGATTACGCACGCGTCGTGCTCGCTTCGCTGGCGATCGGCTTCGGCTCCGCCGCCGCGGCCGAGGCGCCCTCCGCCGCGGCCCCGTCGCCAACGGCCTCGGCCGCGGTGCCGGTGTCGTCCTACCAGGCGCTCGAATGGCGGCTGCTCGGGCCGTTCCGTGGCGGGTGGGCGACGGTGGCCGCGGGCATTCCGGGCGACGCGGTGACCTTCTACTTCGGGTCCGCGGACGGCGGCGTCTGGAAGACCGACGACGCCGGCGTCACGTGGAAGCCGCTCTTCAACGACAAGGGCAGCGCGTCGATCGGGGCGCTGGCGATAGCACCCGGCAATCCCAAGGTGATCTGGGTCGGCACCGGGCAGGTGCAACAGCGCTGGGACATCGCCGAGGGAGACGGCGTGTACCGCTCCACTGACGGCGGCGCGACGTGGAAGCACCTCGGTCTCGAGCAGACGCGGCACATCGGGCAGATCTGGGTCGATCCGAAGAACGCCGACGTCGCCATCGTCGCGGCGGTCGGGCACATGTTCGGCCCGAACCCCGAGCGCGGACTGTTCCGCACCGCCGACGGCGGCCGCACCTGGACCAAGGTGCTCGACCGCGGTCCCGACGTGGGGGCCGTGGACATCGCCTCCGACCCCGCGGTGCCGGGCGTGCTCTACGCCTCGACCTGGGAGGTACGCCGGCATCCGTGGCTCGATTACTGGCAGCCGCCCGCCGGACCGGGCAGCGGCATCTGGAAATCCATCGACTCGGGCCGCACCTGGAAGCAGGCCGGCACGACCGGGCTGCCGAAGACGCCGATGGGGCGCATCGACCTCGGCGTGGCGCCGGGGCGCCAGGCGCGCCGCGTCTACGCCGGCGTCGACGCGCACGAGGGCGGCGGGCTCTACCGCTCCGACGACGGCGGCGCCACCTGGACGCAGATCAACCCCGACACCGATCTCGCCGGCTCGTACATGAACTGCATCGTCCCCGACCCGAAGAATCCCGACATCGTGTGGGCGGCGGGGCGCGGGCTGCGACGATCGACCGACGGCGGCAAGACCTTCTCGGTGCACAAGGGCGCGCCGGGCGGCGATGACTACCACTTCCTCTTCATCGATCCCCGCCAGCCGCGTCGCATGATCCTCGCCGCCGACCAGGGCGCGGCGATCACGCACAACGGCGGCGAGACCTGGAGCTCCTGGTACAACCAGCCGACGGGGCAGTTCTACAGGCTCGCGGTGGACGACCAGATCCCGTACCGCATCTACAGCGGCCAGCAGGACAGCGGCACGGTCAGCATCGCGTCGCGCAGCGACTACGGGCAGCTCACCTTCCGCGACTGGAACCCGACCGGCGGCGACGAGCGCGACGGCGACGTCCCCGACCCGACGAACCCGGACATCGTCTACGGCGCCGGCCTCGGCGGGCGCCTGTCGCGCTGGGACGCGACCACGGCGCAGGTGCAGAACGTCACTCCGTGGCCGATCTCGACCTACGGCCAGCGGCCGCAGCCCGACAGCGAGCGTTATTCGTGGATCACGCCGCTGGCGATCTCGAAGCGGCCGCCGCACGCCATCTACCACGGGACGCAGAATCTCTTCCGCTCGACCGACGGCGGGCATTCCTGGACGCCGATCGCCGCCGACCTCACCGGTGCGGCCAAAAAGCCCGAGAGCTGCGACGGCGATGTGCCGGTCGAGCGCGCCTCGGCGTGCGGCTACGGCGTCATCTTCGCCGTCTCTCCCTCCGCCGCCCAGGACGGTGTCGTCTGGATCGGCACCGACAACGGCCGCGTGCAGGTGACGAAGGACGAGGGCGGCTCGTGGACCGACATCACGCCGCGTGGCATGGCCGACTGGACCAAGGTGAACTACATCGATCTCGATCCCCAGGACGCAGGCTTGGCGTACGTCTCCGCCGACCGCCACCGCCTCGATGACCGCCGCCCGCTGGCGTGGCGCACCCGCGACTTCGGCGCCACCTGGACGGAGATCGGCGCCGGCCTCCCCCGGGATACCTGGGTGGGCGTCGTGCGGCACGACCCGAAGAAGCCGGGACTTCTGTTCGCGGGGACGAACCGCGGCGTGCACGTCTCGTTCGACGACGGCGCCCACTGGCAGCCGCTGCAGCTCAACCTGCCGACGACCGGCATCAACGACCTGGCCGTGCACGACGACGACATCATCATCGCGACGCAGGGTCGCGGCATCTGGGCGCTCGACGACATCGAGCCGCTGCGCCAGCTCGCCGCGATGGCGGGCGGCGACGCGAACGGGGCGGGCGGCGCGAAAGTCTCCGCGGGCGGGCTCGTCCTGGTGAAGCCGCTGACCGGTTACCGGATCCGCTCGAACCAGAACAAGGACACGCCCCTGCCGGCGGAGGAGCCGCGCGGCGAGAATCCGCCGCTCGGCGCCATCCTCGATTACGTCCTGCCGGCGGGTGCGAGCGGACCGGTGACCATCGAGATCGCCGACGACTCGGGCACCGTCGTGACGCGCTTCCGCAGCGACCAGCCGCGCACGCGCGAGGCCGAGACGGTGTACTTCGAGGAGAAGTGGGCCCATCCGCTGCCGAGCCCGACGGCCCGCCCCGGTCACAACCGCTTCGTCTGGGACCTGCGCCTGCCGCCACCGCGCGCCCTCGAGGCGGAGTACACCATCGCGGCGGTGCCCGAAGAGCCGGAGTACGTCATGCCTGCCGGCGCCTTCGTCCTGCCGGGGAAATACGAAGTGCGGGTCACGGCCGGCGGCGCGACGGTCACGCAGCCGCTCGCCGTCGAGCTGGACCCGCGCCTCAAGGTGAAGCGGCGTGATCTCGAGGACCTGCTTTCTTTTCAGCGCGAGGTCGCGGCGACGCTCGCGCAGTCGGCGTCGCTGGTGGAGGAAGCCGAGGCCGTCCGCCAGCGGCTCGAAAAGGCGCTCAAGGATCCTCAAGGGGAAACCACCCGGCCGGAGGTGCGCCGCGCCCTCGACGCCCTCAAGGGGCTCGACGAGCCGCGCGACGAGCGGCCGCGTCGCGCCAACCAGTTCCTGTCGTCACTCGCGACCGACCTCGAGTCGGCCGACGCCGCGCCGACCGACCCGCAGCACCGGATGCTGACCCACTTCCGCGACCGGCTGAAGCGCTACCAGTCCCGCTTCGACGATTACAAGACGAAGGTCCTCGCCGCCGCCGACCAGGGCGCCGCCCGATGACGCGCGCCTGGCCCGCCCTTCTGCTGCTCGCGACGCCTCTGCTCGCCGGGGTGTCGGGCGTCGTCTTCGAAGACGCCAACCGCAACGGCCGGCGCGACGCCGGCGAGAAGGGTCTCGAAGGGATCGTCGTCTCCGATCAGCGCGGGGTCGTGCGCACCGACAAGGAGGGGCGCTACACGCTGCCGGCGGCGGCCGGCGCTCGCCCTGTCTTCGTGAGCCTTCCCGACGGCTGGAGCACGGCCGGGTCGTTCTGGCGCCCCGCCGATGCGGCCGGCTCCGGCTCGACCGCCGACTTCGGGCTTTTGCGTCGCGCGGGATCGTCCTCGTTCACCTTCCTGCACGCCTCCGACACGCACCTCGACGAGGCCAGCCTGCCGCACCTGGTGCGACTGAGAGAGCTGGTGGCGGAGAAGAAGCCGGACTTCGTCGTCATCACCGGCGACATGGTGCGCGACTCGCTGCGGGTCGGCGAGGACAAGGCGCGCCCGCTCTTCGAGCAGGTCGCCGCCGAGCTGAAGAAGTTCCCGGTGCCGGTGTTCACGGTGCCGGGGAACCACGACATCTTCGGCATCGAGCGGCAGCGGTCGCAGGTCTCAGCCGACCATCCGCTCTACGGCCGCGCCATGTACCGGAAGTTCCTCGGACCCGACTACTACTCGTTCACCTGGGGCGGGGTGCGCTTCCTCGGGCTCAACAGCGTCGATGCCGATGACATGTCGTACTACGGGCACTTCGATCGCCAGCAGCTCGACTGGGTGGGGGCCGACCTCGCCGCGGCGCCGGCCGACGCCCCGGTCGTGACCTTCAACCACATTCCGATGGCCACGTCGATCGAGGGGCTGCTCGGGCTCATGGAGGAGCCCCCCGCCCCGACCGTCATCACCATCGGCGGCCACGCGCAGTTCCGCCACATCGTCTCGAACACCGGCGAGCTGCTGCAGGCGCTGGGAGCGCACCGGCTCGAGCTCGCCCTCGGCGGGCACATGCACGTGAGCGAGCACGTGCAGGTGGACACGACCATCGGCCGGGTGCGCTTCCACCAGACGGCGGCCGTGGTCGGCCCTCAGGAGGCCGGCGGCCTGCAGTATCCGTCCGGAGTGACGCTCTACCGCGTCAGCGGCGGGCACGTGGACGACGGCACGTTCCTGCCGCTCGTCGTCGCGCCCTGACGGTCAGGGACAGGGGAGGGGCAGGACCCGCTCGGCGCCGCCGGTCATGAACCCGGCGGTCGACTCCCCGCGGCAGTTCGCCCCGGTGACGTAATAGACGAACCGGCTTCCCGGCGCGAGCACTCCGCCGCCGTCGCCGGTCGAGAGTCCCGCCACGTCGGGGGTCAGGCACGCCAGGTCGGCCAGGTCGGCGCGCAGTCCGCGGTAGACGTTGTAGGTGTCGGCGAACTGGTCCGCGCTCCACGAGAGAATCGCGTCGGTCACCGATCCGACGGCGAGGCTCAGCATCAGGCCCTGCGTCTCCGTGGTCAGCGAGCGCACGCAGACGCCGCCGTCCACCGGATTCGCCGCGATCATCCCCTCGTTGAGCTGCGCCGACTGGAAGTGCAGGGGGGACGTGGTCCCCTCCCCGCCGACGGCGCTGAAATTGAGGAGCAGGAAGTTCCCGCTCCCCGACAGGGGCGTCGTCCCGAACAGCGAGATGCGGATGACCCCCGGCGTCGCGAGATTGGTCGTCAGGGTGTGCGGATTGGTGATGGCGGTCTTGCTCACGGCGGTCGCCTGCAGCGTCGCGGCCGTGTAGGTGATGACCAGGTCGGTGCCGAGGATGCCGGAGGCGTTGTCGATGGTGATCGGCACGCTGAATGCGGTGCCGGGCGCCACTCCGGTCGCGGGAAGGGTCAGGGTGGCGGCCTCGAGCGGCGCCGCCGCCACGAGCAGCAGCCCGGCCCCCAGGAGCGGCAGCAGACCCGCCCCCGCGAGCGGCCGCGCCGCTCCCCGGGCGAACCGGCTTGTCACTCTGCTGAGCATCGTCAGATCCCCCACCAGCCCCATGTCTTCCAGATACCACCCGTCCATGTCACCGGGTGGTCGAGCAAGCGGCGATTCTCCCCGTGGACGCAGGTCTTGGCCTGGACGCCCGTGAGGCAGAAGCCGTCCTCGCCGACGAAAAGCTGCGGCGTGTTCGGATGATCGACGTGCATGGTCACCTGCTTGCCAGTGCAGAGATCGATGCAGGTGAGAGTCGCCACGGGCGGTTTTTCTATCGGCGTCGCCCCCATGGCAACCACGGCAAGCGCAACAACGACTACGGCTCGTTTCATTCTCGGTCTGGTCATGCGGACGGCTCCTTCCGGCTTCCCGACCCGGCCGGTGAATCTACGACGAACCCACCCCGGTGGGTATGGAAATCGGCGCGGAACCGGGCCGTCGCCCGACCCGCCTCGGGCGCGTCAGGGACAGGCGTTCGCCGACGCGGCAATCTCCGCGTCGCGCGAGCCGACCTGCGATGCCGCGCCCGAGTCGTACGTGCCGCCGGTGCAGCCGGTGGCGCGCATCAGGTAGAAGTACCCTCCGCCGACGCCCGGCGTGGCCGGGTCGAGGAAGCTCAGGGATGTCACGTCGTTGGCCAGGCACGTCCCGACGCTGGTGGTGAAATTGCCGCCCGAGGAATTCAGCGTCAGCAGATCACCGCGCACCAGGTCGTAGAAAGACGCTCCCGGAATCGCGGTCCAGTGCACGTCCGCCGTCGTGAGCGTGGTCGGCGTGACCGCCAGCAGGAGATCGGGCTGGCAGGCCGACGACAGGCCGTCCTGCGAGCAGACGATGTGGTACGGCAGCGGGCAGGTTCCGGTATTCGGACCGCACGTGGCGCCGGCGTTGAAGCCCTCATCCGTCGTGCCGTCGCAATCGTTGTCGCGCCCGTCGCAGAACTCCTGCGCGCCGCACGAAGAGACCGAGCCGTCCACCGGGCAGGTGGAGGGGCTCCCCTCGTTCAGGGTGGCCGACTGCAGATGCACCGGCGAGGTCGTGCCGGTCAGGCCGTTCACCTGGAAGGTGATCTGCGCCAGGCTGCCGCTCCCGGAGAGCGGGCTGGTGCAGAAGACGGAGATGAGCACCTGGTTGGTCACGCCGAGGTTGGCGTTGACGGTGCAGGACCCGGTCAGCGACCCGGCGCTCACCGACTGCGCCACCACCACGGTGCTGTCGTAGAGGATCTTCAGGTCGGCGGAGACCACGCCCAGTCCCGTCAGGTCGCTCGCGTTGACCGGCACGACCACCGTGACGTTGGGTGACGAGGTCGTCGTCGGAACGCTCACGGTCGTCGTCTCGGCGACGCACGAGTCGTGAATCGTGCCCCCGGAACAGGTCGCGGTGCCGGTGCGATCGCAGGGAGCGGCGCCGCAGTGCGTCGTGTACGGGACGAAGTCCTCGTCGGTCGATCCGTCGCAGTCGCCGTCGATGCCGTCGCAGGTGAGGTCCATCGGCCCGAGCGGCGGATTGGGCGTGCAGGTCTGTGGCTGCCCGTTCACGCAGACCGGGACGGTGTGCTGGCAGGCGCCGACGCCGCACGTCGTGGTGCCGAGATCGACCGGCGTGAACACGCAGCCGCTCGCCGGAGCGCAGGAATCCGACGTGCACTGGTTGTTGTCGTTGCACGCCAGCGGTCCGCCCGGGGTGCAGACCCCCGTGTGGCAGGTGTCGGTCTGCGTGCAGGCGTTGTTGTCGCTGCAGCCGGTTCCGTCCGGCGCGCTGGGATTCGAGCAGGTGCCCGTGCCGGGGTTGCAAGTGCCTGCGACGTGACACTGATCGCTCGCCGAGCAGATGACCGGGTTGCCGCCGCTGCAGGTCCCCGCCTGGCAGGTGTCGGTCTGGGTGCAGGCGTTGGCGTCGTTGCAGCTCGTGCCGTTCGGCTTGCTCGGGTTCGAGCACGTGCCCGTCTGCGTGTCGCACGTTCCGGCCACGTGACACTGGTCGAGCGCCGTGCAGACGACCGGGTTCCCGCCGCTGCAGGTCCCGGCCTGGCAGGTGTCGGTCTGGGTGCAGGCGTTGGCATCGTTGCAGCCCGTGCCATCGGTCGCGTTCGTGTTCGAGCACACCCCGGTGCCGGGGTTGCAGACGCCTGCGACGTGACACTGGTCGCTCGCCGTGCAGATCACCGGGTTCCCGCCGCTGCAGGTCCCCGCCTGGCACGTGTCGGTCTGCGTGCAGGCGTTGCCGTCGGTGCACGCCGTGCCGTTCGTCTTGTTCGGATTCGAGCAGGTGCCCGTGCCGGGGTTGCAGGTTCCGGCGTCATGACACTGGTCGCTCGCCGTGCAGACGACCGGGTTGCCGCCGGTGCAAACGCCCGCCTGGCACGTGTCGGTCTGCGTGCAGGCGTTGCCGTCGGTGCAGGCCGTGCCGTTCGTCTTGTTCGGGTTCGAGCAGGTGCCCGTCTGCGTGTCGCACGTGCCCGCGTCGTGGCACTGGTCGAGTGCCGTGCAGACCACCGGGTTCGCGCCGGTGCAGACGCCCACCTGACAAGTGTCGGTCTGCGTGCACGCGTTGGCGTCGTTGCAGGCCGTGCCGTTCGGCTTGTTCGGGTTAGAGCAGGTGCCCGTGCCGGGGTTGCAGGTTCCGGCGTCATGACACTGGTCGCTCGCCGTGCAGACAACCGGGTTGCCGCCGGTGCAGGTTCCGGCCTGGCAGGTGTCCGTCTGGGTGCAGGCGTTGGCGTCATTACAGGCCGTGCCGTTCGTCTTGTTCGGGTTCGAGCAGGTGCCCGTCTGCGTGTCGCACGTGCCCGCGTCGTGGCACTGGTCGAGTGCCGTGCAGACCACCGGGT
>Ga0134121_10002295_pt1 | contig 16741 bp, 15 predicted proteins | sample KB301_FD_96463 | JGI IMG/M metagenome (GOLD analysis project Ga0134121, IMG submission 96463) | Terrestrial soil microbial communities without Nitrogen fertilizer from Kellogg Biological Station, Michigan, USA - KB3-0-1 | ecosystem: Environmental > Terrestrial > Soil > Unclassified ... | reverse complement strand
TCGTCGCCGTCGTACGATCCGGTGTGAGCACAGCTCGAACACTGGACAACGTACGTTGCCTTGATCTTGGTCTGGCCTCGGGAGAGATCGGCGAAAAGAATTTCCTTCTGCTGGCAGTGTTCGCAGGTGAAACGGAGATACCATTGGCCGGGGGTTAGCATGCGCATTGCTTAGGTCCTTCGATTTCGAGTTATGAGGAAAAGGGCGACACAGTGCCTGTTCTTATAAGGCGAGACAGTGGTGAGCGTCAAGCGTAATAATACGGATAAGACTCCTACCTTTAAGAGACAAACGGATAAAACGGCGTGTTACGGAAGATCCAAAACGACACCACGACGAAAAACAGCGCGTAAATGTAAGGCGCCGGCAGCGTATTCTGACGCGGCACGCCACCACGCATCACGACGACGCTGTAACGAATCAGCGCATACAATAAAAACGGAATCGCGAGCAGGAAAAATGGATTGAGCTCGAACGCGGCTACGACGTGGCCGTGAAGAAGCTGGTGCATCGCGCGAGTTGAACCACAACCCGGACACTGATAACCAGTCAAAAATCGAAACAGGCAAGAGGGAAAGATGCCAGTCTTGCCTGGCTCAAACACAAACAGGTACGCAGCTCCAGCGAGTATCAATGACCAAATTGCAATAACGGTCGAGCGCCGGTACATCTTGTAATCCTAAAACCACCCGCGCCGGTTCTGAAAATACGTCCTCACAAAGTCTTCATCGGATTTCGTCAGATAAATAATCCCCTCGATCAACCCGATGATCCAGCCGACACCACAAAGGCCGAGCACCAGTTGAATGATTCCTTCAGTGGTGTAGCCCATGATGAACTTGTGAACACCAAACCCGCCGACGAGGATCGCGCAGATGCCGGCCGGGATCTTTTTGTCGGCGCCCATCGATTCCCAGTTCACCATCTGACCCGGGTTCACTGTCTGCATAGGCGGCGGCTGGTAGCCCGCCACGGGGGCCATGGCAGCCTGGCAGTTTGTGCAATATTGTGCGTAGTCGTCGTTAGGCGCGCCGCACTTGGTGCAATATCTCATTTTCGGTTTTCGATCACTAACGGAGTTTGAAAGTCCACTGGCCCAGCATCACGCATGCAAAAACCCACCCGTAAAGCGATAGTCCGAGAGCAAGTTGTCTTGATTTTATTTCCTTTAGCCCGGCCAATGGCAAGCGCAGTGCGACTAACGCCACGAGCAGCAAGCCTGCAATCAAAAACGGGCCGGCGGGGTTCAGCAGGAACGCATTGTGGAAATCGCCGTGCATGGTGAGGATCACGCTGCGCGTCATTCCGCACGTGGGACACGGAAATCCGTAATGTTCCTTGAACCAGCAGCCCCAGTTTAGTTGTTTGCCAAGTAGCCAAACCTGATTCGCATCGGCCCAGGCCGAAATTCTGAGCACTACTAAACCGAGGAACAGAAAGATCCCGGCCACTCTGGATGATAAATACTGAAACATCTCAGCCCGTCTTGATCACAAACGTTCCGACTGCTTTATCGTGAAGTGTCTGTCGCTGCGGGTCCCAGAGGGGCCACAGCAAATCAAGCGCGCCACCAACAACAGGCACAAAGCTCAATCCAACGGTACAAAGCAATCTCAGCACGGCCGTTCCGATCGGAATTATATCGCCATGAGAGTTGACGACCCTGAGTTTCATCAAACCCTGACCTACTGAACAACCACGCTTACTGATGAGATAGACCTTATTCAACAAACCAGCCGCGAAATAAGAGACCGGCGGAAGGATGAAGAACAAGCAACACGTGGAACAACCGAAGAGACCGGACAAACCGCCCGGTTCGCCACGAGTGTTTACGGCAGCTTCGCCCGCTCCGATTATCATTGAGCCGACTCCGCCCACCAAAAAAAGAAGGACGTAAAGAACAAACATTACGAGTAGTGCGATAAGACCATCGATGATCGCCGCGAGCACTCGATCTACCCAGAGAGCGTAATTCATTGCTGGTGCTACCGGTGAGGGTGGCGGGGGCCAGTTCTCTGCCATAAGCGTGAGACTCCTTAAGGTTGGGAAATCATAATGATCTTCTCTGCGGCTCTCGGCGTATCGCTGCGTTTTAGTTGCCGTTAAACGCAGTGATACGCCGAGAACCGCAGAGAAAAGATTACGTCAGGAAGTGCTGTTAGCTGTTGCCCAAAGCGCCGAGGACGCCGCCAAGCAATCCCATCGCGAAGCAGATAATCCACCAGGCCAATCCGACCCCGAGCCCGATGAAGCTGAACATTTTCGCTTTGCGAGAGGACGCCATCGCGCCCGCGACGTCGCCTGCCTGAACCTGTCCGTTCACTCGAGCCGCAAACACAACCGCGACGATGCCCAGCGGTAAGCAACAGAACAGCGTGATGATTGCCAGTACCAGATAATTAGGAACGCTGGCAGGCGCGCCCGAGGCGGGCGGGGGAGTCCACTCTTGAGACATTCAATTTCTCCTGGTCAAACTTCGAAGATCGTTCGTTGCCAAATTAGCCGACGAATTCCGGCGACGACGGCGGTGGTGGCGGCGGCGGTCCGTCTTTTCGCTTCTCGAAAATCGGCACCGAAATGAGGCCGCCGATGATCGCGAGAACAAGCAGGCTTATCGCGCCAATCAGGTAACTCACCGCGAACAGCGCGAGTCCTGATAAACCTGCGGGAAGCTGAAAGCCGGCTCTCGACAATGTCTCTTCGAGTTGCGCGCCACTAATGAAATAGGCGATTGGGAGTCCGATGGCGAAGTAGATAACACCGCCGATAATTCCTGCCAGCACGCCGATGACAGCGCCTTCGCCGACTTTCACGGGCAGGGGAGCTGACTTGATGTATAACATGCCCGCCAGAAGGCCGCCTCCGATACCCCAGATGCAGCAACAGTAGTTAAGAAACGGAATCGCGGAGAGAATTCCGACGATTAAGCCACCCAAAAGTGCCGGCTTTAGTTTGTTCATTTAGTTTGCACTCGTCAGACAGAAAGTAATCTACCGCCTGAACTTATGTTGGATTATTGGATTGGCAACGAAGCGCCCTGAATAACTAACAAAGCGGGCCGGGAATGTCAATAAATTTACCACTCACTTGGAGACTTCGATGCGGTCGCCGGGCTGCAGTTTGGGATCCTGCACGGCTCCCGACTTGATCTGCCTGATCGTGAAACTAATCGTCACGAGACGGCCTTCCGCGCCTTCGCGTGAGATTTCCACCTTGTTGTCCTGCTTGTTCGTGCCGCCCGCCGCCAGCAAAGCCTGTAGCAAGGTAATGCCGGGCTGAAACACTTTCTGCCCCGGATAATTAATGCGGCCGCCGATGTAGTAGAACTCCTGTGGACGAGTGGTCACAGTAATCACATCACCTGACTGCACCGTCAGGTTAAGAGTGTTCGGATCACTCAGATCATGCGGCTGGCCGGGCGTTCCGCCGCGGAGAATCACCACACGTCCGCCGTCGTTTCGCATCTGTGATTCAGCCAGCACAACGTAAAGCGGCACCATTTCACGTCTCAAATATCGTGTGCCGGGATTCACGACGAGTCCCGTCACCGTCACTGAATGACTCAGATACTGGCGCACTCCGACGGAAACCCGAGCTTTGTCATCGACCGCTCTTCTTTTAAGTTCTGCGGAAATGATGTTTTGAATCTCTTCGGGTGTGAGTCCAGCGACCGAAATCGAGCCGCCCGCGATGGGCAGGTCAATCAGGCCGCCGGCCATGACCGTGAACAGCGTGGACGACTTGCTGGCCGAGTTAAGCAGGCGGATATCGAGCACGTCACCAACGCCGACACGATAGATTTCGGTCAGCGATGGCTCAGGCGCGGCCATCACCGAAGCTTTGATCGGCACGACGGCCGTTTCCTGGGCTGATACTGAAATAAAGGACGCGCAGACGAGGAAAGCAAGAAGCGGGAGCAAAATTAGGTTTTTCATAAGCAGGGGGCAAAATGCTTGAAATCGCACACTCGGTACAGGAAAAGCACAATCCTTGTCATATTCCTGATTTTTCCTCCGCGAAGATCTGTGGCACAGTATGTTTGCATGTATGAATTTGCAGTCACTCCGGCCGTTACAAACATCCGCCGCCGCGGCGTCGAGATCTGCGACGTTGCGCCTGACAGCCTCGGCGCGGAGATGGATCTCGAACGCGGAGACCGGATAATTAAGGTCAACGGCCGCGTAGTTCGCGACTATCTCGACTTCCGTTTTCAAACCGCGGGCGAGACCGATCTGGTCCTCGAAGTTCGTAAGAAGAGTGGCGAGGATTGGGAAGTCGATCTCGAGCGTGCTGAAGGTGAAGACTTCGGGCTGTCGTTTGAACAGATCGTTCCGCGGCAGTGTGCGAACGAGTGCATCTTCTGTTTTTGTAACGGCAATCCTGCCGATGCGCGTCCCTCGCTATTTATAAAGGACGAGGACGTCCGTCTCTCTTTTCTTTACGGCAACTACACCACCATGACTTCGATCACTGAGGACGAGATGCGTCGCATCGTAGAGCAGCGACTGTCGCCTCAGTACGTTTCAGTGCACGCAACGGATCTCGACGTGCGTGCTTACATGCTCGGCGTCGATAAACAACGCGCGGACATTTCAACGAAGCTCGCGCGCCTGCTTGATGCAGGGATTGAAGTGCATGCGCAAGTGGTGTTGTGTCCCGGGATCAACGACAAAGAAATATTGAAGAAGACGATCTTAGATCTCGCTGCCGAGTATCCGCGCATCACGAGCGTCGCGATCGTGCCGCTTGGTCTAACTCGTTACAACACGGACGCGCGTCTCACGCGGGTCACGCCTGAGTTTTGTCGCGAAGTGATCGATCAAGTGAGTGAGATTCAGAAAGAGCTGCACGCTAAGCTGGGAACGAACTTCGCGCTGTTGGGTGACGAGATCTACCTGCGCGCCGGACGACGCATCCCTGCCAGATCGCATTACGGCGACTATCCACAAATCGAAGACGGGGTCGGCATGGTCCGATCGTTTGAAAACGAGTTCGCTGGACTCGTGCGTCGACTCGATCGCGAGAGTTGGACCAGCAGCAAGCAAACATCGGGAACGATCTTCACCGGAACACTCTTCGCGCCCGTGTTGAAGAAAATGATCGACAAGTTCAACGCACGATTCGGAACGAGACTGATCGTCGAGTCGCTCGAGAATAGTTACTTCGGTGGCGATGTTTCGGTTGCAGGTCTGCTGACTGGTCAGGATCTTTTGCGCGCGCGTGAAAGAGTTGCAGGCGAGCTCGTTTGTATACCGAAGCAGATGCTGAAGAGTGATGATGCGATCATGTTAGATGGAATGAATGTCAACGAAGTATCACGCGCGTTGGGCCAACCTGTTCACGCGATCAATCTGCAAGACTTACCGTCACTGCTACAGTAAGCACGCCCGATGAAGATCCTCGACGTAGGTTGTGGTCAGAACAAATTTCCCGGAGCGATCGGCATCGACGCGAACCGCGCGAGTCACGCTGATGTCATTCACGATCTCGGAACGTTTCCATACCCGTTCGCTGACGATGAGTTTGAAGAGATCATTTGTCGTCACGTGATCGAGCACGTTCCTGACGTGCTCGGCTTCGTCAACGAACTGCATCGCATCACAAAGCCTGGTGGCAAATTGAAGATCGTTACTCCTCACTATACGAATCCCGACTGGGCTACAGATCCCACGCACCGAAATCAATTTAACAGTTACTCATTCACTTGCTTCATTCCCTCACGCACGCCGTTTCCGTTTTACACGACAGCGGAGTTGAAGCCACTCGCCACGCACGTGAGTCTCGCTAACCTCTGGCGCGCGATCGGACTCGAGCTCGTGGTTAATCTCGATCAACGCTGGCCCTCGATGCGGTTCACTCGCAAGTTCTGGGAGTTCTACCTATCGACGATTTTTCGTGCGAAGGAGCTCCACTTCGAATTCGAGGTGGTGAAGTCACCCGCCTCAGCAGAGCCCCAAAAACCTCAGGATTCGCACGCCTAGGGAACGAAGCCCTTGGAGGAAACTCCACGATATCGTATTCAGAACCTCCAAGATTCTCCGAAATTTTGGTTGCTACGGGGACGAATAGTTGTACAATCACCCGCAAAATTGAATGTGGCGAAAAGGGCATAGCGTTTGCCGTGTCAGTAACGCTCACTCATAGCCTCCGTTTCGGAGGAGCTTAGAGCATCCTCGCTCTATAGGGTTAACGGATAAATTTAAGCATCACCAAACCAGATCGAAGTCCTCGGTCGATCCTGAAGCGAATTCGAATTTCCCTAAGCGGCCGGTGCGGCGTCATCGAGGGAAAGACTCTTGTAGCAAGCAATGTGGAAAACCACACTCAATACCATCTTGAGGAGGGAAAATGAGAAAGTTCACAACGATCTTGATGGCGTTTCTGGTTTTAGTGACTTGCCAGATCGTTATTCAAGCCCAGAGTACGACCGGCTCCATCTCCGGTACTGTGACTGATCAAACCGGGGCGGTTGTGCCTGGCGCGAACGTCACCGTTAAGGGTGAGGCCGGCCAGCAGTATACGGCTGTCACCAAGGGTGACGGCGTATACACGGTCCCCGGTGTTCCCGCAGGTACCCCGACTTACACTGTGACGATCACTGCGCCGAGTTTTAAAACGGCAGTGATTCAGAACGTCAAGGTCGATGTGGCTACCCCGGCCACCGTTAACGCGCAACTCGAGCCTGGCAACATCAACGAGACGGTCGTTGTTGCTTCCGGCGCCGAAGTGCTCCAGACAGAAACGGCAACAGTGGGTTCGACGATCACGGGCCGGCAGATCCTTGAGACGCCAATTCAATCACGTGATGCTCTCGATCTCGTAACGCTGTTACCGGGTACAACGACCACGGGCGTGGTCCGAACGTCATCCGTTAATGGTCTGCCGAAGAGCGCACTCACCATTCAGATCGATGGCGTGGACGTGCAGGATAACTTCCTGAAATCGTCTGACGGATTCTTCACCTTCATTCGTCCTCGCATCGATGCGATTGACGAGGTGACTGTTTCAACGGCTACTCCAGGTGCGGAGAGTTCGGGTGACGGCGCGGTCGGTATCAAGTTCGCAACCCGTCGCGGAACTGATGACTATCACGGCAGCACTTTCTGGCAGCACCGTGATGAAGGTCTCAACACTGCCAACTTCCAAAACAATTACTCGAACGCTCCAAAGAACAAGCTTCGCTTGAACCAGTTCGGCGGCAGCTTCGGTGGTCCACTCCCGTTGCCGGGATTCGGTGAAGGTGGTCCATCGATTCACTCGGGTCGAGGCAGAGCGTATTTCTTCTTCAACTACGAGCGCTTTCACCTCAACGAGACTTCGCCGCTTCGCGAGCGCCAGGTGTTGACGGCTGACGGTCAAAACGGAATCTTCCGTTATGGACCTAACGGCTCCAGAAGCGTCAATCTGTACAACATTGCTGCCGGCGCTGGTCTCCCCAGCACGCCCGATCCAACCGTACAGAACATGCTGAGCCTTATCCGCAATTCGACTGCGGGAATAGGTTCATTCCAGCCTCTGGGCACTGGTGGTGTTTTCTTCAGGCAGCCCTATAGGTTTGCTAATGACGGACAACAGCGCAGACGCTTTTTCGTTCTTCGCCTCGATGGCAACATCACGAAGAACCACTCGATCGAAGGTGTCTTCAACGATCAGCCTTTCCGCTCCAACGTCGACTTCCTGAACAACGTCGATCCGGCATTCCCGGGCCTCGCGAACGCGGGTACCCAGAATTCAGATCGTCGTTCGCTTTCGATCGGCGTCCGCTCGAGCTTCGGCAAGAGCGTTGTCAACGAGTTCCGGTATGCGCAGTTAGCCGGCTGGCTCGGCGGCAGTACTCGATTCGATCTGGTTGGTGGAAATGAGTTCTTCCAGCTCATGAACGGTTACTCAGTTTCACTGACTGCGGCTGGTCTAACCAATCCGACGATCAGAAACGCGTCCAGCTCGCGCGTGTCACCTACCCAGGACTTCTCCGATAACATCACGTTTGTGACCGGTAACCACAGCTTCAATTTTGGTGGACAGCTCAAGAAGATTGAGACCATTTCTGATTCACTAGCTTTGATTGTCCCAACGGTTGGACTGAGCGTGGTGACTGGTGATCCGGTGTTGACTGCGTTTAATAATGTCGTGACCAGCACAAACACCGTACCCGGCGCGACTACAACCGAGCTTGCCAATGCTCAGGCTCTTTACGCGATTCTCACCGGACGTGTCGGCACCTTCAATTCAAATGCAGTACTCGGAGGTGACGGTAAATATGCACTCAATGGTTCGCGCCACTTTGAGATCCAGGAAAACACGAACGGTTTGTTCGCACAGGATTCATGGCGTCTGCGCCAGAATCTGACACTGACTTACGGTGTCAGATGGCAGCCGCAGCTCGGCGCGAAGATGAACTCGGCCAACTATGCAGTCCTTACCGATCCGAACATGGTGTTTGACGTTTCGGGTCCGGGAAATCTGTTTAGCCCGGGAACTATCGCTGGTCCGGTTCCTACCGTTCGCGGCAACTCGATCGGTGAGAAGGCGTTCAAGGACGACTTGAATAACTTCGCTCCGAGCTTTGGCATGGTCTGGAGTCCTAATTTCACCGGCGGTCTCGCAAAGAAACTTTTCGGTGGCGATGGAACCAGCGTGTTCAGAGGCGGTTTCTCTCGGGCGTTTATTCGCGAGGGTACGCTGATTGTCGAGAACAGCGTCGGACAGAATCCCGGCGGCACGTTCTCAGTCAACCGCAGCGTGGGATTGGGCAACCTGACTATCGGATCGCTGTTCCGCACGCCAGGTAACCCGAACCTGTCTGCGCCCACGTTCGCTGCTACGCCGGTTTACCCACGAACCCTTACGACGGCTGATGCTGCCCTGGGATTCGCTCCGGATTTCCATTCCGGATATGTTGATTCCTGGAGCTTTGGTTATCAGCGTCAAATCGGGAAGGACACCGTCGTCGAATTCCGCTATATCGGAAACCGCGGCAAAGACATGCAGGAGCAGTATCTGATCGACGAGACCAATGCGATCGAAAACGGATTTGGTGCTGAATTTGCTCTTGCTCAGAAAAACCTCTTAGCTAACGGTGGCGCGAGTTTCGCCTATAATGGTCCGAATACTGGAACGTTCCCGTTGCCCATCCTGATGTCGTACCTAAGGTCGGGCAATCTCGATCCAAACGTAGCGGGCAACTATGTGAATTCGCAATTCACCAGTTCTACGTTCATCAACTTCCTCTCAGTGGCCAATCCGAACGTGACCGGTTTCGCGGCTAATCTCGCGAACACCGCTGCCACGCGGAACAACGGCGCCGCGAATGGCAGGCCCGTTAACTTCTTCCACAACTGTCCAACCACACTCGGCTTCTGCTTCCAGTTTGATAACAGCGAGAAGAGCTGGTTTGACGCAGGTGTGATTGAAGTACGACGCAGAATGTCGGCTGGTCTCCGCTTCCAGGCGAGCTACCAATATGGCAAGTCGTTTACCAATGCATTTGCATCGGCCAACACTACCTTCTTTGGTCTCGGCGCCGGCGACCAGAGCAATGCCGCTAATAACGCATTGCGCGATCGTGACCTCGACAAGTCGTTCTCGCAGATCGACTTGAGACATGCCTTCAAGTTTGACGCGACCTGGGACCTGCCGTTCGGCAAGGGCCGCCACTATCTCGCGTCATCACACTGGCTGGCCGACTTCTTCCTCGGTGGCTGGACGCTCAACCCGACAGTTCGTTGGCAGAGTGGCTCACCCATCCTGATGGAGAACGTACAGCTTGTTGGCATGACCGCCAAGGATTTGCAGAAGGCGATCGGTGTGTACTTCAATACCCCGGTCACCCAACCTACAGTTCCGACTGAGTCGACTTCGATCGCCAATGTCACGTACCTGCCCTCGGATATCATCAACAACACCATCCGAGCATTTACGACGACCGGTAGCACCGCCAGTGGTTACAACACCGGACGGGCTCCGGAAGGCCGTTTCATCGCTCCGGCGGGATACGGTAATTGCCAGGCGAGAACAGCAGGTCAGTGCGGTTTCCGTAAACTCGTTATCTACGGACCAAACTTCTTCAAGATCGATTCGTCAATCGGCAAGCGCTTTAACATTGGCGAGCGAGCGAACGTTGAGTTCCGTATGACGATGTTTGATGTGCTCAATCACACCAATTGGCGTCTGGGCGGCTGGACCGGTAACGTGAATAACATCACGACCTTCACCGGCACCTTCGGCCAGATGTTGAATGGTTGGTCGTATCAGGATCCGAACGGATCGAACGATCCGGGCGGTCGCATCACGGACTTCATGATCCGCATCAACTTCTAACCGCAAGGTTAGTTTTCAGAAAGGCGTTGCCAAGCAAATTGGCAACGCCTTTTTTGCAAGATTCTTTATCCAGAGATTACACAGATTCGGCAAAATCTCTGTGTAATGTGTGGCTAGAGAATCGAACAGTCCAACCCAGAGGAGCGTGTGTCATGGTCTCACAAACAGGCACTTTGACGCGGCGTCTATTTTTCATCGGGGCAATCCTTGTGTGGTCCGCAGTTCTCGCGCTGGGCCAGATCGCCGGCGGTGTGACCGATACGACCAACACGCGCATGGGCGGAAACAATTACATTGTAGGCACTGTCTACGCGCCTGAAGGCATACCCATCAAAACAAAAATGAGGATCAAGCTAGCCTCGATGGAGTGGGGCGACATCCTGGCGATGACTGACGATAGAGGCCAGTTTGTTTTTAGTAATGTAGCAAACGGTACTTACCAGATCGTGATCGATCGCGAAAAGGAATATGAGCCTGTTTCACAGGAAGTTCAGGTTGTCAGGAACCGTGCCCCGTCACCGGAAACATATTTCGTGACGATCCGTTTGCGAGCCGTCGAAGAGAAACACCCGAAAGCCGGAGTAATCAATGCCGCTAACGCCGGCGTTCCAAAGGCTGCAATGGACCACTATCAGGCCGCAGCAAAACTCGCGCAGGAGAAAGACCTCAAAGCAGCCATCAAAGAACTGAAGCTCGCCGTCTCCGAGTATCCAGCGTTTGTGAACGCTCACAATCAGATCGGGGTCCTTTATCTGCGGCTCAATGAGCTTGATAACGCCGAGTCAGCATTCAAGGCAGCGCTCAAAATCAACCCCGAAGCCTATGAACCTTTGCTCAACCACGGGATCGCGCAATATCGCCTCGGAAAGTTCAAGGATGCCGAAACCAGTCTGCGCGCCTCGTTAAAGATCAAGCCCGATACTTCCGTCTCGTATTACTATCTCGGTCGCACGCTGAATAAACTGGGTCGCAACGAAGACGCGGAGACTGCTCTGCTGACGTGTTTGAAGATGAGTCCGAACGACTTCAGTGAAGCGCACCGCGTGCTCGCCGCTATTTACCTCGACCGCGGCGCACTACCGCGCGTGATTGAAGAGCTGGAAACGTATTTGAAAGTCGTTCCGACGGCTCCCGATGCTGACAACCTGCGGAATGTGATCGAACAGAGCAAACGCGCCCTAGGCCGCGAGTAGCTTTTGGCCGCAGATCTGCACAGAACCGAGCGCGGTAGCGCCGGGTCAACCAGATAAACGGTCGTGCATGTGGAATTTGACCCGGCGCTACCGCGCTCGGTTCTGTGCAGATCTGCGGCTAAAACCTCGCCTCATCGTGTTATCTTTCATTGGATGTCTGCGTCAGTCACCACTCAACTTCCTCTCGCGCCTCTCGGCGCCGGCGACCTGATCGATCGGGCCGTCAGACTATATCGTCGCCATCTGTTTGTTTTGATACGGACTGCCGCGCCGCCCGTCATCATTGTTGCGGCCGGGTGGGTGCTGTTTTCGATCAGCATCCGGCAGGTCTTCCGCACTTTCGAAACCGCCGATCTTGTTCTGAACTTCTTCCTCTTAACGGTGGCGGTCGTCGTCATGGTGATCGGTTATCTTTTCATACTGATCGTCATGGGTGGCGCCACGCGCACTCTGGTCGCGCACCTGCTTCGCAACGATCCGGTCACGGCGCGCGCCACTTACACCGCAGTTCGCGCTCGCTTCTGGGGACTTTTCGGCGCTTCTCTGATCATGCTGTGTTGGATCGGCGCGGCTTCCTTTGTCGCTTCTTCCGGCGGCCAGATGATTGGTGTCGTCACGCTCTTCATTGTGGGTGGTCTATCACTGATCTTGCCCGGTTGGTTCGGGGCAATCGTGGGCGTCATAGGCTCGCTGTTGGCGATAGGGTTGTCGCTCTGGCTCTTTTTCCTGATGGTCGGACGAATCGTCTACGTACCACAAGTAATGCTGGTTGAAGGTAAAGGAGTGTTTGACGCGGTGGGCCGCAGTTTCTCACTCGCAAGTGGTAATGTGCGGAGGCTGATGGCGATGACGCTGTTTACAACTTTCGGCATCATGTCAGCGATGTTACTGCTGCTAGTCGTCATCGGATTCGTCGGCGCGGCGAGCGGCATCAACATGAGGGATTCAGCAGACTGGCCCGTGTGGTACGCTGTCCTCTACAGCACGCTTGGGCCATTGAGCTCGATACTGCTGACGCCGGTTTGGATGCTGGGACTCTCGCTGCTTTACGTTGACGAGCGCGTCAGGCATGAAGGTTACGACATAGAGTTGATGGCGTCGCAGCAGCTTGGCGAGCTGCCCGATGTAAACGTCATCTCACCTTTGGGAACGGCGCTCCACTCGATGGAACGCAAACAGCCACCCCCGCCACCGAGGCCACCAAGAGCGTCGGGCAGCGTCTTGAATATCAACGGTTAATGTCTCAGTTTTCAACAGCACATTATCGCTACGTTCTCGCTGCTGTATTGCTGTTTCTGTTTGTGTTTCCCGCCACGGTCACTGCTGATCCGATCTCAAATTACCAGGCTAACCTGAAATCAGCCATCGCGACTCTGGGCCATTTGAGTGAGAGTGGAGACAATTTCGACAGCGAGTTGCCGGGCGCAGTCGAGAGCGTTCGCGAGAAATTGCCCAAACATCAGACTGTCGAGTTTGAAGGAGCAGTTTGTAACGTCGACAACTCCTGGCTGCACAAGGAGCTCGACGAGCTTGGCTCAGCAGAGCATCGCGACGAAAGGCTGGCCCACATAATGTTGACTCTGCAGGCGATTGAAACGAGAGTCGCTGAACGTCAGAACCCCGGCACGCCGGCGGAGAACAAGGAATGGGCCAAAACACGGTTGGAAAGCATTCTCGCGCGTCCCGAGTACGCCACGGATCAGGAAGGTTCAAGCGCACTCGCCCGGGCCATCCGCGACTTTTTTCAGTGGCTGGCGAAGTTTCTGCCGAAGCCTCGTCCGGTGAGCGGAGGCCGAGTCGAGTGGCTTACGACGATCGCTCAGATTCTCGTCATCGGACTGGCCGTCGCAGTGCTGCTTTACGTCCTCAAGATCGTGTATTCGCGGTTTTCAGGACGCTCACGAAAACCCAAAACCAGCAAGAAACGCGAGGCGCGCATCGTCCTGGGTGAACGACTAGAGCCCGAAGCCACAGCAACAGATCTGCTTTCCGACGCCGAGGCGCTGGCCCGCCAGGGCGATCTGCGCGCAGCCATTCGCAAGGCTTACATCGCGTTGCTGGTCGAGTTAGGCGACCGCAAACTGATCAGCCTCGCGCATCACAAAACCAATCGCGACTATCTGAACTCGCTCCGCAGCGCGCCCGGGCTTCATTCGCGCATGCGCGGGCTCACCGATAGCTTCGAACGACACTGGTACGGTTTCGCGAGTGCGACTCCAAACGACTGGCAGGACTTTCGCGCCGGTTATCTCGCGGCACTGCAAACGGAAACGAATTAGCGATGCGCCAGCGACTACCCATCATTCTCACGTTCGTCGTCATCATCGGCTTGCTGGCCCTCGTCAGCAGCATCAGGTTTGTAAAAAAGGAAAAACAACAGGACTTTGAGTTCGCGCCAAATCGTTCCACCTATCACTCTGGACCAACAGGCCTCCGCGCGTTTTTCGACTTCCTCCACGAGTCAGGCTACAAGGTGGTTCGCTGGCGAGACACGCCGCAAAAACTCCTGACTGATTCCGGCAAGAGCATCAAAACATTCGTCGTCGTGGGCCAGATACAAACGCGCTTCACTGACGCAGAATCGGAAGCGCTGACAAAGTGGGTTGCGGCAGGTGGCCGCTACATCATTATCGATCGCAATCCACTCGGTGAATCGCAGGCGCGGAGCAAAACCGGTTGGAACATCTATTCGCGACAGCTTGATTTCCCGTCATTGGACGTCAACCCGGCCGATATCAAACAGATGACCGAAGAAGTCGTCGCACTTCAACCCGTGCAGCCGACGGTCTACACACAAAACATTCAATCAGTATTGCCATCTCGTTTTGCTTCGCGAATGTCTGTGGTGCCTCCGGAGGAATTTCAAAAGGAGGACGACGATTCTTCATCGTCCACAGAAACGACCACCGATTCTCCGGCGCCCGTCATTCACATCGCCGACGATAAAGGAGCGCTGCTGATCGACTACAAGTACGGCGCTGGTAGCGTCGTAATTCTCAGCGACCCGTACATCGTTTCGAACGGCGGCATCAAGCTCAGCGACAATCTTCAGCTCGCCGTCAACGTCCTCACCACGCGCGACGGGATGATTGCTTTCGACGAATATCACCAGGGCAAAGGAGCGATTCCAAGCAGTTTCGCCGGTTACTTTTCCGGCACTCCGGTGCTTTTAATCGCCGGCCAGGTGGGCCTGATCGTGCTGCTGGTATTGTGGACACAAGGAAAACGCTTCGGACGGCCACTGCCGTTGGCGCGAGTCGATCGTCGTTCGAGTCTGGAGTTTGTTGCGTCGATGGCCGAGCTGCAACAACGCGCGCGTGCCTTCGATCTCGCGATCGAAAACATCTACACGCGCACCCGTCGCGTGCTGGCTCGATATGCAGGTGTTGATTACAACAGCTCGCGATCCGAGATCGCTTCACGCATCGCGTCGCGCGGGGCGATCGATGCCAACCGGTTGGAAACGCTGATGCGCGAGTGTGAAGAAGTCATTAATGGTCAGCCGTGCACCTGGCGCGAGTCAATCGATCTGGTGCGGCGTCTGCGCGAAGTCGAAAGAGATCTCGGCCTGCGCATGCGTTCAAGAGAAGTAAGACAAGCAGCAGAAAACATTTAATCTTGTGCTATAACTGATAACCGATGCCTGAGACCGTCGCCTCCACTGTCGACCACATTCGCACTGAACTGCAAAAGGTTATCGTCGGACAAGACGATGCGATCGAACAGATCCTGATCGCGTTGCTGGCCGAGGGACACGCGCTCATCGAAGGCGTGCCAGGTACGGCGAAAACGCTGACAGTCAAAACCCTTTCGCGAATCATCAACGCCAGTTTCAGCCGTATTCAATTCACGCCGGACCTGATGCCTTCGGACATCACGGGCACGAACGTCTTTAACATGGCCAATTCGACGTTCAGCTTGCGCACTGGACCAATATTCACTGACATCCTGCTGGCCGACGAGATCAACCGCACGCCGCCAAAAACTCAGGCGGCGCTGTTGGAAGCGATGGAAGAGCGCCAGGTGACGATTGACGGTGATGGTCACAAGTTGTCGCCGATCTTCACGGTGCTCGCGACGGAAAATCCGATCGAGTATGAAGGAACGTATCCGCTGCCCGAGGCCCAGCTCGATCGTTTTCAGCTCAAAATCCTTTTGACTTACCCGAACGAGGAGCATGAGCGTGAAGTCGTGTCGCGCTGGAACGACGGGTTCAATTCGAAGCGACTCGACCAGGTTGATATCCACCCGCTTCAGGATCCGGATGCGATTCTCCATTGCCGTGCCGAAGTTGCGCGCGCGCGAATGGAGCCGGGCGTTCAGCATTACGCAGTGGATCTCGTGCGCCGCACGCGCGCGCATCCGTTCATTCATTACGGCGCGAGCCCGCGCGCGTCCGTCGCGTTGTTGCTTTGCTCGAAAGCGCTTGCGGCAATCCGTGGTCGTGAGTTTGTAACACCTGACGACGTGCGCGACATCGCGCTGCCCGTGCTTCGCCACCGCTTAACGTTGCGCGCCGAAGCCGAGCTCGACGGCGTCACCACTGACTCCGTGATTACAGATATTTTGAAGTCTGTAGAAGTACCAAGATGAGGTTTCTCTGCGTATCTCCGCGTACTTTGCGTTGAGGCGCCGTTTAACGCAGAGAGCGCGGAGATACGCAGAGAACGCAGAGAATTTGCGCCTTTTTGTGGCTAATTCTTTTTTGAGGTTATCGTGCGCTTTGTATTCACGAAACTCTTCTACTCCCTGCTCGCATTAGCTCTCATCCCGCTCCTGTTATCGTGGGACCGGCCGTGGCTGCGCTGGATCGCCTATTTTTACAACTCCTTACTCATCATCGGTGTGATTATCGAATCGAGGTCCTGCCGCCTTCCAAAAGGTTTGACGATCTCGCGCGAGTTTGGCAGCCGCTTCGCAATGGGCGCGGAAACCGAAGTCCGCATCCACATTCAAAACGCATCCAGTAAACCGGTCTCGTTGATGCTGAAAGACGAGTATCCGCCGCAGATGAGTTTGGACGGCGTGCGCGAAGGTCACGTTGATGTTGACGCACAGAGCACCGCGACGCTGGTCTACGCAGTCAAACCACCGAAGCACGGTCGTTTTGAGTGTGGACAAACTGCGTTGCGCTTTAAATCGAGATCGAAGCTGACTTGGTGCCAGACACAAGTCGTCGAGCCAGTGACGCTGAAGGTTTATCCAAATATGCGTCGCCCTCGTGAAGC
>Ga0134121_10002294_pt1 | contig 16741 bp, 14 predicted proteins | sample KB301_FD_96463 | JGI IMG/M metagenome (GOLD analysis project Ga0134121, IMG submission 96463) | Terrestrial soil microbial communities without Nitrogen fertilizer from Kellogg Biological Station, Michigan, USA - KB3-0-1 | ecosystem: Environmental > Terrestrial > Soil > Unclassified ... | reverse complement strand
CGCATGAGCGGAGCGAATGTGAGCCCGATAGGGCGAAACCATCAAGTAATGAGCGGAGCGAATGTGAGCCCGATAGGGCGAAACCATCAAGTAATGAGCGGAGCGAATGTGAGCCCGATAGGGCGAAACCGTCAAGTAATGCAAGCCCGCGCGCAGCGTGAGCGCGATAGCGCGAAACCTTAAGCGATAGGCGCAGCCATCAGGAGAAAATGATGAAGCATTTACAACGGATTTCCATCGTCATGCTCTTTGCCACCGCCTTCGGCGGGCGCGCTCTGTCGCAGCAGTCGACATTGATTCAAGGGGTCGTAGTCGATGCGAATTCCAACGCGCCGATCAGCAAAGCTGCGGTGGAGTTGCGGTCGACGGCTGCAGCAACGGGAACGACGCTGGCGACGACGCACACGGATCGCGACGGCAGGTTTTTCATTCCCAATGTTGCCGCTGGTCAGTACCGGATTACCGTGACGCACGCCGGACACATCGCCGCCGAATACGGACAACGCCAGGCTGGCGGTGCAGGTGGCACGCTGACGGTTGTTGCCGGGCAGCGCTCGCCCGACATTCGCATCGCAATGACTGCGGGCGGTGTCATTTCCGGTCGGATCACAGACAAGGGGCAGCCGATCGGTCTCGCGGATGCGCTCGTGCTCAAGGCGACTTACACCGAAGGCCAGCTCGCGCTCACGCCCGTGCTCTCTGTTCGTACGGACGATCTTGGCGAGTATCACCTCTTCTGGCTTCCGCCCGGCCGCTACTACGTTGTCGGAGTTGTCTGGGACAACGCCAGCTCGATTCCGCGATACGTGACGTCGGACGGTGACAACGAGAATTCCTTCTCGACGGGTCGTTACATTGGAAGAGCTGTGTTCTTGCGCGCTACTGCAGGCGGTGTCGCGGAGAACGAAGCACACATTCCCATCTTCTACCCCGGTACGCCTGATCCGCAAAGGGCGCGGGCGATCGAGATTGAGCCCGGTGCCGTTTTGCGGGGAATCGATATCGACGCGAGCGCAATGCCGATTCGGCATGTGCGCGTGCGTGTAGTAGGTATGGGACCTCTCTCGCAGGACACCACCGTACGGATGGTGCCGTTGATTTCATGCGTGCTGACGAGCGCATCGCAAGCGCCGCGCGTCAGTTTGGATTCCAACGGAGTCTTCGACGTCCCCAACGTCGTGCCGGGCCGTTATGCCCTGTTCGCTTCTTCCGGGATTCTGATCGGACGCGCGATGGTAGAAGTTCGGGACCGCGATGTTAACGATGTTGTCGTATCGCTCAATCCTTCGTTGACGGTTTCGGGTCGCGTTGTGATTGAAGGAGCAGGACCGACACCGCCTGTGTCGAGTCTGCGCGTGGGCCTGCGGTTGGACCCGCTGTTGCCTGGCGCTCCCACTTTTGCCGGGCCCGTTCAGTCTGATGGATCATTCACTCTGCCGGCGGGAACACCGCTCATGCCCGGAGACTATCGCGTCATCGTGAATCCATTGTTTGTGTCGCCGACACCCCCGGATTCCGTACCACCCCCTTTGCCGGCAGCAATGCAGAATCTCTACGTGAAATCGATTCGAATGGGAGATGTTGATGTTCTGAATGATCGGCTTCATCTCGACCGTCAGCCTACCGAGCCCCTGACGATCGTCGTTGGAACCAATCCCGGAAGACTCAGCGGGCGCGTGCTTGACGAGCGGCAGCAGCCCGCGCCGAGCACCACACTCGTTCTGATTCACGAGAACGGTCTGCGCTATCGCGTGAACGAAAAGACAACGACAAGCGACGCGTCGGGACGATTCGAATTCCAAAATGTTCCGCCAGGCGACTATAGACTTTTCGCATGGGAGTCTGTCGACCGCGGGGCATGGCAGGATCCGGAGTTCATGCGGTCCATTGAGAATCGCGGCGTCCCTGTTCGCATTGAGGAAGGCAAGCAGTCGACAGCCGATGCGAGCCTGATCGCGGGCTAACGTTTGACGATGTTTTCAGGAACGCAGGAAGCGAATCGATTTCGAGTAAGGCCGCAGGCTTTATTCGTATTCGTCTTCTTCCCAGCGGATATTGCAGATCTGGCAGGTCCACCAGCCCGGCAACCAATGCCCGATGTCGGAAACCGTGTGTTCGGCACCGCATCGCAGGCATTTGGGCTTGGGGGTGATCTCGATATTCTTGACTTCGGCTTCAGGCATTACGACGAACTCCTTAATAGCGTCCGAAGAGTGTATCAGGATTCGCGCCGGGAGTCCGCAGTCATCAGCACACCCTTGCGCTTCAGCTCCGGGCACTCCTGAAACGCGATGTGCGGACAAGCCGCGCAAATGAGCGGGTCCATCTCGGCGATAACAGCGTCTATGGCGGGGCCGGTACGGGTGTAAATGTTCTTCGGGCCGATGGCTTCCAGAAGGCCTGTAGCATTCAAGACCTCCGTCGGCTGAGTCTGCAAGCCCGTGAGCCGTAACCGCACACCATGCTTTCGGCAGCTATCGGCGATCGTCCGGAGCGCCTTCTCGCCTGTGGCGTCAATTACGGGTACGCGACCCATACGAACGATCAGCATTCGAATACTGGGAATGTGCTCCAGGATTTCCTGTTCGAATTTTGTCGCAGCGCCAAAGAATAAAGCGCCTTCCACATTCAGGATCGTTGCTTGGGGACAATCGTTCTGCTGCGCATGGACGGCGCGCACCTTGCCACGCGGATCGGAAGCATCCGGCAGAACCTTTTCGATACGATGACTCTCCCCCATTCTCTTGATGAAAAGCACCGCGGCCGCAAGCAGACCGAACGTGACGGCGACAGTCAGGTCCGCAAAAACTGTCAGGAAGAACGTCACTGCCAGCACCATGATGTCGCTGCGAGGACCTTTCAGGATGTGCCGCACCTGATGTATCTCAGACATGTTGTAGGCGACGACCATGAGAACCGGCGCCATGCACGCCAGCGGGACCCGGCCAGCCCATGGGGCGACCAGCAGCATGATAAGAAGAATGGTGATTGCGTGAATCACGCCGGCGACGGGGCTGGTTCCACCGTTACGGATATTCGTTGCCGTGCGCGCTATCGCGCCGGTTGCGGGAATACCGCCGAAGAGCGGCGAGAGACAATTCGCGATGCCCTGACCGATGAGTTCCTTGTTGGAATCGTGACGATCGCCGGTGCGCGCGTCCGCCACAACGCAGGACAGCAAACTCTCGATCGCGCCGAGAATGGCAATGGTGAACGCCGGCGAGATGACGTTCAGGATGGATGAAAACGTGATCGCCGGGAGCGTCGGGATGGGCAGAGTCCGCGGAATACCTCCAAAACGGCTTCCGATGGTTTCCACGGGCCATCCCATGAAAGCCACGGCCGCCGCCGCGATCAGCATACCCACGAGAGAGCCCGGGATCACTTGTGTGAGCCGCGGCACGATGAGAATCCCGGCCAGTGCGATCAATGCGGTGCCGACGGCGTAAAGATTGAGATGGTGGATATGAGTCATCGATTCCATGAGGTTCAGATGAAACTGCTCATGGGCCGGGAGGCCGGTAAGTCCGAAAAAGTTATTGATCTGCCCTGAGAAAATCAACACCGCGATTCCGGAGGTGAATCCCGTTGTGACGGGATACGGGATGAATCGGATGAGCGCGCCCGCTCGGAAAACGCCCATCAGGATGAGCATGATCCCCGCCACCATTGAAGCGAGCAGCAAGTTGTTCACGCCGTAACGGATGACGATAACCGAGAGGATCGCGACCATCGCGCCTGTGGGTCCGCCAATCTGGAAGCGAGAGCCGCCAAAGATCGAAATCGCGGCGCCCGCAATAATCGCGGTGTAGAGACCGCGATCCGGCGAAACGCCGCTGGCAATGGCAAACGCCATCGCCAGCGGCAACGCCACGATTCCTACAATCACGCCGGCCAGCGCATCCTTACGAAAACGCTCGGCGTTATACCCCGCCATTCGACCGCGAAAATTAAGATTCACTCCTTAATAAAAAGCTGCCCCCTGCAGAACCGGCCGTTACAAGAGAAAGCAATGGCCAGTGTAGGCATTAGAGCATAGCGTCGCGGGGAAGCCAATGGGGGGGCGCTGATTGACAGACTCTCCGCTTCGGTGCGAGTCCAAAGAGCGTAACGACAGCAAGGTTCCTCACTTGACTTGAAGGACGCATCCGCATGTGGTGCAATAGGAAGCATGCAGAAAAGCCCGATGAGGGCGCTCTGGCCTTCCCTGTTGTTTGCTTTGTTGTTTCTTGCCGTTGCTGCGCGCACTCTGAACGCTCAACGCGAGCGCCAGCTTGAGCCTCCTCCCCCTGTCGAATTCGGAACGAAGTTTTTCGACCAGTTGCGGAGTCTATTTGGCAGATTTCGCGACGCAGATCTGCAGCGCGCGTTTGAGACAGCGAGCCCTGTTCCCTGTTCCGAACTCATCAGCGACAACGGCGAATGGCGGGAAGTCGCTTTCTTCAACGAAGATCGACGACTCGGGGATTGGTTTCATGAAACCCTCGAAGAGGTGAAGTCGGACCTGTCGGTCTATCTCTTCAAGGGACTGTGTCGCTCGGAAAAGAACAGTCTTCAGCTGGTCACGAAGTTTCCCGTGCGCGATAGTATCGATGCGTACAACGACAGAAAGATCACTCTCCAGCAGGTCGATGTGAACGTCAACGCCGCGGTGGTCGCGTCTTTTGACACACGCTCCGAGGCCTATGCCTTTGACTTGCCTTATCTCTACGCCGTTCAGGTTCCGGGCACTCCATCAATGGTCTACAGTCTGGTGGCCCCGCATCTGGAAGATCGGTATGACCCGATGGTTACAAACCACTGGGAATGTAAGGCCGTTCACGCTGCCGACGTGACCTTCCAGTTCATAATCTGCCGAACCGGGACAATGCCACGTGGCAGCACGGTCCGGGATCGATCGGGCGCGACATTCGGTTCATCTGCATACTTCATACTCTCGGATGGCAAAGAAGCCTCGACAAGCGTGAAGCTCTCCTTTGGCGGCGGGGACGACGCACATCCTCCTGCGACGGTGGACGTGCCAGCGAACCTCGCGGCAAATGTGTCGAGCACTCCGCCGCTGCGAGCATGGGAAACGGCCGAGACCGGCGGCAGATTTTCGGAATTGGCCCATGGCGAGTTTCGAATTCGGTTCAAACAAACATCCTGGATGACGAAAGTCGGTGCGAGTCAGACCCTGACGGATGGGAAAATGGTGAGCCTTGCGCTGGCACGAGTCCCTGATGGAGCGGACTATTGCATCTGGATTCCGGCTTCGCCAACTCTGGTTTCCCGCGTTCTGGATCCGGAACCGGAAAAAAGTGTCACCAACACGGTGATCATGAGCGATAGCACGAGACTATCGCCTGCCGCGCTCAAGTTCGATATGAAATTGCCGATTGGCGAGAGACTCGGCACGCTCCAGTGTTTCTTCCCGCGGGCGGAATCCGCCGGCGCGATTTCCTTCGATCGCTGGAACGCGATTGTGGGAGATCATCTGAGTCTCGAAGTCAGGCCGTAGACTCGCACGGTCACCCCGAAGGGCTGCAGAAGATTAGCCAGGGTAAGCCGCGAAGCGACGCAACCCCTGGCTGTATGATTGCACCTTGAATCCTGGCACCCCGACTGGGGTGCCAGGACTCGCTAAACGAATTACCGGTGGTTACGCTCGTTTCACTCGCTAACCACCGGCTAATTTTCTTCGACCCCTTCGGGGTGACGGTCGGCTGATCGTTAGGATTCCTTTTGGGTTTTGAGAGCAATTGCCTGCGCATGCCGCAGAAACAAGGGATCGCGAGTGCCGAGTCGCATGGCCTGCTGCATCATTTTCTGAGCTTCGACGAATCGCCCGGCGCGGTAGAGCGTCCATGCATAGACATCCGCAACGCGAACGGATTTGCGCCAGCTCCATTCCCTGGCCGCCACTTCGATTGCACCATCGAGGTTCTCTCCGCGATCGGCATGGAAGAGCGCCATCTCGATATCGGTCGAAACACCGTTGGCGCGCTGGATTTTCTGGATGGCTTCGACGAGGTCGAACTGCGACTTCGCTTCCGCCGCTTTTCCCATCCGCTCGTAAACGTCGCCAAGACCGATGGCAAATTCCGGCAATGGGATTCGATCCATCGCGAGCTGGTAATAATGGGCCGCTTTGTCCCACTCGTCGCGCGCAACGGCCAGGCGGGCGAGTCCGCCTAGCGCGTGCGCATAATCTGGAAAGCGGACGAGAGCGGTCTGGTACTGCGATTCCGCATCGGCAAGCTTCCCGCTGTTGAGATAGAGATTGCCGAGTTGGACCATGCACCATGCCGTGTTTTCCCCGAAAGGCGACCCGGATTCGACGGCCATCCGCATCGCCTTTATCGCGCCATCCGTATCTCCCATCAACTCACGGACGTAGGAAACGCGGCTGTAGGAACTCAGGTTCGGCTTCCTGCGAACCATATGATCCAAAGTCTTGACTGCGGCGTCGTAGTCGCCGAGTTCGACTTCAGCATCGGTAAGAACACCGTAGGACGACACGACGTCCGGGCTTGCGGCGATCGCTGACTCCGCCAGCGCCCGCGCTCCCCGGAAATCGTGACGCGCCATGGCAAGCGTAGCCTTCCCTAGCACCGCTTCCGTGGACTTGGGATTCGCGCTCAGAGCGCGATCGAACAGAGTTTCCGACTTCGTGTAGAAGCTGGGATCTCCGCTCTCTCGGGCCCGTTGCAGATAAGCCTGCCCGAGTGCCGCATTCCACTTCGGGTTACCGGGTTCCTGCTTCACCCTCTCTTCCAGCGTGGGAATAGAGGTTTCATTGCCCGACCAGCCGGCCGCGAAGCTTCGCTCCAGCATTGCTTCGGCGGCCGCCTGTGCCTTTGACTGAGGCAGGCTCGTGTAACCCTTGTAAGCGAGAATCCCGAGCAGAAAAACCGACAGCGTGACAGGTACTCTCCAGCGCATGAATCCCTCCTTTTACTTGTCGATAGCGGTTAGGGAACAACCACGGCGTGAGGCGTGTTGAAACCCGATATCGGGGTCTGCAGATACGGAAACACCGGCAGGAACCCTTCAGGATTTCGATCGACTCCATCGGTCAGCACATTGTTGGGAGCGACATTGGGATCATTCCCTCCAGAGAAATTAGTGAACAACAAAGAAGTGAATGGTGTTCCTCCGGCCGCTGCGCGCAGAAAGATGTCCGTCACGTCGTCGAACGGGCGACGGCCATTGGGAAATCCTGCGGCGTCACCGCCGAGCAGACCCATCCGCCTGTTGCCTGGATTGTTCATGTCGGGAAGGCTGCCCATAACGTTGGGCGGAATCGCAAGATTCAGGCGCAATTCGTCGGCATACGCCACCTTGCTCAAGTCCCCGCCGATCACCGTGGTGAAGCTGGGGCCCGTGATGGGATTCACCGGAATGCCCTTGTAGAGAATCAGTTCGAGATCTGTGCGATTGGTCGTCGGGAAAGGCTTCAGTGCCCGCGCCAGGACGCCGCTTCCCGGTGTGTTCGTTCCGTAGAGCAGATCCGCAATTGCCGGCACTTCCGGAGCGACAACTTCGTACTGACGATACTGGCTATCCGCGTCGGGCGAACTGAAATTCCAGCGATCGCGAATGGCGAAAGGGCTGAACAGTTCATTCACCAGCGGATTGCCAAGACGCGAGACCTGAACCATGTCTCCGTACGTATCGATGGAGGCTCCTGCCTGGCGCAGCACGGAAATCTGCGGACGGCTGGCCGCCGCCCAAATCCCGACGACGGCATTCTTCGCTGTGGGACTGGTGGGTTTCTGGCCATCCGCGGTCAACATCGACAGTGGAACCTGGATACATATACTGTGAGTGTTAAACCCCGAGATCGAGTCTTTGCCTCGCGGATCGCCGAAAAGACCAAGGGGGCGCAGTTCCAGGCGATCGAACACCGCGGCCAGGTCGATGAAAAAAGGATCGTCGCGGGGCCCCGCAAACACCTTGATGCCACCCGGCAGGTCATAGACCGCGTTCGAAGCCAGATTCTTTTCGTAGTTCGGTGTCGCGCCAGGACCGATGTTATACGGCGGCACAACGAGGTCGGATCCCAATACTCCTGTGATCGCTGGAATTGGACCGTACGACGTGTCGATCGTTCCCGATTGGATGGAGACCGAATACGTTTGTTTGACATTGAAATCGGCATCGGTCAATGAACTGATCGATGCATCGCCGACGCCCTGTCCTACAGCTCCGAGATGCGTGAGGAAGGTATTGGGATTGGCGATTGTCGTGTTGAACTTGAAGGTGAACGTGATGTCCGGCTTCCCATCGCCGGTGTTGTCCACGTAGATCAAGTAATTCACGTTGGGGTCGAAGTTGAAGAAACCAGGCCCGCTGGCCGGCTCTTCCAGGGGAATGTAGTTGGCAATGATCGTCGCCGTGTCCGGACGGTCCGGGCTGACAAATGCGTAGAGGTCCGTGTTGTCGGCCAGGGGATCCTGACTGATCAGCGGCGCTTCACGATGACTGGATGCCGCGACCTCCGGGAGCCGCGTTGCGAGCGGAACCATAAGGCCTGCGATCAGCAGTCCAGCTAAGAGAGTTTTACGAAACATGTGAACGTTCCTTTCTGCGGCGAATGCCGCGCTGTACGAGACACCAGGCCTGCTCACTGGAGCGACATCCAAATTTCCGCCCCGAGATACAGGCCGAAGACACAACTGAAAAGCCCCGCCGCCACCTGGATGGGCTTGTAACCCCATCCGGCGACACTCACTTTTCCTCGCGCCCAATGCAAAGGCAGAGCGAGGAGGAAGCTGATTGTCAGCATTCCGAGAATGCTTCCCGCGCCGAAGATGACGATGTAAAGGAAGGCCTCGAGCGGTGAGCGAATCGTCGACAGGACAAGAAGCATCAGCGCCGCACTTCCGGCAGCGCCGTGCACCATGCCGGTGAGCAACGGCCGAAGACCCGCGTGCGACCATCCCGAGTGGCTGTGGGCAGGTCCGAATAGATGGACGTGGTGGTCGCCGGACCTGGTGCCCGAGCCAGGGCTGGGCGCAGGCTTCACTGTCCGACGTAGAGCGTTCGCGCCCAGCACTACGAGCATCACGGCCACGCCGAGTTCCAGGCGTTCGGAGAGCCATTCCGGTATCGTGACTTTCAATCCAATGACAATCAGGCCGGCAATAGACAGAGAAAGCGTGTGACCCAGTCCCCAAAATGCCCCGATCCAGCAACTGCGCAGAAGGCTCGATTCCTGACTCACGAAGGTTGTGACGGCGACAACATGGTCTGCATCCGTCGCGTGCTTCAATCCAAGAAACAAGCCAAGACCCAGCACCGCCAGCATCTGGCTGCTCAGGATCAGCGCATTGCCGTCGAGGTTCACGCCCGCGAGGGCCTGAACCGCCATACCGAGACCGATCAGACTGATGATGGCGGCCGATGCAACGGGAACAAATCGAAGCCCGCCGCGATCGGAGTCGAAGCGTGAAAGCAGATGGCTTGCGCGGACAACAAGAATCCCTATGCTGACCAGGACCGAAGCAAGCCCAACACTGAACGCAACAATGAATAACAATCCCGCTCCAACACGATGTACGGCGATCGCGCTCAGGAGGACCACGAGCGCGGAGGGGCACGGCACGATCCCGCCGCTGAATCCAAGGGCGAACAGGTTTCGCAGCGTGACTCCTCCAGGAATCTCATGCGTGTGTCCGTCGGGCCCATGCTCGTGAGCGAACCGGCTGAATCGCTGCCGGAACAGATTCACCCCAACCGCGAGGATCATGGCGCCCGAGAGGAATCCGATCCACGGGTACAGACGCTCGGGCACGACGTAGTCCGAGAGAAACATGACGGCGAGTCCCAGCAGAAATACGCCAATCGTGTGCGTGAACGTCACCACCGCGCCCAGGAACAGCGCATGCCGGGCCGTTCCCTTTGAGCCGACAAGGAAGGAAGCCACAATCGTCTTTCCGTGGCCGGGCGACAGGGCATGTAACGCGCCCAGGGCGAAGGCGATGAGCATGCCCAGGAAAACGAGACGAGCAGGAAGGGCCTTGTTGCCGAGGATTGCAGAAAGCCGGTCCGCCGATCGTGAGGAACCCGCCTGAACCTTTGGAGACTCGCTTGAAGTGACGGGACCCTGAGCAGCCGCAACATCGATTGAGGCCTCGGTCACATCCGGCGCGCTCGATGCGGGATCCGGGGGATAATTCGAAAGGCCCCCGCTCCGGTCCGTCGAAAATGGGTTTCCTTTCGGGAAACCAAGCGGGGGCTCCGCTTGAACGACAATCTCCTTCCAGCCGATGCGTTCCCTGAAGTTCCTGTCGCTGAAATGCAACGAACCGGGATCGCCGTTCCAGGTTGACCTCAAATGCAGGGTTGCTCTCAACGTCAGTAGCCCTGCGGCACCGGGCCGAACTTCGAAGTTCGAGGCCGTCAACTCCAACGGCAGGGTCTTGCCGTTTGCGGTGAGGCTCAACTGTCGGATCCATCCCGAAGCGAGACCGTCTTCTCTTTGCTCAAGGGACTTCGTTCGAGCGTCGGGAAACATTTGAAACGTAGGGATCTCGGCGAAGTCGAGGATGTAGTCCACGCGAATGTCGCGGTCGAACAGCGACAGCCAAGAGTAGTGATTGATGCTGAAGTTCCCCATCGGATGGGCAGTTCCGAAGGAACAGAAAACCAGAACCAACAGTGCAGCAATTAGTGATCTCTTGAAGTTTTCCACTTAGAATCCTCGCGATCGATTTCAAGAGGCTCTACGCAGACCATGACCGAATCGGATGGAAGAAAATTTTTCCATCCGGTCTTGCCGCCCGGCACGTAGTTCCGGTAGAAGGCACCCCAACGACGGCCTTGCTCTGGAACGGTGAAGGAAATGCGCAACGGGGCTCGGAATGGTTTAATCTCATGAGCCAGGTGCGAAGGTCGCGATGAGGAGGGGCACATCGAACTCGACGACAAGGAACTGATCCAGCGGATGGCATCGCGCGATGCCAGCGCCCTTGAAGCCTTCTACGATCAGTACAACCGGATCGCCTTCACGCTCGTGTTCCGAATAGTGAAGGTGCGCGAAGACGCTGAAGATGTGCTGACAGATGTTTTCTGGCAGGTATGGCAGCAGGCGGGCCGATACGACACTTCACGAGGAAAGCCTTTAGCCTGGCTCCTGACCATCGCGCGGACGCGCGCGATTGATCGGCTTCGGTCCGGCGGCAGGCGCGGTGACGAGATCGAACTCGATGCTCAGCTGGTTCCCGAATCGGCTGAGCGGCAGCAGGATCCCTTCGTGCTCGCGGGAATAAAGCGCGCTGTGTCGAAGTGTATGGACGCGTTGCCCGAGGCGCAACGCAAGGCGCTCGAGATGGCCTACTTCGAAGGGATGAGCCAGACGGAAATTGCTGACGCTTTGAAGCAGCCGCTGGGAACGATGAAGGATCGAATCCGAACCGGCATGATGCACTTGAGAAAGTGCCTCAAACCTTACGAGGCGCCTCTATGAAACATCTTCAAATGACTGAAGACCTGCAGGAGACGGCCATCCTTTATGCCGCAGGAGCGTTGGGTGAGACTGAACGGCGGGAATATGCGCGACATCTCGATGAAGACAATTGCGACGCTTGCCGCGCCGAAGTCCTGGAATTCGAAGCTGCGGCACAATCGCTGGCTGTGAGCCTGCCGATGCAAACACCATCGGAGTCCGTAAAGAAGCGTTTAATGGCGCAGGCGGAGGCGCTATCGGCAATGCCGCTTCCCAGGCAGGAGCGCAAGGGATCGTTCTTCGCCCTGGCCGGCTGGCTGACTGCCGCAGCCTCCGTGCTGGTCCTCGTCATTGTCCTCAGTTCGAATACAACTTTGCGCAGCCAGGTGGATGATCTGAAGTCGAGGGTCGTCGACCTCGAGAATCAAATCGGCACGCAGAAGAGCCTTCTCGCTTCGTTGACTTCACCGGACATCCGCATCATCAATCTGGCGGGACAGGGCGCGACACCAAAAGCCCGTGCACGAATACTTTGGGATGAGCCCGCCCACAATTGGCACGTCCGCATCACGGGTCTTCCGCAAGCGGCAAGCGCTCGCAGCTACCAGATGTGGTTTGTTCCCAAGACCGGCAATCCAGTCAGCGCCCGCGTATTCAACACCAATCCCGACGGGTCAGCCGAAATGGAAATCGCTGTACCCGCAGAGGTCACCACTTTGATGGCGGCAGCGGTGACGGATGAACCGGCCGGCGGCCGGCCGCAACCCACAGGCGGATTCGTTCTTCTCGGAAATACGGAATAGCCACACCCTGCGGCGGCGAGTCAGAGATGCTCTTCCGTGCGCAGCGAGAGTTCGACCATCCTCTCGAGAAGTTGGTCGGGAGGCAGGCCGACGAAGTTTCGCAGGACCAGTTCCTTGGCATAAAGGCGCACGAGGTAACGCAGCTTGAGGGACTTGTTCCGCCCCGCATAAACGAAATCCCGATGGCCATTGTTAATTCCCACGCCCTCGCGCCCGGGATTTTGAAGTTTCCGTTGTGATCCTTTTAGGCTTTCTTCATTCATGCTGGTCCATTTCCGCAGAGCAAGTGTATATTGCGCCGGAAGCAGATGAGCCACACCATCCTTACGTTTGTCACGCCTGTCCAACAGCAAAAGGTCGACGACCTTCGCGCACTCGTGAATGAAATTGGGAAGGATATCCAGGGCAACAGTTACATACCGTTCCCGTCGTTTCGGCTTCTTCACTTTGCAAGCCTGGTGCTGGATGACGGGACGGGCCCTGGCAGCTCCGGTCCACTGTTTGTTTTTGAAAGCAATTTCGATGGCACGCTCGATGCGTACCTCGACGAACTTTTCAATCGCGCTGCCGATGCGCTGCATCGCATTTACGGCTGCTGCGTGGGTTATTCGGCGATGAACGCCGGCGATCGGGCGCAGATACTTTCGTATCTCCGCGCGCACGTCCTCCGCCCCAGTGCCTGCTATGTCGGTACCGCGGGCCGCACGTTGGAGCGCATCAAACAGGAGAGCTCCCTGACCGAGAGTCTCCAGGGCAGTTTGGATGACCTCATCAAGAAAGGAGACGCGGGTTCGCCACCCTCGGCGATCCGGCAGAAACTTCAGACCTTCGTGCGCACACAACCGGGGCTGAACTGGGCGCTGAACAGCCCGCGCCGCCTGACTTCAGCAGAGCAATTCATGCCATGGATCAGGATCATCGTCGCCGCCTCCATCGCACTTGTGCTCTTGCCGGTGCTGATTCCGGTACTCCTTGTGGGGGTGATCGTGCTGCGCTACAAGGAAACGCGCGACCCGCCGACGCCCAGCGAGGACAAGGACCATACGAAAGAACTGCTCGAACGGGAAGATCGTACACATATCGTTCAGAACCACATGGCCAGCATTACGGTGGTCAAGCCCGGCATTTTCCGGCAGATCACCCTCAGAACGGTACTGTTGCTGGCGGACCTGGTTGCAGGCATCTCCCTCAAAGGCACACTGCTTGGGATTCCCAGCATCCACTTCGCCCATTGGTCGCTCATCGACAACGGGAGGCGATTGTTATTCCTCAGCAACTTTGATGGAAGTTGGGAGAACTATCTCGATGACTTTATCGACAAGGGAAGCTTCGGATTGACCGCGGTCTGGAGCAATACGGCGGGGTTTCCCTCGACGCGGTTTCTCTTTTTCGGCGGTGCTCGGGATGGCGCCCGCTTTAAAGCCTTCGCGCGCGATTCGCAGCGATACACCAACGCCTGGTACAGCGCTTACCCGGACTTGACGGTTCAAACGATAGACAAGAACAGCAACGTGCGCGATTCGCTTTTTGCGTCCCTCGATGACGCGGCGACACGTGCGTGGCTCTGGCGCTTTTGAGGGAGGGGAAAGTTGGAGGAACTCGAGTATCAAAACATCCAGGGCCTGATTCTGAGCGGTTACGGACATCTCCCTTGTGCGACATACGTGCAATTGCGCATAGCCGAAGGCCCCGCCGCATGTGCCTGGCTGGGGCGGATTATTCAGGAAATTACGACAGCCGAACGCAAACAAGAGGGGACGTCTGTGAATATCGCATTCACACGTGAAGGGCTGGAACATCTGGGACTCGACGCCGGCACGATCAAGACGTTCTCGAGACCTTTCTTTGAAGGAATGGCGACAGAGCACCGTTCAAGAATTCTCGGCGACGCCAACGAGAATTCGCCGGCGAATTGGAATTGGGGTGGCTCCGATCGGTCGAAGGCCGTGGATATCCTGCTGCTGCTCTTCGCTGTCGACGAAGCCGCACTGGATTTGCTGTTGGCCCGGCAGCGGGCAAGTTTCTCCCAGGGCGGAATTGCGGAAATCCTGGCCCTCGGAGCAGGGCGGCAGCCAGACAGTCATGAACATTTCGGGTTCGCCGACGGGATGGGCCAACCGGCGATCGAGAATACTCCGGGAGGCAAGAAAGCAGCGGCCAGGAATTTGATCAAGGCCGGCGAGATACTCCTGGGGCATACCAACACCTATGACAAGCCCGCGGATGGCCCAAGGGTCCATGCCGATCGCGATCCGCAACATTTGTTGCCCGACGCGCCGCAGCCCGAAGGCGAAGCCGGCGGCGAACCCCGTCTTCGAGACCTGGGCCTCGATGGCTCCTACCTCGTGTTTCGTCAGTTGGCGCAGAACGTCGCGGACTTCTATCGTTTTCTCGACGACGCGACCCGCACGCCCAGCGGGCAATTGGACTCAGATTCCAGCGGCCGATTGGCGGCAAAGTTCGTCGGACGTTGGCCGAGTGGGGCGCCGCTGGTGCTGGCGCCAGATAAGGACAATCCGTCCCTTGCCGACGCAGACGACTTTGGCTACTTCGATAAAGACCCACACGGCTTTGCCTGCCCGCTTGGCGCGCACATCCGACGGGCGAATCCTCGAGACACCCTGGGACCGGACACAACGAAGGCGCTCGCTTCCGCCGATCGTCACCGAATTCTCCGGCGGGGCCGGTCATACGGCCAGCGGCTTGAAAACCCGCGCGTTGACGATGGTGCCGAACGCGGCCTGCACTTCATCTGCCTGAATAGCGACATCGAACGCCAGTTCGAGTTTGTTCAGCAGACCTGGATCAACAATCCGGTGTTTGGCGGTTTGAATGGGGAAGTGGATCCGCTCATCGGTTACGTGGACAAAGGCGATGCGATCCTGACGGTCCCCGCGGATCCGGTACGCACGCGCATTCACAACATACGGCGCTTTGTAAACGTCAAGGGAGGCGCTTACTTCTTCCTGCCTGGCATTAAGGCCTTGCACTATCTCGCAAGTTTGTAGAGAACCTGCGCGGTAGTTACTGAGGCGGCTTCTGCCCTTCGGGCGCTCTCCTGAAAAGTTCCGGCTTCTCGAGAAGTTTCTCCAGACGCAGAACGTCCTCGTTGTTTTCGGCGCAGATGAATTCCCTGAGCCGCGCGCCTTCACGCAGCATCAACGTTGTGCCGGTCTTGAAAGGCTCGGTAAAAACCTTCGGATCTTCGATCGTGGCTTCATAGGTGATGGTGTCGTAGTCGACGCGTGTATAGCGTTCGGTAACGTGCAGTGCATCGGAGTGTAAGATGCCGCCTGGCAGCACCCAGCCTTTGTCGTTGAATCCCACGATATCGACAACCAGCGTATTGCCTTCCCAATGTCCGATCGAATGCCCAAGAAAGGACGGATCGAGATCATCCGGATGCGACTTCTGATTGAGAGGAATCACACGAAAAACGTCGAAGAGCTCATAGAGAAAGACGATCTGCGTCGGGGTCTGAACGATCTGTATGGGAAACAGGGCGACGCTGTTGGCGCGCGGGCTGGGGCCCGGAAGGCATCGGCTCGTGGGATCGTCGATCGATCTCCTGTTCAGATATTCCTGGGCCTTTTCCCGCGCCCAGGGCTGGAACGGAATGGGATCACGCCGAGGTTGAGCCGGTAGCGCGGACTGCGTCGCCGCAGTCGGCAGCCCGGGCTGGTCGGAAGGAATCTGGAAATCCCAGTCTCCGCGATGCGTGCTGCCACCCTGGTAGACCCCGGTGAAGTCCGGCTTCCCTTCGGGCGTTCGCGGTGCCGGACGGACGACGGGCGTCTGGGCCGCAAGCGGCTGCATCGCCGCGAAAAGCACTACAGCCGCCAAAAACGAAACGGTTGGGAAGAATGTTTTTCTCACGGCTTCCCTTTATGGCACTACGGCGTTGCCTTCACCGGTTCCAGCAGGCGGCCCAAAGTAGAGTTTTTTCCCGTCCGCGAACGTTAGCTCCCGAGCGTGAGCCAGCGCGGTTCCGTTTCTGGCCAGCCAGGCGAAGACCGTAACGGTGTCTCCCGGCTTGAGCGTGACGTCCTTCTTGAATCCGGTTCGCGCCAGGACATTCGGAGGGTAACCCTCAACCTTCCAATTCGTGACGGTACCGTTCGGTTCCTTTATGTCGAGATACAAATGACAGTGGGGGTTCGTCCACTCGACCTTCGTGATAACGCCCTTGAAAGTGATCGGCTTATCCGCGTCATATTCCGCGCCAAACGAATGATGCGCTTCCATGCGCGTCCCCAGAATCAAGACACAAACGGCCACGAGAAAAGCGCCAGTCCGCACTCTCATCATTTGAATGCGCCTCCTTGGTTTCAATACCATGCAGGTAACACGGCCGTTCCGAAGAGGTCAAGGGAAAGCTACGCGTGTGTCGGTAGCAAATGATCTGTCCGGTGGTTGTAGCAAATGAAATGTCCGGTCTGAGAGGCAGGGGGGAAGTAAGGTCGGGTCCACAGAGGTTAGATGTGGATGGCGTTATATCCGTCCCGGG
>Ga0134121_10002292_pt1 | contig 16744 bp, 11 predicted proteins | sample KB301_FD_96463 | JGI IMG/M metagenome (GOLD analysis project Ga0134121, IMG submission 96463) | Terrestrial soil microbial communities without Nitrogen fertilizer from Kellogg Biological Station, Michigan, USA - KB3-0-1 | ecosystem: Environmental > Terrestrial > Soil > Unclassified ... | reverse complement strand
TGACATTGTCGATGAAATACCGACGAAAGAAATCGAGAAGACCCGGCTCGAAGGCGGCGGCATGCCGCTGGTGGAACTGCTCGTTCACTCCGGGCTGTGTCCGTCAAAAGGCCAGGCTCGAAAAGACATCGAAGGCGGCGGCGTGTATATCAACAACGTCCGCGAAACGGCCCCGCAACGGCTAATGACTACGAAGGATTTGCTCTTCGGCAAGCACCTGTTGCTGCGCAAAGGAAAAAAAAACTACGTCGTGATGACCGCAAAATAGCATGGCCTGCTTTTTTATCGTCACGATCCTCTGGGTCTTCTCCGTTTGTCTGCACGAGTTCGGCCACGCCATCGTTGCGTATTACGGCGGGGACACCTCCGTGAAGGAGAAGGGTTATCTGACGCTCAATCCGCTGCGCTACACTCATCCCGTTTACAGCCTGCTCATGCCCGTGATCTTCATGGCGCTTGGCGGCATCGGCCTGCCCGGCGGCGCGGTCTATATCGAGCGCGATCGCCTCAGATCGCGGAACTGGGACATGGCCGTGTCGCTCGCGGGGCCCGCAATGAACGTCCTGCTCGTGTTCGCGCTCTGCCTTCCGTTTTGGGCTCACGTGGTCCCGACCGATCCCGACAGCGTCGCGGCCATTTCGCTCGCGTTCTTAATCCGGCTCCAGATCTGCGCCGTGATCTTCAATCTGCTTCCGGTCCCTCCGCTGGACGGCTTCCAGGCCGTCGCGCCGTGGCTGCCCGAGGAAACGCGGGACCGGCTCTTTGCCCAGTCGAATCTTTTTTTTTTCGGACTGATCCTGATCTTGTGGTCTGTCCCGGCAGCCAACGATCTGCTCTGGAACACCGTGAACGGCATTTCGGATTTTCTTGGAATCCATCCCTTGCTGGCGCTCAGGGGAAGATTCGAATACCAGTTCTGGGAATAACTTTCAGCTTCCGCCGGCGAAGCGCTCGCGCTTTCTGCGCAATTCCTTCATCAGCGCCTTGAACGGCAGGGTATTGATCACGTCCGCTTTCGTAAGCCAGCCTTTGCGCGCGATGCCCGCGCCGAGGCGCAAAAATCCGGCGTGCTCGTTGCGATGCGCGTCGCAGTTGATCACGCACTTCACCCCTTTGCTCTTCGCGTAAGGCCAGAGCCGCCAGTCCATGTCGAAGCGATAGGGATTCGCGTTCAGCTCGATCCACGTGCCGGCCTCCGCGCAGGCATCAATGACCGCCTGCTGATTGAGAGGGTAAGGCTCGCGCTCCAGCAGCAGCCGCCCGGTCAAATGGCCGAGCATGTGAACGTTCGGGTTTTGCGCCGCGCGAATGACGCGTTCAGTCATCTCCGCCTCGTCGTGAGAAAATCCCTGGTGCACGCTCGCCACCACAACGTCGAGCTCGGCCAGCAAATCGTCCGGGAAATCCAATTTGCCATCGGCCAGAATGTCCACTTCGCTGCCGGTGAGCAGACGAAAGTCACTGCCTTCCTCGGCGAACCGGTCGTTGACCTTTTTCACCGCTTTGATCTGTTCACGAAGCCGTTTGGCGTCGAGCCCGTTCGCGACGACCGACGATTTCGAGTGATCGGTGACGGCCCAGTAAGCGCAGCCCAGTTCACGAACGTGCGCCGCGATGTCTTCGAGCGAGCCGCGTCCGTCGCTCCAGTTCGAGTGATTGTGCAGTGAACCTTTAAGATCGGTCCACTCGATGAGTTTCGGCAACGCGTCCTTTTCCGCCGCGGCAAATTCTCCCTTGTCCTCGCGCAGTTCCGGCGGGACGAAAGCCAGATCCAGTTTGCTGTAAATCTCCTCTTCCGTCTTGCACCTGACGAGCAAGCGTGCATCGCGCGTTTCCTCCTTCGATTTGAACAGGCCGTATTCGTTGAGGCGGAGCCCGCGTTCGATCGCCCGTTGCCGCAGCACGATGTTGTGCTCTTTGCTGCCCGTGAAATACATCAGCGCGTACGGAAACTCGGCGTCGCTCACGACGCGCAGGTCGGACTGAATGCCGCCCCGCAGAATCACGCTGGCTTTCGTGTCGCCTTTGGCGCTCACGCTCATGACGCCGGGTTGGGTGGCGAAAAACTCGATGACGTTCGCGGGCTTCTTCGATGACGCGAGGAAATCTATATCTCCGATCAGTTCTTTGTGCCGCCGCACACTGCCGCCCGTGCTGCAGCGGATTACATCGGGATGGCCGCGCAGGCTGTCGAGAATCGGCTCGACTACGGCCAGCGCGTCGCTCAACAAATGCCGCGTGGCGTAAGTGCGCCTGAACTGGATCCCTTCGAGAATCTTCCTTTGCGTCTTCTCGCCGAAACCTACGAGTTCCGCCACCTTGCCGGCTTTGCACGCGGCTTCGAGTTGCTCGACCGTCTCGATGCCAAGCTTGTCGTTCAGTGCTCTGGCCTTCTTGGGCCCCACCCCGGGAATGCCGAGAATCTCGACGAGCCCCGATGGAACGGAGGCTTTCAACTCGTCGTAATACGCCAGCTTCCCCGTCGTCACCAGTTCGGTAATTTTTTTGCGAATGCCTTCGCCAATCCCCTCGACCTCATCGAGGCGGTCCTCGGCGATGAGCTTTTCGAGCGGCTCGGTCGAACCTTCCAGGGCGCGGGCGGCGTTTTCATAAGCGCGGGTCTTGAACGGGTTCTCGCCCTTCAGTTCGAGCAAGGTACCGATCTCCGTCAGAATCTCCGCCACCCGGTCTTTGTCCATGACGAAAATATGAAGCCGGCGAACACAACTTCAAAGTTGAAAGTCAAATCACCGGGGCCGGCAGGCAGCGAAAGAAGGCACCCTACGTGAGCGCCAAACAACACCTTTTCTGGCGGCGAAACTGCTGTTACTTTCCCGCGGGCTTGAGTCAGACGATGAGCGACTTGAAATGCAAACGGGGAGACTTCCCTTGCCACACCGGCGCGGGAGGCTTCACTTTGATCGAGCTGCTTGTGGTCATTGCCATCATCGCCATTCTGGCGGCGCTCCTGTTGCCCGCGCTCTCGGGCGCGAAGGAAAAGGCGAGGAAGATTCAATGCATGAACAACCAGAAACAGCTCGGCCTCACCTGGCTCATGTATGCGGACGATTACGACGGCCGGCTCGCGTTGAACGGATACGGTTCCGCTTCCACGCTCGACGGCATCCGGCTTTGGGTGGTGGGCGACACACACCTCGACCCGCCCTCGTTCACCAACCGGGATTATCTGTTGAACGCGGACTACGCCGGCTTCGCTCCGTATCTGAAAGCCCCCGCCGTTTACAAGTGCCCGTCCGACCGCAGCACGATTGACGTGGGCGGCACCGCGTGGCCGAAGACGCGCAGTTATTCGATGAACTCTTACCTCGCCTGGACGGTCCCCGCGTCGTCGTTCAACAGCAGCGCGCGCTGGACCTTTCAGAAGTCCTCCGAACTGCCGGTCGTCGATCCGACGCAGTTGTTTGTGTTCCTCGATGTCGGGCCGGCCAGCATCTGTCATTCGGCGTTCGTCGTGGTGATGGGCGACACCGGCTGGTTCTACCATCTGCCCTCGGTCGAACACACCGGTTCGGGCGTTCTCGCCTTTGCCGACGGCCACGTGGAAACTCATCGCTGGCTCGAGGCGGACACGAAATCGGCGTCGCGCAGTGACGGCGGAAATCACTTCCGCTTTTTCCCGGGCAATCGCGATCTGAAATGGCTCCAGGATCACGCGTCCGCCTTGAAATGAGCCGGGCTCGGGTTGTATCAATCTCCGCATGACCCGGCGCGCCAAGATTCCCGTCGCTCTCACCATCGCGGGCTCGGACAGCGGCGGCGGCGCGGGCATCCAGGCGGACTTGAAAACGTTTGCGGCGCTCGGCGTGCATGGCACGAGCGCGATCACTTGCGTCACCGCGCAAAACCCGAAAGGCGTGCGCGGCATCCAGGCCTGCTCGCCGCGCATCGTGCGCCGACAGATCGAGGCGGTCTTTGACGAACTGCCGCCCGCAGCGGTGAAAACGGGAATGCTGTTTTCGAAGGGAATCATCCTCACGGTCGCCCGTGTGTTCGGCCGCGACAAGCGCGTCCCGCTGATCGTTGATCCGGTGATGGTCGCCACCAGCGGAGCGCGCCTGCTTCAGTCCTCGGCTGTCGCCGCTCTTGGGGAGAAACTGCTGCCGCTGGCGACGCTCGTCACGCCGAATCTCGATGAGGCCGCGATGCTCGTCGGACGCGCCTTGAAATCCGTGGACGATTTGCGAACCGCCGCCCGCGAGATACAATCGCGCTATGGTTGCGCCGCGCTGGTGAAGGGTGGTCATCTGCGTGGGCTGAAGGAGGCGGTTGATATTTTTTTTGACGGCCGGAGCGAACTGCTTTTGACCGCGCCCTTCGTTCGAGGTGTTGTCACGCACGGGACCGGATGCACATTCTCGGCAGCCATTGCCGGTTATCTCGCCCGTGGCAACGGCCTCGTTCACGCGGTTGAATTGGCCAAGCGATATGTCACGAACGCCATTGCCCGGAGCGTCATGGCAGGAGGGCACACGGTTTTGAACAACTTCCGGGAGACATGAGCGTCGCAAAAACTCGTCACGGAGCCGTCTTGTGGTAGAATGAGCGCAGGCATGAATTGGTTCAGACGTTTGGCTTACGAGGGGGTTTTGATGCTCAGTTGCGTTGTCGCGATGGCACAAACGCCGCCGCTTTCGTCCGCCAGGCGTTTCCAGTTTCGACAACCGCGAATCGTCACGTATCGCCTCGAACCGGGCGCCGCGGTCACCGATTTGGCCAGTCCCCGGCCGCAATGGCTGAAGGCGTGGCCGGAACATCCTGCGGGCGGACGCGTGGAACTCTCGAGCCGCGTGGTGCTGCTGTTGGACCCGGCGGCGAAGCTCGCGACGGTCCTGGCCGGAAGCCCGCTGCAGCTCTCGCGCACCATCTCGACCAACCTGTTCATCCTGCAGGCGCCTGACGCGCTCGTCGCCGTGAGTGAAGCGCAACGCCTCGCGCAACTCCCTGACGTGCTGGCCAGCCATCCCGTCATGCGCCATCCCGCGGGGAAACACTCGACCTACGCCGCCAGGCCCAGCGACTCTTACTTCTCCGACCAATGGAACCTGGAGAACCGCTCACAGAATGGAACGCCCATTGGCCCTGATCTCAATTTGCGCGCGGCCTGGCCCGTGACGCGCGGAGCGGGAAGCATCATCGCCGTGGCGGATGATGGGGTGGAATTGACGCACCCGGAATTCGTCGCTCGTTGCGGCAACGGCCTCCATTTCAATTTCACGGACGACCCGAATTTCGGAGGCACCACCAACGCCATGCCGGTGAATGTGGACGACAATCACTCCACGGCGGTTGCCGGCCTCGCGCTGGCCGAAGGGAACAACCTCCGCGGCATGTCCGGCGTCGCTCCGCAGGCGCAACTGGCCAGTTGGAAGATTTTCAACGGCGACGCCTTCAGCGCGACCGAGGAGCAGATGATGGACATGTTTCAATACCGCTCGAACGTCGTCAGCGTTGAAAACCACAGTTGGGGCAACGTCGATTTCCCCCAGCTCGCCCCCCTGCCGCTGGAGAGCGTTGGCATCTCCAACGCCGTCGCTCTTGGGCGGAGCGGCCGCGGCGTCGTGATGGTCCGTTCGGCCGGCAACGGACGGGACAGTTCGGAGAATGCGAACGACGACGGCTATGCCAACGATCCGCGGGCGGTGGCGGTCGCCGCGATCCGCGCCGATGGCCGCGCCGCCAGTTACAGCAACCCCGGCGCGTGCCTGCTCGTGGCCGCCCCGGGAAGCGATTCGGACCGGCCGATCTTCATGACGGATCGCCAGGGCTCATCGGCCGGCTACAACACCGGCGCTTACACCAACGACTTCGCGGACTACGTATTTTCCCTCGCAATCTTCGGCACGTCGTTTGCCGCGCCGCAGGTCAGTGGTCTCGCCGCGCTGATCCTCTCGGCCAACACGAACCTGACTTATCGCGACGTCCAACAAGTTCTGATCCTGTCGTCGCGCCATTACGATCTCGCCGATCCTGGACTGCGGACCAACGCCGCCGGGTTTCGTTTCAGCCACAACGTCGGCTACGGCGTGCCCGACGCAGGACAGGCCGTGTCTCTGGCGCGGAACTGGATCAACCGTCCGGCGCTGACCTCCGTGACGGCCACGGTCAACGGACCGATCGACATCCCCGATGACGGATTGCGCGTGCTCGTCAGCGGCGCGAACGTCCCGGCCGGGCTCGCGTCCATGCCCGCTTCGGGCGGCAGCGGTCTGCACGCGGACGATCCGACTTCCAGTCTGCCCATCGTTGATGTGGGATTGGCAACCAACACGATCCCGCTGAACCTGACGGGCAAATGCGCGTTGATTCAACGCGGAACGAACACGTTCACCGAAAAGGTCGCGTTTGCCGCGCAGGCCGGCGCCGCGTTCGCCATCATTTACAACAACACCGGGACGAGCGAACGCATCCTCGTCGGGGGCACTGATTTTTCTCCGATCCCCGCCGTGATGATCGGACAGGACAACGGGCTGGCACTTCGCAATTACCTGCAACAGGAGACCAACGCGACGGCGCGGATTCAAATCATGGATTCCGCGACGGTCTCCTTCCCTATCACGAATACGCTGGTTTGCGAGCACGTCGGCGTGCGGTTGCAAACCAGCCACCCGCGCCGCGGCGATCTTCGGATCACGCTGCGGTCGCCGAACGGCACGCGTAGCGTGTTGCAACAGGTCAATTTCGACGATCTCCCCGGCCCGGGCGATTGGACTTACTACACCACCGGGCATTTTTACGAGAGCAGCGCCGGCACCTGGCAGGTCGTTGTCACGGACGAAGAGGCGTTCGGCGCGGGGCAGGTTTCCTCGGTCGAACTGATCATCCGCGGCGTCGCCATCACCGACACCGACGCGGATGGCCTGGATGACGATTGGGAAATGGCGCTCCTGGGCTCGCTGGCCTTCGGGCCGAAGGACGATCCGGACGGCGATGGCTACAACAACGCGCGCGAACAGGTCATGGGCGCCGATCCGAACGCGGTTGATGCGCCGTTACAGCTCGACCTTTCAGTCTGGAACGAAAACCTGGCGCGGCTGAACTGGCCGGGCATGACGGGTCGGAACTATGAAGTGCAGGCCACCAACACCGTCGGCGGAACGTTCACCACCGTGACCAACGTAAGCGGACGGTTTCCGGAAACTGAATGCTTCGTGCCTTACACAAATTCTCCGAGCGGATTCTTCCGGTTGCGGGCGCCTTAGCTAATCCAGGAATCACTTCTTCGCCGTCGTGTATCCGCGAATGAAGCCGACGCACTGGGCGATTTCGGGGACCGAGTTGTCCCAGTTGTATTCGTACTCGACGGAGATGTTTCCCTGAAATCCCTGGCTCTTCAATTCGTCGAGAATGCCGGGAACGTCCGAGACGCCGGTGCCATAAGGCAGATCGTGCGCGCCGAGTTTGCCGAACTCGTTCAGGTCCTTGAGATGGCTGCTGATGATGCGGCCTTTGAGAATCCGCAGGCAATCCACGGGCTTCAACCCGGACCGAACCCAGTGCCCGGTGTCGGCGCACGAACCGATGCGCGGATCGCGGTCCTTCACCACTGAAAGGATGTAATTCGGGTCCCACATTTTGTAGTTCGGATCGTTCGCCCGGCGCGGATGGTCGTGGAAGCCGACGCGAATGTCGTATTCCTTCACCAGCTTCTCGATGGTGTCGATGGCGTCCACGGACTCGGTGGTGATGCCGTAAAGGCCGAGTTTTTTAGCGAACTCGAAGACCTTGCGCGCGCCGGCCTCGTCTTTGGGGATGCCCACGACGCCGTAGTTGACCGCGTGAAGGTTGTGTTTGGCCAGTTGCTCCTTGACCTTCGCGATGACGTCGTCGGACGCGTTGTGGTCCCACTTCACATTCGGCTCCTCCTTGCTCAGTTTCTGGCCGGGGAAGAACTCGATCACGCGTCCGCCCGCCTGGGCGGTTTTCTCGATGGCTTCAAAGACGCTGAATCGATTGAAGGAATACGCCTGGCACCCCATGGCGAACCCGCCAATCTTGTATTCGTCAGGGATGGGCGCCGCCTTCGAGGCGCAGGACAGGGCGACTGTGCAGCCGATCAGGATCAGGATTCGGGAAACGTGTGTCTTCATATTGTTGTGCTCTTGGTTCGCGCGGATTGCATCGCCAAAGCCGCGCGCTGTCAAAGCGAAAAGCCCGTCAGTTCACGGCACGATCACGCGCAGCGCCTGTTGTTGAACGGAAAAGCGCGCCGGGAGTTCGCCCGCCATCTCGCCGTCCAGCTCCAGCAGCGCGCGTGTCGGGGCGGTCAGCGCGAACGACTCCGCCTGAAAATGCCGCGCCCCGCCCGCTTTGTGCAACCGGCCGGTGACGAGTCCCCAGACGCAGGCCAACAGGGTACCCCACCCCGCGCGCGGAAACACACACACGTCCAGCAGGCCGTCGGTCAGCTTCGCTTCGGGGAAAATGACAAACGGCCCGCCGTAAAGCCGGCCATTGCCGATGAGCACCTGTTCGCCGGTTGCGGGATTCAAAAGACCGTCGGTCGTGATTTGGGATTGCCGGGCGCACATCGCTTTCAAGGCCGCCACGACGTAGGCGAAGAAGCCGATTCTCTTTTTCAGGTTCCAGTTCACCAGCTCGACCGCGCAAGCGTCCAGACCGGCACCGGCCAGTTGGACGAAGTAACGACGCTGCAGCACGCCGTTCACCGAGAATTCGACCTGCGGCAGGTCAACAACCATGACGCGGCCGCGGCGGATGGTTTCCCACGCGCGGCGCCAGTCGAGCGGCAACCCGAGGTCACGGGCGAACACGTTGACCGTCCCCAGTGGCAACACGCCGAGGCTGACGCGGGATAAATTCGACGGGTCCTCGCAAATCCCATTGAGCACTTCGTTCACCGTGCCGTCGCCACCGGCGGCGATGATGACATCGAAGTCCTCGCGCGCCGCCCCGGCGGCGAGCGCCTGCGCGGCGCCGGGTCCTGTGGTCGGCTTGAGTGCGCACTCCGAACCCAGACTGTCGAGATGACGGCGGAACTCCCGGGCCTTGCCACCTTTGGCTGCGGGATTGAAAATGACGCAGGCGCGCACGGCGCTCATTTGTCGAGGGTCGAAAGTTCGGCGTCGAGAACAAATCGCCGCGAGGCGGCCGGGGCGCTCCGGATTTCGCGGGCGCCGCAACTCAGCCAATCACAGCGTGATTCAACTCGATTCCCTTCGCCGCGAAGTGGAATGCTCCAGGTCTCGCGCCGCGACCGGCGACCAGCGTTCGCATTTCCGGCCTTAACTGTGTGATGCGGTCATGCCCGGCAACTCCCGCTGTCAGCAGCGCCGTGGAGAGCGCATCGGTTTCCGTTGCCGAAGGCAAAACGACCGCCGCCATGACGGCGCCTTCGACGGGTTCGCCTTTGCGCGGATCGATGACGTGGCCGTAAACCCGGCCGCCGGCTTCAAAGGCCTTTCCCCAGACCGCCGAGACGGACATGGCCTCGTCTTTCAGCGGAACAACGGCCAGCATCGAGTCCGCGTCTGGCGACGCGGTCTTCTCGGGGGGAGCGAGCGCCAGCAGATCGTCAGCGGGATGGGGCACGGCTACTTTCCAGACGTCCGCGCCGGGCGGAACGCCGATCGCGCAAACGGTGCTTGTGCCGCCGTGCAGGATGCCGCTTGTAACCCCCGCCTCGCGCAGCAATTCCGCCGCGCGTTCGAGAGCGAACCCTTTTCCGATCGAACCCAGGTCGAGCATCACGCCGTCGCGCGCGAATCGAACCGTGAAATCCTCCTCTTCCAGAACCACGTGGCGCATCCCGACCCGGGAGCGCGCCTCGGCGATTGCTTCCGGAGCCGGCATCTCACCCTCGCCGCGCATGAATCCCCAGCACCGCATCAGCGGAGCGACAGTGATGTCAAACGCGCCGTCCGTTTCCTGGTTCAGCCGTTGCGCGTGTTGCAGGAGACGGAAGAGCGTCGGTTCGACCCGCACCGGCCCGGCGGCCGCGCCGGCGTTGATGCGCGAAATCTCGCTGTCGGCGCGATACAGGCTCAACTGCGCGTCCAGCCGCTCGATTTCGTCCAGCGCTTCCTCGGCCGCCGCGCGCAGGGCCACTGGGTTCTCACCGTGCAGAACCGCCTCGAACCGTGTCGCCATCGCGTGGCGGGCCAGGGCGACAGTCTGCATTTGAAAAAATTTCGGGGTTCCGCGGAATGTTTCCGCGAAACCCCGTTTGGTTAAAACCGTCTTCGCCTACGACGATTCGAGAGTGCCGTAGGTGATTAATGGGATTTCCTTGCCGCTGCCGTCTTTGACCTTGTGCGTCTTTTCATCGAACAGGCAGGTGATGTTCAGCCGCTGCGACATTTCGGCCAGGCTGATCACGGTCTGCGCCCGCAACGCCAGTTCTATGTCCGCGTTGGGCTTTTTGTTGGCGCGAATGCTGTCGAACCAGTTCTTCTCGTGAACGGCGACGTCCTCGTGCGGCTCGAGGCCGTCCATCGTGGCCGGGTCAATTTCGTCGGCAAACGGCCTTTCCGGCACCAATTGGAGCCGGTTCCCTTGGTCTCCGATGTTGAGAGTCGCTTCATGTCCGTAGATCACGAAGCCTGGACTGGTCGCGTTCACCGTGCTGGAGGCGATGGTCAGCATCATTCCGCTCGGAAACTCCACCAGCAGGTTGATGTGTTCGGGCACCTCGCGCGGCAGCGCCCCCGGCGTCTTGCTGTCCGTCCCCACCGGGCTTGTGCCGATGCAGACGACGCGTTTGGGGAACTCGGCGTTGCCCGTGGCGAGCATCAGCGGGAGCAGCCGGTGCGGCACCAGATCGCCCAACAGTCCCGAACAGTAGGGATAAAACTTGCGCCAGCGGAAGAAATGATCGGGATTGAAATCAACCTTCTTGTGCACCTGACCCAGCCACATCTTCCAGTTAACCGTCTCGGGCGTGGCGCCGCTGTCGATCGAGTAATTCCATTCACCCTTCGGATTGTTGCGGCAATAATAGCCCTGTGCCCAGACCAGTTTGCCGATCTTTCCGCCCCGGATTAAGTCCGCCGCTTTATGCCACGCCGCCGCCGAGCAGCCTTGCGAACCGAGCTGGAACACCCTGCCCGTCCGCTTCACCGCGTCGTAAACCTCAAACGCCTCCGTCAAATACCGGGTCATCGGTTTTTCGCAATAAACGTGCTTGCCGGACTCCATCGCGTCGATGGCACATCGGGCGTGCCACGGGTCGTGTGTGGCCACCACCACGGCGTCAATATCTTTTCGCTCGAGCAACTTCCGGTAGTCGCCGAAGGTCGCCACGTCGCTGGTGCCGATCTTCTCCTTGGCGATCTCGTTGCGCTTCGTATAAAGGTCGCACACGGCGGCCTGGACGATGTTGTTTTCGCCCGTGTGAGCCTTCTGGCTGGTGACATGGGCCAGTCCCATGCCGGGGCAGTTGGAGGGCGGTCCTCCGATGCCGATGTATCCGACGGCGATCCGATCATTGGCCCCGATCACCCGTCCGGTCGAAGGCGCCGAACTCTGGCCGTAAACCGATGTCTTGAACGGATTCGAGGCCGCCACGATCGCGGCCGCAGCCGCTGTTTTTCTGATGAAATTCCGGCGTGTTTCGCCGCCGGCCACTGATTTGTCTTTTCGATCCATAAAAGCCTTTTTTCTTACGAATTTCGCTTTGGTTAATCAGGCGATAATTCAGGCTATCGCAAATACACCAGTGGTCAACCCCGAACATTGGCGCGAGTCAAGGATTGCATTTCCCGACCCGGCCGAGCAAATTCGCCCTTCGCAAATTCAATCGAATGCGCCGGAATCGCTCTAACCGTTTTTAATCTTTCAACGATCAGCGAACTATGCCGAACCCGTGGACTGGCAAAGGGAATCCTTACACACGCAAAGAAGTCGTCGAGCGCCTTCGCGCCACGCTCAAAAAAGGCCAGCCAATCATCGCCGCCGGCGCCGGCACGGGGATCAGCGCCAAGTTCATTGAAAGAGGAGGCGGCGACCTGATCATCATCTACAACTCCGGCCGGTTCCGCATGGCGGGCCACGGCTCGACGTGCGGCCTGATGGCGTATGGCGACGCCAACGCGATCGCGATGGAGATCGGCGAATTCGAAGTGCTGCCCATCGTCGAGGAGGTGCCCGTCATCTGCGGAGTGCACGCCACCGACCCCCGGCGGCGCCTGTGGCACTGGTTGCTTCAGGTCAAGGATATGGGTTTCAGCGGCGTGAACAATTTCCCCACGCATTGCATCGTGGACGGCCGGTTCCGCCAGATCCTCGAAGAAACCGGCATGAGCGTGAAGAAGGAATTCGAGATGGTTGCGCTCGCCCGCAGGATGGACCTGTTCAGCATCGTTTACGTTTCGACTCCCGAAGAATCGAAGGCCATGGCAGAAGCCGGCGCGGACGCCATCATTGCCCACGTCGGCACCACGGTCGGAGGCAGCATCGGCGTCAAAGGCGCGGTGGTGACCATGGAGGAATCGGTCAAGCGCGTGCAGGCGGTGATTGAAGCGGGACGTCGCGTGCGCGGAGACATCATCTTCCTTTCGCACGGAGGACCGATCTCCACACCGGAGGACGCGGCCTACATCAACCAGCACACGGACGCGGTGGGTTTCGTGGGAGCCTCCAGTCTCGAGCGCCTCGCGGTTGAAGACTCGCTTACGAACCTGACGAGGCGCTTCAAGAAGATCCCCGTTCGCCGCGCCGCGCTCAACGCGATACGGAAACGGTGATTTCCCGGTCCCATTCCCGGGACCAGTCCGTTTGCGTTACCGGACAATTCGAGTATGATTATCGCCGGTGATGCCAGGTTCACACAAGGATTGCGCTTCCCGGGTCGCGTTCGTTTTTACCGTCGTCTTCCTGATCAACTTCCCCTCGCGTCTCCGCGGCGAAGGCGCCTCGGCGGACAGCGTGATCGTGTTTGACGCGGGTCAGCCGCGTCGATTTGACATCGCCCGGGACGAACTTCACGTCAAAGACCGAAGCGGGAGTGACTCGTTGCAGCAGATCCAGGAGGAGCCGTCCGTCGGACAACTGCGCGAACGGGCGAAGATGCTGGCGGCGTCCGCGGGCGCAGATGTGAACCTGGTGCTTTACCCCGCTGGCGTTCGCAATCCGTCCTCGCGCCGGTTGCTGAGCAGGAAAGTATTGTTGATCCTCGCTCCTGACGCCAGTGCTGCCACCGTATTGGCTGGCGTCCCAGGACTGGCCCGGTGGCGAAGCGTGGGCTACTTGCCCGGGGCCGTGGTGGTCGAGGTATCTGATCCCACCGGGGCCTTGTCACTCGCCGATACGCTGCGCTCGCAGCCGGGTGTTCGTTCGGCGGAAGTCCTGCTCGCCCGCCAGCATCAAAGGAAGCTGATCCCCAACGACCCTTTCTTTATGTACCAATGGCACCTGCGCAACACCGGCTCCTTCGGCGGCACCCCGGGCACGGACATTCACGTCACGAACGTCTGGAACAACTTTCGCGACGCGGGAATCGTGATCGGGATCGTCGATGACGGCCTCCAGAGAACTCACCCGGACCTTTCCCCGAATTACAACAGCGCCTTGAGTTATGATTTCGACGACGGAGATTCCGATCCGAGCCCCGTCTTTTCGACCGAAGGGCATGGGACCGCCTGCGCCGGCCTCGCCGCCGCCCGGGGCAACAACGGCGTGGGGATCTGCGGGGTCGCCTACGAAGCGCAGCTCGCCGGGCTTCGATTGATCGCCGAACCGACCACAGACGATACGGACGCAAGCGCGATGCTTACGAACAACACCTCGATTCAAATCAAAAACAACAGTTGGGGAGCAGCCGACGACGCGGCGGATCTTTACGGCATTGGCCCGCTGTCGGACGCAGCCCTCGCCGCCGGCACCCAGACGGGCCGCGGCGGACGGGGAACGATTTACGTGTTTGCTTCAGGCAATGGCCTGGCCAACGGCGACAACGCGAACTACACCGGCTACGCCAACTCCATCTACACGATCGCCGTCGGCGCGCTCAACGACCAGGGTTTGCAGACCGCCTACGCCACCCCCGGCGCGTGTGTCGTCATCAGCGCGCCCTCCGGTGATGATTTTCGTCCGAGCATGGCGACGACGGACTTGACCGGCTCCTCCGGCTTCAACGACAACACAACCCCGTCCGATTTCAGCGACAAAAGTTACACCGCTTTTTTTGCGGGCACTTCCGCGTCAGCGCCCGTGGTCAGCGGAGTCGTTGCCCTGATTTTGCAGGCCCGGCCAACCCTTGGCTGGCGCGACGTGAAGGAAATCCTGATGCGCACGGCCACAAAAAATGCGCCGGCCGATTCCGATTGGGCGGTCAATTCCGCCGGGCTTCACTTCAACCACAAGTTCGGCGCCGGGCTGGTTAACGCGGAGGCGGCCGTCGCCGCGGCGCAAACCTGGACAAATCTGGCGCCGGCCACGACCCAGGTTGCCGCCGTGAACGGCGTGAACCTCCCCATCCCGGATTCTTCCGTTGCTGGCGCAAGCGTTTCATTTGCGTACACCAACGAAGCCCTTCGCGTCGAACACACCCGGTTGACCGTGGATATCGTCCATCCGCGACGCGGAAACCTTGCCATCACCCTGACTTCCCCCAGCGGTATGAAAAGCCGGCTGACCGAATTTCATGCCGATACAAACGCCAATTTTTATTCCTGGCCGCTGACTTCAGTCCGCCACTGGGGCGAGATTTCATCCGGAACATGGACGGCAACGGTTGCCGACGTGGCGGTGGGCAACACCGGCCAGCTTGTCAGCGCCAAACTGGAATTGCTCGGCACGCCCGTGAATCCACTGACCGTCGTCGGCGCGAGCATCCAGGAGGTCAACGGCGCCGCCGACGGCAACGGTTTCCTGGATCCGGGCGAAACCGTGAACCAAAGTGTCGTGGTTCGAAACTCCGGAAACTCGCCTATGTCGGGTTTGAACAGCGCTCTGACCACCGCTACGCCCGGCTGTTCGATGCTTCAGGCGGTCAGCTCATACGCCGCGCTTGCACCCGGAGGCCTCGGAACCAATGCCGCCGCCTTTACGTATCGCGTTGACAAGAGCGTGCCTTGTGGCGCCGTGATCCAGTTCACCTTGATCTCGACGAACAATACGCTGCGCTTGACGAACCATTTCTCCCAGGTTGTTGGACAGCCCATTGAAGCCACTCCGATCACAGAATCATTTGAAAGTGCCGATGCTCCCAAACCGGTTCCCGACCTGACCACGACTCTCTCCACGAACATCGTCAATGGCGGCGCGAACCGCCTCATAGACGATGTCGTCGTTTCTGTGCGGCTCGACCATACGACCGTTGGAGATTTGCAAATCGCATTGGTGCATCCGGACGGCACGGAGCTGTTACTCGCCGATCACGTTGGCGGGAACAATCCAAACATGGGCACGGGCGATTGTGGAGCCGGTGAAACGCGGACGGTTTTTGACGACACGGCCGCCTCTCCCGTCAACTCGGGCACGGCGCCTTTTGCCGGTTCCTACCGCCCCCACGACACGCTGGCGCAACTGCGCGGCAAACCGCTGGATGGTCTCTGGCGGCTTCGCCTGTCCGATCAGTACAGCAACGATTCCGGAACTCTTCTCTGTTGGGGACTGCAGATTCGATCGCACGATCAGACCTTCGCCTGCTCTGTGTTCAATCTTCCGCCGGTCGCTACGAATGCCAGTCTGGCAACGCTCATGGACACTCCGGTGAACGGGACACTGCCGGCCGGCGATGGCGACGGCGATCCCGTCACCTTCCAGATTGTCACGCCGCCTGGCCATGGCCAGTTGACCGGATTCAATATCAACACTGGCGCGTTTGCCTACACGCCGGATTCCAACTTTGCCGGCAGCGACGCTTTTTCCTTCCAGGCGCTTGATGGCCGGACCAACAGCGCGACAGCGACCGTGACGATATCGGTGAATCCAACCCGGCCTTTGTTCACCGGCTTCGAGCATTTAAGCGACGGCCGGTTCGCGCTGCACGTGCTTGCCCCTTCAGGTCCCGCTTACGTAATCGAGTCCTCCACCAATCTGATCAACTGGTTACCCATCGCCACCAACACGTCCCCTGCAAGTCTGTTTGATTTCGTGGACAGCGACGCACCTGATTATCCGGAGCGCTTTTACCGCGTGAAGCAATGACCCGCCGAGGGTAGGATTATTTTCGCGCCGCGATGTTCCGCAACAGTGTCCTGGCGCACGCCTCCGCAAATACCGGCGCATTGATCTCGCAATCCATTTCGATCACTTCAATGTTCTTGCGCAGGTTCGCCTTGAGACCGTCGAACAATGCCTGGTCCGCGGACGGGTCGTGAAATGGTTTGCCCTCGGCGCTGATGACGCTGATCGCTTTCCGTGGAACCAGCACCGTGATCGGGCCTTTGGACTGATTGAGTTTGGCGGCGATAACTTTGCCGAGTTGCGCGCATTCCTCCGGCGTGGTGCGCATGAGCGTCACCTGCGGGTTGTGTTGATAGAAGGTGCGCCCTTTGAATTTTGCCGGCACCGAATCGGGCGCGTAGAAGTTGACCATATCGAGGCAACCGGGCGTGACGATCGCAGGCACACCGTGTTTGGCAGCGGCTTCGAGGCGGGTTGACCCAGCGGTGAGATATCCGCCTACGAGTTCATCCGCCCATTCCGTCGTCGTAATGTCGAGGACGCCGGCGACCATTCCGGATTCGATCAGCGATTCCATCGTCCGACCCCCGACACCCGTGGCGTGAAAGACGAGAACTTCGTAGCCCTGTTTCTCGAG
>Ga0134121_10002290_pt1 | contig 16752 bp, 23 predicted proteins | sample KB301_FD_96463 | JGI IMG/M metagenome (GOLD analysis project Ga0134121, IMG submission 96463) | Terrestrial soil microbial communities without Nitrogen fertilizer from Kellogg Biological Station, Michigan, USA - KB3-0-1 | ecosystem: Environmental > Terrestrial > Soil > Unclassified ... | reverse complement strand
GTCGGCGCCGATTGAGGTGGACACGAAGCCTCCCGACACGCTGCCAAACTGCGACGTGATCGACCCGGTATTGGTCGTGCTGTCGTGGTAGATCCGCTGCGTGGCGGTGTTCACCGCGCCCACGCCGATGACGACGTGCCGGCCCCATGAATACTCGACTTCCTCGGCCGCAATCTGGTTGGTCGAGTTGTCGCCCTGGTGGTACATGTACCCGCGGCTCATGCCGTTCAGGTGCATGCGGTGGCGGGCGTAGTTGCTGGTCGTGCTCGAGCTTGACGACAGTGAGAACACGGTGCCGTAGTTGCCCAGGCCTGCGGTCTCCATCACCGCCACGACCGTCACGACATCGGATGCGGCGCGGCCGAGTCCGGTGGCGCCCTTGAGCAGCTGCGCGCCATCGAAGCGCGCGGCCTGCAGGCTGCCGAGCGCTGCGACCGCGGGCTGGGCCGAGCCGGTGGCCTGAGACAGCGTGTAGGACGTGCTATCGGACGGTGCGATGGCGCTGATCTTGCCGCCGGCCTGCGTGATCTTCGCGTTGTCGCCGAAGTCCCAGGAGGCCACCAGCGTGGGGCTGCCGGTGAGCGTGGGTGCCGCGACAGCACCGCCGCCACCGCCGCCGCCTGCGGCCACGAAGGCATAGGATCGCAGGAGCATCCCGCCGGCCTGCGCATTCGCGGCCAGCAGGAGGGCGAGAACGAAGGACAGCAGACGCTTCATGGTTTACTGGCCTTGGTAGCCGCCGCAGGTCACATCGATCGCGCCCGTTGGCGAGCCGCTGAGCTGCACGTTCATGGCGGTGGCCGCGGTGCCCTGAATCGGGGTTGGGAAGACCACATGGAAGTCGCCGCCCCCCGCCTTCATGTTGAAGGGGTACTTCAAGGTGGCGTTGTCGAGTATCTTGATTTGCGTCGCAACAGTGGTCGAGATGCCGCTGAAGGTGCACCACGTCACATAGTTTTTGATCGACGCGCCGCCAGAGGCTTTCAGCGCCGTGCTCGTGGTGTCCGTCAGGTTCACCGTGGCCGTCCAGTCGGACCCGCTCACGCTGTAGGCCTTCGTGATCGTGGCGCCGTTCAGGTCGCACTGCACGTCCACCGTGTCGTCGTTGACGATGGTGGTGGCGTACTGGGAGGTGCGACCGCGGCAGCCCACGCGCACCGGGTTGCCCGAGACCGCCGCATCGTGCGCCGCCTGGCCCGCGTTCACGCTCAGCGAGGCCGCGTTGTAGATGCCAACGAGCGGCTGGAACGATTTCTTGCTGAGCATCGCCGAGGCGGTGATGGTTCCCGAGGTGTAGGCCAGCACCTTGGCCTGGATCAGCGGCGAGGCGCGGCACTGGATCTGCGCGGCGCCCGTGCTGGTGGACGTCAAGGCCGTTCCGTTGGAGCCGGTGGCCGTGGTGTCCTGGCACTTCAAGTCGGTGTAGGTGATGCCGTCGACCGAGCCCTGCAGGTTGATGGTGTACGAGCCCGAGGCGGTGGTGTTCTGGAAGTAGAAGGAATCGTAGCCCGCCGTGTTCACGCCAGTGAACAACGTGCAGTTGATCGCCGAGCAGGTCGACGTCGTGATGGTCACGTTGTCGGGCTGCACCACGTACTGCCGGCCCTTGTTGTCCAACTGGATGCCGGCTTCTTGCGTGTCGGCAAGGGTCACGCCGCTCGCGTTGTACGTGCCGCCCATCTGGATGGCGGTCGTGGCCAGCGCAGCAGCAGGCGCCTTCGAGCCCGCCGATGAGGTCAGCCGAGACGTGTCACTCTGGATGAGCGGCGCGTACTTGGCCACCTGCCGGGCGTGCGCGTTGATCGTGCCGTTCGCATCGCCCACGGCCGTGTCGGTGGTCGTGCCTTCCACCACGTTCGCACCATCGGCCACGGTCGATGCGCCGCCGCCACCACCGCCACCGCCCGATGACGCACCGTCGGCGATCGTGCCGAAGGCGTCCACCGTGGCCGCGCCAGTGACCGCGCCCAGCGCCACGATGCGCACCTTGTACCAGCCGTTCACGTTCGCCAGGAACGAGCCGGTGGTGCCCGAGGTGATCGTGGCCGACGAGGCGTTGGTGCCGCGGTTCAGGAACGGCGTGCCGCCCACGGTCGTCCAGTTGATCCCGTCGATGGTGCCCTGCAGGCTGAGTGCGCCGGTGTACGTGCCCTTCACGCTCAAGCCGAGCGAGCTCGCGCCGTTCGTGAGGATCTGCAGCGCCGAGCCGGCGGTGGCATCGCCCGTTGCAGCGAGGTTCTGCGTGACGATGTTGGCGCCTTGGCGCGGCAGGTAGCCGTAGGGCCGGTCGAAGTCGGCGGTGGTCTGCGCGATGATCGGTGCGGCAGCGCACAGCGCGAGCGCGGCGGCGAGCAGCGGGCGGATGAGGCGTTGGAGTTTCATGGTTTCCCTTCCAGTCACATGTCTTCGTCGCCGAGCGGGCCGCCCAGCATGAGGTTCGGCAGGCAGCGCGAGTTCAGCGCCGCCCGAAGGTCTCGAATCTGGTCGATGGCCGTGGCCCGCTGCACGCCCGCTTCATCGAAGTTGGCGTACATCACCATCGCCATGTAGACGATGAGCATGTGCAAGTCCGCGGGCATCTCGGGCGTGTCAGTGTCGTTGGCCAGGACCGACGGCAGCTTGTAGCGCTCCACCGTGAACGGCGTGTCCACCGTGGGCGCTTGGTCGGTGTAGATGCTGCCGTTGGGCGCCACCGACCACACGTTGAACGTCGCGCCAGGCGGCCGGAACGGGAACACCTTGCGGAACTTGAACCACGGCATGAACTGCGGCCACTGCCCCTCCTGGCCCGCCACGGGGATGTAGAGCGAATCGGCCTCGTAGCGCGATTCGGGGATGGTGCCGGCCAGCGTCGACGTGGTGGCGAGCATCGCGAGAGTGGGCTGCTCCCACATCCAGTTCCATTTCTTCGTTCCCTGCAACTGTGTCCACGCCTGCGCCACGTAGTTGACGATGCGCTTGAGCTCGCCGGTGACGCCCACGATCGAGGGCAGGACGGTCGCAGCCTCGGCGCCGTCCGCGGCCACGCCGCATTCCTCGATCACGCGCTGACACAGCTGCAGGTAGTTCACGCTCAGCCCCGGCGGCGGTTGGCCATCATCACGCGGCGCAGCCAGTGCGCGCCGCGCGGGTCCGGGTCTTTGATGACGCTGAAGCCGTAGGACTGGGCCGTGCGCGTCTTCGTGATGCGCTCGTTGTCGTCGTTCGGGTTCGGATTGGTGACGGTCTCGAAGTGCATTTCTTGCGACTGCGCCAGCACCTCGATGAACTTGCGCTGCAGGCGAATCTTGATGCCGCGCGGCAGCCAGCGGCGGTCTCCATTGATGCCACACGGCACCATCGGCGGCGCATTCTTGTCCTTGTCCTCGTGGATCAGCACCACGAGCGGATCGTTCATGAACTTCTCGTAGGCTACCGTGTCCTTGAACTCGCGTTCGGTGATGGGGTCGGTCTGCAGTTGGGCCAGCAGCAGCTCGGCGTTCGGCACCATCATGTCCAGCACGCCCTCGTCGCCGTCCATGAGGTCGTCGCTGTGCATCTCGTGCATGCCCATGTCGGTGATGATGGCGGGCGCCTGGGTGTGCGCGCCGTGTGCGGTTTGGGTTCGCTGGTTGGCCATGATGGGGATTCCTTGGGGTCGAGAGGCTGAAAGAGGCGAGGCCCGAAGGCCTCACCCGTCGAAAGCCCGATCAGTAGGTGATCGGGGCGCCGAGGTCGTCGGCCAGGTTGATGTAGGTCGCGGTGTTGCCCGTGCCCAGCACCGTGGTGCCGACCGTGAAGGTCTGCGCCGCGGAGCACGACACGACGATGGCACCGACCAGCGCCTTGGTGGCGTCGATGGGGATGCCCCATGCGCCCTTCTGGTAGCCGGTGGCCGCCGACGTGCTCGGCACGATGGCCGATTGCGTGGTGGTCACGGTGCCAGCCGAGTCGATCCACACGAAGAAGGCGCACGTCTGGTTGTTGCCCAGGTTGGTATGGCCTGCCGTGAAGGTCAGGTTGTCGGTGGCAGCCTTGAAGTACGAGCGGCCAGCAATCTGGAAGTGCACGTTGTTCGAGGTCTTGAACGAGCCGGCGTTGGTGCCGATCGCCAGGCCCGCACAGCCGAGGCTGTGGTTCTCGTGGGTGGTCTTCATGAAGAAGGTTCCTTTCTGAGTTCGGTGAGCCGGATGGCAGGGCCGCAGCCACGTCATCCGTCATTGGTTACAGCGAGCTGGCCGCCACTTCGATTACCGCCATTTGCAATTCATTCAAACGCACCGCGGTGAAGTAGGTCGTGGCGCCCACGTAGCCGCGCTGGCCCAGCGGGTCGTCCTTCGTCTTCTGGCCCGCCGGGATGGCAGTGACGTCGAACGAGTCCATGCCGCGCAGCATCACGTCGCCATAGCTCTCCTCGGACAACACGAGGATGGGGTAGACGTCGCACGCTTCGGTGCCGGCCGAGTTCGGCACGCCGTTGGACAGGCGCGTGTTCGCGGTCGCCGTGGCACCAGCTGCCAGGTAGGGCGTCAGGTGCGGCGAGGTCACGAAGCGGAACTGCTCCCACGAACCGAGTTCGTTTTCGTGGATCGCCTTGCGCTGGCCGTATTCGCTGATGTGCACGAAGCCCGACAACTGCGAGCGGTAGTCGCTCTCGAGGTCGGTCGAGGACACCGCGATGAACGCCGCCTCTATCGGCTGAGTGCCGATGTTGGGCGAGGCGGACAGCACCGAGGTGATCTTGCTCGCCAGGTTCAGCGACAGGCCGCGCGCCACGTTGCGCAGCAGGTTGCCCGACACCAGAGCGTTGATGCTCGAGCGAGAGGCGACGTTGCCGGCGCGGTAGACGTTCGTGCCGGCCTTGAGCACACCGTAGCGGATCATCTCCAGCAGCAGGCCCATGCGCTCGCCACACAGGCGCTTCATGGCCATGGGAATGTCATCTTCGTACCAGTCGTTCACGCGATTCGAGAACCGATACAGGACACCGTACTCTTGCAGAGTGGCGGTGATGTCCTGCGCGGTCACGCTCTCGGCGCCCGGCGTTTGGCCTTCGCTCAGCACGTGCGCGGCGGGGTCGACGCTCCACGTGTTCGGCGTGCTCGAGGTGGCGCCCTTCGGCAGCCAGCGGCGGAAGACCACCGTCTCGCTCACGTTCTTCGGGATCTGCTCCTTGACGCTTGCGCCAACGCGGCCGATCACTTCTTGCGGAACCGCATGCTTGAGGATGCGGCCCTTGAATCGGCCGATCCGTGCGGCCTGGGTGTTCATCACTTGACCAGACATGGTCTACTCCTTGGGTGCGCGGCCCCCTATCGGTCGTCCTTGAACGCCGCCTCGAATGCCGCAAGTCCTTCATCCGCTGCATCACGGCCACCGCCTGGCGCTGCACCTGATCGATGCGTCACCGAGCCTGCTGTGCGTGCAGCCCGTTTGTTTGCCGTCTCCATGGCACGCTGAGCACTGGCTTCAAGCTCGGCCCGATGGCTCTTGAACTTGGTCAGCGCTGCGGCCACCACCGTGCCGCTCTGCGTGGTCATCACCTTGTCGCGGTACCCATCGCCCTGCGTGGTCAGCCACAACTTGAAGTCGGGGCTGTTCATCGTGGGCGCCCAGTCGGAGTGCATCTCGGCGAGCGCCGCCGCCTCGTCGGCGAGCGGGTCGGCCTCGGCCTGTGCGGTCGGCGCTGGTGCTGGTGCAGCGGGAGCCGCCGGCGCCGCGCTGGGCGGGGCTGGAGCCTTCAACTGCGCACGCACTGCGGCCTTGATCGCATCGGCCACCTCGGGCAAGCCTTGATCGCGCACAGCGCGGACCTCGGGCAACTCTTCCGGCTCGGCAACAGCGGGCGCCTGGGTGGGCGCCGGCGTGGGTGCAGCCGACCGGGCGCGGAGCTCGGCGACTTCACGTTGCAAGGCGGCATTGCGGCCGTTCAAGGTCTTCAACTGGTGCGACATCTCGGGCACCAAGGCGAGAACTTCCTTGACCTGGGGCGGGAGCGACGCGAACGGATCCACCGCTGCTTCGGCGGGTGCCGGCGCAGGGCTGGGCGAGGCTGCTGCAGGTGCTGGCGCGGCGGCGGGCGCAGGGCTCGGCGCGGCGCTGGTGTCGGCAGGCGCATCGACTGCGGCTGCATCGTCAGCATCTTGCTTGTGCGGTCGGTCGGTGCCGTCCTCGGAATTGAAGGCGGCATCGAACGCCGCACGTTCGGCGGCTTCGTCTTGGGTGGTCTGTTCGTTGGTGGGTTGGGTGTCCATGGGGTTGGTCAATCGAAAGAGTCGTCGCTGTAGCGACTGGGTGCTGCGCGAAGGTCTGCACCTTGGCGCGGCTCGGTCAGCGGAGCTCGGATGAGGTCCGCCAATCGTTTGGCTTCTGCGAGGCGCCCACGCATGACCTGCGTGGCCTCGAAGCCGATGTTCGGGTTCGCGAGTTCGTCCAGCAACTGCGCACGGCGAGCATCAAGCGCGGCCAGCACCTTGTCGGCCAGCGGCGTCTTGAGGTCTTCGAGCGTGACGGGCAGCGGTGCGTCCATCGCGTCAGATTCCGGTGTGCATGGGGTTGGCCGGCGAGAGCTTCAACTGCATCTCCTCGGACTTCATGCGGTTGTCCATCGCCTTGCCGGCGAGCATGGCCTTGATGTCGGACAGGCTGATGCTCTGCTGGCCAGCCAGGCGCATCTCTTCGATCTGCAGGTCGAACTGCGCCAAGAACTTTTTCAGCGCGCGCTCTTCGGCGTTGTTCTCGCGATCGGACTCGACCTGCATCTGCGTGCGTTGCTCGGCGGACTTCACCTGTGCGGCGATGCCCTCATTGCGCAGCTTCGCGGCGGTGATGCGCGGGTCTTCCGGCGGCGGCTGCTGTGAGCGGCGCTGCAACTCCTGCTTCCACTCGTCCTCGGTGTACTGGATGGTGTCGATCGGGAAGCCGTTGGCGCGGGCGAGCTCGCGGGCGAACTTGGCCGGGTTCAGCCGCAGGTCCGGGTCGTCCTTCACCGCGAAGAGCATCATCAGGAACTCGCGGGCTTCCTCGCGCTGCACCAGCACCGTGGATCCGCGCGCCTGCACGCGGGTGTCGCAGAAGCGCTTGAGCGGCGACTTCACCTCGGGGTCGCCCATGTACCACTCGTGATAGCGCGGCAGGTGGTCGATGATCACGTCGTCATCGAACGCCTTGGCGATCGTGCGCAGCGGGCTCGACGCGTTGTTCACCAGCATCTTCATGCCGCCCAGCGTCTCGGGCGAGGTGCCCGCGGCCTGCTCGCCTTGCAGCAGCATCGGCAGGTTCGTCAACTGGTCGGCCATGTTCAGCCAGAACTGCACGAGCTCGAGCAATTCCTGCTGGCGCGACTCGATGTTGAACACCGCGAAGGCCTTGCGGATGTCGTCCACGCTGTCGGTGGCGTCGAACTCCCACAGCTTGCGGCCGACGATTTCATACTGGCCGTTCACCGGCTCCAGCGCACCCTTGATGAAGGCGATCTGCGGGCCAGCGGTCAGGCCCGCGTTCTCCAGCAGCGCGCGCACGCTGGCGGTCAGCGCCTTCTGAGCCGTGCGCATCTTCCACGGGATGCCTCGGCCCCAGGGCTGGCCCTTCACCTTGTGCCAGCGGAAGAACGAGTAGGGGAACTCGCCGGACTCCAGCGGGTTGATGCTCGCCTTGATGCAGCGGCCGTTGAGCATCGTGGCCACCACCGGGATGGCGGCGAGCTCGAGGTCTTCGGCGCTGAACTGCTCGATGGGCACGCCCAGCAGCAGCATGTCGGCGGGCTGCAAGAACCCGTAGTAGTAGAAGACCTCGAACTGCGACGAGTCGCGCCGAGCATCGCCCTCCTTGCGCCGCGAGGTCTCGGTGCCCGCGCGCCACTGAGCAGCCGACATCGGGCCCTCGTGTAACGCCTGGGCGATGGCGTCGCGGTTGTAGCCCGGCAGGTTCTGCAGTTTGCGCACCAGGCGCGCCGTCATGAACTCGCGCTCGGCGAAGTAGTTGCCGCGCTGGATGTCGTCGCCGCACGCTGGGTCGGGAAAGCAGTTCTCGGGGTTGATCGAGAACGACGACGGCGAGATGCGCTGCTTGATCTGCAGCGTGGCCACGGCCTGATCGCCCGTGCCCTCGAAGTCCCAGCGGCGGTCCTTGAACTCCACCGGCGTCGGGCCCTTGAGCACGCCCGTGCCCAGCCGGCCGGCGGTCTGGATCACGTCGCGCAGCTCGGAATACACCTTGCCTTCCACGAAGCGGTCTTCGATCCAGTCGGCCTCCTCTTCACAGGCCTCGCGCGCCTTGTCCTTGACCATCTGCGCCACCGTGGCGCGGTCGGCGGTCGTGCCATCGGCAAGCTGCACCTGCTGACCGGTGATGCTGTCCTCGGCCGCCTTGTCGATGTCGGGCACCGGCGACGGGTCCAGGCCCCAGGGCTTGTCATCGGTGGGCACGAGCATTTCCTGCACGCGCGCCACGCCGGTGTCGGTCTTCGGGGCGGTGATGTTCAGCACCACCTTGCTGCGCGCTGATCCGCCGGCTGCTGCGCGCACTTGGTCGCGCGTCTTCACGGTCGACTCGGGCGCCGTGCGCTCATCCACGCCGTTGTAGAGGTCGTCGGACTCGCGCCAGACTTCCTCGATGCCGCTCATGGTGCGACCGCCGATGGCCTCGCGTATGTCGTCGCACATGCGCGACTCGATGACACCGCGGCGCTTCTCGAGTTCGGCTGCCTGCTCGGGGGTCAACTCGCCGGCGTCACCAGCCGGGCCCGACTCAACGTCATCGGGCCCGGCTTGCCCGTTCATGGGCTCGGCGGCGGCGGGGGTGGTGTCCTGTTGGTCGCTTTCAGAGGCGGCGGGGCCACTGAGGCGTCGAATCGGCTTCTTGTACGTGGGAGAAAGTGGCTTCGGCTCAATCGGCATCAAAGGCCCATCTCAGGGTCCACGTCGTACCGGGCGACACGATTGCCGGGGATCGGCTTGGCCTTGCGCTTCGTCACCGGAATGGCGAAGGTCAGCGCCAGGCTGTCCGCTTCGTCGGGTGACTTGATCCCCCGCTTCTTCATGTCGTCCTTCGACTCCAACAGCAGTGCACCGCCTTTGTAGCCGTAGCGCACTGCCGTCAGCGACACTCTCAACTCTTGGTCGTTCGGGATGCTGGCTGTGCTGAGCCAGTCTTTCATTTGGTCCCACATGAACGCGCGCAGATTGTAATGCTCGCCGTTGTCCATCTGCAAGGCAGCGTTCACGTCCACCACAACCTCGCCAAAATCCGCACGCAGCATGTCCGCAACGCCTGCGCCCAGTCCGATCACGTCGACGGCGATCTGGTCGATGTCGCCCATGCGGCTCCACTGCTGGATCAGCACCTTGGCGCGCGAGGCGGTCTGCACCGTGTCGGTCTTGCCCCACTTCACTTGCTTGAGCAGAGCCCGGCCGCGCCGCACGCTGAACACGCACCTGTCGTCGCCGAAGCGTGCGACGTCCAGCCCGATGCGAATGGGCGGCAGCGCTGCATGCGCGAGCACGTCGCCAGGACCGCGGGCCATGGCCGTGGTCACGGTGGGGCTCGGGATGAACGAGTTCGTCACTGATGCGCTGTAGTCGCGGTCGACCTCGGCGGCCAGTGCCACCGGTGTCATGCGCTGCTTCTGGCGTTCGTACCATGCCGCGTCCTTGCGCGGGTCGTCGCGCCAGTCGAACACGAACACCGGCACCTGCCCGCTGTGGCGCTTCTGCCAGAACGGATTGCCCTCGCCGTTGGGCGTGCTCACGTGAATCTGCGTGTTCGCGGTCTGGCTCAGCGCGGCGTCCACCGCCTCGGCATGCTCGACGTGCGCCGCCTCGTCCACGAAGTAGATCGACGCCCGACCACCGCGCCCGATGTTGTCGCCGGCCTCGCCAAGAATCGAGGACTCGTTGCGCAGGTTGAGCACGCGCATGTGCGGGGCGTGCTTGCTCTTGTCGTAGCCCTTCGGGCGGAACTCGGCCGGCAGCGTGTCGATGATGAGGCGGATCTTCCAGAACAGCGAGTCAGGGTCGCCGATCTTGTCCACGAGGTCTTCCTTGCGGCTGCCGAAGCCCGTCACCGACCCTCGCTCGAACAGCAACATGCACACCGCGATGGCGCAGCAGCACCACGAGATGCCCATGTCCCGTGACTTCTCCACGAGTCCGTCCTGGCGGGCCCGGTAGCGGTCGCGCACCCAGTTCACGAACTCCTCTTGCTTGGGGAAGAGCAGGAACGGCATGGTGGTGGGCATGCCAATCGCAGCTGCTCGGGGATCAAAAGTTACCATCCAGTCAGAACAAAAATCCGTCCAATGATCGCGGTAGTAGTCGAGCAGGGCTGGAATGCGCTCTGGCTCCTTGCGCAGCGCCTCCAGCTTGGCGATGCGCTCCTGCCACACTCGGTCATAGTCCGGCCGCTTCCAGTCCCACCAATCAGGCACGCCCATCGCCTCAAGTCCTTGATTTCATTGAGAAAACGGCATAACTCCGCAGTGACTGCGGGCTTATGCGCGGCCCTGGCCGGCGAGCCACTGATAGTGCTCGCGCGGGTCGCCCGATGTCGGCGCCGCCGGCGGCGTTTCTTCTGCCTTCACCGGCCCGATGTTGAACGCCTCGCGTTCCTTGTCGATCACGATGCGGTGCGTGCGCCCGTTGGCCTCGAGCGCGCCCATCAGCAATGCAATCTCTTTCGAGTCCGTTGCTTTGCGGATCGCAGTGGCGATTTTCTTGCGCGCTTCATGGGTGGCGAGCGCCAATTCGGCCAGCCCATTCCGGTGGTCGAGAATGCGCTGCGTGCGCACCGTTGCGGCGATTTCGATATCTTGTTGCGTTGGCGTTGCTTTCTCTTTGCTGAGAAGCATTGCCTCGGAGCGTGCTCGCACCTCATCGCGCTTGTCTTGAACCCATCCTTCGGCTGCTGCGCGTCGGCTGATGGTGCTGGGCTGCACGCCGGTCGCCTTGGCGATCTGGCGGATGGTGAGTTGCCCGGTGCGGTACTCACGCTGGATGAGTTCCCAATCGGGCTCGTCTCCTTGCTTACGCCGTCCCATGGGCTGCCTCCTCCTGCCGGTGTCCTGCGTGCATGAGGGCTTCGCGGTGATCGCTGCTGGTCAGCCGGGCGAGGATGTCGCCGGCTTCTGGCATTTGGCCGGGCGTGCGGGGGTAGCGTAGCGTGGTGCTCATGGTGCCTTGGGAACGTGCAGGTGGAAGTCGAACGGCGCGGACTCTTCGGTCAGCGGCGGGGGGTCGGGGGTCTCGCGCTGCATGTCGTGGCACATCCAGCGGATCACGGCGGCGATGCGGGTGAGGCGGGGTGGCATGAGCGATGGACCGAGCAGGCGCCACGTCTGGCCATCGTCGGAGCCGAGCACGCCCTGCACGGTGCAGCCTGTTGCGCTGATGGACAGCGTGCCCGGGGAGTTCAGTCGGCGCAGCGGCTGGATGCCGCGGGGGCGGGGGAGCGTGGGACTCACGGCAACACCTTGATGGCTGCGTTGATGCCATCGGCGAGCCGCTGGAGCTCCGCGGTGGCCTCGTCCATCAGGCTGGCCAGGATGGAGGATGCGGCAGCGCAGTCGATGCGCACGGGGTTGGCCGCCACGCCGTCGATGCTCAGGAAGGCGGCTGACTTGCTGTCGGTGCAAGCGTCAGCGAGCATGGTGAGCGACTGCAGGCGGGCGAGCGCGGCGCTGTAGGCGGCGCTGACGGCCGCCAGGCGGCTCATGTCGATCGGGTCGGCGGCGAGCATCTGCTGCGCTTTCGTGCGCGTGTCGACCAGCTGCGGCGTGGCATCTTCCACGGGCATTGCCTGGGTGGGCGTGGGATCGGGGAGGAAGGTGGTGGGCATGGTGGCGGTGTCCTCGAAGTGGTTGACGGAAGTGGGCCCGCCCCGCGATCCAAGTCAGCCCGGCCAGGAACCGGGTGGACAACGCCTGCTCGCGCCCCTGTGCTGCAACAAGCGTTCCGACTCGATCCTCGTCTTCGTGCGAGTAGGCCCGTGGAGACCGCGGACCTTTTGACCCTGCCGCTGTTTCGGTGACTGCTGGCACCAGCACGAACGGCTGAGTCCGATTGTAGGTTGCACCAACAAAAACGCCACGGGGGGTTAGCCCGTGGCGTTGAATCCCTCACACGTTGAGAGACGGTGCAGGGAGGAGACTCTGTGCAGCGCCCCGGTGGTGCTTTCGCGGTCCACCGGGGCGGGTTCCCGTTGCTTTTCGCAGGGCAGGGAAGAATTCGTGGCCCGGGATTTCACCGGGCGGCAAGGGTGCAAAGTCCTTGCGTGGTTTCGGCGCTTCGCAACCTACCTCACTGGACCAAGTGAGGTAGGTTGCAAGTCTATGCGGTGCTCAGCAGTTCGGCAAGGGCCTGCGCGAGCGAGCGGCGCACTTCGGCGGCTTGCGTGCGCTCCTCCTCGGTCTTGAGCAGGTGCGGCCACAGGTAGCGCTCGCCGAGCGGCACCGTGAATCCGCAGGTGCAGCACACCCAGTCAGCGCGAGGTGCGTGGTGCCGGCCGGTGGCGTCGCAGATGGATCCGAAGCTCATGGCCCGATGTCCTCGTTCTTCGTAGCCCAGTTGCACAGCGCGACGAACAGCCAGCACGCGGCCGGGATGCCGAGCGCGGCGATGGCGCAGATGATGTCGTGGTGGCTCATCGAACAGCCTCCGCGCCCAAGGCCTTGAACTCCTCGCCTTCGGCCGCCGTCTGCCAAGTGACGTTGCCGCACCCTTCGGCGCTCAAGCAGACGAGGCGCATTCGATGGTGCGTCTCCGGTAACACCACAGTCGGCCCGATGGGGCTGTTCGCCATCTGCGCGTGACAGGCGGATAGGCTTGCCGCTGAGCGCTCGCTGGCGTCGTGGTAGCCAACCCACATGCCAAAGCAGAGACAGCCGATGGTGCTGGCTGTATAGAGCCAGCCTGGAACTTCGCGGGCGGTCATGGCTTTGCTCCCTGAGTGGAGGCCATGGCTGCGTCGATAATTCCACGCAAGGCGGCGTAGCCTTTTCGCATGCCCTCGCCGTCGTGGCTATAGCAGGCTGCCCGGTTCGGCTGCGCGGCTGCATTTTGCTCTGCCTCTGCGGCGCGTCCGACCAGCACGCGGTCGAACTCGGCGCGAGTGACCAGCGGCCGGCCGTTCGGCTTGGCCTTCACCACCAGACCAAGGCTCGCGAGGTAGCGGCGCTGTGCCGCAGGCATCTGCAACGGTTCGCAGATGCTGGCGATCTCGTCGTCGGTCAGGTAGGGGGTGCTCATGGGGCTATGCCTGCTCGAACTCGACGACCCACACCCATGGGTTGGCGTCCCAGGAGTCGGCGCCGTTGATCGACTGCCACAACTGCCTGAAGCCTGCGCGGTGCGAGGCTCTGCAGGTCTCGCGCGAGTGCGGGATGGGCCAAACCGGATCGACCCGTTCGGCACCCTCGGCCTGCGCATCCTCCTCGTTGATATCCCGCAACCGCTCGACGCGCACGCCGGTGATGGCGAGCGTGATGCGGCTTACACAGCGGGGCATGTGGATGCTTGGCTTCCACGGCGTCGGCTCACCGTTGTCAAGCGGCTGCGCGCCAATGTCCGCGCGATACACAGGCCGCTTCCATGCCTTGGACTGGCCGTCGTCGTACCAGTCATAGCCCCATGTCTCGCGCACCCACAGCCGGTCGCCGGTCTGGCCGTAGGGGCACGGATAGCACCAGCCTGCGGCAATCTGCACAGACTCAAGGCCCGATGGCTGCTCCCACGCATAGAAGTGAGGCCGCGGGTTCGGGTGATGCCACGTGCTGACCTGGAACGTCGCGGGTGGTGGCTGCACACGCAAGGCGCGCCTTGTCTGCGTCTTCGTGCCGGCGAGGATGGCGCGCACCATCGGAGCGCTGAAAAGGATCGGGCGCTCTTTCATTGCTTCTCTTCCTTCACATCCGCGCCCTGGTCTTGCTCATCCGATCCCGACGCTTCGGCAGCTTGCTCGCGGCCTTGCTGGCCGAAGTCGGCGCCGAGGTCGACCCCTTCGTATGCCATGCGTCTGACTTCCCACAGTGCGTCCCAGGCGGCGGGGCCGGCACTGCGGTCGTGCGCGTAGTCGCCGATCTCATTCAAGCGCTGCTGTAGCGCATCGATGCAAGCCTGTAGCGCCGCCTCCCGCCCCGAGCTGTGCTCGCGCGCATGCTGCAATGCATCTGGGCCGGATGAGACTGTCGGCACAGCAGGCGCAGGAAGGGCGGCACGCGCGGCGCGGATAAGCTGCAGAAGGTCTTCCGTCCGAATCTCTTGGAACGGGCGAACCCATGTGTCGTTGATCGCCACCCCTGCCGCTTCGGCCCACTCTTTCAGCAACTGACGCTCGTCCAGCGGTGGCGCCTCTCGCGGTGCTTCTGCCTGGAGTGCTGCGGCCTGGGCGCGGGCTTCCAAGTCTCGGACGTAGGCATAGAGCGCCTTGCGCTTGTTGGCATAGCCGTGCTCGGCCGGCTTCGATTCTTGCCCGGCGTGCAGCATTGCGTTCAAGAGGTAGTCGAATTGCGTTAACTGCTCGCGTTCGGTGCTCATGCGAAGTCCTGGAGGTGTTCAAGCTTGGTCATGCGCCTGCTCCTGCCTCAAGAAGGCAATCGGTTTGGAAGTTCTCGGCCGGGTCTTCCGGTGGAAGCCGCAACAGGTGACGATCCAGGCAAACAATCACATCCTCCGCTGTCACCGTGTCGTTTGACCACGTCTGTACCAGCTTGTCACCGGACACCGCGCTAACCCACCATGTGGGGCCAAAATTCTCAGGTAGGTCGTTTGGTGCAAGCAGGTTGTGGACGACTACGCAGCGGCCGACGTTAGCGTGATTGCACATTGAGCCCACAATCAGCGCTCGATCCCCTGGTCTGCAGTTCATGGCTGGCTCTCCACTGGCACGGCATCGGGCTCGCTCTTGCCGCAGGCGTACATGCACGCACCGTTGAACGCGCACTCGCCGGGGTCTCCTGCGCACGCGGATTGGCTCAGGTGGGCGTCGATGGCGGTCGCAAGCCTGTTCAGATCAACCTGTGGCGCTTCGCAGTCAGCCACGTTTGGTAGAGAGTTGGCGATCTCGCGAAGGCGGCGGCTCGCCTGCTCAAGTAGCTGTCTCGTGTCCATTGGTCAGTCCTCTTCGTCCACGTCGATGACTTCGGGCACGCCGTCGGTTTCAAGGTGCCACGTCTCGTCTTCGTCAGCGTCGAAAGGCATGTGGCACAGCCCAGCCAGTTGACGATCGTTTGCAATCTGCTTTGCTTGCTCGGGGCTGTCCGCTTCCACGACTGTCGTGGCGCTGACGGTCACGGTTCCGTTCACTCGATAGGTGGTCATTTCAGCCCTTTCGCGCGCTGCCGCGCCTTGTCGTTCATCACTCGGTACCACGGGCGCACGCGCAGCTTTTGCAGCGGGCGCACCGACTTGATGGTTACCCATGCGCTCATGCTGCCGTGCTGGTCGGGCTCGCCCTCCAGCCAGTGCACGATGCACTTGTGCGGCGAGGTGCTGTCGTGCTTCGCGATTTCGGCGAGCCGGCCGCGCACGCGAACGTGCGACTTGAGCGGCATGGTGTAGTGCTTGTGGGTCATCCACTATTGCCGAGTTCTGATGCAAGCGCGTCATGCACCGCCTGCTCAAGAATCTTCCGGGTGCTGTCCATTGGTGTGTCCTCGTTCCTCTGCTGCTCTATTGCTCATCCGATCCCGACGCGGCAGCTTGCTCGCGGCCTTGCTGGCCGGAGGTGGCGTCCGTCTCGCGGAATAGGCATGGGTTGGATAGCCACAGATCGCCGCCATCCTCGATCCACCATGTCTTCTCAGGCCATGGCTCGCTGCGATGGCCGGTGTGGATGCCAGAGCTCCCAGGCTCGATCAGTCGAACGCTCGTGTTGGTGGGGCCGTAGCATGTCTCGCGCCATCCAAGTTCCTTTAGGCGTTGATATGCCGACCAGAGAGCACGCGCCGCGTCCTGCTCAGTTGGCATGTCTGAGGCACGCTTTGCCTGCGCTGCTTCGGCAGCGGCTAGCAAGGCATTGGCTACGGACTTGCGCAACGGCTCATGGCGCGTTAAGCCGCGCTCATCACGAAGCGTCTTGTGGCCGACGATCGGATCGTCTTGCGCCTCCCGCCCCGAGCTGTGCTCGCGCGCGTGCTGCAATGCATCTGGGCCGGATGAGACTGGGGAGGCTGCCTGTGAGGGCTGGGGTGCTTGTGCGGAGTATTGGGCGCACCACGCTGCGTATGCGAAGGTCTTCTCGTAGTCGCCGCCACCCGCCCGGCAAAACTGCCCCTCGCGCTCCCACCATGACTCGAATTGCTCGTCGCGTTCGGTGCTCATTGATCGGCTCCCGGTTGTGCTGGTGGCCAAGTGGCGAGCCGCTGAAAGCGTTCGTTGAACTCGGCGGGCGGGCGGAACCACAGCCGGCCGTCTTCGCCTCGGTAGGCGATCAGCACCTCAAGGTCTTCCAGCGGAATGTCGGTTTGCAGCTTGCCGTGCCCGACGTACACGTACTTGCCGCCGCTCTTGACGTGCTGGTGCGTCGGCTCTGCCGAGGTGCTGCGCTCCCCTGCGATGGTTCGGTCGCGGCGTTTGCGGAATTCGTAGATGTCGGAGCGAAGGCCGCGCATCGCTTCGCTGCGTGAGGTGCCGGCGTCGTAGATGGTGTCATCGTCCACGTCATCGCTTTCTTCGCGGCGCAGGCGCAAGGCGTCCTCTTCGTTGAGCGCCTTCATGAACTGCTCAGCACCTTTTGCCATGTATTCGGCGAACTCCAGCGCGTAGTCGGTTGGGCTGCGCT
>Ga0134121_10002288_pt1 | contig 16763 bp, 15 predicted proteins | sample KB301_FD_96463 | JGI IMG/M metagenome (GOLD analysis project Ga0134121, IMG submission 96463) | Terrestrial soil microbial communities without Nitrogen fertilizer from Kellogg Biological Station, Michigan, USA - KB3-0-1 | ecosystem: Environmental > Terrestrial > Soil > Unclassified ... | reverse complement strand
GATGGGCGATGAAGGACGAGCCTTAAAAAGTGCCCAGCACGAGATCAATCAGAAGTGCCTTCAACAAACTTAAAAAAAAATCAAAAAATAATTTGGAAATGAACGGTATAACTCCTGAATGACAGACTGACGGAGTTTAGCATTAGCATCGAGTTCAGGCATTTTTCAGTTGTCGGGTGTATCGAAAGGAAATTTAGTTTGCATCAGTTAGCCCTCTTAAACCTTTTGCTCTTAGTCTATCGACGTAATTTTGTTGCACAATAACATGGCAGCAAAATTTAAAATTGCAATTCTCGGACTCGGCGGCGTTGGCGGATTTGTTGGCGGAAAGTTAGCCTTGCACTATGCGAATTCAGATATTGAAGTTGCTTTTATCGCAAGAGGAGAAAATGAAAAGGCAATAAAAGCCAGGGGATTATTGCTGATAACATCGCAGGGTGAAGAAACAATTCACCCTTCCATTGTAACAAGCCAACCCGAATTACTTGGCGTTATGGATTTGATTGTTTGCTGTTCCAAAAATTTTGACCTGGAAGCAAGTATTAAAACTCTCGGGCCCTGTATTAGTCAGGATACGGTTATCCTTCCCTTGCTGAACGGAGTTGATGCTTCGGAGAGAATCAGAAAATTATTTCCGCAGGCAGAAATTTGGGATGGCTGTATGTACATCGTTTCAAGATTGGTAGCACCCGGTATTGTGAGAGTAACCGGCAATCCTCACTCGCTTTACTTCGGCTCACATAAAGGATCACAACAAAAACTGAAACACGTTGAAACTATTTTCAAGTCAGCAGGCATCAATGCAAATTTATCCGATGACATCTCAAAAACTGTTTGGGAAAAGTTTCTCTTCATCTCACCTCTTGCGACGCTCACATCATACCTGGATCTTCCCATAGGAGGAATTGTAAGCAATCATGAATACAAAGAGTTGCTTCTGAATTTATTGATTGAATTAAAAAATGTTGCTGATGCGAAGGGACTCTTGCTTCCTGAAGAGATCATTCAAAAGACAATGGACAGAATGATTTCGCTTCCGGGTGAAACCACTTCTTCAATGCACAGCGATTTTAAGAAAGGTGGTAAAACGGAAGTAGAATCATTAACGGGCTATGTGGTTCATCAGGGAAAAGATTTGAACATCCCCACACCCAACTATGAAAAAATCTTTGCTATCCTCCTCGCAAAATCAAATGCCAGCGTGGCCTGATAATTGAAAATTTCATTTTCAAAAATTCTTTTGTGAAATTAAAATTCATTCTCGTTGCTGCTTCCGTGATTTTTCTCTTCGGAATTTATGGATGGAGATGCTCTTCATCAAAAAAAGCTCATGGAGGAAAACAGCAGCGTGAAACGGCTCAAGCATCAACCGCTTCCGGTAACCCCGGTATTGTTAATTTATCTGCAGCAGCAGCAACATCATCTTCTTCAAATGAATCATCAGCATCAGGAGCAATAAGCATTTCAACTGCACATGCAGTCCCGCTTTACAAGCAAATTCACTCCGCATGCACGGCAGATATTTTTTTTTCGAAAGGAAGGCAGACACGTGACATACTCGCTGATCCCTATTTTTCTTTTGTGAAATCATTCAACTTCACATCACTTCAATACAGCGGTGGCAGCACTGCCGATCATGATCACGCTATTGTCGGTGATACGAGGATAAGCGGAGGAAAAGGTGATGGCTATAACATTCGTGCTGAGGATTGCAAAGTGCGCGGCGAAGACATCAACTCTGTGGTCGATGGCGTAGGCTCTGTGCATTTCGGTGTCGATTTCTTCAATGAATATTGTGCGCTGCTCAACAAGCTCGGTATCCCCGGCGACCTGATTGCTAATGTGCAGGCCGGCACGCTTGATGAATTGTATTGGAAGATTGAGCAGTCACATGCAGAGCGGGTCATCTTCGGCATGGAGCAAAATCTTCCAAGCAATGAGTTTGATTTTCCTGATGGTAAAGCGTACAAGGCAAAAATCACCCGGTGGATGCAGTCCGTGAAGGAGAAGTATCCGAATATTATTATAGGGATTGATGCAGCGCCGATTTACAGGAGACTCCCAAAATTCACTGATTGGAATGACCAGGTTCGCGACATGCCCGGTGATGAAGTGCGATTGTATTTATGGGATAAAGATGCTGTTGACTGGCAACAGGATCAAAATCAGAATCTCGCTACGATGGATCAGTCATTCAGTACCACTTTTCCGGGCTGGCTTGATAAATTGAAGCAACAATTCCCGGGCAAGAAGGCCTCTATTTGGCAATGGGGACTGAAACCACCCAAAACCCCGCTGTATAATACCATGGCAGCATGCATTTACATCGGAAAGTTTTACAAGTTTATGATTGATTACAACAAGGCAAACAACAATTATATAAGTTACGCCTCCTTCATGTCACTGAAGAGTCTGAATCGCGGCGACGGGGGTATCCTCAACCACGCGTATGCGCTGCAAGTGTGCGGAAAACTTTTTACCGGCAACAAGCGAGTTCTGGATTTAAGTATCAACGGTATAAATGGAGTAGTCGGTGTTGCTTGTGATGATCCCGGTGTATCCGGAGGGAAGTACACACTGCTACTCATCAATGAAACGGGAAATGAGGTGAGCTTACCGAACATCACGGTTAACAATTCGCCGGTCCGGGGAAAAAAAATTACGGTGACTTCAGTGAATGCATCGTCTCTTGGCAGCGTGAGTGTTTCAATGGATACCCAAACTTATTCTTCGCTTTCTCTTCATCCTTATTCAGTGAATGTGGTGGAATTTTAACAGAGGTCGTAAGCTTAATGACGCGATCTGCGGGCAGGAAAAATTTTCGGAAGGTTTTTCTTTTTCGTAACTCCGTTTATTTTCAACATTGCTGATTGTAGTTTTGATTCATCTTATCATTAAGCGTATTGGCTTGAAAATTGATTTTTTTTATCTCAAAAAAAACTTACCGTGAAAATCAAATTTGTTCTTCTATTCGCAACTACGATTTTATTTTTTGGAATTTATGGATGGAGATGCTCATCTTCAAAGAAAACTCACCGGCAGGATCCGCACTCTTCACAATCAACCGGAGTATCATCCACCGATTCATCTTCTTCAGAAAAGATTTCTCCTGAAGTTTCTCCTGCGGTTTCTTCACGAGCTTCTTCCCCGGCTTCAAAAAACTCTAATGCCGCTCCGGCTATAAATATTTCCACGACGCATCCTGTTCCTCTTTACAAAGACATTCATGCCGGAGTAGCGGTAGATATTTTTTTTGCAAAAGGAATGGTGCCGCGGGATATCCTTTCAGATCCTTATTTCTCCTTCATTAAATCATTCAACTTTACTTCTCTTCAGTATGTGGGAGGAAGCACTACTGATCATGATCATGTCATTATCGGCGACACCCGGATAACCGGCGGGAAAGGTGACGGATACAATGTTAACCAAGCCGATGTGAGAGCCCGCGGTGAAGATTTCAATACCCTTGACGCTGGAGCTGACAAAGTTCATTTCGGAAAGGATTTTTTCAATGAATATTGTGCGCTGCTGAATAAACTCGGCATCACCGGCGACATTGTTGCTAATGTTCAAGTGGGCACGCTTGATGAGCTCTACTGGAAGATTGATCAGTCCCATGCAAGGCGCGTGATGTTTGGGCAGGAACAAGACCTTGTAAGCAATGAGCATGTTTTTCCGAATGGAAATTCTTACAAGCAAAAAGTGACGCCGTGGATTGAGCAGGTGAAAAAGAAATATCCGAGCATACAAACTGTCATTGATGCGGCACCGGTGTATCGCCCCAATGAGCGGTTTTCATCATGGAATAATGCTTTGAAAGACATGCCGGGAGATGAAGTGCGCGTTTACCTCTGGGATATAGATGCGCTCAAATGGCAGCCTGATGCAAACCAGAATCTCGCAGCCATGGATGAGGTCTTCAACGTTACCTTTCCCGGCTGGTTTACCAGGATCAGGAAAGTTTATCCCGACAAAAAAATCGCCGTTTGCCAATGGGGAATAAAGGCAAAGAGTGAAGTGGCCAATTCCATGCTGGCCTGCATTTACATTGGCAAGTTTTACAAGTTCATGATTGACTACAACAAGGCCCATAACAATTACATCAGCTACGCAAGCTGGATGACTATCAAAAGCCTGAACCGTAACGGGGAAACAGCCAACCATGCGTTGCCACTGCGGGCCTGCGGAAAACTTTTCTATGGCAACAAGCGCGTACTCGATTTAGACGTGAACGGAATTAACGGCGTGAGCGGCGTCGCTTGCGATGATCCCGATGCATCAGGAGGAAAGTACACGTTGCTGCTCATCAATGAAACGGGAAATGAAGTGAGCTTGTCGAACATCACTGTTAATGATGCGCCGGTTCAGGGTAAAAAATTTACGGTTACTTCAGTGAATGCAGCTTCACTTAGCAGCATGAGTGTTTCAATGGATACAAAAACTTATTCTTCACTTTCTCTGCATCCTTATTCGGTGAATGTGGTTGAGTTTTAGTGGCGCAGTTTTTTTTGGTAGGAGATTAACGAGGGCATGAAGTGTTGTTATTGTTGCATTCTTATAGTCATTCCAATATAAATGTTCAAACTCATGAGAAGTACGACAATTATTGTTCGAGGTTTCTCAATGAAGAAATCTACAATAGCAAAAAAAATTAGCGTTCCAATGCCAAAAACTGCAGGAATATATAATGGAGCCAATGCTCCTAATTCCATTTTATTATAATCTACTCCTACATTAGCAATAGACCATGCGATGAGGGCGGATGCCAGTATGCCTACAAATCCAGATGCCTTAGATATTTTCATGATTAAGTTTTTTGCTTTTGTTGATGCACGCGCAGTAGTATCATTTGACCCACAAGACAGCATAAGCGAATATCCTTCCTTCCTCTCATACTTCCAACCATTTTTCATAAAAACCTTTCATCATTTCTAAAGCATCAAAAGATTTTTTCTGAAGTCCTACATCTTTTCCAAACACTTTAAGAATTCTTGCATAGCTGAAATTTTCTTTTCCTTTTTCCAATAAACATCCTGAATTTTGGTTTACCACGGTGACAACGATATTTGAAAAATCAAAATGCGATTGCAACGATCAAACAGGACTTAGTAATCGGGGCAATCATTTTTAAAATCTGTGTAATCTCAAAAAATGATTTCGCAACCCAAACAACCTGATCCCATCGATTCGCTGCTCGAAAAAATTTCGAGAGAAGCGGAACAGGAAGAGAAGCAGCAGCTCGCAACGTTTGTTCAGCGATCTGTTGCCCGCGTAATTGATACAGCCATCGTGTTCGGTGTGTCTTATGCAGTGCAGTTATTGTTTGTGAGATTTGTGAGGAGTGACAACACTTACAATGTAGATTCCATGGTCAAAAGTGTTGAGCAAGCCATGCCTGCTTTTGCGCTAATAGTTTGGGTACTGTTATATTCACCCCTCATGGAAAGCACTGGTGGCACCGTGGGAAAAAGATTGATGCGCATTCAGTTGGTAGATTTGAATACGCGTGAGATTCCTCAGTTCCGCTTATGCATGGCGCGCTCATGGATCTATCTCATCTTCGTTACGCTTGCCTTTGTCCCTGCTATTCTCAGTTGCCTCGCATTTTTCATTTCCGATTACCATCAAACGTGGCATGACAAACTCACGAATATGATTTGTGTAAAAAGAGAGAGGAGAGACGGTAGAGGGTAGATTCCGGATTCCGCAGCTTTCACTCTTAGCTTTGGTTTCTAACTTCTAACTTCTTTCTTCTAACTTCTTTTTTACTAAATTTGTTTTCTATTCCAAACCAAAAAAAATACACATGAAAAAATTTACACTCTTATGTTTAGCAATTGCCTGCTTCGTTTTGAATACTTACAGTCAGGCGTACAAGTATCCGCTCTTCGAACATTTTACACAAGCCAGTTGCGGCCCATGCGCACAGCAAAACCCGGGCTTTCAAACCAGCATTTTGGATCCCAATCCTACCGTGGTCAGGCATATTGCTTATCATACTTCATGGCCCGGTGTTGATCCTATGTACACTTACAATACAACTCAAAGCAATGACCGTGTGGATTATTACAGTGTAACAGGTGTGCCGGATATTTTTTTAGAAGGAAATTTTAAAGAAGCACAGCCCGGTGGCATGACCATGGACGATGTAAATACTATTGTAGCTCAAACAAGCCCGATAAAAATTAGCGTGAGCGATATTGACAACGGAAACTCTCACGATGTTACAGTAACAGTTAGTTCAATCGGCACTCCACCTACCGGGTCCTTCGTTTTGCGCACCGCCATTATCGAGCGCAATGTCACATACGCAACACCTCCGGGTAACAACGGTGAGACATATTTTCCGAATGTTTTCCGCAAGATGCTTCCTTCGAGTAATGGTGATCCCATTACATTGCCTTCACAGGGTAATTCAGTAACATTCAATTACACGTACACTGAAGACGCTGTCTGGAACATGGCAGAGATCGGGGTGGTATCTTTTGTTCAAAAATCAACTCAAGAGATTATCAACTGTGGATCATCTTTCGATGATGTAGTGAATGCCTCCATCACTGCCCCTTCGATTTTAGCACTTCAGGGGACTTCAGGAACGGTAAGTGATTTTAATTTCTTTACCGGAAATACCGGCAATGCTTCTGAAGATTTTGCTTACACGCTTACCAGCGATGCACCTGGTGATTGGAGTGCTTCATTCACTGTAAATGGAACAACTTATTCTAATGCTGCAACAGTAACTATTCCCGCGGGAACATCTTTCACCACTTCGATTGCTGTTACTCCGGGAACGACACCTGCATTTTCAGAGTATACTTTATCCATCACCTCAGTGGCTAATCCAAATGCACCCGCCATGCTAATTAACGTATTTGTAATTTCCGGTATCACTGATTTAATCATCAATGCCGGCGGCGGACAAGGCGATGGCTCCGGCGGAACAGCCGCAGATTGGCAGGGTTATTTTAGTAACGGGTTAAGTTTTGCCGGAAGTAATTCATACACCATTGCAAGCTTCAATAAATCAATCCAGGGATTTAAGGATAATGCTTTCGGTGGTGTCAAATGCATTTATTACAATGTTGGCTGGACCTTTCCTGCCTACACTGATGAACTGATTGGATACTTCGAAAATTTCCTTGAGCATAGCGGTAACTTGTTCATTTCAGGTCAGGATGCAGGGTGGGATGCTTTCACGCCGTCAGCACAGAATGGGCATTCAACACCGGCGCAAATAGGTTTCTATCACAATTATCTGTTTACCGATTGGCTTGAGGATGGAGGAACAGAGAATGATTCTCTCACTGCAAACACGCTTGGTATTTACGCTGCTTGTGCTCCGGCAAAAATAAACAACTACTACGGTGGTGTTTATTTTTATCCCGACCTGCTTGATGTAATGGGTAGTATTCCAATTTTCTATTACAGCAACACGACCAGGATTGCCGGCACACGATATACAAATGGTTATTATAAAACAGTATACCTCGGGCCGGGTCTCGAGATGATTGGTACTGATGCTGACAAAAATAATTTGATGAAGACTACTTATGATTGGTTCCACGCCATTACCGGGGTGGAAAGTGTCAACGGAGCTTTTGAAACAGTTGGAAATAATTATCCCAACCCGAGTGATGATGTCACCTACATTCCTTTTTCAGGGCTGAAAGAAACAGCAACTTTTACCCTCATAAATACACTCGGGCAAGTGATAATGACTAAAGAAGTGAATGCAGGAACCTCAATGCTGAAGCTCAACACTGCTGATTTGCCGCAGGGCATTTATCACTATTATATTTCAGGGAATGGAAAAAATGCTGCGCATGCATTACAGGTAGTTCATTAGATTTTCGAATTGAAGAAATCTGTGAAAGCGGAATCTGAATAAGGTTCCGCTTTTTGTTCAACATAAGCCCGAGAGCATCCGCTTCATGTCATGCAGCTCTCGTTGGCACCATTTTGTCTTAAGTGGGGAAACAGAATTTACTTTTCATCATTGCAATGCGGAATTCGCAGAAAATCACTGCAAATTATAACAATAGAAAAAGTCGTTTATCTTTGGCGCCATTCTAAAATTACCTTATCAAATTAAAATCAGGAAATGAAAACACTTCGGTTTATAGTGCTTATGTTGACCGGCTTCACGGTTCTTTCGATTTGGAACAGTTGTAAAAAGGGTCCTGAAGATCCATTCTTCTCTATACACTCACGGCTTCAGCGCGTTTGTGGTGATTGGAAAATCGTGGAATATAAAGTTGATTTCGTGGACTCTCTGCGTCGGGTGATTGATTCAAGCTCAGTTAACGGCCCTTGCGGACTCGAAACCGACAAGGAAATCAACGTTTATGACTACACCTGGACATTTGACAAGCACGGCGGTTTTACGGAAAAGCTTGTTCTCTTTGATGAAATTAGTATTGACATTGTTAACAACACACAAACATGTCCCGATGCTTTCTCTCATGATAGCACCATTACGGTGACCGTGGCGGCATGGAATTTCATTGCCGGTGTGGGTGACTTTAAGAATAAGGAACAATTCTACCTCTATGACCCTGATACGAAGCTTGCACAGATTTTTGAAATTGTTGAATTGCGCGAGAAAGAAATGAAACTGCGAACAGAATTTGTTGACCCTGTGTCCAATGTTGCGACCTTAAGAACCTATACTCTGAAAAGTATATAGAATAATAAATCCTTCCTGAAAAAATCCTTTCTGCAACGGGAAGGATTTTTTTTATTTAATACCCTTTACCTTCCCGCTGCATTTCACGTTTTACATCACGTTCTTTGATGGTATCACGCTTGTCGTGAACTTTCTTTCCTTTTGCCAATGCAATTTCAAGCTTTGCAAATCCCCGATCGGAAAGGAAAAGACGAAAGGGAACAATGGTTAATCCCCGCTCTTTGATTTTGGCCTGCAGTCTTGTGAGCTCCTTTTTCTTAAGAAGAAGTTTTCTTGGGCGAAGTGGCTCGTGGTTGTAGTGCGTTCCTTTTTCATAGATGGAGATGTTTACGTTCTTCACCCACAAATCCCCTTTGGCGAAGTAGCACCATCCATCACTGAGGTTTGCTTTTCCTTCCCGAATGGATTTTATCTCCGTTCCGGTAAGCACGATGCCGGCAACGAATTTTTCAAGAAACTCAAATTCGTAGAATGCCTTTTTGTTTTTGATGTCAATCGACTTTTGCATTTCCATTAGTACCGATGCTATCGCTCAAAGCGATAGTATCGGTTAATTTTATCTGGCATTATCCTTTAAACTGCTAAATAATTGTTCAAACTTTTTACGCTTCAAAATTTTCTGCCCGGTTTCTCCGGATGCAATTAGTCGCTTACCAACTTTCACTTCATATTCGCAAATAATCTCGTGATGGGAGATACTTTTTATTCGTCCGGTGATTGAAACTTCTTCTCCCACCAGCGCAGGCGAATGATGCACTGCAGAAACCATGGTGCCGATTCCTTCTTCATCAGCTTCTTTCATATCCAAAACAAATTGACGTGTTGTCCATTCCGCATCACGAATCAAAGCAAAGGTGGAATAAACGTGATGAACGATGCCCGTTGGAAAAGCAGGAGTATCACTTTCTTTCACCACAAATTTCATTTTCTTCTGATCACCGGACTTAAAAATATTTTTCACAGTGTAAAAATGGAAAGGAAAATTCGATTTCAATTAATATCCAAACAACCCAATAGACCAATAAACTATTTTACTGCCAGGAGCGGGATATTAATCTTATGCCGAACAGCATTGATCGTTTCTCCAAAAATCATATCCTTCAATCCGCGGTGACCGTGTTCGCCCATTACGAGGAGGTCGGCTTCAAACTTCTTTACGAGTTTCGGGATTTCTTTCGCAGGTTTTCCGTAGCCCAATTCGAATTGTACATCATATCCTTTTTCGATCAGCGAGTCGGCATAATACTTCAGATTCTGAAAATCTTTATTTGTTTCAAGATCGGAAATATCTTTCTCCAGCATCAGAGCTCCTGCGGATTCCACCACGTGAATTAAAAAATAGGCAGCATCCTTTCCGCCACTGGTGAGTGACTGCGAAATAGTTTGTTGATCGTGTGATGAAAAATCCACAGTAATGGCAATGCGCTTGAATTGATCCTGCAATCCAAAATCCAAGGGGAGGTATTCTTTGTGCGGGCCTTTCAACCGGTATTTTCTCTTCGCCACAAATGGTTGTATGATGATGTAAAATAACAACACTGCAGCGCCCAACACTATCGGAATCACGGTAATAAATACCAGCCATTTATTCTCACCGCTGTTTTCAATCAGCATAGAAATTTCATTGAGCAATAATTTTGCATTCAGCCCGACAATAATAGTGGCAGATATCCAGGCAGCAGCCTTCGTCCAAATGCCGATTGCGAATTTTCCCATCTTCTCTTTATCGCTCACGAAATGAATGAGGGGAATCACGGCAAATCCTAATTGCAAACTGAGAATTACCTGGCTTAGAATAATTAACTCTCCCGTTTGGTTCTCGCCTTTAAAATAGATTACGAGAAAAGCAGGAATCACTGCGAGCAAGCGCGTGATCAATCGTCGCAACCATGGTGTGATGCGAAGATTCAGATATCCCTCCATCACAATTTGTCCTGCAAGTGTTCCCGTAATGGTGGAGCATTGTCCTGATGCGATCAGCGCGATCGCAAATAATTTCGGAGCGAGGGAATTGCCGAGTAATGGCGCAAGCAATCCGTGGGCATCCTGAATTTCGGTGATCTCGAAGTATCCGTTTTTGAAAAACACAGCTCCTGCCATCACAAGAATGGATGCGTTGACCAAGAAAGCGATGTTAAGGGCAATGGCTGAATCAATGGTGTTAAATCGCAGCGCCTTTCTTTTGCCCTCATCTGTAGGAGTAATTTTTCTTGTTTGCACCAGCGCGGAATGCAGGTACAAATTGTGTGGCATGATCGTGGCGCCAATGATTCCGATGGCGATATAAAGTGCCAGAGGATCATTTGGGAGGGAAGGGATAAATCCCTGCAGCACATCAACAGGATCAGGGTTAGCAAAAAATATTTCGATGAAGAAGGAAGTGCTGATGATGAAGACGAGTGAAAAAATAAATGCTTCCATTTTTCGAATACCGTAACTAATGATCAGAAGCAGCAACAGCGAATCAAGGACGGCGATGGAAACGCCTGCTAAGAGTGGAAGGCCAAAAAGTAAGTTCAATCCAATGGCTAACCCGAGCACTTCCGCAAGGTCGGTGGCGGCAATCGCTATCTCTGCAAGAATATAGAGAGGAATGTTGATGATGTTAGGATAATTTTCTTTCGACGCCTGCGCCAGATCGCGCCCCCGAACAATGCCGAGACGCGCACATAAACTTTGCAACAGAATTGCGATGAGGTTCGACATCAGCAGCACCCACACCAGTTTGTAGCCGAAGCCGCTTCCGCCGGCAATGTCAGTAGCCCAATTGCCGGGATCCATGTAACCTACGCTCACGAGATAAGCAGGACCCAGAAAGGCAAACAAGGATCTGAAAAATCCAAAACGCTTCGTCGTATCTACGGTGCTGTGGACATCTTCAAGTGATTTTCCCGGATGAATTTTTTCAATGTTCATTTTGCGATCAGAATATTTTTTGCGATTTCAAAACTTACGTTCACTGTTAAGTTGTTGTTGATTACAATACCCATGCTTTTGTCGAACTCCACTTTCTCCACCACTTTCAGAGGCGTGCCCATGTGTATGTGAAGCTTGTCCAGGTGTTTGAGGAAAGCAGGCTGCTGTTCAACGACTGCTGCAACTTTTCCGCGATCATTTATTTTGAGAGAAGAAAGATTTTTAAAATTGTATGCAGCAATTTTTCCAAGATGGTTGGGGATGGGATCGCCGTGAGGGTCAAATTTAGGGTGCCCTAAAAAAGCGTCGAGCTTGTCCACCAGCACATCACTGCTTACATGCTCAAGTTCCTCAGCGACTGAGTGAACCTGGTCCCACTGGAATTTTAATTTTTCCACGAGAAAATACTCCCAAAGCCGGTGCTTGCGGATGATAGAGATTGCTTTTGCTTTTCCATGCTGCGTAAGGAGCACTCCCTGGTATTTTTTGTAATGAAGAAGTTTTTTTGCAGAAAGCCGCTGGAGCATGTCAGTAACGGATGCTGCCTTGGTATTCATTACTTCGGAAAGCTCATTGGTGGTAACGGGGGAGATTCCGTTTTTCTCTGCGAGCAGGTAAATATTCTTCAGATAGTTTTCTTCGGATTGAGAAGCCATAAAAAATTATTTCGGGGCAAATATAAAAATAAATTTAGACGAGCCTAAAATATTTTTTCAGGCAATACTGCCGAATACCATTGTTAAGAAAGATTTGTTCTGAACCAGCGAGGCTGTCATTCCGATCCCGATTGATCGGGAGAGGAACCTGTATCGAGGCTAAAGAATAGATTCTTCTCCCGATCAATCGGGATCAGAATGACACGAAGTGTATGAATGTCATTGTAAGAGAACTGCTTCGCACCGGTGAATTGCTTAATGGTTTTGATTTTGGATGATGAGGATTACTTCAAAACAATTTCTTCAACGAATCCCGGGGCAATGGATTCATTGATTCGTTCGATCATCTTCGCTTTATTGAAAGTAAGTTCCTGCCGCAGAGAAGCAGAGTCAATATTTACAAATAATTTTTTGTTACGGACAGAAATCGCCTGGGTGTACCTCGCAATGGTCTTCCCGAAAATTTTTTCCCAATTCTCTTTCAGGCGTAATTCGTTCACACGCTCTTTAAGATGATAGGTATCGAGCAATTCATTCAGGGCATCTTTCAGCGGACGATCGTTGCTGCGTTTCATGAAGTGAAAGTAGAAAATTGAGCACCAATTAGATGTACAGAAATGCGAAATCCCGATCTTTCTTCGGGATAGAAAGTGAAAAGAGCTCCACTCAACCGCCCTCAGGGTTTGCAACCACTGACGGGGGTTCACAACTTTGGCATTCGTGAAGTAGTTTTGCTTCGCCTTCGTAAATCCGAAATCCCAAATCCGAAATCCGAAATCATGAAAAGCTGGGTGATTCAGATGTTCACTTCTTCTCTTGGGAGAAAATATGTGATGTCGCTTACGGGTTTGTTCCTTTGTTCTTTTCTGGTTGTTCACTTGACTGCTAATCTTATTTCGCTGATCCCGGATGGAGGACTCTCATTTAACGCCTTTGCCAGTTTTTTAGAGCATAATATTTTAATTCGATCCATCGAATATTTGTTGTTTGCAGGATTCATTATCCATATACTTCAATCCATTACTCTTACAATAAAAAATAATCGTGCCCGACCGCAGAAATATGAAGTAAAGCCCGGCAACTCAAATAGCACCTGGGCCTCCCGCAACATGGGAATTCTTGGAGCTATTATTTTCATTTTCCTGGTGATTCACTTGCGTGATATGTTTTGGGATCTCCGCTTTCACGAGGAGGAGTTGGGTATTGATGCGAATGGCAATGTGAATCTCTTCAAAGAAATGGTTGCGGTTTTTGGAATGCTGTCGTACACAGTGTTGTATGTAATCGCCATCATTGCGCTGGGATATCATCTGTGGCATGGATTTCCTTCAGCGTTTCGGTCACTTGGTCTGATGCATTCAAAGTATACGCCGGCCATAGCCTTCATCGGAAAAGTTTATACCATCATTATCACAGGTGGTTTTCTTTTAATTGCTGTCTATTGGTACATCAAACAACTTTAAATTAGTGGTGAATGATCCTTGATGCAAAAATTCCGGAAGGAAATTTAGAAGAGAAGTGGACGAAGTATCGCTCCACGGTCAAGCTTGTAAATCCTGCGAACAAGCGCAAGCTCGATGTAATCGTTGTGGGTACAGGATTGGCCGGGGCATCAGCAGCGGCTTCACTTGCAGAATTGGGTTATCGTGTTAAGGTTTTTTGCTTCCAGGATTCGCCGCGTCGTGCCCACTCGATAGCTGCCCAGGGAGGAATTAACGCTGCAAAAAATTATCGCAATGATGGCGATAGTATTTTCCGCTTGTTCTATGACACGGTGAAAGGAGGTGATTATCGCTCGCGCGAAGCGAATGTGTATCGCCTTGCGGAAGTGAGTGTGAACATTATTGATCAATGCGTGGCGCAGGGTGTTCCGTTTGCGCGGGAATATGGTGGCTTGCTTGACAATCGCTCGTTCGGCGGTGTGCAGGTGTCGCGTACATTCTATGCACGTGGACAAACAGGGCAGCAACTTTTGCTTGGTGCATACCAGGCATTGGAAAGGCAGATTGCATTGGGCAACGTACAAATGTTCTCGCGGCATGAGATGCTCGAGGTTGTTGTGAAAAACGGAAAAGCATGCGGCATCATCGTGCGTGATTTGGTGACGGGAGAAATTGAGAGACATGGCGGACATGCGGTGGTGCTTGCTACAGGAGGATATGGAAATGTTTTTTTTCTCTCTACGAATGCGATGGGTTGCAACACTACAGCCATTTGGAAAGCATACAAAAAGGGCGCGCTCTTTGGTAATCCCTGCTTCACTCAAATTCACCCAACCTGTTTGCCACAACACGGCGATTATCAATCGAAGCTTACACTGATGAGTGAGTCACTTCGCAACGATGGAAGAGTATGGGTGCCGAAGAAGAAAGAAGATTGCAAAAAAAATCCTGCAGAAATTCCTGAGAGTGACCGTGATTACTACCTTGAAAGAAAATATCCTTCATTCGGAAACCTGGTACCGCGTGATATTGCTTCGCGTGCAGCCAAAGAAGTGTGTGATGAGGGAAGAGGAGTAGGGGGAACAGGGTTAGCAGTGTACCTCGATTTTGCAGATGCCATAAAAAGATTGGGAAAGAAAGTAGTGGAAGAGCGCTATGGAAATCTTTTTGAAATGTACGGCAAGATCACCGGCGATGATCCTTATGCTTCTCCAATGATGATTTACCCCGCAATCCATTATACGATGGGAGGTCTTTGGGTTGACTACAATCTTAGCACTACCATTCCCGGTTTGTATTCCATTGGTGAATGTAACTTCAGTGATCACGGGGCAAATCGTCTTGGCGCGTCAGCATTGATGCAGGGATTGGCGGATGGATATTTCATTCTTCCCTACACCATCGGAGAATACCTTAGTGCAGAAATTCTCTCGGGGAAAATTGATACCAACTCGGCTGAATTTGCTGAAGCAGAAAATGCTGTGAAGAGCCGCATCGAAAGATTGTTCGCCATAAAAGGATCAAGATCAGTGGATCATTTTCATCGGGCGCTTGGGACAGTGATGTGGGATGATTGCGGTATGGCACGCAGCAAAGAATCGCTCATGCGGGCAGCAACTGAGATCAAAAGAATCAGAGAGGAATTCTGGAATGATCTGCGCGTGATTGGAATAAATAATGAATTCAACCAGGAATTAGAAAAGGCAGGAAGAGTGGCAGACTTCATGGAGCTTGGTGAGTTGCTGGTACAGGATGCGTTGCTGCGCGAAGAAAGCTGCGGCGGGCATTTCAGAGTGGAATATCAAACACCTGAGGGCGAAGCATTGCGCCGTGATGATCAATTCATGTATGTCTCAGCTTACGAATACAAGGGAGAAAATCAGGCCGCGGAGATGCATAAGGAGGATTTGAAGTATGAGGTGGTGCATCCATCGCAGCGGAGCTATAAGTAAGTTAATTGCCAAATGGTTGAATGGTTAAATCGCTGAAAAAAATGAGAGATGAAAAAAAATATTTAAAGCTCAGCGACATCGAAGCATATCGAATTGCTTTTCACTTGAGCAATTACGTTTGGGATGTTGTAATCAAGTGGGATTGGTTTGCAAAGAAAACTTTTGGTGCTCAATTCGTTGAAGCTGCAGATTGTATTTCTGCAAATATTGCCGAGGGTTTTGGACGATATAGTAAGAAGGATAAGATTAGATTTTACAGAATTGCGGCGGGCTCCGTTCCTGAGTGTCTTGATTGGAATCAAAAATCAAAAGTTAGAAAATTATTGGAGCCAGAAGAATATAAATTCATTTTTGATGAACTTCAAAAGTTACCGAAGTCAATTAATTCTTTAATCAAATGCACGAACGATAAGTTGAAATTCTAAATCGAATGAAGAGCCAACCATTTAACCATATAACCATTCAATAATTTAGCCATGCGGTTAACTCTTAAAGTCTGGCGACAAAAAAATCCAAACGACGCGGGTCGCTTCGAAACTTACCCGCTTGATAGCATTGACGTTCATGCTTCATTTCTCGAGATGTTTGATGTGCTGAATGAAAAGCTGATCGGCGAAGGAAAAGATCCGGTTGCGTTTGATCATGATTGCCGTGAGGGAATTTGCGGTGCGTGCTCCATGGTAATTAATGGACTGCCACATGGGCCTTTAAAAAACACTACGACCTGTCAGTTGCACATGCGCCATTTCAAAGACGGTGACACAATTGTTGTGGAGCCGTGGAGAGCGGCAGCATTTCCGGTGATCAAAGACCTGGTGACCGATCGCACCGCATTTGACCGCATCATTCAGGCCGGAGGATTTATTTCTGTGAATACCGGGCAAGCGGTTGAGGCGAATTCCGTTCTTGTTCCAAAAGAAAACGCCGATGTGGCGATGGATGCTGCAGCGTGTATCGGTTGCGGAGCATGCGTAGCTGCGTGTAAGAATTCTTCCGCAATGCTGTTTGTTTCTGCAAAAATTTCTCACCTCGCACTTCTTCCACAAGGGCATCCTGAACGACAGCGGCGTGTGCTCAGCATGGTTGCGCAAATGGATGCTGAAGGTTTCGG
>Ga0134121_10002287_pt1 | contig 16765 bp, 7 predicted proteins | sample KB301_FD_96463 | JGI IMG/M metagenome (GOLD analysis project Ga0134121, IMG submission 96463) | Terrestrial soil microbial communities without Nitrogen fertilizer from Kellogg Biological Station, Michigan, USA - KB3-0-1 | ecosystem: Environmental > Terrestrial > Soil > Unclassified ... | reverse complement strand
GGACCAGTGTGATTCATCACCTGATCCTGAATGATCTTTATGCCGGAGCGATGCGCAGCTTCGACCAGCTCGCGCAACTTCGCGAGCGTGCCGAAGTGCTCCTCGACCGCGTAAAAATCCTGTGGGTTATAGCCGTGAAAGCCGGTACTGGGTTTGTCTTCCTTCAGCTCGATCTGGTTGAGGCGATCGTAGTTGTCATACCAGGGCGTCAGCCAGATCGCGCTGACGCCGAGCTCCTTTAAATAAGGTAAGTGATCGATCACGCCCTGAAGATCGCCGCCGTGGTAATAAAACTTGTTCTTGCGATCGTAGATGCCACCGTTGTTTGAAGGATCGCCGTCAGCAAAACGATCGATCATGATCAGATACATGACGTCATTTGGTGAGAATCCCTGAAAACGCCCGGTGCGATTCAATGGTGCGAGCACCTCGAATGAAGAGTTAGCCGAGCCGCGCGGCGTCGTGACTGTTATCGAGTGCTGTCCGGGACGTGCGGTCGGAGCGATGAAGACGTCGACGAAGATGTAGGTGCCGCGCTCGTTGATCTTCGGCGTGTTGATGATGCGAAGTCCCTGAACATCGACTCGCGCGTTTTGAAGATTGCGACCGTGAATCATCAGGCGCACGGGATTAACCGTGCTCCGCGTCCACCAACTCGGCGGATCAACTTTGAGAATCTCCGGCGCCTGCGCGGCAACAGTAAGAGTTAGCCACAGATGTACACAGATGACACGGATCATTAGTTTCTACCGTACAACTCGCTTAACTGTTTGAGTCGAGCTGCGATCTTGTCTGTCAACGCGCCCGGTTTGTATCTCCACGCCCAGTTTCCCTCGGTGCTGTTCGGGAGGTTCATGCGTGCTTCGGTCCCGAGCCCAAGTAGATCCTGCAACGGGATGACTGCGGTATTCGCGACGGAGGCGAGCACACCGCGAATGAAGTCCCAGTGGATCTCTTTGCCGTCAGTGTTCAGATAGTCCATGCAAAACTTCCGCTCGCGCTCGATCTGATCTGCCGTACGTGTTGAGCCCTCGCCTGCGACACTCTGAAACCAGCCGGCAGTCGTGTCGTTGTCGTGCGTGCCTGTGTAAGCAACGACGTTGGGAACGTAGTTGTGCGGCAGATCGATGTTCTTCGAATCGCTGCCGAAGCCAAACTGAAGAATCCGCATTCCCGGAAAGCCAAACTCCTCGCGCAACGCAACCACGTCCGGCGTGATCACGCCGAGGTCTTCGGCGATGATCGGAAGCTCACCGAGTGTTTTGCGAATCGCGGTGAACAATTCCTTTCCGGGCGCTTCGACCCACTGGCCGCGCTCGGCAGTCTTGTCACCGCCCGGAATCTCCCAACACGCTGCAAACCCGCGAAAGTGGTCCACGCGCGCGATGTCGACGACGGTCAGCGTCGCGCGCACACGCTCGATCCACCATTTGAAACCGTCGGCGAGCATGCGTTCCCAGTTGTAGAGTGGATTGCCCCAGAGCTGTCCGGTGCTGCTGAAATAGTCCGGTGGCACGCCAGCAACGACGATCGGTTTTCCATTTTTATCGAGCTTGAACTGCTCGGGGTTGGTCCAAACGTCTGCCGAATCCTGCGCGACGAAGATCGGCAGATCGCCGACCACGTGGATCCCACGGTCGTTCGCATATGTCTTCAAAGCAAACCACTGCCGGAAGAACAGAAACTGATAGAACATTTGCGCTTCCACTTCTTCGCGCAGCTCGTCGCGCGCGCGCTCGAGTGCCGTGGGCGTGCGACGGACGAGCGCCGGCTCCCACTCGTTCCATGCGACGCCACCGTGTGCGTCTTTCAAAGCGCGGAAGAGTGCGTAATCTTCGAGCCAGTTCGCCTGTCGCTGCGCGAACGTTTCGAACGCACTGCGCAGCGATGTGTCAGTGGTTTTGGTGTAACGCTCGTACGCGCGGCGGAGAATTTGATCTTTGAGTTTGTGTGCCTCGCCAAAATCGACGTTATCTGAGGTTAGTGTGGGTGCCGAATCAAGTAATCCTTCTTTGATCAACTGTTCCGGGCTGACGAGAAGTGTGTTGCCCGCGAACGCGGAGTAGCACGCGTAAGGCGAGTCGCCATAGCCAGTTGGACCAAGCGGCAAAACCTGCCAGAGGCTTTGACCTGATGCGACGAGAAAGTCGACGAACTTGTACGCCTCCGGCCCGAGATCGCCGATGCCGTACGGCCCCGGAAACGACGTCGGATGAAGCAAAACCCCAGACAATCTTTTCTGGTTAATCATGAAATCCTGTAAATCCTGTCTAAAAAGCTTTCAACGCCACTGCGCTCTGTGCCGGTAGAGTGAGCGTTGTCTCACCCTTCTCAACCCGTGCGCTTGTGTCACCAATCAACGGTCGCAACCTCGTCTCAAAGGGAATCACCACCTGCTTCTGTTTATTCTCACGATTGAACGCAACCACAATCGTCTCCGCCCCGAGCTGTCGCGCGAACACGTACGTCTCATCGTCAACAAACAGGTCTATCAACTTCCCCGCGCGCATTGCCTCATGATCGCGCCGCAATTTGATCCACGAACGCGTCCACTCAAACATCTCTCGCTCTTTCGGCTTGCGCCCCTGGGCCTTGAACGCATCACTCGGAAAATCACGCCGATTATCCGGATCTTCCTTCCCTTCCATCGCGATCTCTTCGCCCGCATATAGCTGCGGTATTCCACGCACACTCAACACGAAAGCGACGTGCATCATCGCACCCGCGGTGGTCGCGCCTTCGAGCGACATGAACCGCATCGTATCGTGATTGTTTGCGAGTACTGTGACTTTCGACGGATCGGGATACAGCGCGTCGTACTTCAACTGATCCCGCAGCGATCGCACCGGAAGTTTGTTAGTGAACACATTCAGCGATGTGTTCCAGAGTGCGAAATCGAAGACGGAATCAAGCTTCGTATCGATGCCGTCCCAGCCCGTGTGACCGCCGATGAAGAAGGCCGTGTGCGCAGCGTCGCGCTCAAATACTTCGCCAACCATCCACAGCTTTGGATACTGCCGGTGCAACGCGTTCGAGAGATCGCGAATGAAGAAGCGCGGCATGTACTGGATCGTGTCCTGGCGAATCCCGTCGATACCGGTCATGCCCACCCACCACAACGCGTTCTGGATTTCGTAGCGCGCGACTTCCGGCTCCTCCTGGTTCATGTCGGGAAGATCGTCGCTGAACCAGCCGTCGAGCGTATTGCGAACTTCGATCTCATTTGCGTGCGGTGAAAGCAACGCGGCATTACGAAACTTGTTGAGCTGGTGCTGTGCGAGAGAGCCGTGGAACCAGTTCGGAAGCGGCGGATCCTTTACCCAGGGATGCTGCGAGCCGACGTGATTCGCGACCTGGTCCTGAATGATCTTGATGCCGAGTGCGTGCGCTTTTTGGACCAGCTCGCGCAACATCGAGAGGTTACCGAAACGATCTTCGACAGCGTAGTAATCGATCGCGTGATACCCGTGATAGTACGTGTTTGGGCACCACGGTTTGCCACATCGGTTCACGCCATTCCAGTTGTCGTACCACGGCGTTAACCAGAGGGTAGTAATGCCGAGATCTTTCAGGTACGGAAGCTGGTTGATGACGCCACGCAGGTCGCCGCCGTGAAAACTGCGTGGGTTGTTGCGATCGTTTGCCTCGGGCGGTGAATCTTTCGGAGCGTTGTTTGATGAATCTCCGTCGGCGAAGCGATCGGTCATGATCAGGTAGATCACGTCGTCGTTCGTAATACCTTGAAAGTTGCTTTGCGTGTCGAGCGGCGCTTCAAGTCTGAACGGGATCATGATGCTTCCACTCGCACTCTCGATAAGCAGCGGATACGCGCCCGGAGATAGCGATGGACTGATCTCGACATCGACAAAGAGATATGTACCTCTTTCGTTGACTAAGACTTCCGACGCGCGCATCTCTGGATTTAAAGGACGCACGCGCGCACCGCGGAGATTCTCGCCACGCACCAGAAGTCTGACCGGACTGATCGTGTGTTTGGCCCACCATGAAGGTGGATCGACTTTCGTAACTAACGGAGATTGCGCAAAGACTGACGCAGCGACAAATAAATAAAGAGAAGCCAGGCAAACTATAGTTGTTCGTCTTTTTCGCAATGGTTTCAGTTTTGTTTCTCACGCAGCGGCGCAACGGCGCAGCGGTTTTCTTTTCGTTGCGCCGTTGCGTGAGAAATCAGTCTTTTGGTGTGCGAGGTTTTGCACTATCGCCTGCCGCCACGACCGGAAGCGGCGGCAAACTCTCCCCATCCTTCATCGGCTTCAATTGCGTCGCGCCGTGCTGATTGACTTCATCCAGACGCTTGAACTCTGCCAGCTCTTTGTCGGCCTCGTCCTTCCGCTTCAATCGCGAGTACGCGAGAAAGAGTTGATAGTGCACGCCCGGATCTTTCGCATTCAACTCAACACCACGCGTCAGCAGCGGCACCGCCTCTTCATATCTCTTCAACTTCACCAGCAGTCGCCCGAGATCGTGATACGGCGGAAAGCTCTTCGGCTCGAGCTCGATCGCGCGTCTCAACAAACGCTCCGCTTCGACATTCTCGCCACGCTGGCTGGCGATGTAACCAAGATTCCCGAGTACGTCGGGATTGTCAGGCTGTGACTTGAGCGCCTTTTGAAACGCCTCAACTGCCACGTCATACTGTCCTTCAGCGCGCGCCGCGTAACCGAGCAGAAAATACAGATTTGCATTGTCCGGATATTTTTGCAGCGCTTGCGTGAACACATCACGCGCACGCTCATAACGTTGCGCTCGCACGTTTGCCACGCCGAGCCTAAGGAAATAAACAAGCTGGCCCTGTGCCTGCTCGAGTGCTTTCTCGTAAAACGGAACCGACTTCTCCGCGAGCTGCTTCTTGAGCAACTCTTCACCGATCATGAAGTTGACTTCAGGAAACACAGGCCGCAGCTCGAGCGCCCTGGACCAATGCGTCAAAGCCGTCTTCGTGTCGTCCTGCGCCGACGCGATCAACCCGAGACGGTAGTACGGCTCTGCTTCGCCGGTCTTTAATGCCGATGCTGACTGCAATGCTTGTTTTGCTTCGTCGAGGCGATCGAGGTTGTAGAGCGCAATGCCAAGATTGTAGAGCACTTCGTAAGTCTGCGGTCGCAGCTCATTCGTTCGCTGAAACAGGCGCACGGCTTCAGCGTACTGGTGCGCTGCCGCCAGGCGCACCCCGACAGTGAAAAGCATCCTCGGATCCTGACCGGCAGCTTTTTCCAACAGCGGAGCCGCGCGTTTGTAGTCTCCACTGGCTGCGTACAGCGCTCCGAGGTTGAAGATCGCGCCATCGTGTTTCGGATCGATCTGAAGCACTTCTTCAAACTTCGCGATCGCCTCAGTCGTGCGATTCGTTTTCGCCAGCAACACACCGAGATTCGACAACGCGCTCACAAGCTTCGGGTTTAAACGCAACGCCGCGCCGTATTCCTTCTCAGCATCAGCCGTGGCACCACGCTGATCGAGAATCACACCCAACAAACCGTGCGCTTCAGCATTTCGTGGATTGTTCGTGAGGATCTTGCGTGTCGCGGCTTCTGCCTCAGCGAGCTTCCCCGCCTGGACCAGCGCGCCTGCCTCGCTCAAGAGGGTATCGACATTCCGCTGCGGCGCACCAAAAGCCGTGAGCACCAACATAAACAGAAGTAGCCAACGAAGTAAAGCCATTGCTGAAAGTCCTTCATCCACAGATTACACAGATAAATTGAATCTGTGTAATCTGTGGACGAGAAAGACGCTTGTACCTTTGTGGGCGATAGATCTTAGAAAATAAATCTGAGGGAGAACTCCATCTGCCGCCGTCGCTGCTCGCTCGTATCCCGCGCAAACCCGTCGATGGGATTCGTGTTGTTGAAGTCTCCATTCGGGAACGAACGATTCACACGGTTCAGCACGTTATAAGCCGAGAAGCGAAACTGAATATTGAAAGCTTCACTGATCGCGCTGACGGGGAAGTTTTTGTACAGAGACGAGTCCCAGTAAAACTGTGGCCGGCCGCGGAAAACATTTCGGCCAAGCGTGCCAATGTTGGGAAAGCTATTTTGGTTATCGAGAGCGGGATCTACCGGCGGATCCCCCGCAAAAACTCTTGTAGCTGAACATCGGAAGGCTGCGCGATTGAGTTCGAGTCCCTGATCCTTTTGGGCCTGAGTCGGGTTGGGATCTCCGATCAGATCGACGCGCCCGCCATTACACGTGACATTGAACACTGGACCACTTTGCCAGGTGATGATGTTGTTGAATTGCCAGCCACCGATTACAGCATCGAGACCCTTGTTCATGTCTCCACCATAACGTCTGTTACGGCCAATCGGAAGATCCCAAACATTCGAGAAGGTAAAGCGATGTCTGACGTCGACGTCGGCATTACCTCGTTCGAGGTCGAGTCTGGCGGGATCATCAGGACCACAATCTCGCGGTCCCACACCGTTTCCACAGACGGCGCCCGGAGTGTTATCGATCGCGTGGGCCCACGTGTAAGAGCTCAAAATCGACAGTCCCTTTGCGAACCGTTTCTCGAGCTTCGTCTGCAATGCATTGTAACTCGAGCTCCCCAAATAGCGCGTCGCCGTGATTGCATTGGCGTTGGTAGTATTAACGAGCACCACCTCACGTGAGCCTGGTCCGCCCTGATCGTTGCCGGTACCGATGTTCTGAAGTATCAGGAGATTGCGACCAAGCGAACCAACGTAACCAACTTCAGCCAGCCAACCCGGTCTAAACTCATCCTGAATGGTGAAGTTGTACTGGTGATACATCTCATCCTTGTGGTTCGGATCGGTGAAAAGAATGAGACCGCCACCGGTCGGCGCAGGGAAACTCGAACCGGGCGCAGCCACAGTAAACGGCGCCGTCGGCACTCCGTTATCAAAAGGATTGCGGGCCCGGAAAACTGCCGGGCAACCCGCCGGACTGGTGATCGGCGTGCATGCATAACTGGCGGCGCCCGTGCCCGGATTCGAAGTGAGCGGCTGAGTGAGATTGGTGTCGACTGCGTACAACAAACCGTACCCACCGCGCAGCACCAAAGTCTTATCTGCTTTCAAGCCACTGTAAGCAAATCCGATGCGTGGTCCAAAATTGTTCTTGTCAGTGTTTGCGAGATCCCGGCCACCCGGTGCGTTATCGCCGGCCATCTGAATGGTGCGAGTAGCAGGATCGAAATTGCTTTGCAGATCGAAACGTTCTGTCGGTGCGGTAAAGATGTCGTAACGCAGGCCCAGGTTTAGAGTCAGATCAGGGTTGACCTTCCAGTCGTCCTGCACGAAGAACGACATTTCGTGGGTCGACTGGAGGTATGGACCACCTGGATCGCCGCGGCCTACGAAACCTGGCTGATAACCAAGCAGGAAGTTGGCGAGCGCCGAACCGGTATCGTTTGGCCCAATTCCATTGTAGTTGCCGTTAACGAAACCGCTGTTAGTGGTGCCGTACTGGTAATTACCCTTAGTACCATTGTTGCGACCGCCGTCGTAGACGCTGGTCTGGCGCACGCGATAATCGCCGCCAAACTTATAGGTCGAATTACCCTTTATGACTGTGACCGCATCCGCGGCGTAAAAGTTATTCGAAAGGAAGTAGAACGGGCCGCCGTCCCCGGTGAACTCCGCAGCGCGATCTGTTCCGTTCAACTCGTCGACAATACCAACGAGAACGATGCCGCTGCTATTTGGACCGAGATTGATGTTCGGTGCGCCAAGGTTGGCGGAGATATTCGGATCGAATCCGCCCGTACCGTTGACGCCGGTGTTGAAAATGCCAATGTTAACTCGGGTGTAACCAAAGCGCGCGTCGTTGACGACGGAAGGCGAGAACACATGCGTGTCGCCCATGGTAAACCCCTTGGTGTTACCAAACTCGTCGCCCGCAGATGGACCAGCCGGCAGATCGTTACCGGTTGGCGAGGTGCCCAGCGGGAAGAAGTTATCGCGCTGCCGCGCTGTATCTGACTTGCTGTAACGCGCGAAGAAACTGTTGCTTTGCGTAATGCGATGATCGATGCGGATGTCGTAGCTGTCGACGACCGCGTGTTCCTTGCGATTGGTCTCAAAGTTTCGACCGATGCCCGCAAGATTCGGCAGCGGGAAGGAGTTCAGGTAGTTTCGCGCAAAGGGTGAAAACCCGCCGCAGCTCGGACAATTGCGCAGGTCGTTACCGGGAATCGGAGTGCCGTTTGGAGCGAAGATCGTACCGATCGGGGCGTTGACTGAGCCACCACTCGCGAGCCTGTAACTACGGGTGGTTCCCGGTTGCAATAGCTCGCCGAAATCGCCAAGACGCATTCTCGCCGTCGGCACGGGGACGCCCAGCGGATCGCCTGCACCGCCAAAGATCGGAGTGCTGTTTCGCTGGCCGTTCAGCGAGAAGAAGAAGAACGAACGATTGCGACCGTTATACCAGGCCTTACCACCTTCACCGAACCGCGGTAGAAAGATTGGGCCACCAACAGTGCCGTAAAAGTTATGCGTTACATAGTTCGGTACAGGCGGTGAAGTCGGATCATCAAACTTCGCCGCTGCAGCGCTCAGGAAGCGACCTTGATAGATCTCACCGGCCGTCCCGTGAAAATCGTTACCACCCGATTTGAAAGTCGTGGAGACAATGCCCCCGCCAGCGCGTCCAGACTCAGCCGAAGGAACGCTCGTCTCAATCTTAAACTCAGCAATCGCGTCCGGATTCGGATAGATCGCGATCTGGCCAAACTGCGATTCGTTGTTATCGGCACCATCGAGTGTGAAGTTGTTGTTCGTCGCGCGCGCGCCGTTCACGACCATCACCGACCCACCCGACTCGCGGAAGCGCGTCGATTCGGTGTTATTACGACCGCCGCCGCCTTCGACGAAATTGCCGCCGCCACCGAGCAGACCGAGGTTTGGTCTGACAACGCCGGGCGACAGTTGCGCCAGGAGCGTGAAATTCCGCTGCGGAATCGGAAGATCTGTTACTTCGCGTCCGGTGATGAGATCGCCGCGCACGCTCGTTTCACTCTCAACCAGCGGCGCTGACTCTGCTGTGATCGTCACTGAGGAAGTACTCGTCGCGACGCTCGCAAACTTCACATCCAGTGGCAGGCGTGCGTTCGTCTCCACCTGCACCGCCTCAAACGTTACGGTTTGAAAACCGGTGGCCTCGACGGTCACGTTGTACGGACCAGGCTCGAGATTCGTGACAGTGTAGGTACCGTCATCGCTCGTGTCAGTGGTGCGAACCTCGCCGGTCTTGGTACTCGTGACTTTGACCTGTGCTTTAGCGACGAGCGCGTCGTTGGGATCTTTGACGGTGCCGACAATCGCGCCTTTGTTGTTCTGGGCGACGGCTGAAATGGCGAAAGTTACGAGCAGGAGTGCAAGTAGGGGTAGCTGGACAGAACCAGCGGCTGGCTTTCTCATTTTCTCGGTCCTCTAAAAGCTGAAAAGCGGATAAAACGGCGTGAAATACTGACAACTAAGTCGCAGAACCTAGTTTGTTGTCTCTACGAACGAAGTTTTTAGTATAGATTTTCGGCCCTGTCAACTGTTTTTTCAGTCCTTGTCAGGGTACACCGCGGTCTCGGATATCAGTCTACCTTTATGGAATCTCGTAAGGTTTGGCGCTAATTAGTTCTTAGTGGACGGCTTGATCGGTCCTTGAATCTTTTTCGGCCTGACATCATTTGCAATGACTGCCCCGGCAAACTGCAGCCTAAGGCGAAGGCGCAGTGAGGTGTCATGAATCTCTCTCGTTATTTGGTCCGCGCGGAACCAATCAATTGTGGCAAGGCCTGAAAGAGTTGGATCAATTTTTAATTCGCTCAGGTTCAGCGGGACTACACCAATCCGAGTCTGCATTTCTCCGATCCTGGTTTCAAGTCCAAATCCAACCGACGGTTTCGTTTGCGTAGAATTCTTTGCCTCGGTGGAATTCGCGTACTTTACGGCGGCTGATAAGGTTTCGAACGCTCGGCGTGAATCGTCTTTAACCAGCATAGCCGTTGCCCACAGCGCCAATTCTGCTTTATACGGACTCGGCGAAGCTGCGTCCAACGCTTTCAGCGCCTTAGTGATTGATTCAAAGCCTAAGACCTTATCGTCTTTGGCCGCCATTGTTGCCACAGACAGCAGAGCCCAGACTTGCGTTTCTTCGGAACTGATCGAATCGGCAAGCTGTTGGGCCTCGATAATCTTTTTCTGTTTCACCAGTGCGTCGACGCGAGTGATCGTTAGAAGGTCTGTATAAGCTGATTTCACGTCCCGGTCGCTAAAACCAGAGACAGCGTCAGTAGCCAAATCAAATCTTCTCTGAGAGTCTTCCGACTTATCACGCAACAGCTCAGATACTAATCGAATAAGTCTAAGGTCACGCCTGTCAGCAACTGGATCTTTCAGAATGTCGACCAATCTCTCCTTTGGATCGGAAAACGTCTCCGGCTGAAAGCCTTGTATTCTCAACCTTGTTTTTTCAGGGACTAAAGGTGCTATTTGGTCCAATAGCAAATCAAACTCCAGCAATTGGTCCGGCGCATACTGAGAAATGAACAGGCGCGGACTTCCCGAGAACGTAATAAACCCGCGAGTAATGTAAAACGAATCGGTCCCATCCTCTTTGACAACGATTGCCCAAGCTTGTAGTGAGCGCATAATAAAACCAGCAAATGAATTCTTTGCAGCTTGCGGCATGTCCTTATCAGCGAGCCCCAGAATAGCTGCGTAATCGAGACTAGAGGGATCGAGCGTAATTGTCGTTGATAACACCTGACTGATCCTGCTTTCGAGTCGATCAACAAGTCCGCGGTTTCCGTTTTGAATCAGCTTTTCCTGAATTTGAAATAAGACGCTCGAGACACTTCCACCCTGAAGACTTTGGACTACCAGGCCCAGGGCTTTTTCGGGATCTGACTCAATAAGTGAAAGAGCAAGATTAGCAGGCTGGTCAGCAGCCGTTCGCCGATTGTTGAATTGAGCACGCCAGTTATCGCTCTTGAAATTTAAGGCTGTTGCGCTGTCCTTTACAGTCGATTCCTCTAAAGATCGCAATTCTTTCTCTCGAATGAGGGCCTTTGCCGGATCAACCAGGGCATAGAGAGCCAACACTTCATTGCGTAAAGTTGCCGCCATATTTCGTTGCCGCCAACTCGCGTTGTCTGCGGAACCCCACTCCCTTAAATCATTCAGAGCAACTTCGAGCAGGCGAACTGCTTCCTGCTTCCTGGTTGGGGCCAGAATCTTTGCCGCCTCAGTCAGAACTCTTACTCGTTGCGGAATGTCCGGTAGTTTGCTGGCGTCTCGGGCAATCTCTGAAATCGAAGCAGTTGCGAGCGCGTAGTAGTCGTAATCAGCGGGAGGGCTCTTTTTCTGCGCTCTGCACAACGATCGCGGACAGCAAAAGATCAATGAGATCAGAATGGCTAACGATAGAGTCTTTCTAGTCTGCATGCCTCGGCCCTTACCACAATACGTGGCGGGCACGTTAAATGAAACCGTGCGTCAACGTGCCGGCAAAGACCGACGCATGAGATTTACCCTTTCTGTGGAACTGCGCTAACGCAGATAGGTTGAAAGAAAACCGGATTGATTAAGTCCTCAATTCGATTCTCGCAGTTGTCGAACCTTGTCTTTTAGCTTCTGAGCGTCAGGCGCGTCGGGAGCCAATTTAAGATAAGCGTCCAATTGGTCCGCGGCCTGCTGCCTGGCGCCTCGAGATGCGTATATGATTGCCAGGATTCTGTGGGCCTCTTTCATTTCTTCTTTTCCGAGTTCCAACGAAGCCAGGAGTTCTTTTTCTGCCTCGTCAAACAGCCCGAGGTTTGCCAGAGCCTGTCCAAGAAAATAATGCGCAACTGCTGACTGCTTATTCTTCTGCAGGCTTTTGCGAAGAATCGGTACCGCCTCGCCGTACCGTTTCATAAGGACGTTTGTAATACCGCGGTTGATGAGAGACGAAACAGCGTCGGGGTTAATCTTTACTGCTTCCTGGAACGACTCGTCGGCTTTTTCCAATTCATTGAGTTTCAAATACTGAACCCCGAGCTCATTAAATGCCTGGCTAAAAGATGGATATTCCTTGATGGCTAATTTCAGCTCCTCGATCGCTGCTGAGTGATCATTCCTTTTGGCTTGTTCGAGGGCGTTGTCGTAATGAACCAAAGCAGGCTTCGGAACATTCGCAAACTCGACATTAAGAACGGCAGGCTTCGCGGCAATTGGTTGCTTCCACTCCAGACGAATACTGAGATTGTAGGTTTGCGGTGGAAAACCTCGCGGCTGAATAATGCTAACTACTTGTGAGAACGGTTTGAAGTCTTTTTCCTTATCGATGAGTATGGTGTAGTCACCAGAGACAAGGCCGCGGAAAATGAAGTTTCCGTAGTCATCCGTCATCACAACGCGATCGCCTTTGGTCATGCTTTGAAGACGAACTGTAATTCGACGTTGTAGTTTCTGCCCGCCCGCAATCACGGACCCGTTGATGGTATTCACTCCGCCAAGACCCGTGTCACCTGCTCCGGGCGGACTCATCTGCGCGCTGGCTGGAACAACACAGCAGGCAAAGAGAACTATGAAGGCTAATCTTGATGCGGACATCGCTCCTACCTCGAGCCGGCTGGCCTCGATAATAACAAAGGGCGTTGCCGGATATCTCCGACCAACGCCCCATGAATGGACTTCGAAGGCTAGAACCGCAGTTGGCCGATGAAATTGATATTGCGGGCCGTACCGCGCTGAGTGGTGACCAGGCCAAATGTGGTTGAGTCAAAATTCTGATTAGTCACATTCACACCCGGGAACACGAAATTGGCGTGGTTCAGGATGTTGATGGCCGTGGCCTTGATTTCAAACTTCACTCGTTCACTAATCGGAATCCTCTTAGTGACACTAATGTCGAGGTTGAAGTAGTTTGGACCACTAAGGCTGTTCACCGGGAAATTACCAAACGTACCCGGAGCCGGAGCTGTCATTAAGCCTGGCTTCGGCTTCGAAGTAACAACCTTACCGGCTGAGTTGTAGGTGATGTCCAGTATCGCCGGGTTGATGAAAAACACGCCACCCTTGTCAAAGAACAGGCCTACATTCTTCTTGAAGTCTTCAAAACTCAACCCGACCAATTGAGCGCCATTATTAGGCGTAGGACAGACGCCGTTGGCCTGTGGCGCGGTACAGTTGAATGTCGAGCGGCCGGCAGAGATATAGAATGGAGGACTGGTTGACCATACGTTAATGACTCCTATGGTCCAACCTCCGACAATCCGGTCAACAATATTGTTAGCACCACTCAACCAGGTACGGCCCCTGCCGAAGGGAAGGTCATAGATGCCATTTGCAACAAACCGTTGCGTTTGATCCTGAGTCGATCGGCGATAATCCAAATTCTTATCGCCGCGGAGCGTGAGTCGTGGAACCAGATCGCTCTGGTTGTTTCCTTGTGCATCGACAGCGTCACCCATCGCCTTGCTCCAGGTGTAGTCGACCTGGAATTGCAGCCCATGCGAGAACCGCCGGCGCACCTCGACCTCGAGCGCGTTGTAAGTAGACCTCGCATCGTTGAACAAGACGCGGGCAAAAGCAGCGTTTGGATTGGCAACGAAAAAGTTCGCCGGCAGTCCGACGGCCGGGTTCTCGCGATTCGCTCTGTATGCTGCATTGAACGCAAGCGTACTCGCCATGTTGCCGACGTTGTTAGCAGTTAGTTGACTGATGAATGTGGTACTCGAATAACCGCTGGTGGCCGCCACTGGTGTTCCGCCTGTACCGGAAATGCCAAAGAATCTATCGAGAATCGGCGTTGGCACGCAGCCGGCGCAGCCCGGCGCGAAGCTCGTACCACCACGAGCCGCGAGATTCTTTTGCGCGTTGAGGAATTCCTGCAGGAAACCATTCTCAAAAATGTTGATTTCGTTAATATCCTGCGCGCGCCAAGCGTTCGGAGCACGATTGCCGCTGTAACGGATTTCGAGAGCCGTATCTTTGAAAATCTCTCGCTCGATACCGAAACTAAACTGATGGACATACGGACTGCGGAGATTTGGATCAACCGTCCAAAGCCCGTTGGCCGAATTGAGCAGGAAGTTTTCTCGATCGGTGATCGGAACCTTGAATGCCGGTGTATCCAGAGGTACACCGCCCGGACCGAGTACGCCGACAAGGTTAGACGTGTGCGGATTCGTATTGCTCAGCGACGAAAGATTAGCGGTTGCGATCAGTCCCGGGTTCGTTGTGCCAACGCCCAGCAGGTTAGTGAAGGTAGTGACTCCATCATGCAAATAGCTGACTGAGTAACCGCCGCGGATGGAACTCGTACCTTCATCCCCAAACAAGAAGTGGAGCGGTCCAGACCTGAATGCTGGTGAGTAAGCAAAACCGAGGAACGGTGCGAAGTTGTTCCAGTCGTTGTTGTAAAGACCGATTCCTGTATCGCCGCTTACGAAATTCAGAGTAGCAACTCCCTGCGTTTGGCTACCAGGAGTGGCTGTCGGCTTGAAGAGATTTCCAAATCCCGAGATGCCATAGAGATCCTTGAAATTTGGCTGGATCGCGAGCCCGTTGGGAACGGTGGGCACACCCATGTAGTCCCAACGCACTCCGTAGTTCAGTGTGAAGTTGGGCTTCAGGCGCCACTGGTCTTGTGCAAACAGCGCCAGGTCTTTTTCCTGCACCAGTCGTAATCGCGTAGCGCCAGCTACAAAACCGGAATCGGGACTCGTGACGTTAAAGGTCTGGGCGGCGGACTGTAGATTGCCGACAATCGCAGCATAAACGGTCGTAGCCGCAGTCAGATTGGCATTTGAGCCGAATGGCAGATTGGCCAGTGAAAACCCGGCGCCGTTGGCGGCATTAGTTCCCAACTGGTTTGTCTGATTGATGCCGGCATCGTTGCGGCTTATTCCCAACACGTTCTGCCAGTCAGCCCCAAACTTCCAAAGGTGATTGCCCCTGGTATAGGAAAGATTATCTGTTACCTGGTTGACGATGGTGTTTCGCGGCTGCGGCATGAATGTATTGTCATAATTAACCAACACGCCCGGCAGCGAGATGAAGGCGGACGACGGCATTGAGTCGCGATTGAAGTCTACCGGAGCCCACTGACGGCCATAGCGGACGACGTTGGTCCAGCGGCTACCAAATGTTGAGACGAGGGCCGGCGTCACCAGATTTCGAGTAGAGGCTTGAAATCCGTTAACACCGCCTGGAAATGGAGCGTCAAGTCCGTTTGTGAAAACATCCGGATGCGTTGCCGTCACGACTCTGCTGTAAACGAATTCAAGTTTGTGAGAGCCGAGACCAGTGTCCTTAAAAAGTTCGTGATCGTAACGGAAAACATACTTATCGTTGACAGTACTTTCTGAGACGTTGAAAGTGTAGCAGCCGATGTTGAAGCCATCGCTGTTTGTGCAGTTGAAGTTGTTGGCGTTGGGTATCAGGCCAAGATGTGCCGTCATAACGGGGTTGAGTGAATGCACCGCGCCGATTGCCAGAAGATTCACCGACTGCTGCACGCCGTTTGTCCCGACGTAGCGGAAGAGACCGGTCTTCGCTTCCGCTGTTAGAACACCGTTCCGATTATTCGCCCGGCCTTGATTCTGGTTGAACTTCTCGTACGAGAAGAAAAAGAAGGCCCGGTCCTTGCCGCTATAAACACTTCGCCCACCTTCACCAAATCTCGGGAAGTACATTGGGCCGCCAATGTCACCACCATAAAAGTGTTGCCGCAGTACTGGTTTAACCGTGCCGTTGAAGTTATTGAAGAAAGTGTTGGCGTTATAGCTCTCATTTATCAACTGGAGGAAAGCACCACCATGAAAATCGTTCGTGCCACCTTTAGTGACCAGGTTGACCTGAGCGGCGCCGCGTCCTGCGTCTGAGCCAACCGTGCCGGTGGTGATACTAAATTCCTGCGTGGAGTTAAGCGACGGGGTAGTGATCGCAAAGAACGAACTCGTCTTGACGAAGTTGTCCATTGCATTGATGCCGTCCTGGGTGAGGTTTACTGCGGTCTGCCGGAGTCCTCCCACTGACGCGCCGCGCGTATCGGTACCAATTACCGCGATGCCAGCCTGCAATGCGGCAAGCTCGACAGGGTTTCGACCACCAAGCGGCAGATCAACGACCTGTCTGGTATTGATAACGTTGGTCAGACTCGGACTCGTACTATTAATTACTTCCTGGGTAGCCGAGACCGTAACCGTTTCATTTGCCAGGCCGATCTCCAGCGGTATGGTGAGTTGAGCAGTGGAAGCAACCGAAACAACAACGTCGCGGACTATCGCTTTCTTAAACCCCGACGCCTCGACCGCAACGGTGTATGTGCCGGGGAGCAGAGTCTGGAAATCGAATGCTCCGGAACTGTTGGTTATTCCGGTGCGCTCTGCACCGGTAGTGACGTTGGTTACGGTAACGGTGGCGCCTGCAATGAGGGCGTTACCTGGGTCAGTAACGGTTCCGGCTAGAGAACCCGTCGTTGTTTGGCCCTGAATCACGATTTGAGCCAACAGAATCGCCATGCCGACGATCAACGTTTTCGTAAACTTTCTCATGCTTTCCTCCTACAGTGGGGATCTGTGGAACTAGTGAAACTGGCTATATTTAAAAAGCCGGGTCTGACTAGATCGAATCAGGACAGTAAACGGGGTGTTCACTGCAATTCCGATTTATTGCCTAGTCAACGAGCAATGAAACTCGAATAGTTCAAATCGAAAATTAAGACCGGTTATCCAATGCGGGGTAGATGGAGAAGTGCTAACGGCAAGAGATATGCCTCAAGGTGTTTTCAAAAAATC
>Ga0134121_10002286_pt1 | contig 16767 bp, 17 predicted proteins | sample KB301_FD_96463 | JGI IMG/M metagenome (GOLD analysis project Ga0134121, IMG submission 96463) | Terrestrial soil microbial communities without Nitrogen fertilizer from Kellogg Biological Station, Michigan, USA - KB3-0-1 | ecosystem: Environmental > Terrestrial > Soil > Unclassified ... | reverse complement strand
TTCGGCAATCGACCCAGGCGCAATCGCGCGCGACTTTGTAAAGTGGGATGACCAGCCCACATCGCTTCAGCATTTCGCCGAATCTGCCGTGCGCGCCTACAAGGTTGCGACGACCCCACCGATGGCGCCCGTCATGCTGTCGCTTGATGCCGAACTTCAGGAAAATCCGATTGCCGACGCGGAAACACTCAAGATCCCGAAGCTTTCCAAGGTGATTCCGCCGCAGGGGGACTCAGCGGCGCTCGCGGAACTAGCAAAGATGCTGGTGGTCGCGGAAAACCCCGTGATCATTGTCGATCGCGTGGCGCGCACGCCGGCGGGCATGGCGCGGCTTGTCGAACTTGCCGAGACGTTGCAGTGCGCGGTCATCGATAACGTCGGACGCATGAACTTCCCCTCGCGGCATCCGCTCAACCAGTCGTTCCGCCGCGCCATCCTCCGTCAAGCGGACGTCATCGTGGCGATGGAAGTCAATGAATTATGGGGATCGTTGAACGCTTTCAGCGACCGTATCGTGCGGAGCTCCAAGCCCAATTACAAGCAAGGCGCCAAGATCGTCACGCTCGGCAGCCGCGATCTGTACATGAAATCCAACTACCAGGATTTCGGGCGCTACCAGGAAGTCGATCTCACTATCGGCGGCGACGCCGAGGCGAGTCTACCGATTTTAATTGAACAGATTAAACGTCTGATCGACGACGGCAAGAAGTCGGCATTCGCGGCCCGCGGGCAAAAGCTCGCGGCGGCCAAGTTGGCGGCGGTAGAACAGGCGAAGTCCGATGCGACCATAGGATGGGACGCCAGTCCGATCACGACTGCGCGGCTGTGTGCGGAAGTGTACGGCCAGATCAAGGACGAGGACTGGTCATTGGTCGGCACGGCAATCCGCCTCACATGGCCGCACCGGCTCTGGAAATTTGACAAACCTTATCAATGGAACGGCGTCTCAGGCGGTGCCGGCGTCGGCTACAATCTCCCGGCATCACTTGGAGCCGCGCTCGCCAACAAGCGGCATGGGCGCCTGACGCTCGCGTTTGGCGGCGACGGCGATTTCCTGTTCGCGCCAAGCACGTTATGGACGGCCGCGCATCACCGCATTCCAATGCTTTACATTGTTCACAATAACCGTGCCTATCACCAGGAGTATATGTATCTCCAGGCGATGGCGGCGCGTCACGGCCGCGGCATTACCAATACTGCGACAGGTATCACCATCACGGATCCAAACGTCGATTACGCCACGATCGCACGCGGTTTCGGCGTGCATGGCGAAGGTCCGATCATCGATCCAAAAGATCTCGGACCCGCGCTCAAGCGCGCGATCGCGGTGGTCAAAACCGGCCAACCGGCGGTCATCGATGTCGTAACCGATCCGCGCTGAGGCAATAGTCATGAATCTCTTCACAATGCGGTCCGCATACGTTGCAGTTTTGTTGGCAGGTGCATTTGCGGCGCACGGACCTGGTCCGGCGGCGCTGGCGCAGGAGAGGTCATCCGGCGATGCTGCCAACGGAAAGCGTGTTTATCTCGCTGATGGATGCTTCACGTGCCACGGCCGCGCTGGGCAGGGCGGCGCGATGAACTATCCGGCGCCCGCGATCGCGAAACTGGAGATGCCAGTCGAATCGTTCGTGTCGTTCCTGCGCGACGCGCCGAACGATATGCCGGCCTATTCGACAGACGTGCTGTCGGACAAGGAAGCCGCCGACATTCATGCGTATTTGCAATCGCTCCCCGGGCGCAAACAGGCGAAAGATTTTCCGCTCTTGAACCAATAAGTGACGGTCGAGGCCGGCCAGCCCGAATGCTTGCGGCGGTGTGCGACTAGCCTTGATCTGATGTCCGCTTTCGGGGGCAAAACCCGGACATTTTAGCCATAGGTCGAGGGTTCGAGTCCCCCCTCGCTCCCCATTGAAATGAATCAAGATTTCGGAATTTGCCGGGAACGACCCGCCGGACCTTGTGCGTTTGTTATCCACTGTTGCGCCGCGGCCATATGGATCAAGGGTGGACAGGCCTTACGCTCGCCATTGAGCGGGCTGGGGGTCCCTTCCCGCTTAGAGCGGCCCCGGCCGATCGGCGCTCACGAACGGTATGGCTGGGGCCGCTTACGCACGGCTGGCGTACATCCCGTACATCCAGGCACTTGATCATCAACGGGGCGGATACCTTTGGGGGGCAAACAATGACGGTCGTCCGAGCCGATTGGCCTAATGCGAACCAGTTTAGCCCACAGAAACCCGGTCCGGAGGCGTACGCTCCGCCCGTCCGGCGCAAGCCGGAGCTGCCAACAAGCGACCCTGATCCCGTTGCGCTCCGACAATCCGAAGGGGCTGGCCAAACCAGCCCGCCAGCCGCCGAAAATCTGAATTCTTTGATCCGGCGTATCGCGGCTGCCTCGATGGATGACATCGACAGCGTCAATCGCGAGTTGGAGAGCATACGCGAAGTTTTACGCAATGAAGGCGAACGCGTCCGTCGAGAGATTGACGGATATGTCAGGCTCAGCCAGGCGTCGATGGCCGCGATGACGCTCATCTCCGAGAGCGTCAGGCAGTGGAAGGACAGGCAACCTTAATTGCCCGGCCAACTTGTTTGGCATGCCACGCCCAGAGTGCGGCTACGCTTCATGTACGCTTCACGCCTAACTAACGATTAGTAATTCTGTGTCACCCTTTGCCACATGCGAATGCTTATCTGGATTGTCGGAATTATTGCTCTGGCGAGTTCAGTGGATTCCTATCATTACAACGGTTTTTTCGGCCAGAGCATCGTCCGAATGATCACGGAAATGGCGTACGGTTTGAAACTCATTGGGTAGGCGCGGCCCTGACTGTCACGCGCCTCCGCTCCGTCGCGCCAATTAATGCCGGCTTTCGGATGCAAAACAGAAATGACGCGGACATCGGGCCGATAGTCATTCTGTTGAGTGCTGGTCTCTCCACCGGGCAGGCGACAGCCCGAACTCCCGCTTGAAAGCCCGGCTGAATGCTTCCTCGGATTTGTACCCGACGAAATCCGCCAACTGGGCAATTGTCTTCCTCGTCTCTCGCAACTTCAGCTTGGCGGTCTGAAGCCGCCAAACGGTGAGGTATCTGATCGGCGGCATGCCGACGAGCGACGTAAATCGCTCGACAAAAGCGCTCCGGGAAAGTGCAACCTCCCGCGCGAGAGTTTCCGCCGACCAGGGTGCGCTGACCCTGTGATGGATCAAGGCCAAGGCGCGGCCTATCTGCGGGTCTTTCACTCCCTTGAGCCAGCCGACTTCCTCGTCGGCAACGGTCGATGAGTATTCCCGTATAGCCTCGGTCAACAGCGACTCGGAGAGTCGCGACATGACGCCTGATGAGGCCAATTTACCGTCAGCAAGTTCGCCTGCAGCAAACCGGACGGAGGCCTCGATCCACTCGCGTGACGCGCCTCGACGGACATCGACTTTCAACGCCTTGGGCAAGGTCGAAAGCAAGGGATGATAATTTTCCTCACTCGCAAGAAATCCGCACACGATATGTGTCGGGGCACCGCCGCCCCCATGGCTTATCCGGTTTAGACCTCCGTCGGAGGACTGCTGAATAAGGAGATTGGCGCTGACCGGTTCTATCCCCGGCTCGTTCGCCAGTGTGTGCGCGGCATTCTGCGGAAATATGACGATCTCTCCGGCGTCGACTTCAATCATTGGCTCACCTTCGAGGGCAACAAGCAGTCGGCCCTCGGTGACGACGTGATACGAGATGATCTGCGTCGGCTTCCGCAGAAATCGTACGCAATCTGCAGGCTCGATTCTGACTCCGATGCACCAGGGCGCAGTGAAATGCGCGGAAAGAAACACGCCTCCTGCCAGACGAACTGAGCGCAGCACTTCCGCCAGTGGATCCATTGTAGCGGCTGCCCCCAGATTTGGACGAACGGTCAGATGATCAGGTTGGGCGATCATTCTCATTAATCGTGAGCAAAGCTACATCGTCCGCAATAGCGGCGCCATACGAGGGATTGCCGCACGCCCGTGCTGCGGGGAAGTCCCCGCCGCCGCTCAAACCAGGAGCTGAAGCATGACAACAGCTATGACAACTTCCAAAAAGCCCACCCGCACGCCTGTTCGCATGAACGGCATCGATACACCGGCGCTGCTCGCCACAATTAATGCCGTCGGCGCCCAGCCCGAGCTTGGCAAGTTTCAGTTTCGCGCCAAGAGCCGCTGGCTTTCAGGCACACACAGCCAGAGCACGATGCACGGCTTCTTCGGTGCAGGTGCCGAGCATAAGCACGTCGCCCCATACAAGGCCGCTGGCGATCATCCCGCTGTCCTCTGTGGCGCCGATGCCGGGCCCACACCTACGGAGTGGGTTCTGCATGCACTCGCCTCGTGTCTCACCGCTGGCATCGCCAATATCGCGGCGGTGCGCGGAATCAAGCTCAACAAAGTCGAGGCGACGATCGAGGGTGATATCGATTTGCGTGGCATTCTCGGACTCGCGAAAGACGTCCGCAACGGCTACCAGGGCATCAAGGTTTCCTTCGAGATCGATGGTGACGCTGCTCCCGATCGGCTCGAGGAGATCGTCATGCAGTCGAAGGCCCGATCGGCCGTGTTCGACATCATCACCAACGGCGTGCCGGTTTCGATCGGCGTCAAGACCCCGGCCACGGCCTGATCCGCGCGGCCGTCACGCTTGATGTGACGGCCCGCTTCGTCACCTATCCAGAGGCATGAGTCATGCGAAATCCAGATGTCGTCGTCATCGGTGGCGGCCAGGCCGGCCTTGCCATGAGCCGAAGTCTCACCGCGTACGGTATCGACCATATCGTGCTGGAGCGCGGACGGATCGGCGAGCGTTGGCATTCCGAACGCTGGAACTCACTGCACCTGCTCACGACAAACGCGCTGAGTGCTCTGCCGGGATTGCCTCACACCGACAAGAACCCGGACGCGTTCATGCCGGCGAGTGCGTTCGCGTCGTATCTTGAGCGTTACGCACAGAAAATGGCCGCACCGGTCATTTGCGGTGTCGAGGTAACCGATGTGAAGCCGGCTGCGGGCGGCTACCGTATCTCGACAAATTCAGGCCAATGGCAAACACGCGCAGTCGTAATTGCGACCGGAGCTTGCGATGTACCATATCGTCCGGCGATGGCGCACACGCTCGAGCCCTCAATTCACCAGATGTCACCCGCGGACTACCGGGAACCCGGGCAGCTCCCTGAAGGCGGCGTTCTTGTGGTCGGCGCCTCAGCGACCGGCGCTCAACTTGCCGAGGAGATTCATGCTTCAGGGCGTCCCGTGGTGCTTGCCGTCGGCGATCACACACGTGCGCCGCGCCGGTATCGAGGACGCGACATCTACGCATGGATGGAAACCGCGGGTATCCTTGATGATCCAATCATTGAAGGCGGCAATCTCGACGCCGCTCGCCACCAGCCATCACTGCAACTGGTGGGTCGTCCCGACAACCGCGACCTCGACCTCGGAATTCTCAGCCACCAGGGCATTCGCCTGGTTGGCCGCCTTGCAGCCATTGACGACACAAGGGCTGAGTTCAGCGGCGACCTCGAGCAGACCACGCGGGCTTCGCATGCGCGCATGTTGCGCATCCTGGATAGGATAGATGGCTGTATCAATAGAGACGGATTTGAAGCACCGGCCGCCGATCCCGCAGCGCGGTCTCCAATTCTGGTCACCGGCGATCCGCTGACGCTCGATTTTCGGCGCCAAGGCATCCGGTCGGTTGTTTGGGCGACCGGTTACATTCGACGATATCCTTGGCTTAAGGCACCCGTTCTTAATGGCCGCGGCGAAATCATTCATCGCGGAGGAGTAACTTTCTCGCCTGGTCTCTATGTGCTTGGGCTCACTTTCCTGCGCCGCCGGCGGTCGTCGTTCATCGATGGTTGCGGCCTTGACGCCGAAGATCTGGCGCCGATCGTGAAGGCCCATCTCAACCTGTCGGCCAAACGCGTTGCATGACTTTTCGTCGCCTGGTTAACCATCTTTCGCTAATGGTGGCCCGGTATTGTGTAGCTTGGATTTTTTCTGGCCTACACCCACGACAACTGGGGGTAGTGCATGCATCGTGTTGTCGCGGTAGTGATCGCTGTCTCCGCCTTCCCTTGCACGCAGATTGCTTCGGCGGCAGACATTCCGGCCAAAGCGCCGGCACCGGTCAGCGCCCCTCTGCTCGCCTACAACTGGACGGGCTTTTATGTCGGCGGCAACGTCGGCGGCGCCTGGTCGACGACCGACTGGACATTCTTCAACGGGGCCACGCTGGAGCCGATCAGCCAGAACGGTTCGAGCTGGGTTGCCGGTGGGCAGATCGGATACCTTTACCAATTCAACCCCAATTGGGTGGTTGGCATCGAAGCATCCTGGTCTGGAACGAATCTGAAGGAGACTTCGGCTTCGATTGCCGTTGCAGACCGCTTTCGACAATCAAAGATCACTGACCTGTTGCTTGTCACAGGACGTTTTGGTTACGCCGCCAATAACTGGCTTGGTTACGTCAAGGGCGGGTACGCGAATTCGAACGTTGACTTCCATACATCCGTCGCAAGTACGGGGCTAACGAGCACAACCTCGAGCGACCGCGATGGTGGCTGGACCGTGGGTGGCGGCATTGAATACGCATTCAATCCCTACGTCAGCGCCGGGGTCGAATACAACTTCGCTCGCATCAATGTCGGCGACCGCAATCAGGCCGTGACCGCGGGTTTTGTCGCTCCAGAAACCGTAACCAATGCGCATGCCGACATTCAAACGGTGTGGGCGCGTCTGAACGTCAGATTCGCACCGCTCGTCGGAAAGTACTGAACCGATCGCGCCGGTCGTCAGCAACCATATCCGCCGCAAGAAATGCGAACGGAACTCTACAGTTGAGGGGAAACGCATGAGAATACTTCTCATTGGGAGTTTGTCTGCAATGCTAGCCGGGTGCAGTTGCCTTAACTCGCCGCAAGCGATGCTGGAGGGATGCACTTCGCAGGCCTGCTTCAGCAGAACCGCCGCCACTGAGCCGGTTGAATTGACACCGGCGCCATTCACGCCCAATCCGGCGCCACCAAAGGTAAAGGCCAAAAAGATTGCGAAATCGACGGCGCCCTCACCGGCCAAGCCGGATAACGCAGCCGGGCCTGCTGACGAAAAGGCAAGCACCCCGGTCATCATGAAGCCCGAGGTGCCATCGCCGCGTCAGCCCACTGAAACGTCCGACCCCGTCATGAAAAAACCGAAGCCGGCCATCCCGGCGAAAATGGATGTCGCGGCATCTGGCCAGCCTGCCGAGCCGTCCGATCTTGTTCTGAAAAAGGCCAAGACCACAGTCGCGGCGAAAATGGAGAACCCCACATCTGTCGAGTTCGAGGACATGAAACGGGCGATGAGAAAAAACACCTTCGGACAACCTGTCGACACCATTTGTGGCCATCTCAAGGGGAAAAAGGCAACGGGTGAAGACACCGGCGAGAAGCCGTTTCTGTATCTCGTGAAGGAAGACGAGGCTTACGTCGTCGACAACAATCCGGAGTCAGCGGCAGCGACGGCTTATCGCAACATCTGCATCACCCTGGATGTGCGCGGAAAGGAAATCCGCCAACAACAGAGCCGTGAATGATTTCTTGGTGGCCCAGAAGGCGCCTCCCATGAATCGAACGGCAGCCTTTCTCTGAATTTGGGAACATCATGGACGACTTTATCAACCTTGCAGAGCGAACCAGCCCGACGCTGCAATCGCCGGTCTTAGTGATCATTCAGCATCTTGTCCTGACTCGTACCTGCCTCATCAACATCCTCAAAAGGGAATTCACCTGCTTCGAAATCCTCGAATTGGCGACAACGGCTGATCTGGACTGCGTGTCAGGACGAGACGTTCGTCTGGTTGCACTGGATATCGGGGACAGGGTTATCGCTGATCCTTCTATCGAGGACGATCTCGCGCTTCTTGCGGTGTTCTGCCCCAACGCATTCGTTGCACTCTTGTCAAATCGCGACGACGAGGGCACCGCGATGGCGGCAATGCATCGGGGAGTCCGCGGATTTTTCCCGACATCGATTCCCGTCGAGGTCGCCATCGCCGGCCTGCGTCTTGTTCTGGCCGGTGGGATTTACCGGCCACTCCCGGCGACGAGACAAGGTGTGATGCCGTATCTCGCCTACTCCGCCTCATCGGAGCTGCCCGCAATCCACGATACCAACGGCCTCAAGCAGGATGCGGCGGCGAAAACCGTTTCCGACTTCACGCCGCGCGAGCAAAATGTGCTCGCCGAACTGCAGCTCGGCCTTCCCAACAAGCTGATCGCCGCCAAGCTCAATCTTTCAGAAAACACCGTCAAAATGCACATCCAGCACATTATGCGGAAGTTTTCTGCGCACAATCGCACCGAGGCAGTTCTTCGCTGGCGAACGCTTCTCGAGGCATGACCGGAGCGTTCGCTCACGCATGCTCGTGCCTCAATCCTCGCGGAATGCGTTGTCGAAACTGTCGAGCAAAGGCCTGAGGGCATAAAGCGCGACGCTACCGTGACCCGTCTTGATGAACACCTGGGTCGGCATTCCGGGAATGATCTGGACTCGGCCCTCGGTGACCCGCGGATCCTGCACGCGAATTTTCGCCGCATAGTACGGCTGGTCGGTCCGCTTATCGACCAGACGATCGGCGGAGACGTGCGTTACAATTCCCTCGAGTCGCGGCACGCGGCGCTGATTATATGGCAGGAGATGCACATCCGCCTTCAGCCCGGGCCGAACCACATCGATGTCCTCGGGCCTGACACGCGCGGTCACGATGAGGCGATCCTGCAAGGGGACCAGATCCATGAGCGGAACACCGGCTCCGATGACGCCGCCCGGTGTATGAACCCGAAGTTCGGTGACCACACCATCCTCGGGCGCCTTGACCTGCGTTCGTGACAGCTGGTCGTCAGCCGCCCGCAACCGCTCGCGCAACTGAAATATCTGATTTTGCGCCTCGCGAAGCGACTGCGCGATCTCGTTTTGCCGGTCGCTTTCCAGTTTGAGCAGCGTCGCCTGCGACTCGCTGATGACCTGCTCGGCGCGCGAGATCTGCGCAGCAATCTCGCCGCGACGCCCGTCGATGTCGGCGGTTTCGCGTTGCAGATTCAAATAGCGCGGACGCCGCTCGAGGCCCTTGCTGACAAGCTCTGCGACCATGGCCGCTTCCTCGCGCACGATCGCCGCCCGCTGCGCAGATGCACTTGCCTGCGCTTTGAGGCCGACGATTTCCCGTTCGACCTGCGACCGCTTTTCACGAATGACGGCGACCTGCGACTGAAAGACCTGCCGCCGCGTTTCGAAGATATCCTTCTGCCTTGCAAGAACGGCCGCGGCAGCCGGACTCTCGTTCGGCGGAAACGAAACCCGCTCCTCCCCCTGCTGTTCCGCCAGTAGCCGTGCTTCGCGTGCTGTCGCGTCCCACAACTGGCCCTGAAGGCTGTCGACTTCAGAGCGGGCTTTGGTGTCCTCCAAAGAGATCAGTGTCTGACCGGAGCGCACAACATCGCCGTCCGCGACCAGAATCTCCCTGATGATGCCACCCTCGAGATGCTGAATAGTCTTCCGGCTCGACTCTGATTCCACGGCACCAAAGGCAATCGCGGCGCTTTGGAGGGGAGCGAATGTCGACCACGTCCCAAAACCGAGTACGAAGCAACAGACCAGCAGATTGCCGGCCCATGTGACGGCAAGGAGACGGCTGCGGGGCGTCAACGGCGCCGGTGTCGAGCACCAGGGAAAGCGCCGAGCTCCAAGGTCATCGAGTGTCGTTATGGCTGTCATGAAGCCGGTCCATCGCTTTGGGCAACGAGCGCGGTAACGCGCTTGCGTGTGCGGCGGACTCGGGATCGCGGTTCCGGTGTGACGTCCGCCTGAGCGGGCGCATTTTCGGAGGATGGAATGTGTGGCCGGCTCAGATACCGATCGAAAATGTCCTCGCTATCACCGAACGCGCTGACGGTACCGTCCTGCAGGATGGCAATCTTGCTCGTCGCCGCAAGGATTCCCATTCGATGGGTAATGATGATCACCGTGATATTTGCGGCCTTCATCTGCTCAATGGCGTCGTAGAGCACGCGCTCGCCCACGTAGTCCAGGCTTGCGTTCGGTTCGTCGAGAACCACGAGACGCGGCTCGCCAAAAAAAGCACGCGCAAGACCCAGACGCTGGCGGTAACCGCGCGAAAAAGCGGACTCCGCATTGTACATAACTGTATCGTACGCCTGCGGCAGCCGCATGATCGTCTCGTGGAGGCCGGCCAGCTTTGCGGCTGCTATGACCTCCTGTGGGTCAGCATCCTCCAGCCGCGCAATGATGTCTTTTACCGTTTCTCCGATGAGGTTGATGTCCTGAGGCAGATATCCGAGATGCCGGCCGCCACGCGAATCCCGCAACACCGAGACGTCGATGTTGTCGAGCATGACGCGACCCACCGTTGGCGCGGAGATGCCAGCGATGATGCGCCCGAGCTCGGACTTGCCAGAGCCCGACGGGCCAATGATGCCAAGGCATTCACCAGGCGCCAGACTGAACGAGACGCCCTTCAGCAAAAAATTGCCTGAGCACGGTACGACCACGCCGACGTTGTTGACGGTGAGATTGCCCTGCGGCCTGTCCAACAGAATGTCCTGGTTCCGTGCCACCGGGGTGCCGGCGGGCAAAGCACCGCTGAGCCGGCTGTAGGCGGCCAGGGCCGCAGCAAATCCTTTCCAGCCTGAAATGGCCCCCTCGACGGGTGCGATTGCGCGCCCGAACAACAGGCTCGTGGCAAAAATGATCGCGGGACTCCGGTTGTATTCCAGCACAAGCCACGCTGCCGAACCCATGATCAGGACCTGCGTCAGCGCCCGTACCGGCTTGGCGATGAGCATGACGATCTCATTTCGCCGTTGCGCGATGTCGTGTGCGCCTCGCGCGTCTTGCGCGGCCTGATAGATCTGGCGCGCCGCACCGTCGAGCATCCCCATGGCCCTGATCACGTGGACGTTGCCGAGAGCCGCGGCCAGCCGGCCAGAACTGCTGCTCAACGCGGCACCGGACCGGGCGAGCGGGCCCTTGGTGGCGAGGTCGCCCGCGAGCGCGAGGCCGAACAGTAAAAGCGCGCTGCAGAGCCCTAGCAATCCAAGCAGAGGATGCACGAGGAAAAGAACGCCGATAAAAAGCGGCGCCCAGAGCACATCAAACAGCAGCGGGCATGCGCCCGACTCCAGGAACTGACGCAGGATCGTTAGATCCCGATATACCTCCGATGCACGCACCGAATCTGCGCGAACGGCATAGTCGAGGCATACGGAGAGCACTTCCGGACGGAGGCGATCTTCAAGCCAGGCTCCAAGCCGGCCCAATACGGCGCGACGCAATGCATCAAGCACGCCCCCGACCGCGACGGAGAGCGCAACGATCAGGGTGAGCATCAGAAGCGTGTCGGCGCTTCGGCTCGACAAGACGCGGTCATAAATCTGAAGCAGGTAGAGGGCGGGAGCAAACAGCAGAAGATTGTAGCTGCAGCTGTATGCAAACACGAGGCCGAGCGAGCCCGCGCAGGCCCACAGCGCCGCCTGCAACGGAGTCTGCGGGTGCGGCATGACTTGTAACCGGAACGGCGGCATCAGCATTGTCATCACCGCCAGAGTTGGAGATCCGACCTTGTCGCTTCGCCGTCAATCAGACATGGCGGCCGATAAAGGACCGGCGGCGCGCGCCGCCGGTCTCCGCTTGTCCGGTCAGCAGCAATCAGGAGAGATGCCCGAGATCGATGTCCACGTCCCCTCCGTATGCCTTGTTGTGATCTCCGCCGTCGCCGCCGTTGCCGGCCGATATTTTTTGGGTCTGGTCCGCCCAGATCATGTTTGTCTGAGTGGCCGTTACGTTGGTGGTCACCGCACCGCCGGTGTTGCTGCCGTGGTGGGTCGCGTCCTGATCGCCCCACTGCCCGGTCGGCCCCTTTTGAACAAACTTATCGCCGGTATTGTAGTCCACACTGCCATCGGCCTTGTTGTACGGATTGATAGTTAAATTCTGCGTGTTGCCGTTGCCAACAGGGCCAGAACTATACCCGTTTCCACCGTTCCCGGCGTTAGCGTCGCCGCCGCTGATGAATTTGAACTCGATCGAGTCGCTTTTGAAGTGCTTTTGCATGTGAGTCTCCCTGGAGTTTGCACATAATCGCATTCATCCCCGTCAGGGATGACGAACGTACTTAGCGAGTGTGGTCCCGGGTCAGACGACAGCCTAGATGCCAAATCTGACGTCATCCAAATCGGGCGGGTATACGCCCGAAAGATTTACATGCCATGCTCTGATGAAACGCATCCCGGCAAATACCGATGCGAATTCCACTATCCCAGCAGCAAGTGATGGTCCGGCAAAAGATGCGAGGCGATGTCGCCACCTACCGCAGGATTGCCGTGGTCACCATCACCGCGGAGAGCGGCCATCGCGATCGTGCTCGGGTCGAGATGCACGTGGTTGGCATGAAACGCGTCGCCGACGGAACTATAGCCGGCGATCGCAATGTTGATGGGCGCATAAATCGCAACACTTGTGTCGATGAGACTTCCCGAGAAATGCCCGCTGCCGCCGTTGCCGGCGCCGTTGTGACCGGTATTGATCGCATCGGAGCCGAACCCGAAGCCCGAGGCAAACAAATCTATGTTCCCACCGAATGCGGCGTTGCCGTGACCGCCGTTGCCCCCGATGCCGGCCATCTGAACGGCGCTTTGATTGATATCCACATTGTTCATCTGGTCGGCGTGGGCACTGGAATTGTTTCCCGCCATCGCGATGTTGATCGGATCGTACAGGATGAACGATGCGTGAGAGATGCTTCCATGAAAGAAGCCGTCGCCGCCATTGCCGGCGTGGTTGCCCCCGGTTGAGATCACACCAGAATCGCCACCACCAAAACCCGAGGCGGTGACGCTTCCGCCCATCGAGACATTGCCACTTCCCCCGTCACCGCCGATACCGGCGATCTGGACCGCACTCTGATCGAAAGACGCGTCATTGGTCTGATGCGCGTCGGCTGTGGAATTGTAGCCGGCGATCGCAATGTTGATCGGCATGTAGATGACGATGGGAGCATTCACCAGCGATCCGAAGAAGTACCCGTCGCCACCGTTGCCGGCGCTGTTGTCACTGGTGTGGACCACGTCGGAGCCGCCGCCGGACCCGAGGGAGACGTCCCCACCCGCTGCAATGTTGTGGTCACCACCGTTGCCCCCATTGCCGGCTATCTGAATGGCACTTTGATCAATATCCACATTGTTCGTTTGGTCAGCATGGGCGCTGGAATTGGGTCCCGCCACCGCGATGTTGATCGGATGATAAAGCACGAAAGACGCATTAACGATGCTTCCAAGAAAGAACCCGTCGCCACCGTTGCCGGCCTGGTTACCCCCGGTCGAGATCGCGCCAGAATCGCCACTACCAGTTCCTGAGGCGGTTACGCTTCCGCCAATCGATGTATTGTCGTTTCCGCCGTCGCCGCCCACGCCCGCAATCTGCGTGGCACTTTGATCAATCTGGACTGTATTCAACTGATCGGCTGTCGCTGTGGAATTGTAGCCACCGACTGCAATGTTGATCGGCATATAAATTACAATCGGAGCGTTCACCAGCGATCCGAAGAAGTAGCCGTCGCCGCCGTTGCCGGCACTGTTGTCACCCGTGTCGATCGCCGCGTGTAGTGAGTCGACGGAAGGCCATGACGGAACCGGTGCCCCGTGCGCGTGATGGCTCAGGCGGATCCCATCCGACATGTCGTGAAAATTCATGCTCGCCCTCCCTCCTCGCGATCGGCCTAGGCCGACCGGATGGACGCCTCCCGGGGTCAAGGAAGAATGTCACAGCGGCGAGTCAAAAGCCGAGTTGCCAATTCGGGTACAGCGTTTCGGGCAGCGGACGTGAGATCGGCTACGCCCGTTGGGAGGTGGCGTCCCGTTTTGGGAACTAAAACCAGGATCGCTCGTTCAAGTTCGTGGGCGACCTGCTGAAGGTCGAACGTGCGAGGAGGAGGATTTTGATGCAGAAGTTTCTCATGACGGCGCTCGCTGCAATCGGTCTGGCCCTGGTTGCAATATCTGGCGCTGTCGCGGCTCCGGTTGCGCCGATCGGCAAAGCAGCCGACTCGATCGACGCTCGCTCAACAGTTCACTACTACGGTTACTCCTATCACCGCCATCATCGTCACTGCTGGTGGCGCTACGGCCGCAGGATCTGCCGCTGGTGATGGGACCGCGACCAGGAGCCCTTGAGCATATGTGCTCGGGGGCTCTTTCTTTTTTGAGATCACCTCTCAGTCAGCTCGGCAAATTTAGAAGGCTAGTGTGAGCTACTTCACACAGAAACCTGGGTTGGCAGACGAGGCTATGGACGCGGAATGCCGATGTCCCTAACCAGGGTGTCCCTTTTCGGCGGACCGTAGGGATCGCTCTCGGCGCGGTCCCTTTTTATTGCTTGCGGCGGGGTCTGCAAAATGGTCGAAAATTTGTTCGCTGCACCGCACCCGGCGTTGCTGATGTCGGCGCATGATTCAAATTATCGTCATCTCCTGCAGCAAATATTGACGCAATGGCGTCATCATTTGTCGCAAAAGTTCAGCGTTGCGGCCACCACAGTTTCATTAAAGCGTCGCGCCGTTGCCACGATACGCCGTTAGTCACCGCCACCGGTTGTCACGAAAGGAGGCCTTGATATGCAGCTTCATGAATATTGGACGAAGCTCTCATCTATCCGCGCCTTCGCCACGCCCGCGCGCTGTCCCCATTGCGACGAGCTGATGGTTGCGCCGACCGCGTCCGAATTCATCGAAGGCGGCGAGATCCGCCACCATTGGGAATGCGACGCCTGTGGCGAGGTCTCCAGCACCTCGATCTCACTGATGCCCGATTGAGCGCGGGCAATATCTGGAATAGGTGATACCGTGCGGTGTTTGCACTTGGGTGCGAAGCGGTATTTGCACATGGGTGCGAAAAAGCACTCCCAGGAGGAATTCATATGAAAACGACCATTCTGCGGTCCAGCCTGGCCGCTCTCGCCTGCACGGCGGTACTAGCCATCGCCAGCACGTCCATGGCGGCCAATGTCAACCTTAAGGCCGATCTGAAGGCGTCGAGCGAGGTCCCACCGACCGATAGCAAGGGCACCGGTTCGGTGACCGCGACCTACGATACGGCGAGCAAGAAATTGTCCTGGAAGGGCAGCATCTCCGGGCTGAGCGGCCCGGCGACCGCGGCACACTTCCATTCCGGCGAGGTCGGCAAGAACGGCGGCGTTGCGGTGCCAATTGCCGGTGCTGACAAGGGCGCGTTCGAAGGTTCGGCGACGCTCACCGACGCGCAGGCCGAGGAACTCATGGCCGGCAAGTGGTACGTGAACGTCCATACTGCCGCCAACAAGGGTGGCGAGATCCGCGGCCAAGTGACCAAATAGAGTGACCAAATAAAGTGACCGCTAAACGACGACAGATGCGGGGCTGAAACCCCCGGTTTAGCTCCGCCCTGATGACAGCCCGCCGGCACCTTGCCGGCGGGATTATCGTTGCACCGGGCCGGAATAAGCCCACTGCTGTGGGGTTTTTTTGAGAATACCAGCCACGTCAGTTTTTCCGTGGGCTACCGGATGGGCTACATCTCGTAAAACTCATCGAGTACCGCATGAACTGGCATGAACTTGCCGAGGCGATAAGGCCGTACCACGAGATAATTACGGCACTGTCCACCGGCATTATTGCGGTGCTGACGGTCGTCCTCGCTTATGTTGCGTGGAGGCAAACAAGAGACGCCCGAATTCTCCAGCGCGCTTATTTGGACGTGAAATTCGGGGGCATTAAAAATAACACCGAAGGTGATTTGGTAGGTCATGTCATCTTCCAAAATGTCGGACATTTGCCAGCGCAAGAATTCTATTGGTTAGTCAGACTTGACAGCGGCGGCAGAGACTGGAGCCCGCCGAAGATAAAAATATTGAAGGGTGAGAGCGTCATTCCCATCGGCTCGTCGTGGCCAGTTGGCAGCAGCGCGCTTGGTCAGCCTCAAGAAGACCCGAAGGGTCTTTTCCTCTACGTGTGGGGCCGCGCGGAGTACAAAGACGGATTTAGATGGCGAAAGAGACGTACCGATTTTTGCCACCGTTATCCCTGGGAAATGAGAGAACCGCCGACTGGTGGTGGCGTTGCCATAAGTAAAGACTACGCCCACTATCACGAGGCCGGCAACCGCGCGACTTAGGTGAGCTGATGGCGCGCTACAAAGGCCGCCCAAGCGCAAAATCTATCGCTCGCGACTTTCCTCACGTCGTCGAAACGCTCGTGCCGCTAGGGGGTTTTCGCGAACGACTCGACGACATTTACGAGTTTCACCGCCAGCGCGGAATAGTGGCGCGCACCCTCCCCGGTCGACGCGAGGGCGAGCGTGACATAGCCCGTTGGGCGTTCGCGGATAAGGCTACGGCAGAGGAATTTGCAGCGGAGTTTGGATACGCGCGCGGCTAGATATTTCTTTAATGGAACTCCACGGCAATAATCTGAACCGCTTTGAAGCCGTACATCAAGGCGCCCCGATCACCTGACCGAATCCACTTCACGTTAACCGGCCGAATTTCATGAGTATCAGCGTCTTCAAGCGCAACGAAATAGTTCGCGGGAGCCCGGGAAATGTACCCGTCTTCGACATCAATGCCGAACGCACACACAAGGATGATGTCGCATTTTTTGCCAACGTCCCCCTTAACAACCGGCGTACTTTTGTGGGCCTGTCGGGCTCGAT
>Ga0134121_10002284_pt1 | contig 16772 bp, 11 predicted proteins | sample KB301_FD_96463 | JGI IMG/M metagenome (GOLD analysis project Ga0134121, IMG submission 96463) | Terrestrial soil microbial communities without Nitrogen fertilizer from Kellogg Biological Station, Michigan, USA - KB3-0-1 | ecosystem: Environmental > Terrestrial > Soil > Unclassified ... | reverse complement strand
GCCGGGTTCGGGATCAAAATCGCCGGCGAACTCACTATGGTTTCCCCATCATCGTCGCCTGCGTCCGGGGCGTGTTCGATTGCTATGTCGAGAATCGGATCTTGTCCTGCTATCACGTCGCCTGCGTGTGTCTGGAGGGCGCGCACGATACCCATGTTCGTGACAACGATCTGCGTCAATAAACTCCTGGCATGCGTAGCAACATAGTCAGCGTCAAAGTCGATCAGCACATCACCACGAGCTACCGTTTCGCCCGTCTTTACTCTGGGAGTAAAACCTTGGCCTTTAAGCATTACCGTGTCGAGACCGATGTGCATAAGTACTTCGACACCTTCCGTTGTTGTGATCGTCACTGCATGGCCCGCAGAGTGAATCTGAGTGACAGTTCCGTCACAGGGTGAGACGAGACTCTGGCTCACCGGATCGAGCGAAACTCCACCTCCCACCATCTTCTGGGCGAAGACAGGATCGGGAACGGCCTCGATCGGTAGCAGATGACCCGACAATGGCGCGACCAGTTGGATTCGCCCGCTCGCTCTGTCGAGCGCTTTCGTAGAGTGCGGTATCTGTTTAGTGGTAGCCATCTCCAGGGTCGCCATCTCGTAACCTCTCCTCTCACTAAAAACCTCACTCCAATCCAATGCGCGTGCTACCACCACGTCTCGGTTTGCACTCCGAATGTCAAGCCACTTGTCTGATCTTTAAACGGAGTTCCGCCAACGTGTCCGCGGAGACCGTTGGACCAGCTTGCATAAGTCACAAAGAGACGCAGCACTGGTCGGCTAAAAAAATTGCGACCGGCGCCGATTTGCGGAGCAATCGTGAATTTGCGGAGCCAGCCGTCGTATTGACCATTGCCGCTGCGAGTACGATCGAGTCCTGCCTCAAACGCCACTGAGAGATGATCGGTAAAGAAGTACTGCGGCCTGGCGCCAAACGAAATCCACTGGTTCCAGCCTTCTCGCGGGTTGCCGGTGTGTGTGCGCTGGTAAACGAACACCGGCTGGATGGCAAACCTTTCGTTGGTTTGAATCAGCAGGTGTTCTGCGATTCGAAATCTCTTCGTGTCCTTAATAAAGGGAGTTGGATCATCGATTGACGTGCTGAAATTGCTGGCTGCTCCCTTTCCGTATTGGACCGAAAACCAGTTATAGCCGCCTTTCCATTCCAAACGCTGATGAGCTATGCCGAATGCGTATCCACTGCTTGAAGGAATGACGGCGCCATTTGGTGTCGTTCCGCCTTTAGCTCTGGCGAAATTGAGCCAGGCTGCTAATTTTCCGCCCGGCGCCTTCACGTCATAGAGACGCACATCAACATTGCTTTTCGCGTAATTGCCATTCTCGGTAGTAATGTCGGGACGCGCGCCCGCGAGGAATGCCACGGCCACCTTGCCAACCTTCACATCTAAATCCTCAACGCCTCCGCCATAACCGCTCATGTCGGAGATGTAGAAATCATTGATGTGCGATTGATAACGGCGGTAGTAACGTTCCCCGGCCCAGAACTTGGCGCCAGGCTGACTCTCAAAGACGTTGCCGGCTTGAACAAACGCTTCGCGGAAGCGGAATTGATCGTTACCAATTCCATTGGCGAAACTTCCCCAGTTGGCGGAGTTCGAGGTGTTGGCCTCAACCAGGACCTCTGTTTTTATCCAGGCTTTATCAGGGTCGTGTTCCGGATTAACCAGGTTGTTTACAAAGATCAGTTCGGCATATGTTTCGGCTTCATTTCCCAAACGGTATTTGGCGTCAGCTCCAGGGGCTTGAAACGCAACCTGCTGCCCGCCGCGGCTGTTGAGTCCGTAACCGGAACGTAAGTACCCGTGGAATTCAAAAGTCTTTGCCTGGTCTTCCAGCTTGTGGATTCTCGTGTCTGCATCCCTCAACTGATCGTACATCGGCGCGGCAGGCACCTGTCCCTGAAGCGCCTGTTTCTCTTTTGATTGTCCAAGAGCAGCTTTTGCTGCGTCTTGCGCAGCGAGCTCGACCGCAGACACCACTCCATCTTTTGCTGGTGGATTCTCCTTCGTTTCACTTTCTTTTTTTTGCTGTTGTTCCAGAGCGGCTATTCGTTCCTGTAACTCACGAGTGGTCCGTTCGTACTGCTCCTTTAGTTGTTGTATTTGCTTCTGCACGTCGTCGCTTTGCTGAGCGTGCGCGCACCAAACCACAGACAGGACCAGAGCTAAAATTGAGACAAGCTTACTTAGGGTGGTGCTGAGGCACCTTCGCTGGTGAGTTAGAACTTGACGATCACGCTGCATGCGACGTTCAACCTCCTTCACCCGTAAACATTAAGTGCTTCCATCGCCGGGCCACAGGTTTATTGATAACCAACCGGCAGCGATGACATGTGCAAGGCACGTTCCGCCACAAGCCATCAATCTTCCGCCAAATACTCGAGAGTGCTTTCGTAATTTCACGACGTTCATCGTGGATTTACGATCCAACGACCATCAGGAAGCGTGAAGCGCGGTCGATCGCCTGGAGAGCATGGTCCTTAGGCCGGCTCTCGCCTTATGTAACTGCGACTTCGAAGTCCCAACCGTGTGCCCCGACAGCCGCGCGGCCTCCCCATGCTTGTAACCTTCGATGTCGTGCAGGATGAATGTCGACCGATAACCAGGCGCGAGCATTAGCATCGCCTTTTCGATCGCGAGCCGATCAATCAACTGCTCGCCGGGATCAGTGCGGCGTGGCATAGCCAGCCAGGACTCAGGAGTCTCTCCGTCACTCATCTGCATTTCCGGTCGCGAGCTGCGATAGCGGAAGTGCATCTTTACCTGATTGACCACTAGGCGATAGAGCCACGTGGTAAACGATGCGTCGCCCCTGAAGCTGCCGACCCGGCGGAAGACTGAGACGAAAGATTCCTGAGTCAAGTCTTCGGCATCCGCTGAATTGCCTGTCATACGAAGCGCGATGCTGTAAACAAAGTTTCTGTGACGACTGTAGATTTCGTCGAACGCCGCCCCGTTTCCATTCGCGGCTAGACGCGCAAGCGCTTCGTCGGACAGAGTTGACTTCTTCTCATTTGGGATCATGCTTCTTCTCCAGTTATCTGTGCAGTTCGCTCGTGCCCTGTTAGTCTTCCGTCAGAAGCGTCTGAGCAACAGGCATTCCAGCGACTGATCTGCTGATTTCTGAGGGAAAATCGTATGAGGTCACGTTTGCAAATCGTGAAATCACGAAAGCTCGTGGTTCTGTGACGTTATTGCGAGTAAAGCTGGCGAAGCAGTCTTAGTGCGGTTGTGAGGTCAGGAAAACTGTCTTGGATGTATGCCGAGCTTCTTCATGCGAGAAAGCAGGGTCGTGCGATTGATGCCGAGGCGTGCGGCTACGCCATCCTCACCACCAACGCGTCCCTTGCATTCCGTAAGTGCTCGGACGATCTCTTCGCGCTGACTTCTGGTCTGCTCGTCAGCAACGATTTTCTTGTCGTCGAGCGCGTTAAGTGTTTCTTTCACTATTCGCGCAATGTCGTCACGATCCTGGAGAGGCGCCGTCTGCGGCGCTTGGTCCACGCAAGCTCTGCGTAGTTCTCCGAGCGGCGCTTCGAGTGACTTGCCACGCGTGAGGATCACAGCTCGCTCGATGAAGTTTGCCAGCTCTCTGACGTTGCCGGGCCAATCCCATTCGGTCAGTACCTTCATCGTGGGCGCCGGGATCGTTTCGATCGGCTTTTGCATCTTTTGTGCGAAGTTCTGCGTGAAGTAGCGAGCCAACACTGGAATGTCTTCACGGCGCTCACGTAATGGAGGAATGCGAATCGGAAAGACGTTCAAGCGATAGTACAGATCGCTGCGAAATTCGCGGTTCGCAATCATCTGTTCAAGGTCGCGGTTCGTGGCTGCGACGAGGCGTACGTCAACTTTCTTCGTGCGCGTGCTGCCCAGCCGCTCGAATTCGCGTTCCTGTAAAGCACGCAGCAGCTTCGGCTGAATCTCCAATGGCACATCGCCTACCTCGTCCAGAAACAACGTGCCCTGATCGGCGAGGTCCAGCCGTCCGACCTTCTGGCTGATCGCGCCCGTAAACGCTCCTTTTTCATGTCCAAACAATTCGCTCTCGAAGAGCCCAGTAGGGATTGCCGCGCAATTGAGCTTCACGAAGGTGCGGTCTTTCCGCCGGCTGTGATCGTGAATCGCACGCGCGATCAGTTCCTTTCCCGTTCCGGTCTCGCCGAGCAGCAGCACCGTGGAATCACTGGGCGCGACTGTTTGGACCAGCTCCAGCACCTGCCTGAGTGCGGGGCTGTCGCCGACGATCTGATCGAAGTTCATCTCGCTGCGAATCTCTTCTTCGAGATAAAGCTTCTCCTGAGCGAGCTTTTCTTTCAGTTCGGAAATCTCACGGTAGGCCAGGGCATTTTCCAGGGCTATAGCGATCTGGCCCGACGCCTGACTGAGGAACTCGATCTCCTCCGGCATGAAACGAGCTTCCGTCGTGTGTCCAACGGCCAGTACTCCGAGCACTCGGCCGTGGCTCGCGAGCGGTATGAAAAAGTGATTCTTGAACCCCTCAGTGACGGTGATTTTGTATCCCTCGGGATGGATATCGACTACGTCCTCCGTGTTTACGATCACCGGTTTCAAAGTATCAAAAGCTCGTCTTAGCGGGTCGTTAATCGGTGGCGTAAGTCGCAGTCCTTCTTTAAAGACTCCTTTCCCCTGCGGGTAATCGAGAGCATGCACGGTAAAACTACCCGAAGCCGAATCGGCCAGGTAAATTGCGACCCCCTCACAGTGCATGACCTCACGAATGTTGGCTGAAATTGCGCGCAACAAGTCGTGAAACTCCAGATTCGAGGTGATGCGATTAGTCAGGTTAAGGAGCAGTTGGAGACGCGCGTTCTCACTTTTCAACTCAGAATGCGGAGTCTCGCGCGGCTGTGGATCAACGCCAGCATCAGGGGAGTGCATAAGGGGAAAATATCTCCTTACTGAAGTTGGTGCGGTCACGTCATTATATGAACAATTCAGTGCAAGACAAGAGCCCACTCATCAATCCTATGCTGGCGACGATGAAGCAGCTTGCTCCAGTGCAAGTGCTCACCTGGTCCGTCCGATTCTTTGATCGAGGGTCTGCTTGATGTTCGACGCCTCGAAGATACTCTGAATGGAGCTCTCCAGCACAACGTTGAACTCCGCATCGGATTGCTGGGCCGACAGGCCTTCCAGCAGCGCCCGTGAAAAGCTCGCCACCATGCCGTGATTTCTACGCAACCGGTCGTCAGCGTCTTCCTGCGAATAGCCGCCCGACAGCGCAACCACTCTCACGACCTTGGGATGACTGACCAAATCGGAGTAGAAGTTGTCTTGCTCCGGCAACGTCAGCTTCAGCATTACGAACTGACCTGCCGTCAGGTTATTGAGCTTCTCGAGGATCATCGCTTTCAACAACTCTTCGGACTTCGCCTTTTCATGGCAGTCAATGTCAACTTCCGGCTCGACGATTGGCAGGAGGCCGGCGGCAATGATCTGTCCGGCTAGTGTGAACTGCTGGTTCACAATGCTCTTGATGCCGGCTGCGTTGGCTTGTTTGATGACGGAGCGCATTTTGGTTCCGAAGACGTGCTTTGCTTTGGCTTTGGCGAGCAGCGCCGGAAGCGCAGGCATGGGCTTCATCAACTGAACTCCGTCCTCCTCAGCTGCAAGGCCCTGGTCTACCTTCAGGAAAGGCACGACTTGTTTCACGTTCCAAAGATAGTCCGCAGTGGGCCGCCCCTGGATTTCCCTGTCCATCGTGTTCTCGAAGAGGATGGCGGCAATAATCCGCTCCCCGTTAAAGCTGGGGCTGGTAATGATGCGCGTGCGCATCTCGTGCACGAGCGCAAACATCTCATCCTCGTTGGACCATGCTCCTTCTTTGATTCCGTAAAGACGCAGCGCGCCGGGCGTGCTGCCGCCACTTTGATCCAGCGCTGCTATGAAACCAGGATGTGATTTCATCTGCTCAAATTGTTGTTGGTTAAAGCTTGTGGTCTTCATAATGCCTTTTTCATCCGCTTATTATCTGCGAGTAAGTGATGAGTGTCGTTCCACAGTCGAATTGCCGGCTGCGCAAGCCTGTTTTCGTAGCCGAGAACGCTTAGGCTCGCAGTACTGAGCATTAGAGACTTGGCGCCGATCGTATCCATTCCAGTCCAGCGTGCGGCCAACATTCTTAGGAAATGCCCACTGGAAAAGAGCAGAACATTTCCTGAGACTGAGCGCACCAGATCCACCACACGGTCTGCACGCGCGGCGACTTGTTGTGGTGACTCCCCACCCGGGCAACCGTCGCGGAATAGTTGCCAGTCGGGTCGTTCCTTATGGATCTCAACTGTAAGACGCCCTTCGTATTCACCGTAATCCCACTCGACCAGATCGTGGTTCATTTCCACGGTGGACCTAAAACCGGCGAGTTCGCAAGTTCGCCAGGCCCGACGTAAAGGACTGGAGAAAACCCTCGTAAACGTCACTCTTTTCAATGCGTTTCCAAGTTTTCCGGCGTTGCTCTCGCCCATTGGAGTCAGCGGCAAATCTGTGAGCCCTGTGTGTTGGCCCGTGAGGCTCCAGGCGGTCTCACCATGTCTGGCGAGATAGATCATAGGAAGTTCTGCACCCTCCATCTTTACGGTTCCTCTCCAAAATTTCTTTCACCCCATTATGCGGACCCCACCAACGCGACGCTAATGAGATCGAACTGCCAGCGACGACATGTGCAATACGTATTCCGCCGCACGCCATCATTTTCTGCCAAATACTCAAGAGCTCTTTCGTAATTTCACGGTGGATTTACTTTGCGCACAGGCATTCCGGCACTTGATCAACTCGCGAAATCGAATGCTGCAGACGGACCCGATAAAGTCTTCCGTTCTGTTGAAGGTGACGTTGACAGTTTCGACTTTCGACACTGCTGTTAGCGAGCATCGCTCACTCAATCCTCTCAATATCCAATGAATTCGCAGCAAACGTAAGGCCTTCGTGGTCCGGCATAACCGTTGCCAAGTGGCCCATGGCGGCGACCAATCGCAGTTGACCGTTGCTTATTTGAAGACCTGGCGAGTGGTCACAGCCGAAGGAGAACTAATGATGCTGAGAATTTACATCCACGATGAGGTGCCGGTCACAAGCATCGTCGCTGAAGGAAAGCTGGTCGGCCCGTGGGTGAAAGAGTTGGAGAAGTGCTGGGAAACCGTAGTGGCTGCTCATCCATGCAAGTCCATGCAGGTGGACCTAATGCACGTCACTTTCATTGACTCTGAGGGTCGAGCACTACTGACGAGGATGAGACGAAAGGGCGCGAGGCTGTTGTCTTCGGGCGTCCTCATTAATTCCATCGTTGCTGACATTGAAGCACAGCAGGGAAGTAATGGTGCTTCGACAGATTAGCGACTCGGGCTCTAACGGCAATTGACATTGAAAAGGAGTACAGCTCGCCGAACCAGGCGTTGACTGTAAGGGATACGCAATGAAAAATCGGAATCTTTGTCTACTGGCGATCATCATTCTACTGGCAAGCCCATTCGGTGTCTCTGCGCAACAGAGCGCAACAGCCGACTCGACTGAAGTATTGACGCTCGACGAAGCAATCGCGCTCGCGTTGCGTGACAACCGTGAAGTGATGAACGCACACCTCAGCATTGGCAAGGCTGAGGATGACGTGGCCGCGGCGCGAACGTACCGGCTGCCAAAGTTCGAATTCAATGCGCTTGCCGGGCAACAGCTCATCAGCCCGGATTTCACTTTTACCAAGGGTGTCCTGGGCAACTACGGCAACGTCGGCCCAATCCCCGACCGCGATGTCAAAATGTCGACTCCGAGCCGGCCCACGGCCATTCTCTTCGGTCAAGTTACGCAACCACTTTCGCAACTGCATCGCATTCGCCTCAACATCAAGCAAGCTGCTTTGTTGACTGATGTCGCGCGTGAACAACTCCGGGGACAGGAGCAATCTGTCGTCAATAACGTAAAGCGCACCTACTACGCCATCGTGCAATCGGAGAGCGCGCTGCAAAGCATTCGTGAGGCGCTCGCCTTCTATCGCGAACTGGACCGCGTGACGGGCGAGTACGTGGCACAACAAGTGGCACTCAAAGCGGACGATCTTGAAGTGAAAACAAGAGTGGCAAAGACCGAAACGGAAGAGCTGACGGTTGGCAATCAAGTGACGACATTGAAGGAGCAGCTCAATCAGTTGCTAGGGCGGGACATCAGGACTGAATTCAGAGTCAGCGCAATTCCAGGAGCATCGTTGTTCGAAACGGATCTAGTGGCAGCGCGAACGCGTGCGCTGGACCAGCGTCCGGAGATCAGAGAAGCGCGTTTACGAGTGCAACAGGCGGAGCTCGACAAGCGCATAAAGAAATCTGAATACATTCCCGATGTAAGTATGGCCTTCACTTATGCGTCGCCGCGGAATTTCGACAAATACATCCCGAAGAACTTTGCTGCTGCTGGTGTTTCGGTGAACTGGGAGGTGTTCGACTGGGGCAGAAAGAAACATCAACTCGAAGAAAAACAGAAAACGATCGAGCAGGCAAACAATAGCCTGCGTGATGCAGAGAACAGCGTCATGGTCGAGGTCGGGGCAAAGATGCGCGACCTTCAACAAGCAGCACAGACGTTACGCGTCGCGCAACTCAAGCAGGAAACGGCTCGGGAAAACATGCGCGTTTCCATCAACAAATACAAGGTGGTAGCGACACTATTTTCGGACGTGTTGCAAACGCAGGCCACGCTCGCCGATGCCGACTACGAATATCAGAAGGCTTTGCTGGCTTTTTGGACGGCCAAGGCTGAATACGAGAAATCAATCGGGTTGGACAAATAAAGGAAGAAGAAAGTTATGACGATGAGACTGACGAACCAACTGACATTCCTGGCGGCTTTCCTGTTCATGGCGGCGTGCGCCTACGGCCAGGATGTTCATTACAACTACGATCGAAGCGCCAATTTCGCGGCGTACAAAACCTACCAATGGGTTGAAATTCCTGGCGGCGCCGTGCCGGATCAGTTGATAGACCAGGCCATCAAACGTGCAGCCGAAGAGCAGCTCGCACAAAAAGGTCTCACCAAGGTCGATAACAACGCTGACCTTTATATCGGTTACCAGTTCGTGCTCAACCTCGAAAAGAGCGTGAGCCTATGGGAGACGAGCGGCGCGGGCCCCGGTTGGGGATTGGACCCATGGGGCGGCGGCCGTAATGTGCAGGGCCAGACGTCTACCATTCCCGTCGGGATACTGTTGATGGACCTGTATGACGTCGGAAGAAAGCAGCTCGTCTGGCGCGGCGACGCCATCAAGACGATCAACCTCAAGACAGACCCTGACAAAAATTACAAGAACCTGCAAAAGGTGATGACGAAGCTCTTTAAGAATTATCCGCCTAAAGCTAAGTAAGCAGGTGGCATCGGACCATTGTTGAATACGAAATCAATCGATCGGAGGCGACAAAATGAAGTGGAGAGCGATTAATGCGTTTGTAGTGACCAGTAGCCTTTTTCTAACGACTATCGTCGCAGGCTGCGGACATAAGCAGGCGGAGAAACGAGTGGTGCCTGTAAAAGTTGCAGCGGTTGAGTTGAACGGCGCGAGCACCGAAGCGAAGTATTCGGCGACGATCATCCCCCGCACACAGGTTGAGCTGGCCTTCAAGGTTGGCGGTTATGTTGACGCCCTTCGCAAGGTCCGTGGTGTCGACGGAAAGATGCGCGATATCCAGGAGGGTGACCGCATTAGTACCGGCACAGTGTTGGCGCGTGTTCGACAAAGCGACTATCAGGTCAAATTTAAACAAGCAGAATCTCAGGCCAGCGAGGCGAGATCAGGCATCGACGTTAGCAAAGCGCAATATGAAGAAGCACTTTCGGGCATCGCCTCAAGCAAGGCAAAACTAGTGGAAGCAGAGGCTGATTACCTGAAGGCTAAACTCGATTTTGACCGCGCGGAGAATCTGTTTGCGAGTCATAGCATGACCAAAACTGATTACGACTCGGCCAAGGCCCAGTACGACATGACTAACGCTAAGGTCGCTGCTGCGCGCTCTCAGGTTCAGGTGATCCAGGCGAAGGCCGACTCGGCAAAAGCGAATATCGACGTTGTCCAGGCGAAGTCACAAAGCGCGCAGGCGGTCGTGCAGGAGACACAGATACCCCTACATGATACTGAACTGAAGGCGCCGCTCAATGCGGTAGTGCTGGAAAAATCGATCGAGAAAGGAACACTGGTTTCGGCAGGTGATAAAGCATTCGTAGTTGCCGATACATCGTCAGTCAAAGCGGTCTTCGGCGTTGCGGACATCGCCCTGGCCGAAATGACATTGGGTAGCCAGCTTAGCGTTGAAAGCGAATCGATGCCTGGAAAAGAATTTCAGGGACAGATCACATCAGTGTTTCCGGCTGCCGATTCCAAGAACCGAGCATTCAATGTCGAGGTGACGATCGCGAATCCTGAGTATCTGTTGCGGCCCAACATGATTGTTTCACTCCGCGTGGGAACAAAGCAGCAGAGCTCGCCTCAGCCTGTCGTGCCGTTGAATGCAGTTATTAAATCGAAGAGTAACGCCAACGGTTATGCAGTCATCGTCGTCACTGACGAAGGTGGACAGCAACTCGCACGGCTTCGTGACGTGAAGCTGGGCGAATCATTCGGCAATGCCGTCGCTGTAGCTGAAGGACTGAAGCCGGGTGATCGAGTGATCGTAACCGGCGGCACGATGGTGAACGATGGTGATCAGGTAAAGGTGATTCCATGAAGAGAATTCAAGTGTTATTACGAGCAGTGCGCAGGAAGGTCCGCCGGTTGGTCCGTAAATCGCCGGCAAAAACTGTGGCCCACGGCGTAACCAGTGTTGCACACGCTCATGGCAATCACGGCATTGACCTAAGCAAGCGCAACATCTCTCGCTTTTTCGTCCAGCAGCGGCACATCACCTGGGTCATGCTGATTGGCGTCTGCGTCTGGGGCTTTTACAGCTATAAGAGCATGCCGCAGCGCAAAGACCCTGACACCCCGGTTAAAACTGCCGTCGCCATCATCCCCTGGCCTGGCGTGAATGCCGAGAAGATCGAGCAGTTGGTGACCAGGAAGGTCGAAGAGAAGATGGCGCAGAACGCCAACGTGGAAAAGATCCGCTCGATCTCACGTACCAACGTTTCGGTTGTTTACGTGGACCTGGATGAGAACTTTCCGGGCGCCCAGATCGGGAAGGAGTTCGATGACATCGCGCTCAAACTCGACTCGATCAAAGATCTGCCGGACGGGGCGGGACCCATCCAATTCATCAAGGACTTCGGCGACACATCGGCTCTCATGCTCACCGTCGCCAGTCCGAAGGTAAGTGAGGCGGAGATCGACGTGCGCGCTAAAGAAGTTGGCGAAGGCATCGCGCGCAACCGGTCACAATACGGGCCCGCGGGAGACGGGACGCGCTTCACGATTGTCAGCACCCTCACGCACCCGGTCTCCACCCGCGTCGTGCAGGACCCGCTCAATCTGTTAGCTGATTACCTCAAAGAGAAGGGTGTGGCCAGCGACCTGCACGTCATCATTGAGCCGGGCTTCGTCGGGGTTGACGGTGTCTCAGACGCGAGCGATGAAATCCTGCTGGACCACACACGACACTTTATCAACGAACGCTTGCAGGCATCGGATTTTCATCCTGATAGCTGGCCACCCGTGGTGATCCGTGATCCGCAGCAGACGCGCGAACGTCTGGGCCTGGTTGCGGGCGACAAATACAGCTACCGGCAGATGGATGATTTCACCGATATCATCGAGAAGGGCCTCAAAAACGTCCCTCAAGCTACGAAGGTATCGCGCGCGGGCATTCTGTCCGAGAAGATCTTTCTCCTTTATTCGCAGGAGCGCATCGCCTCGTACGGCCTGCAGCCGGGAGACCTACCGAAAATTCTGAGCGCGCGCAACATCACGCCGGCAGGCGGTCAATTGGAAGCTGTAGGAAGGAACTTTAGCATCGACCCTTCCGGCGAGTTTAAGAGTGAAAAGGACATAGGCGACGTGGCGATCGCCCGCACGGACCAGGGTGCGCCCGTTTACCTGCGCGACGTGGTGGACGTCGAAAGAGGTTATACCAGCCCGCCGAGATACCTGAACTTCTACGAGTCGCGTGACGAAAACGGCAAGTGGCAGCGCGGTCGTGCCATCACGGTAGCCGTCCAGATGCGTCCGGGCGGATACATCGGCCAATTCGGCAAGGATATCGACGCGAAGCTGGCCGAGTTGAGGAAACAGGTGCCCGACGACCTGGTCATGGCGCGCACCTCCGACCAACCGCGGCAGGTCACGGAGAACGTAGACCTGTTCATGAACAGCCTCTACGAAGCAATCATCCTGGTAGTGATCGTCTCACTCATCGGCTTTTGGGACTGGCGTTCGGCGTTGCTAATGGGGTTGGCCATCCCGATTACGCTATTCATCACCTTCGGGATGTCGCGCATGCTTGGGATCGATCTCCAGCAGGTGTCCATCGCCACGTTAATCATTGCTCTCGGCCTGCTCGTGGACGTGCCAGTGGTCTCCGGCGATGCGATTAAGAACCAGTTGGGGGCGGGTCTGCCGCCGCTCATGGCTTCATGGGTGGGACCGACCAAACTCATCGTGGCGATCATGTTCGCCACCATCACGAACATCGTGGCCTATCTGCCGTTCCTGACTCTGCCCGGGAGCACGGGCGAATTTTTATACAGCCTGCCGATCGTGCTGACCTGCTCTTTAGTGGCCGCGTTGATCGTGGCGATGATATTCATCCCGTTCCTCGGCTACTTTTTGTTGAAGCCCAAAATCGAACCGCCCCTGGCGGAACGCCGCAAACACGGGTTCCCGGCCTTCTATTACAGAGTCGGCCAATGGTCGATCAACCACCGTTGGGTGGTGCTGCTCGGCTCGCTCGTGCTACTGGCGGGTGGCGCATTCATTGGCACGAGGCTAAAAACCGACTTTTTCCCGAAAGACCTCTCCTACCTTTCATATCTCGACGTGTGGCTGCCTGAAGATGCGCCTTTATCCGCGACCAACGAAGCCGCGCGACATGCTGAGGAAGTGGTGCGCGAGGTGGCCGAAGAATACGGCAAGGAGCACGCTGAAAAAGATGGCAAGCCGCGTGAAGTCCTGAAATCCCTGACGACCTTCGTCGGGGGCGGCGGCCCGCGGTTCTGGTTCTCGGTTTCGCCCGAGTTGCAGCAGCTCAACTATGCGCAGGTAATCATCGAGGTCAACGACAAGCACGACACCAACCACCTGATCGGCGCGATACAAAGAGCGCTGGACGAGAGGATCCCCGGCGCGCGTGTGGATGTGCGACAGCTCGATACGGGCAAGCCCATTACGATGCCGGTCGAAATCCGCATCTCCGGCAGTGACATGGACGCGCTGCGCGAGGAAGCAGAGAAGGTGAAAGACATCCTGCGAGCCACTCCATACGCCCAGCGTGTGCGCGACGACTGGGGCGAGGAGAACTTCACAGTCAAGCTTCAAACCGATTCCGACCGCGCTAACGTGGCAGGCATCACCAACCAGGACGTGGCCGCATCCTCGGCGACAGGGATCAACGGTAGCCAGGTTTCGGTGCTGCGCGAAGGAGATAAGCAGATTCCGATCGTGGCGCGATTGCGAATGGAAGAGCGGGCGCAACTTGCCGATATGCAGAACCTGTATGTCTATTCCACACAAGGGTCACAGAAGGTGCCGCTCCGGCAGGTCTCGGCGATCGAGTACGGAATGCAGACCGAGAAGGTGCGCCGGCGCAATCAATTTCGCACGATCACAGTCTCGTGCATGGCCGAACCCGGTCACCTGCCGTCGGAGATCGTGAGCGCTGCCCGCCCGCAGCTGACAGCTTTCGCCGCTCAGCTCCCCTCCGGCTACCGCATGGATTTCGGCGGCTCGGAAGAGGAGCAGGTCAAAGGGTTCAAAAATCAGACCGTCGTGCTGATTATCTCGATGGTCGCGATCTATCTGAGCCTGGTCTATCAGTTCAAGAATGCTATCAAACCCTTCGTCGTCTTCGCGGCCGTGCCTTATGGGGTCGGGGGCGCACTGGTGGCACTCTGGATCATGGACACGCCTTTCGGTTTCATGGCGTTTCTGGGAGTCATCAGCCTCGTTGGGTTGATTGTCAGTCACATCATCGTGCTCTTCGACTTCATTGAAGAGAAGCACGCGGAAGGCGAGCCGCTGAAGGAGGCAGTACTGGATGCCGGCATCATGCGGTTGCGCCCGGTGATGATCACAGTGCTCGCCCTGGTGTTTGCACTCGTCCCGCTGGCGATGCACGGCGGGCCGCTGTGGGAGCCGATGTGTTACGCGCAAATGGGCGGGATGATGGTTGCTACGTTCATCACGTTGCTGCTTGTGCCGGTGATCTATTCGATCTTCGTTCTCGATCTCAAACTGATTAAGTGGGACACAAGTGAGCACAAGGAGATCGCGCCGGAAGCAGCAATGCCGCCGACCGCAGATGGGGAGGCAACGGCGTGAGGTGAAGATGAGAAGACTTAAGAATCAAAGTGTGCGGTTCCTGCTCCTGACGTTCGCGGGGCTCGCTCTGGGGGCGACCCTGGTTGAGCCTTCGCAAGCGCAGCAGAAGCCGGACGCACAACTCGAGCGAGCGGCGACTGAGTACAAGTCAAAGCTTGAACAACTACTCACACTATATGAACGCGACTCGAAGCAGGCCGAAGAGCGGCTCACGACGGTGAGAGAGTTATTAGCGCAGGGACTCGTCACACGGCGCGACGTGGCGACGGCAGAAGATGCTGCGGCCCGAACGCGAGAGAAAGTTGCCGAGGCGCAGACGCAATTGAAGCGCGCAGACGTGGCTGTCGCGGAAGCATTGGTTGAGGCTGAGGCGGAAGAGCCAACGCGAAAGCTGACGCGGAGTTCGGTGCCGCGCGGTGTGAACACGCTGGTGCGGACAACAGCCTACATCCGCTACGGCGGTGCGGGCGCGTGGTCACTCGCGGGCGCAGCCGGCATCAAGCAATTTTTCATTCGAACATTCGGCCGCGCCTTGCCGATTGGCGCCTTCGGTCAGTCAGCGCTGCACGATCGCTGGGGCTACGACCATCGCAACGCTATGGACGTAGGAGTTAATCCCGATAGCAACGAAGGGCAGGCTTTGATGGGATATCTACGCGCCAACGGCATTCCATTCACTGCTTTCCATTTTGCAGTGCCGGGTGTCGCCACAGGACCGCATATCCACGTTGGGCTGCCTTCGCACAGGATTACACCCAGATGGGTGGCGGCAAACTCCCGCAACATATCAGGTCAGTGAGAAGGAGGTTTTATGGATGGTGGAATATCAAATGGGTTGGCGGCCATCATGGGTGCTTTAGTTGGAGGTCTCGCGTCATTAGCAAGCACATGGGTAAGTGAACGAACTCGACATAAGCGCGATCTCTTACAACGGGAAATCACCAAGCGAGAGACTACCTATTCCGACTTTATCAACCATGCTTCCAAACTTTACGTCACGTCGGCCACGCACAATCTTGACGATGGTGACGCGAACCTTGAATCGGAGCTCGAAGGGGCGGTCTCACTTTACGGAATCGCCAGCCGCATTCGATTGTTTGCTTCTGATCGAGTCATCAAGGAAGCGGAAGCAGTCCTCGACCTCATTCTCATCCAGTTTGGAGCTGAAAACATCTCCGTCCAGGAACTTCGTGCGAAGAAGCTCAACGAGAGAGATCCGCTGAAGGCGTTCAGCGTCAGTTGTAGACGCGAACTCCACGATCTGCAAAGAGTGATATAGGTTTCCACGTGATTCGGGAGGCTCAACAACATGCCTGAGACAAGAGCACAGATCATCCTTGAGGTCGCGCAAGTGATTGGCAACCAACTCGAAATGTCTGAATTGTTGGGTTCCTTGAATGAAGCGCTCACGCCGATAATCCATTTCGACGCGATCGCGATCGTTATCCTCAAAGGCGAGACTGTAACTTCTTATTGGGCGCACGTTGACGGTGTTTCTCACCAGCGAGGAGAGTCCGTTGAAAGCTTTCTGAATCGTTATGCGTCCAGCATCAAGGTTGACCCGCCTCCAATGCAGATACCAGTCAGCCACCATCCTATCAGCGAGATCATGAAATCCGGTGAGCCGTATATAGCCCCAGACCTGGAGAGCGAGAGGCGTTTTGATAGTGATGAACCTCTATTCAATGCCCGATTCCGCAGCTACATCGACCTTCCGCTGATCAAGCAGGGCCAACTGATCGGTACGATCAAGTTTCTGTCCGGGGAAAAAGGTAGTCACACAGCCGTGCAAGTGCGCCTGTTGCAGGACATTGCCAACATTGTGGCAATTGCAGTGTCGAACGCGTTGGCCTATGAAGAGATCAAATCTCTCAAAGAACAACTCTTGCTTGAGAACCGAGTGCTCCAGGAAGACATCGTCCAGCGATCCATTTATGAAGAGATTGTTGGCTCATCGGGCTCCCTTCAGAAGGTGCTTGCCGCAATCGAAAAGGTTGCACAAACTGACTCCACCGTTCTAATAACCGGTGAGACAGGAACGGGAAAAGAGTTGGTTGCGCACGCGATTCATCGCCGCTCTCAACGTTGCGAGCGCGCGTTGGTAAAGGTCAATTGCGCGGCACTGCCGGCGGAGTTGATTGCGAGCGAATTGTTCGGCCATGAGAAGGGCGCATTCACCGGCGCGTTGCAACAGCGCGTCGGCCGCTTCGAAGCGGCAAACGGTGGCACGATCTTCCTCGACGAAATCGCAGAGCTGAGTCCGGAAATTCAAGTATCGCTTTTGCG
>Ga0134121_10002283_pt1 | contig 16773 bp, 15 predicted proteins | sample KB301_FD_96463 | JGI IMG/M metagenome (GOLD analysis project Ga0134121, IMG submission 96463) | Terrestrial soil microbial communities without Nitrogen fertilizer from Kellogg Biological Station, Michigan, USA - KB3-0-1 | ecosystem: Environmental > Terrestrial > Soil > Unclassified ... | reverse complement strand
GTGTGCGAGCCCTTCCAGTATAGCCCGCGCTCAATACCGCAACAACGCCGCCACCTCCCCCGCATCGGAGAGCGCGGGAATCGGATCGACGAAATCGGCTTCCGCGCTGGAGAGGGCCAGCAGCTCCACGAGCTCGTTGACCAGGTCGACCTTGAAGACGTTTTCCGAGCCGCAGATCGTACACTTTTCGGGCGTGCCGGCGAGCAGGTTCTCGCAGTCCCGGCAGCGGGTGCCGGCGATGCGCGCATCGCGGATGACCGCCATCTTTTCAACGCGTCCCACGGCCGCGGCCTTCAGGACCTCCTCGGCTCCGGTCACCGCCAAGCCGCCGCGGAGATACTCGTCCTTGATCCGGTCCCAGAGCCGCTCTTCCGATTCGCGCTCGGCGGCGGAAGCCAGCTCAGAGGCTGTCTCGAAGATCGGATCGTCGCCGGCGCTGAAGTCGACGTTCTGCTTGCCGGCCAGCTTGGCGGCGAGCGGGGCCGTCAGCGCGCTCTCGATTTCCACCATCGTCTCCTGCGAGCCGACCAGGAACAACCGGTCGAATTTTTCCTTCTGATCCATCTCGGTGAGGACGGCCACGATCTCCTTGGCATAGTGCAGCAGCTCGTTGCTCCGCCTTCGCTCGTACCGCTTTTGCGACCAGCCGCCCTTCTTCACGTTGTTCTTCACGTCCCCTTTGATCTTCGCGTCCTCGTCGGGACGCGCCGAGGTGACGAAAAAGATCCGGCTGGCCGTGTTGTCGGCGGCCACCACGACGAAATTCTCATATTCGTCCTGAAGCTCGGCGAGCGGACGGATGTACGGCGAGGAGTCTACCCAGATCAGGTCGTGCCCCGGCACCGTGAGCGGATAGGCGCGCACGAAGTCGAGCGCCCAGCAGACGAAGATGGCCGCGCCTTCGGTCGTCCAGGTGTGCCCGGCGAGCCACGTTTCCGCGAGCTTCAGGTTCTCCTCGAAATGCTCGAGCTCGGCCGCATCCTCGGATAAGAGGGCGCGCAGCGATTCGATCCGCGGCTTCAAGCCGGCGAACGACCCGGGCGTGGCGAGATAGAGGCTGAGGAACGCGCGCTCGGGTCCCGAGACGGCGGCGAGCTCCCGCAGGTCGATGTTGTTGAACATGGATGCTCCTCGAGTGAGACCTTGTCGTTGGTGCGGCAGACGCGCCGCGCGCGGTCTTCTCGGCTGCAAGAGCCCGGCCAGGCCTGCCGCCAGATCGGCACTCTCGCCTGAGAGGGGGTGCTCCAGCCGTCGCGAGCTACGCGCCCGGGCTGGGTGCGCACGACCTTTGCAACAGCCCCCGCGGCGAGGAGATCTGCGCATGGATGACCTGCACGATCTGAGAGGGGAAGGGGAGTTGAGCGAGCGCGACCTGCTGGACGAGAGCAGCCTGGGTTTGCACGTGGAGCTGCTGCCGGGCAAGGCGCTGAGCCAGGCCGAAGAGCAGCCTGCGGTCGAGGAGGCCGACTGGCCGCACTTCCGGCGTCTCACCTTCTTCAGCGTGCTCGCGGGTCTGTGCCCGCTGATTCCGCTCCCCTCCGCAGACGACCGGGCCACCGGGCTGATCCACCGGCGGATGGTGCGGGAGCTCGGAGAGGACCGGAGCCTGGAGCTTTCGGAAGCCGAGGCCGGGCTCCTGGCCGGCTCGATCGGGCAGCGGCCGGCTCTCTTCGAGGGAGCGGCGCTGGCCGTGCGCCGGGGCGTGGGCAGGATCCTGGGCAAGATGTTCAAGAGCGCCTCTTCCGATCTCCTCCTGAGGGAGGGGATCGACCGCGCGGTGGAGACCTTCGTCGAGGGATACCTCCTGCTCCACGCGGCAAGCCTCCCCCAGGCGTTGCGCCCGGCGGGCCGCACGGAAGAGCGGGTGCGGGCGGTCCGCAAAGCGGTGACGTCCACGCTGCGGAATTCGGACGTCTCGTCGATCCAGAAGGCGGTCGGCAGCTCGTTCCAGGGAAGCTTCGACCTGCTCTCGCGGGCTGCCGCGAAGCTCGGCGCGCGGTTGTCTCCCATGGCTGCAGACGACGGCGTCTCCCTCCGGGAGGAGGAGGAGCTCCTCGACGGATTTGTCGATCGCCTGGCGGGCGCTCTCTGGGGAGACCCCGGCTGTTGCCAGCCCCTCGAGCGGGCCTTCGGCGAGCGCCTCGCCCGGCTGCGTCCGGCGGCTTCTGCTCTACAATGACCGCGCCATGGTCACTGCGCCAGCCGTGTCTCCTCTCCCGGACGAGATCCGCCGCATTCTCGACGACCTCGAGGCCAACGAGCGCCGCGCCGAGGCGCTGGTCGCGGACCTCGATCGCGAAGCTTTGAACTGGCGGCCCGACGACCGGTCGTGGAGCACCGCGCAGTGCCTGGACCACCTGAACGTGGCGAACCGGATCTATCTGGACGCCATGCGGCCGACGCTCGCCGAGGCGCGGCAGAAGGGTCGGGCTCGAAGGGGTCCCGTCCACCCGGGATGGTTCGAGCGCTGGTTCGTCGCGAACCTGGAGCCGCCTCCCAAGCGGAAGCTTCCGGTGCCGAAGAAGATCATCCCCGCGATGGCGGGGGAGAAGGACGCGCTCCTCACCGAGTTCCGGCGCCTGCACCGCGAGCTCGCGGATCTCCTGCGCGCCTCGGCCGACCTGGATCTCGGAGCGCGCTTCCCGAATCCCTTCATCCCCCTCCTCCGCTTTACGGTCTGGACCGGCTTCCTGGTGATCCCCACCCACGAGCGCCGGCACCTCTGGCAGGCGGAGCAGCTACGGAAGAAGCCGGGGTTTCCGGCCTAGAGTGATCCCGGAGCCGTTTCTGCGTGGGGAACGGTCCCCCCAGCAGGGGCGAAGACAATCCCTCCTTGGGGAACGGTTCCCCAAGCAGAAAATGCCGCCCGTTCTGTGTGGGAAACGGTTCCCCACGGAGAAACCGACACCGTTCCTCCTGGGGGAACGGTTCCCCGCGGAGGGGTAGACACCATTTCTGTTGGGGGAAGCGTTCCCCACGGAGGGATGACCGTCGCCCCTGATGGGGGAAGCGTTCCCCAAGCAGGAATGACAGTCGCCCCTTCTGGGGAAACCGCTCCCCCCGAGAGACGCTGCCTCAGGTCTTGGACGGGGAAGGCTCGCCCAACCAGGGATGGATCTCGCCCGGCGAGGGGCGGCTTTGGCCCCAGAAGTGCGGATCTCCGCCCAGGACCTCGATGCGCTCGCCCTGTCAATGCGTATCTCTGCCCGCCCGATCCGAGAGCTGGTCCCAGTGGTAAGATGGCCAAGTCCACTGGTTGCCTCATCCCCCGTGTACATGAACCTGTCTCTGGTCGTTCTTGGTGACAGGGTAGGGGGCGTGGCAGAATGCTGGTATGTCGCGAGCTTATAGTGTCTGGCGGCTCTCCGGATGGTGACTTCAGGCGAAGGGCCATCGTCCACCGCTTTGCAAGGACGGGCCAAGGTGGCCGCTGAGGAAGCAGCAATGGAGGCGTTCGAGCCTTACGTTCGCTTTCTGGAGAGCCTGGCTCTCCGGGTAGGAACCCTCGCTTCGCCGAACACCGAGGAGGAGTTGCTCATCACTGCCGCGCTGGACGGCCAGCCGGGTGAAAGGCTTCGGCAACTCGTGGCGTTACCTGCCCGCCGCAGTGCAGGCGCGTTCTTTACCGGACAAGCGATGGCTGAACGGGCGCTGGCCCCGTATCTCTCGACTCTCTCTGACCGGTCGGTCGTGTACGACCCGGCGTGCGGGGTGGCAGACCTGTTAATGGCTTGCGCACGCCGGTTGCCCCTCGAGCACGATCTTGCGACTACGATCGCGAGCTGGGGCAGACAGTTACGCGGCCTCGACATTCATCCGGAGTTCATCCGGGCCGCGAAAGCGCGCCTTGTGCTCCTGGCGATCACGCGCGGTGTGCCCACAGGTGGGCGGCCACTCCCGCCTTTGGATTGGATATTTCCCGACCTCAAGGCCGCGAATGCGTTTGAGGAGCCGACAACCGTCTCGGCATCGCACATTGTTCTCAATCCGCCTTACTGTCGGGTGCCCGCACCGGCAGACTACGCCTGGGGAACTGGGAAAGTCTCGCAGGCTGCCCTCTTTGTTGATCGGTGTCTTTCCGGCGCTACCGCGGGTACGCGGATCGTAGCCATCCTGCCGGACGTGCTGCGAACCGGCAGTCTCTACTCGCGATGGCGGGCCGCTGTCGAAGCCCGCGCCAGGATCGAGTCAGTTGAGGTCGTCGGCGCGTTCGATGCCTGGGCCGATGTGGATGTGTTCATCCTGCGGATGATCGCCGGCACATCGGCGCCGGCTCGCTCGATCGTCTGGTGGAAAGCTGCTGACTGTGTCACTGATGAATGCGTAGGGGATCGGTTTGACGTCCATGTCGGACCGGTCGTTCCGCACAGGCACAAGCACCTTGGCCCCTGGTACCCCTACGTATATGCGCGCCTCCTTTCGCCCTGGGAGACGTTCGACGCAGACGAGGAGAAACGTCGGAGGTTCCGCGGCCGGACTTTCGTACCACCGTTCGTGGCCGTGCGCCGCACCTCCGCTCCCAACGACAAGTCGCGCGCCCGCGCGGCGATTGTCGTCGGTCAAAATCCGGTGGCAGTGGAGAATCATCTCCTCGTCCTCAAGCCGCGCGATGGTTCGCTGAAAACCTGTAGGAAATTGCTGGCCATCCTGCAGGATGATCGGACGAATTGCTGGCTCGATGAGCGCATCCGGTGCCGACATCTGACGGTTGGGGTGCTGCGCGACCTTCCCTGGTGGGATTCCATCTGATGGTTTCAGATCACCTCAGCTTGGCTGCTGATCACTTGCGCTTTTCTCCGGATATCTTGCGACGGCTGGGAGAGGAGCTGATCCCTCACGCCGACCAGGGGATCGTCGAGCTTGTCCGCAACTCTTACGATGCAGACGCACACCACTGCTGTGTGGAGCTGATCAAAACCGACAAACCGGGCGGTGCTCTCCGTGTGACCGACGACGGGAACGGGATGAAAGCGGAGTCCGTCCGCGACGGCTGGCTCATTTTGGGACGCTCAGGCAAAGCCGCGCGCCGGCGTACAAAGCTCGGCCGTCTTCCGGTCGGTGACAAGGGCCTTGGTAGGTTGGCGGCGCTCAGGATGGGGCGCGTAGCCAGGCTGCGCACTCGACCAGCTGACGAGCCCGGCCGGGAATACCGCCTTAAACTCAACTGGGCCCTCTTCGACACAGTAGACGTGGTTGAGGATGTACCCCTCGACATCAAGTCAGTACCGACTCGGCGGAAAAAGGGCACGACCATCGTGGTGACCGGCCTACGAATAAAGCTCGGCCGCCGAGAGGTGCAACGTCTTGCCCGCGCACTGCTCCTGCTTTCCGACCCGTTTAACCATTCCCTCGGATTTCACCCCAAGCTAATAGCTCCCGAGTTTCAGGACCTAGAGAGGCGTGTACGCGAGTCCTATTTCGATGACGCCGAGTTTCGTCTGGTGGCGCAGCTCGACGAGCGAGGATACGCTTCTGCAAAGGTGATCGACCGCAGCGGCACAGTGCGTTGGAACGCAAAACACGAAGACCTGAGTGAGGGTCCCAAGAAGACTTCGCCGCCGTACGGGACTTCCCAGGCGACGTTCGAGCTTTGGGCATTTAATGTGGTCAGCCAGAGTTTCGCCTCCGGAGCGACTGTGACCGAGGTACGCGACTGGCTCGATGCGATCGGGGGCGTGCACCTCTATCACCGCGGGCTCCGGGTGTACCCCTACGGCGACCCTGGCCACGACTGGCTCGAGATGAACCTTGCGCGCGCCAGGAGCCCTGAGTTCCGCCCGTCCACCAACACCTCCGTCGGCCGCGTGGTCGTACCGGACCCGCGTGAGGAGTTGGTCCAGAAGACCGATCGCAGTGGGTTCATCGAGGACGAGGCGTTCACCGAGTTACGGCGCTTCGCCCAAGATGCTCTCGATTGGATGGCTCGCGAGCGCCTCCGCGAAGGGGAGAGACACAGGGTAAAGAAACGCGTCGAGGCTCCTCTCGCGGTATCGGCAGCACGGGCGTCGCTGGATAAGACTCTGGACCAGCTCCAGCTCCCGCTGCAAGCGAGACCGGCCGTCGATCGTGCTGTCCGGCGGCTGGAGGACGCTCGCGAGCAGGAGGCCAGAACGCTTCGCGAGGAGCTTCAGCTTTACCGAACGCTGGGCACAGTCGGCACCACGGCGGCCGTCTTTGCTCATGAATCGGCAAAGCCCGTCACGCAAATCGAGCAGATGGGGAAGCTCATCGAGCGCCGTGCCAGGAAGCTGTTTGGGGACCAATTCGCGAAGATAGAAGGGCCGATACAGCATATTCTGCGAGCGGCGCAGGCGCTGAGGAGTTTCGCGATTCTTCCCTTGCGCCTGTTGAAGCGGGAGAAGCGACGGACTCGCGACATCGAGATACATACTACCATCCATGATGTATTGGACCTTTTCCAGCCATTTCTTGAGGATTCCCAAGTCAATGTGCGGGTGGAGTTGGTAGATTCAAGCCCGTGCGTCCGCGGGAGCACCGCAGCCATCGAGGCGATCCTTGCCAACTTGCTGACAAATGCCGTGAACGCGTTGAACTCCGAGGTCTCACCCCCGACACGGCAAATCGTTATCCGGACGGAGGTCTCTGGCAGGAATCGGCTCTTGCTGCGCGTCCTTGACAGTGGCCCCGGCATTGTGCACCTCAGCCTCGAGGATATCTGGTTGCCAGGACGGACCACACGGCCTGGTGGCACCGGACTTGGGCTGACCATTGTCCGCGATACGGTCACGGATCTTGGGGGCAAAGCTCATGCCCTCCCCCAAGGTGAACTGGGCGGTGCGGAATTCATCATTGAGCTGCCGCTCGTAGGAGAGGAGTAATACATGGCCGTTGCTGAGCCGGGAATTCGCCGAGTCGCGGTCGTGGATGACGACCCCTCCCAGGCAGACGTCATGAGTGAATTGGTCAGTGAAGCTGGCTACGAACCGATCATCATCTACGGTCCCAGGTTCGAGCATGTCGAGGACCTCGTCCGCAAGGTTCGCGAGAATGCGGACGCGGCGATCTGTGACCACCGCTTGCAACCACGCAATTTCGCGGGGTTCTACGGCGCAGAGGCCGTCGCAGCCCTCATCGAGGAGATGGTCCCTTCCGTCCTGGTCACTCAGTACATCGACATCGATGCCGATGTCTCGATCCGACGCTGGCGGCATCGCGTACCAGTCCTTCTGAGCCGCGACGAGGCCGATTCCGACCGGATCTCCCAAGGCCTCGATGAGTGCGTGCGGGAAGTTCGCGGCGAGCACCTCCCCTCCCGGCGACCCTGGCGGACCCTGCTTCAGGTAGATGAAACAAACCAGGAGTCTGGCGAGCAGGTGATCGACGCTCACATCCCGTCCTGGAATCCGCACCAGGCTGTGCGCTTCCCCGCGGTTCTCGTCCTGCAACCGCTTCGGTCCAGGCTCGCTCCGGGGGTCTGCCTTTTCGCGAAAGTCAATATCGGCGCCGAGCGATCCGAAGATCTCTACTTCTTCGACTTCGAGCCCGCCCCGGAACCGGAGCCCGAGGACGTGCTCCTTGGCTGATCTCACGATTCTCGACGTCGGACATGGCAACTGCGCGGTCCTGCGGGACGACCGCGGTGCCGTCGTCATCGATGCTGGACCTGGATCGACGTTGCTCGAATTTCTGGAACAGCGCGAGATCACTGCGATCGATGCCGTTCTCATCTCCCACGCCGATGCCGACCATGTAGGGGGCCTGCTCGCACTGCTCGCGCAGGAACACATCGTGGTACGGACGGTTTTTCTTAACACCGAGCCCCTCCGCAAAACTGCGGCTTGGGATCAGCTCCTTGTTGCGCTCACCGACGCACATCGGCGGCGCGCAGTGAAGGTACACTCCCAATTGACCTCGACATCAAGCGAGCTCCTACGCCGAGAAGAAGTCGAGATCCAAGTCCTGTCACCCTCGCCCGTGATGGCTCTCGTTGGCGCAGGCGGGCAGCAGCCGGGCGGGCCACAGCTGAGCGCGAATGCAATGTCGGCTGTCGTCCGTATCGTGGTGAACGGGATACCGGAGGTATTGCTGCCTGGAGACTTGGACGCAGTGGGCCTTGACTACCTGCTCGCCGAGTGCCCCGAGCCTCGAGCGCGCGTCCTTGTGTTCCCTCACCACGGCGGCCGTCCGGGGAGAGCAGACCCGGAAGACTTTGCCGCCCGCCTCTGTACGATCGTGGGAGCCGATGTGGTGATCTTCTCAATTGGCCGTGGAAAGCACGCGACGCCTCAACCGGAGGTGATTCGCGGCGTGCTGCGGGCTAAACCTGGCGCCCATATCGCCTGCACACAGCTTTCTGAGCGATGCGCGGCAAGCTTGCCGAGCGCGCCACCTACCCACCTGAATGAGCGGCCGGCCCGCGGACGCGTCGGCAACACATGTTGCGCTGGGACGATCGAGTTGACGCTCAGGGGCGACGCGTCCACCTACACCCCGGCCCGTTCCGGACACCGGAATTTCGTTGAGCGCGAGGCGCCGGCGGCCCTCTGCATGGGACGCGGCCAATTCGCAGGTCGACAGCCAACCTCCCCTACGCCGCGTACAGCTTCTCGATCTCGTCCGCGAACTTCTGGTTGACGACGCGGCGCTTGGGCTTCATGGTGGGGGTCAGCTCACCTTCGTCGATCGAGAGCTCGCGCGGAACGCGAGCGGGGCTTCCGAGTGGAGCAGCTGTTGAAGAAGCGAGAAGCAAATCACTGAGCCGAGTCATCTCGGCAAGGCCACCTCGAACCGGTCGAGCTGCGTGAGGTCGCTCCGGTAGGCGGTGACCTGGACGCGGTCGGCGTAGACGTCGGCGATGCAGAAGTGGTTCACCTTTTCGAAGACGTCCTGGGGGAGGCCGAGCTCGGGGTGCTGTCCGTCGTACAGCGGGGCACCGCCGCCGCCGGTGACGACGTAGGTGATGCCGTCGCGGACGGTCCGGTAGTAGATGTGGTCGTGCCCCTCGAAGACCAGGCGGACGCCGTACCGCTGGAACAGAGGATGGAGAATGGGTTTCAAGGCTTGCACGTCGGGCTCGACGGCGTGGGGACCGATCGAGAAGATCGCCTTGTGGAAGAACGGAATGATGAACCGCCCCGCAGTCTGCGCCTGAGCGAGATCGGCCTCGAGCCAGCGCCCTTCTTCGCTCTCCGGACCGACCGGCTGCTGCGTGTCGATCGCGACGAAGTGAAGCTTCCCCCTCTCGAAGGAGTAATGGAGCTTGGTGCCGGAGAGGACCGGCTGGGTCACCCGCTGCTCGTAATACCCCTCGGAAGCCACATCGTGGTTGCCGCGGGCCGGGTAATAGGGGACCTGCCGCCGCATGGCGCCGGTGATGTCGTCGAAAGTCTTCCACTCGTCGGCTGAGCTGCCGTGATGGACGAGGTCGCCGGTCTGGAGGACGAGGGCCGGATGGAAGCTCAACACGTCCTCGACGATCTTGCGGTGAACGTCGTGGCCATCACGGGTGTCGCCGTAGGCGGCGAAACGGAGAAGCAGATCCGCCGGTGGGGTTGCCTCGGCGGAGGGCGTCGGAGTCGGAGTGACTGGGGGCCGGGGGACCTGCGTGCAGGCCGCGCCCAGGAGGACGAGCAGGGCTGCGGTGGTGATGAACGAGACAGTGCCGGCCTTTACGATGGCGATGGCTGGACGATTCATGTTTGGAGCCTCCGGTAGTCGCATCATAGTCGACGGACTCATCCGAGCGTTTCAGGTGTCCTCTCGGGAGGTCGCTTCTGCTCTGATTTCGCGGATCTGCGTCCCCGCGTTCCCTCGGGAATTGCCCGCTGAAAGCCGGGCATCGGCCTTGCTATTCCTCGCCACCGAGTAGGTCAAATCCGGTTTCACAGGGAGGAAAGGCCGTGAAAACACAGGCTCTTAGGTGGATTGTTGCCGGTAGTTTGCTGATCTCCAGTCAATTGGCGGCCCAGCCGCTCGAGAATCTCCGGACGCAGCTGTCCGGCCTGCACAGCGACCAGCCGCTTCGGCTCAAGGTGGACGTCGAGATCAAGCACAGGGGATCTGCCCCCCTGCATCTGAACAATCAGAAAACGCGCGGGAGAGCGGTCGTCACCTATGGTCCCCGGGGCGCAGAGGTGATCAAGGCGCAGTCGCGCGGCTCCTCCTCGTGGTTCTCGCTCTGGCGATCGAAGAAGGAGGACGGGACAACCGAGCCGCTGCTCTCCTGGGAGGAAGCCCAGATCCTGGCCGATCCGGCCGGGATGCTGGATTCCCTGCTGAGCGAGGCGAGCGTGGTGAGCGAGGAAACCGTCGACTGGCAGGGTCAGCCGGCCCGATTGCTGGTGCTCCGTCCTTCCGGGCTCGCGACGGAGGGACAGGTCGAGGAGGCGTCCGTGAAGAGCGGTTTCGAGCCGTTGGTCCTGGAGGCGAAGCTCTGGCTGGACGAGAGAGGCATTCCTTTGGCGCTGGAGAGCTTGACGGAGCTCCGCCTCACCGCGGCCCTGTCGGCGATGGACCATCAGTCTTTCACCTTCCAGCAAGTCGACGGGCGCCTGCTGGTCGCCGAAGCGCAAGAGACCTCCTCCGGGACTGCCCTGGCGGTGCTGCGCAGCCGGGAGAGCAAGACGATGAAGGTTTCAGTTGTGAGGTAGAAGCGGACACACGCCCCCTACGCCGCGTACAACCTCTCGATCTCGTCTGCGAACTTCTGGTTGACCACCCGCCTTTTGAGCTTCATGGTGGGGGTCAGCTCGCCTTCGTCGATCGAGAGCTCGCGGGGGAGGAGGACGAACTTCTTGATCGTTTCGTAGCGGGCGAGAGTCGTGTTGACTCCCTCGACCTGCTTCTCCAGGTATTGGCGGAAGACCGGGCAGGTCGCCAGGGCCTCCGGCGTGCGGGCGGGGCTGCCGGCGGCCTGCCCTTCGGCGGCGGCGCGTGTGGGATCGAGAGTCAAGAGGGCCACCAGGTAGTTCCGCCGGTCGCCGATCACCACCCCCTGGGAGACCGCCGGGATTTGCCGCAGCTTGCCTTCGATGATCGCCGGCGCGATGTTTTTGCCGCCCGAGGTGATGATCAGCTCCTTCTTGCGGTCGGTGATCTTCAGGAAGCCGTCCGCATCGATCTCTCCGATGTCTCCTGAATGGAGCCACCCTGCCTCGTCCACCGTTTCGCGCGTCGCCTCTTCGTTTTTGAAGTAACCCAGGAAGATGTGGGGGCCGCGCATCAGGACCTCGCCGTCGTCGGCAGTGACCACCTCGGTGCCGGCGATGGCGCGACCCACTTTGCCGTAGCGGTAGTGGTCCGGTGCCGAGAGGGTCGCCGGGCCGGTGCACTCGCTCATCCCGTAGACCTCCAGGATCGGAATGCCGAGGCTGGCGAAGAACTCCAGCGTCTCGACCGAGATCGGGGCCGTGGACGTGGAGCAGACGCGCGCCCGGTCGAGACCGAGCTTCTCGCGGACCTTGGAGAAGACGAGTTGGTTCGCGACCGGATAGAGGATGGGCTTGGGCCGGCCCTCCTGGTCAGCGCGCCCACCGGCCAGGCCCACTCCGCGCGCCCAGGCGGCGATCTTTTTCTTGAGCCCGGTGTTCTGCGCTCCCGCCGCCTGGATCGCCGCCTGCATCTTCTCCCAGACCCGCGGCACGGCGAAGAAAAAGCTCGGCCGCGCCTCGCGCAGGTTCTCTCCCAGCTTCTCGATGCTCTCGGCAAACCACGCGCAGCCTCCCACCGCCATGGAGCAGTGCAGGGAGACCACCTGCTCGGCGATGTGGGAGAGAGGCAGGTAGCTGAGCATTGCGTCCTCGGCGTTGACGCCGTAGGCCTCGACGACCCGCTGTGTGGTCCAGGTGACGTTGTGGTGGCTGAGCATGACCGCCTTCGGCGGGCCGGTCGTGCCCGAGGTGTAGATGAGAGTACAGAGGGCCTCGGGTGTCTGGCTGTCGATGCGCCGGCGCAGCTCCTCCTCGGGGACCTGCGCGCCCAGGTCCAGGAGCTGCTGCCAGGTGTAGACCCCCTCCTCCGCGGCCGAGCCCGTCATCAATACGATGGCCTTCAAATGGGGCAGGCGGTCGCGGATCTGCCGGAAGACGTCGAGATAGTGGGTGTTCTCGACGACGGCGACGGCGGCTTCCGCATGGTCGGCGATGTACTGGCACTGCTCGAGCGCGTTGGTCGTGTAGATGCCGGCCGGGATGCCGCCGGCGGCGATGGCGCCGACGTCGGAGAGGAACCATTCAGGCCGGTTGAAGCCCATGATCGCGACGCCCTGGCGGGGTGCGAGGCCGAGGCGCAGGAAGCCGCGGGCGGCGAGCCAGGCCTGATCGCGGTATTCCTTCCACGTGGTGGTCTGCCACTGGCCGCCGTCCTTGACCCGCATCGCCGGCCGGTCGCCCTGGTCCCGGGCGGTGCGTTCGAGAACGCTCATAATGGTCTCAGGCGTCTCGGGCATGGGCTCCTCCGAATCTCTAGAATTGTGCGGGATCTCATGGACCGAAGGGGTTGATGATCTCCACTCCGCACTCGATGTAGTCCCGCACGTTGCGGGTGGCGACTGCATAGCCGTTCGCCCAGGCGATCGAAGCGATCTGGCCATCGCGGATGTCCAGCGGCCGGCCGATCTCCTTGCGTCTCCCCATCACCTCGCCATAGCGGTGGGCAGCCAGTTCGTTGAAGGCCAGAATGCGACTTGCGAAGGCTTCAGCCAGAACTCTTTCGAAGCCTTCTTCCAAAGAACGACGCCGCTTCCCCTGGGGCAAAATCCGCAGGCCGTAGCGGATCTCCCCGATGGTGACGGCGGTCAGAAACAGCCTCGCCGCCTCCTGATCGTTCAGCCAGGAAACCACGGCCGGCGCAGGTGTTACGGTCATCATTTCCGACACGACGTTAGTATCGAGGATGATCATGGAACGCGGGTGGCGAGGGGAGACTACGGCTTGAAGTCGATGGGCTCGTGCGGCTCGCGAGGAGAGAGCTCCAAGTCCACGCCTCTTTCGGGGCCGAAGACCTTCAAGAACAGGTCGCCCAGCCGCTCCGGAGGAGAGACCGCCTGCTTCAGGATCTGCCGGACCTCTTCCTCCATCGACACTCCATGGCGAGCCGCGCGGTCGCGGAGTCGATTGCAGGTCTCGTCGTCGAGTTTGCGAATGCTCAGGCTGGCCAAGAGGGACCCTCCTGGGAGCGAACCACTCCTGTGCTAGCACATGCTAGCATAGCTGGCCTCCCTGGCCACCTGCACCGACTGATTACGTCCCTCGGATTGCGGTAGGGTTCTGTTTGTGAGCCGGTCCTCCCTCCATCCCACGGATCTCTTGGAGCGCGATCCCGCGGCCCAACTCGTCCCTCTCTCGGAGGACCGTCTCCTGGTCCGGCACTCCGCGGGGATCACTCTGCTGCGCGGCGTCGCCGAGGACGATCTGCGGCGGATCCTCGATCTGGTCGACGGCTCGCGGACCGTGGAGGAAATCTGTGCTGCGCTGGCGGACGAGCTCGATCCCGAGGCGGTCCGGCAGCTCCTCGACAGCCTCGTCGGCGATCTTCTGCGGATCATCACGCCAGCGGAGCCCACCGCCGTGCCGCGCGTCCTTCTGACGGCGGACGGGACGGTCTTCGAGCGCCTTGCTGCGGGCCTTACGGTTCCCCCTCTCCCGGGCGGGTGTGAGTGCGTGTGGGAGAGGGGGTTGGGGGGTGAGGGTTCTCTGGCGGTGGCCGCTCTCGAGGAAACCTCCTATCGCGACCTCCTGGATCTTCAAGCTCGCTGGCTTGCCGCGGGCGTTCCGAGCCTCTTCGTGACGGCCGATCCGGACGGCTTGCGGATCGGTCCGCTCACCGTTCCCGGAGCAAGCCCCTGCTTCGCCTGCTCCCAGCTCGCGGCGCTCGGCGTTCTCAGGCTCTCGCCGGACGAGACGCTGGCTGCCGCTGCCGGATTTCGGACCGGGGCTCTGGAGGGGACGGCCCTCGACCGGGCCGCGGAGCTCCTCGCCGCCGAGGTCCGGGCCTTTTTCGATCCCGAGGGCTCGCCGGAGCTCCTCTTCCAGGTCCTCCAGATCCTCCCCTCGGGAGCCTTGCGCCGCCTGCCGGTCAACCGGCGGCCGGACTGCCCGGTCTGCGGCGCCGTCCCCTGCCGGGAGGAGGCGCCCGCTGTCCAGCGGGCCGAGCGCGCTCGGATCGAGATCGAGGAGCGGCGCCCGCCACGGGTCCGGCCGGAGGAGAGCAACGGCCTCGTCACCTCGGTCGGCATCCTGGGCGGCGGCACGGCCGGATATCTGGCGGCTCTCGCCCTGCGGCGCAAAGTCCCGGGGCTCGCCGTCACCCTCATTGAATCGCCGGACCTGCCGATCATCGGAGTGGGAGAGGCCACGACCCCGCTCATGCCGCAGTTCCTCCACGTCGATCTCGGATTGGACGTCCACCGTCTCTTCCGCGAAGTGCAGCCCACTTTCAAGCTGGGCATCCGCTTCCTGTGGGGCGCCGCTGAGACCGGCGACTTCCACTATCCCTTCGGGCCGGTCCGCTTCCTGGAGCCGGTGGTCTACGGTGGAGAGATCAAAGCCGTCTCCCTCCAGTCCCTGTTGATGGCCGCCGATGCCTTGCCCATCTACCGGGAGGACGGCGGCTGGTCCTGCCGGCTCGGCACCGAGGCCGCCTACCACCTCGACAACGAGCGGTTCGTGGCCTACCTGAAGCAGAGAGCCGCAGAGGCAGGCGTCGAGAGGATCGAGGCCACAGTGGCCGAGGTCGAGCGCTCGGACACCCCCGGGAACACCGAGGAGGTCCGCGCCCTCCAGACGACTGACGGCCGGCGCCTGGCCTTCGATCTGTTCGTCGATTGCACGGGTTTCCGCTCCCTCCTCCTGGAGCGCACGCTGGGCTCTCCCTGGCTCGGCTTCGACAGCAGCCTGTGGACCGACCGGGCGGTGGTGGGACCGGTGCCGCACGGTGGCAAGGTGCGGCCCTACACCACGGCGGAGACGATGAGCAGCGGCTGGTGCTGGAGCACGCCGCAGCATGACTGCGACCATCGCGGCTACGTCTTCGGCTCGGCCTTCCAGACTCCGGAGGAGGCCGAGGCCGAGATGCGCCGCCTCTGTCCAGGAATGGGCCCGGCGCGTCTGGTCCGCTTCCGGGCCGGCCGGCATGCCCATTTCTGGAAGGGGAACGTCGTCGCTCTGGGAAACTCCTACGGGTTCGTGGAGCCGTTGGAGTCCACCGCGCTCCACATGCTGATCCGGCAGATCGGCCTCCTGGTGCGGGTGTTTCCGCTGCGCAAGGGAGAGCGGGGGTTGCCGGAGGAGCTGAGCCGCAAGGTGGGAGCCTGGTGGGACTACCTGCGCTGGTTCCTGGCCCTCCACTACAAGTTCAACTGCCGGGTGGACAGCCCCTTCTGGCGCGCCTGCCGGGAGGATGTGGACATCTCGCACCACGCCGGGCTCCTCGCTGCCTTCCGGGAGAGAGGCCCCCTGACCTATGACCCGGCGGCGCGGGCCGCCTTCGACTATCCCGATCCGCTCTGGGGGCCGGAGGGGATCGACGCCATCCTCCTGGGGCAGGGGGTCGAAGGCCACCGCCCGCGCCCCCTGCTGGACCGTGAGACCTGGGGAGAGAGGATGCGCCGCGCCCGCGCGGTCGTGGCGCACGCCGCGCCTCATGAACGGGCGCTGGATCTCGTGGCCGGCCATCCCGAGCTGCTCGAACAGATGGTCGCAGCGTTCCGTGAGGCGGGACCCGCATTCCCTGTCGACGGCCGGATCGGATAGAGTCCGGCCATTGGAAAACCTCGAACCGACCGCGGTCCGCTTCCTGGTCAATCCGGGAGCGCGAAGTGGGGCCGGCCGCGCGTCCCTGGACCGGGTGCGCGTCCTCGCCGGCCGGCACGGCGCCGGGCTCGTTGTGAGCCGCCGGGTCGGAGACCTGGCGGAGCAGGCGCGGCGGGCCGCGGAGGACGGCGTCGAGCGCCTGCTGGTGGCCGGAGGCGACGGCACCATGCACCATGCCGTGCAGGGGCTGGCCGGCACCGCGACCGCTCTCGGGGTGATTCCCCTGGGTACCGGCAACGACCTCGCCCTGGCCTTGGGCACGCCGCGCGACTTGGAGGAAGCGGTCCGCCATGCGCTCACCGCGCCGGTGCGGCGGATCGACCTGATCCGGGCCGGGGACACCTTCTGTGTCGGCTACGCCGGGGCGGGCTTCGACTCCCAGGTCGCCCGCCGGGCGAACCGGGTGCGGCGATTTCGAGGAGGTTGGGTTTACCCCTGGGCGGCTCTCCGCACCCTGATGAGCTTCGCGCCGCCCTTCGCGAAAGTCGCCTGGGACGGCGGCGCCTTCGAAGGACGGGTGATGTTCGTCGATGCGGCGAACCTCCCGACCTACGGAGGCGGGATGCGCATCGCGCCGTCGGCCCGGATCGACGACGGCCTGCTCGATCTCCTGATCGTCAAGGAGGTCTCCCGTCTCACCTTCCTGTCAGTCTTCCCCAAGGTCTACAAGGGCGAGCACGTGGGGCACCCGGCCCTGCTGCTGGAGCCCGCCCGGCGGGTTGAGATCGAGTTCGATCGCGACGTGGAGCTGTATGGCGGCGGCGAGCCGATCCGTCCGGTGCCTGCCGGGGAGAAGATCGTGCTGGAGGTGATGGCGGGTGGGCTGGGGGTGGCGGGGTAGAACGAGCCTTTTTGACACCGGCGCTACTCCTGAGCGAAACTGGTGAGACCAACGACTCTTGGAGGAGACGCCATGAAGATCGCAGCCCTCCTTCTCGTCATCTTCTTCGTTCCGATCGCCTTGTGCCTGTCGGCGCCGGACCGGCCCGTGCGGACCGAGGAG
>Ga0134121_10002281_pt1 | contig 16778 bp, 11 predicted proteins | sample KB301_FD_96463 | JGI IMG/M metagenome (GOLD analysis project Ga0134121, IMG submission 96463) | Terrestrial soil microbial communities without Nitrogen fertilizer from Kellogg Biological Station, Michigan, USA - KB3-0-1 | ecosystem: Environmental > Terrestrial > Soil > Unclassified ... | reverse complement strand
CTCGCCATCCTCCTGTACTTCCTGGCCATCGCCCATATCCCGGTGGGAATCGCGACGCTGCTGAACTACGTCTCGCCGGTCTTCAGCGTCGCCTTCGCGGCCATCTTCCTCGGCGAGCGGGTGGACCGCCGGCTGGTGCTCCCCCTGGTCGTCGCGCTGGTGGGGATGGTGCTCGCCGCGGGTGGCGGCAGAGGGCTCGCCGAGCTTCTGCACTTCAGCCGCTGGGAGCTGGCGGGGATGACCTCGGCGGTGCTCACCGGGGCGGCGGTGACAGCGATCCGCGCCGCCCGCCGCACCGAGAGCTCGTGGTCGATCTATGGCAGCCTGACCCTTTTCGGCCTGTTCGCGACCGGCCCGTTCGCCTACGCGAGCTTCAAGCGCCCGACTCCCTGGGAATGGCTGCTCCTCGCCGGCGTGGGCGTGGGCTCGATCGCGGCGCAGCTCCTCATGACCTACGCTTACCGCTGGGTGACGAATCTCCAGGCGGGAATCCTGATGCAGCTCACGGTGGTGTTGTCCCTTCTCCTGGGAGCCATGTTCCTGGGCGAACGCCCCACACCGATCCAGATCGTGGGATGCCTGCTCACCCTGGCCGGAGTGATCGGCGTCGTCTGGTTGCAGGCGCCGCCGCGGGCGGTGGAGTAGGGGGGCGGGAAGTCGGAGCGCCCGTGAAGTCTGGCAAGTTGGGCGTCAACGGCTGGGGTCCACGGTAAAGCCATATTTCTATATTTGATGTCTTCGATCCCAAGCGGAGAAAGAAGACTGCAAATCTCTCGGGTTGTGTGGTAAGTTGGTTCGTACTCACAATCATTCCTGCGGGTGTAGGCGACTCTATCAAAGGAGTTCTCCAGAATGCTGAGGCAGCTTGCTGTCGTATCTGCATGTCTCTTCGCCTTTACCCTTCGGGCTGCTGCAATCTCCCCTCAAGAGCAGGCGGCCCTACTGGCCTTCTTTAACGCCACCGGAGGGCCGACCTGGAACTACACGCAAGACGAACAGCAGCGAAAATGGTTCACGGCTGGCTTGAACGAATGCGATTGGGCGGGCGTCAGTTGCAATCCCGCTCGCACCGAAGTACAAGGAATTGCTCTCGCGGGCCACAATCTCGTGGGCTCAATGCCGCCTGAAGTCGGACAATTCAACCACTTGGTCACGCTGGTGGTCTCTCAGAATCCTCACCTTGGCGGCGGAATTCCAAGCGAAATTACTCAAACAACTCTTGAGAACTTCTTTGCCGACGGCAACAGTTTCTCTGGAGGGCTCAATTGGCTGGGAGGCCTGCCTCGGCTGCAGAAGCTCAGCATTCGGTTTAATCGACTGGAGGGCGCAATACCTACTGCGATCGGGGCATTGTCCGCCCTTCAGGAGTTTCAGCTCGAAGCGAACCGTCTCGATGGTCCTGTACCGGTCGAACTTGGACAGCTCTCTCAGCTTCGGCTTCTCAATCTCACCGGGAATCAGCTTCAAGGTCAAATTCCAGGCGAGCTTGGAAATCTGCACTCGCTCAGCGAGCTGCGGTTGAATCAGAATCAGCTCTCCGGGTCCATACCGGACAGCCTTGGTTCTCTTACCCAACTCTCTGTCTTGGACCTCGGAGCCAATCAGCTCTCTGGTGCCATCCCGCCCTCTCTAGGCGGCCTTGCTCAACTCACGCAGCTTTCCGTGGGACAAGCCCACCTCTCGGGATCGCTTCCTGCGAGCTTAGGCGCGCTCGCAGCCCTGCGGATTCTGAGCGTAGGAACCAACGAGCTCTCGGGCCAAATTCCTCCCGAACTGGGTAACCTTCGGAATCTCGAAGAGCTCTATCTTGACCGGAATCATTTCGTTGGCCCTGTGCCGGATAGCTTCGGCAATCTGAAGGTTACGAGGATCCTTAATGTTGCTTCCAACAGCCTTGAAGGAGTGCTTCCGGACGCACTGATCGGAATGACCTCGCTTCAGTCTATCGATCTCGGATGGAACGCTCTCTATTCTGGCAAGAGTTCGTTGCGAGATTTCATCGACGCTCGTTCGGGAGGTCCCTTTGAGCTGACGCAGACGGTTGCACCTAAGGCGGTCAAGGTATTTCCTCGTGGCAGGTCTTCGATCCAGGTTCAGTGGGAGCCTATCGCATTCACGGGCCACGATGGGGGATATCGCGTCAGCATCGCACCTGACCCTTCCGGGCCCTTTTCAGTGGTGGGCACGACCAGCGACAAGTCCCAGCGTTTCCTGAACATTGGAGGTCTGACAGCAGGTGTAACGGTGTACGTAACCGTAAAGACATTCACTCTTCCTCATCCTGCCAACGCCAACGAAGTAATCAGCGCTGCCAGCGCTGCCCTCGCGGGCACCCCCGCTCCCACAGGTTCCGCCGGCACGCTCCAGTTCCAACTTGGCACGCTTACGGGCAGCGAAGGTGACACTAGGACTGTTACGGTCAGTCGTCTGAATGGTAACTCTGGCTCCGTCAGTGCCATTGTCATCGCCCAATCAGCCACTGCGAGGCTGGGCGCTGATTTCGCGATTATCAGCAACCCAGTATTGCGTTGGTCAGACGGTGACGACCATCCAAAGACCATTACGGTGGACCTCTTTCAAGACGCTCGTGCTGAAGGAACGGAGGCCTTCACTCTAAACCTCGTTACGGTCCGCGGTGGCGCCCAGCTCGGCACTCCGGCCACGGAAACCGCCACCATCGGCGACGTGCAAATAGGCGACGGTGTTACGCCGGTGGACTCGGCGGGTGTGGATGTAGCTGCGGCTGAGGATTCCCTCGGCAATCGCCTGGTTGTCTCTATTCAACCCAGAGATGGGGCTCGGCGCGTGTACTGCCGGGCTTTCAGCCCGAATGGCTTGGCCATTGGTGACAATGCGTTGCTGAGCGAGCTCGCTTCCACTCAGGATGCCGCGAAGCCGAATGTTGTCGCCACAGTTCCTGGGGAGTTCACCGTGGCCTGGGAGGAGGCTGGGGTCATTCGTGGCCGCACAGTTTACATCAAGGCTTCTGACGTGCATTTTGGCCCCCCTCGCAAAATCGTTCTTACCGGTGCATCACTGGTTGCTCGCAACGGCGTCGCTGTTGATCCGAGGTCGCACAAGCCACTAGTGGTTTGGGTCAGCGGGCAACAGGTTTTTGGTCAATTCCTGTCACGTCTCAGCGCCCCGCTAGGAGTTCCGTTTCGACTCGACGGCTCCAGCTCGGGAACGGTTCGGGACGCTGTTGTCGCCTATCTCACGGACGGGTCTACCTTCCTCGTATCGTGGGAACAGAATACCCCTGCCGGTTCGGCGGTTCTGGCCAGAGCCTTCAACCCTGACGCCTCGGCGCGAGGCGTCGAAGTTCTAATGGATCAACCTACCGCGCCACCTCAGTCGGCTCCGCGGGTCGCAGGTAGCAGAAACTCTTTCCTCGCGATCTGGCGCCGCGGGCCACTCGGCACCCGGTCGGCCTTCAGTGAGCTTGTCGCCGCGACCGTGGCGCCTGATGGGAGTCCGGCGGACCTTACGACACTTTCTTCTGATACCTACCAGACTGAGCCAGCAATCGCTACCTCTGCGGCCGGCGACTGCATAGCTGTCTGGCTCGAGGAGCAGACCTCAACCAGCCCCCAAGCCAAGACCGATGTGATCCCGGGCTGCCTAGCCCCAAATCACCATGGTGCGCGAACGGTTCTGCCGAGCGGCTCCTCGACGACCCGCACTCTCGCCGTCACCTTGAGGGCTTCAGGGCAGGTAACAGTCTTTGCTTCCCAGGATGATCCACGCGAAGGTGACGGCGGCTTGGTCGCCGCCGCGTTCCCGGAGGAATGACAATGGCCGCCCGAGGCGCCGCAACTCTAGTCCACCGATTCAAGAATCTTACTCTCCGATTCGCGGGTCAGACTAGGGATCGATTTCTCTGGCTTGCGCGAAACGTCAAAGCTTTTCTGCTTTTAGCCGCGAAGACCCCTGGGGTCTGGGTTACTGTGATAGCGGCTGTAATCGCAGTTCTTAACTTACTCGCTGGCGCGCGCAGACTTTTGCTGCAAGCTGAGGAGCACCTCGGCGTGCAGGGTGCCTCGTGCGCCGACTACTCCTTACCCCTGCGTCCGACTGAAAAAGAACTTGAGAGCGCAAAGGCCGCTGCCGACGATGCGGCTCGCGCTCTTATCTGGCCCATCAGCACTTGGGATAAGAAGCTCCGTCTGCGTATCCTCTTTGTGCAGGCTGAGGTTGCGCTGCTCTCCGGCGATCCCGAGGCTCGAAAGAGACTCTCCAAAGTCGAGGAGCTTGTTTCTGACTCCCCTCGTTTGCTTGGTGACCGAGCAACTTTGGAATTCGCGGAGGGGCGCCCCGAGGAAGCTCTTGAGATTTTACGTCCGATTTCAAGGCCCGAGATTGACGATCAGGATGCGAAGAATGGTTACATTTGTTCTGTTCTGCAGCGCATCATTCTTCGCCAGGAAAATCAACGGCGGCCTCATTTGTTGCCAAGAAATCCTAGAAACCTTGGCCCGACTGATTGGTCTGATATTGCGATTGAGGAAGATTTTACGGCACTCCTCCTCGAGTTTCCTGCATCCGAGATCGCGAACGCTGAGTATGGTCATTGGCTTGTTAATAAGGAGACTCCAGAAACTGCGAAAAGGGCGATTGAGTACCTTAAGAAAGCGGCGCGTGACGATCATATGGCCCAAGTATGGCGTGCGGAGGCGGAACGGCAGCTAGGCTGGTCCGAGTGGAAAGCGGGAAGGACAAACGATGCAGAATCGCATTTCAGGAACGCCAAACTCGCCTTTAGTAAGGGGCTGACCGATGACTTCGCGAATAGGTTGGGGCTAGAAGAGATTGCGGGAGTGAGGTTGAAATACGGCGAGGTTCTCTTCCAGTTGGGAGAGTTCCCGCAGGCTTACGAGCAACTCAGCGCAGCAGCGGCAGGCGAAAGCGCGCGAAAACTCGAGGCATATTGGGGTGGAATCAAAGCTTTGACTTGTGGGGGCGATTGGGAGAAATTGGAGAAATTTATAAATAGTGCCCTTGAATTCAAGCCGACAGATATTAAGCTCCAACAGGCATCTCGTAGATTGAAAGCCGTTAATAACAAGACGGGGAAAAAGGCATTTGTGGATCTCTACTGCCTGGGTAACTAAGCGTAAGCTAAGCATTAGCCTCAGGCTCTCCTGATTCCCGGCGAAACACCCGTCAGCGCTTGGCGATTCCAAGCCAGCGGCGAACCCGCAACCACGAAAGACTATGGGCCAACCGTTAGCCTTCCGCGTCCACTATCCCTGCCCGGCAGCCCGCTCGGCGACGGTCGACTCGCGCTGCGCACCGGACTGGGGCGCCGATCTCGAGCCTTCCGCCGTCTCCGCCGACGGCACCCGCTTCGACCTCGATCTCGAGGGCCCGTTCCTGTACTTCAAGCCGGTCCTGCGGCGGGGCACCGAAGTCATCTGGGAGCAGTGCGAGAACTCCCTGGTTCTTGCCAGCTGTGCCTGGGGGCGCGATCTCTGGCCCTACTTCTTCGCCGACGACGCCCGCAGCGTCCGCACCCTGCAGCGGCCTCCCGGCATCGAGGGCACCCACTCGGTGCGCGTCTTCCCGCCGCCCGGCTATGCAGAGAACACGCTCGCGTGCTATCCGGTTCTCTACATGCAGGACGGCCAGAACCTCTTCTTCGCCCGGAAGCCTTCGGCGGTATCCATTGGATGGTGGACGAGACGCTGCGCGAACTCGGCGCCATGAACCCTGGTGCGCAAGGCGGTGGTGGGGGGTATCCGGCAGACCGGATGACTGATTACACCCGCCCCGGCTACGAGGCCTATGGGCACTATCTCGTGGAAGAGGTCAGGCCCTGGGTGGACGCTGACCGAAGCGCGGGATACGGCGGTGATGGGCTCCTCGCTGGGAGGTGTCGTCTCCCTCTTTCTCGCCTGGCAGTGGCCGGAGGTCTTCGGCTACCGAGACGACTTGCGGTAGCGCATTGAAGAGGAGCCCAAGCGGCCGATCAAGGTCTATCTCGACAGCGGCTGGCCGCGCGACAAACTACGAGGTCACCCGCACGGTGCGCAACACGCTGCTCGCCCGCGGCTTCCGCACCGGCGAGGACCTTTTCTATCTCGCCTTCCTTCGCGCCCGGCACGAGGTCCGGGGAGCTTTTCAGCCCCGAAAGCGGGAAACAGCGGAAAAAACCGTTCGCACCTTGTGCGGGGACTCTTCGAGCTGTCTCCCGGCGATTTTCCCAATGGGTTCACGCGTTTTTCCAATGCCGGAACGCTTCGCGCAATAGGTTGCCGGATTTTCCTTATGGGTCTGGCGGTTTTCCCAATGGGTTCACGCGTTTTTCCAATGCCGGAGCGCTTCGCGCAATGGGTTGGCGGATTTTCCTTATGGGTCTGGGGATTTTCCCAATGGGTTCCTGAATTTTTCCAGTGGGTTTGGGATTTTCCTGATGGGTTTTCAGATTTTTCCAATGGGTTTGGGGATTTTTGCATTGGAAAAACCCTCCCGCTCTAGGAAAAAGTCTTTCACGGCTGGAAATCCCCTTCCGGCTCCGGGAAAACCCCCAGATCCTCCACCACGGCGCGCAGCAGCTCGGCGACGCTCCAGGCCTGGGCGATGCAGCCGCGGGGCGTGTGGGGCGGATCGCCGTCGAAGATCTCGGAGATGGAGCCGATTCCCGCTTCTCCCAGGTGAGCCCGGAGGCCGGCGAGCTGCTCGCGCCCCTGGCGCCGGCCCTCGTCGCCCCGGAGGCGCACCAGGGTGGAGAGGTAGGGGCCGAGGAGCCAGGGCCAGACGGTGCCCTGATGGTAGGCGCTGTCTCTCTCCCACGGTCCTCCTGTGTAGACGGGACGGTAGCGGGGGTCGTCCGGCGACAGGGTGCGCAGCCCGAAGGGAGTGAGGAGCTTCTCCTCGATCTCGGCGAGGACTCGGGCGGCGCGGTCGTCGTCCAGCAGCGGGAAGGGGAGGGCGAGGGCGATCAGTTGGTTGGGCCTCAGACTCGCGTCCTTGTCGTTGCCGTCGATCACGTCGTAGAGGCAGCCGGCGGATTCGTTCCAGAAGAGGTCCGCGAAGCGGCGGCGGACTTCGAGGGCCCGGCGGTCCAGGTCCTCGGCGTCTTCAGTGCGGCCGGCGAGCTCCAGCAGGCGGGCGAAGATCCACTGGGCGTTCGCCCACAGGGCCTGGATCTCCACCGGCTTGCCGGCGCGTGGGGTGATCACCTGGTCTCCCACCTTGGCGTCCATCCAGGTGAGCTGCCAGCCGGGATCGCCCGCGGCGAGGAGGCCGTCGGCGTCCTCGTGGATGCCGTGGCGGGTGCCGCGGCGGTGCCAGGCCAGGATGTCGTCCAGAGCGGGCAGCAGCTCGCCGAGGACGATGTCTTTGTCCCCAGTTTTTTGCAGGTAGCGCCAGACCGCCACGAAGAGCCAGAGCGTGGCGTCGACCGTGTTGTACTCGGGCTCTTCGCCGGAGTCCGGGAAGCGATTGGGGATCATCCCCTGGCTCACGGAGCGGGCGAAAGCGCGGAGGATTGCTTTCGCCTTGCCGAAAAGCCCGGTGGCGAGGCAGAGGCCGGGGAGGGCGATCATGGTGTCCCGTCCCCAATCGGAAAACCAGGGGTAGCCGGCGATGACCGTGCGCAGGCCCTCGCCGCGGCGCACGATGAATTGATCCGCCGCGGCGGCCAGGGCGAGGCAGAAGGGGTCCGCGGTGCCGACTTGATCGAGGAGGGCCTGCCGCCGCGCCTGCTCCGAAGCCAGGAGGGCGAAGGCGTCCCGTCCGGAGGGATCGGCCGTCGAGGCGATCACGCCCAGCCGGTCTCCCGGAGCCAGCTCGACGGCGAAGGTGCCGGGAGTGAAGAGGTCCTCCTGGAAGTCGAGCCCCCGCTCCCGCTCGCGGGCGTACTCGAAGGCATGGTACCAGTCCGGAGCCGGCGTCCAGGCGCTGCCCGGAACGCGGAGGAAGACCTCGGGGAGACCGTCGTAGCTCCCGTAGGCGAGCGTGCCCGCCGCGAAGGCGCCCTCGCGATGGACGGACTCGTTGGCGTGGCCCAGGGAATGGTAGTCGCGTCCGGCGAAGAAGGGGCGCAGCTCGAGATGCACGGGGCCGGGGGCCTCCAACAGCTCGTAGAGCACCAGCACCGTGGGCTCGCCGTCGATCGCGGCCACGGTCTTGCGCAGGCGGACGCCTGCCTGGCTGCCCACCGCGTACTCGAAGACGGGGAAGACGCCGCGGCGGAAGGACTCCAGGTGCTCGAAACCGCGAGGATGGACGGCGCCGGGATATTGATTGCAGGACAGATCCCAGGACTCGCCCTCCGCCGCGATCGTTTCGTCGAGGCGCGAAAGGAGGACCATCCGTCCCACCGGCGGCCGCGTGGCAACTATCAGCAGCCCATGGTAGCGGCGGGTATGGGCGCCTACGATGGACGAGGACGCCCAGCCGCCGAGGCCGTCGGTCTCCAGCCACTCATAGGAGGTGGCGCGGTCGAAATCGCCGCAGACGGTGCGGTCGAGGAGGACCTCGGAGCCCGGCTTCGCGTTCATGATTTTCCTCGGAAGCACTGAGATACAGGCGGGATTATAAGAGGAAGAGCACCTGGCATTAGGATTGAACCTGGATCGGATGGATTGGGCTGGGAGGAGGACGCATGGAAATCGAAGTGAAGCACGACGAGCCGGGGCGGAAGTACTTCGCCGTGGTCGATGGGCACGAGTCGATCTGCGCCTACGGACCGGCAGGGGATAAGACGCTCGACCTCTGGCATACCTATGTGCCGCCGGAGCTGCGAGGCCAGGGAGTCGCCGAGAAGCTCGTGCGGTATGCCCTCGACGACGTCCGCCAGCGGGGTTTCAAGGTGATCCCCTCCTGCTGGTACGTCGGCGTGTACATCGACCGGCATCCTGAGTACCGGGATCTGGTGGCGTAGGGAGGCGGTCAGGGTCGGTCAAAACTCCCGGCGCCTCTCCGGCGTATCCTTGTCTCAGGAGGAACACCGAATGACTCTGCACGAAACACCCCTGTTCCTGCTCATCGCCGGCGCGGCCCTGGTGCTCGCCGGCCGGCGGCTCTTCTGGCTCTTCGTGGGCCTGGTGGGCTTCGTCACCGTCTATCAATGGTTTGAGCCCTACGGGGCGGCGCCGAACGTCCGCCTGCTGGTCGCCGTCCTGGCCGGCGTCTTCGGAATCGTCCTGGCGATCTTTCTTCAGAAGGTGGCCGTGGCCCTGGCGGGCTTCTTCGTGGGCGGCTGGTTCGTGGCCCAGCTTCTGGGGCTGCACATGGCGCATCCTGGAGGGATGGACCTGCTGATCTTCGCCGTCGCGGGGATCGTCGCCGCCCTGATCGCCGTCAAGCTCTTCGACGTCGCCCTAGTGTTCTTCACGTCGCTGGCGGGCGCGGGCCTGATCGTCGAGGCGCTCCATCCGGCGTCGCATCTGAAGCAGATCCTGATCGTCGTCCTCTTCGTGGTGGGTCTGGCCGTGCAGTTCGGGTTCACGGCAGGCCGGCGGCGACGAGAGGCCTGAAGGCAGACCCTCATCACCCCGGCCCTCTTCTCCCAGCCTCCCCCCCGGCCGCCGGGAGAAGAGGGAGGGTGCATAGGTGCTGATTTTGCGGTCCTACGCCATCGCCTCCGGCGCCAGCCGCTTCATCTCCTCGCGCATGCCTTCGATCGCCTGGGCGCATCCCTCTTCATCTCCCAGGCGGGCGAGCTGTTGCTTCTTGTGAGCCAGCTTGCCGCAGAGGTGATAGAAGCGCCGGGTGGCGAGGAATCGGCCGCAGCCCAGGGCGCGGACGCGGACGCCGGTCTGCGCGAAGAATGAAGTGGCGGTGCGGTACTGCCGAGGATCGAGGGCGCCCGCCGTCACCTCGTCGGCGAGCTGCGTCTGGAGCATCCGGCGCTCCCGCCAGACGGCCGCCAGCACGATGAGGGCCATCAGCCCCCAGCCCAGCCAGTCGAGCAGGAACATCGCCGCCCCCAGCCCCGCGGCGCTGGAGGCGGCCGTGGCGAGGCCGTTGTGCAAGGCGTGAGCGCCCACCGCGAGCCCCCAGCCCGCGGGCGGCGCCAGCCAGCGCACGATGGCGGAGCGCGACAGGCGTGCCGTGGCGAGTCCCAGCCCCGTCCAGGCGGTGTAGAACGGGTGGTCCCACATGCCCAGGACGACGCGCACGAATCCCAGGCCCAGCATGCCGCGGATGCCGTGCTTCGTCGACTCGCCGAAGAGGTAGAGCGTGTTCTCCGTCGCCGCGAAGCCGAGGGCTGCGACGCCGGCGTAGACCAGGCCGTCCATCACCGAGTCGAACTCCCGGCGAAAGATCAGGAAGACGAGGAGCACGGCGATCCCTTTGAGGCTCTCCTCGGTCAGGGGAGCGAAGAGCGTCGTCCCCGCGAGGTCCGCGGCCCTCTTCGAGCCGGTCAGGCCGGTGACCGCCCCTTCGAGCAGGAGCTGCGACACCAGGGCCCCGGCCGCCGCCACCACCGCTCCCCAGAAGAAAACGAGCCCCAGCAGCAGCTTCGGCTCCTTCTCATAGCGGTCCACCCAATAGAGGAACGCGGCGCAGAGGAACGCGGGGACGAAGCTCAGGATGACGGCGAGAGGGAAGGCCATGGCGGGAGGGGATGAAGGCAGAAAGATATCACGGCGCTGGGGCCGTCTCCTTCCGGAGAAAGGTGAGACGCCCCACGGGGTTCCCCGTGGGGCGTCTCTACGATAAGAACGGGTCGCTTGAAAGCCAGGCTACTCCGGCTTCCAGGTCGGAATCCGGCCCGGCGTCCAGGGGGCGCCGGCGGCCTCGAGCTGGGTCTCCAAACCCTTCAGATCGACTTCGATCGTCTTGCGCACGTCCTCCAGCACGGGCGCAAAATCGGCCGAGGCGGCGGCGTAGTCGTCCTGGAAGGTCCGGGTCGCCTCGGAGGAGGTGGACCAGTGGCCCTGGACGATATTGTCCACGCGGTCGAGGATGGCCGGGGGAGTGGGCTCGTTGCGGGAGGCGAGGGTGGGATCGCCTGCCAGCTTCACCTCGATGTCCTGCAGGTGGAGGTCGAGCTGCCGCGCCCGCTCCAGCAGCTTGACGTCCGCCTTCGGCGTGTCGAGGATGGCCTTCTGGATGAACTTCAGGTGCTCCTGAGCCTCATTGACCGCCTGCGCGGCGCCGCGCACCGCCCGCTGCAACCGGGCCGTCTTGCGCGCGAACTCGAGCTGCGCGGCCTGGTCCTTGGCCGGCAGTGACGCGAGAGAAAGGGGTACGGCTTCGAAGGTCTGCGACGGGCCCAGGGGAGTGGTGACTCCGTCCACCACCTTGGCCAGGGAGACGGTGTACTTGCCCGGGGCCGCCATCGGCCCCGTCGGCGGTGGGCCGCCGAACTCCTCGCGGCGGCTGGGGGTGATCGAGATCGGCGTCGAGGGCGGGAAGTGGAGATCCCAGGCGACGCGGTGGATTCCCGACTTGCCCGGGGCCGTGAATCGCCGCACGACGTTGCCCTCTTCGTCCTTGACGGTGAAGAGCAGCGACGGCTCGGCCTCGCGGTCCTCCTTGCGCAGCGTGTCCCAGGGCGGATAGACCAGCGCGCCGCCCTCCTTGGCGAGCTTCTTTTCCGCCTCCTGCCGCGTCTTCTTGCGGGTCTTCAGATCCTCCTTGAGGAAGTAGGTGAAGACGGCGCCGAAGGGCGGGTTGGGGGCGAGGTAGAACGCCGCGCCCTGGAAGCCCTGCTCCCTGCCGCCCATGGGCGAGGCTTCCATGAACATCCAGGCCTTTTTCACCGGGAAGAGGGCGGATTCCTGCTCCAGCGTCTCCGCCTTCACCGTCCTCAGCGGCGTGATGTCGTCGAGGATGTAGAAGCCGCGGCCGAAAGTGGCCACGGCGAGATCGCTCTCGCGCCGGTGGATGACGAGGTCGCGGACGGGGATGACGGGCAGGCTCGCGAGCTTGATCCACTTCTTGCCGCCGTCGATCGAGAAGTAGAGGCCGAACTCCGTGCCGGTGAAGAGCAGGTTGGGGTTCTGGAAGTCCTGCACCACCGTCCACACCGAGCCCCGCTCCGGCAGGTCGCCGGCGATCGAGGTCCAGGTGGCGCCGCGGTCGGTGCTCTTCAGCAGGTAGGGCTTGAAGTCGCCCATCTGGTGGTTGTTGAACGCCGCGTAGACGGTGTTGGCGTCGGTGGGGGAGGGCTCGACGTCGGAGACGTAGGTGTTCTCGGGGATGCCGAGGAACTTCTCGATCTTGCGCCAGTTGCCGCCGCCGTCCTCCGTGGCCTGAATGAGGCCGTCGTCGGTGCCGGCGTAGATCAGGCCCTCTTTCACCGGCGACTCGGCGAGGGCGACGATGTTACCGTAGAAGGAAGTGGAGGAGTTGAACGCCACGGTGTCCGCGCCCCACACCTTGCCCATCACCTTGAGCTTGCGGCGGTCGATCTGGCGGCTGAGGTCCGGGCTCACGGCCTTCCAGGTGTTGCCCCGGTCGTCGCTGCGGAAGATCTTGTTGGCCGCGAAGTAGAGGCGGGTGTGGGAGTGGGGGCTGACGATGATCGGCGAATCCCAGTTCCAGCGCAGGGCCGGCTCGCCCTTGCCGGGCTGGGGCTGAATGGAGACCTGCTCGCCGCTCTTCTTGTCGTAGCGCACCAGGGCGCCGTACTGCGCCTCGGCGTAGACGGTGGTCGGGTCCTCGGGATCCACCTGGCTCTGGAAGCCGTCGCCGCCCTGGGTGACGAACCAATCCGAGTTGCGGATGCCGTGGTCGTTGTTGGTGCGCGAGGGGCCGCCGAGGCTGTAGTTGTCCTGCGTGCCGCCGAACACGTTGTAGAAGGGCAGGGCATTGTCGACGCTCACCCGGTAGAACTGGGCGATCGGCATGTTGCTCTTGAACTCCCAGTTGGCGGCGCGGTCCCAGGTCTCATAGAGGCCGCCGTCGCAGCCCACCAGCATGTGGGAGTGATTGGCGGGATCGATCCACAGCGCATGGTTGTCCACGTGCTTGTGGCGCTCGCCCAAGGGGCGGAAGCTCGTGCCGCCGTTGTCCGTGACCTGGATCAGCGTGTCCATCGAGTAGACGCGGTCGGCGCTGTCCGGGTCGACGAAGAGCTCCTGGTAGTACTGCGGGCTGCTCGCGAGCGAATCGCTGCGCTTCTCCCAGCTTCCGCCGGCGTCGGTGGAGCGATAGAAGCCGCTCGACTTGCCGACCGATTCGATGATGGCATACACCGTGTCCGGGCTGGTGGGTGCGATGGCGAGGCCGATGCGGCCGATGTCGTCCTTGGGCAGGCCGCCCGAGAGCTTCTTCCAGGTGGCGCCGCCGTCCATGGACTTGTGGATGCCGCCCTCGGGGCCGCCGTCGATCAGCGTCCAGATGTGGCGGCGCCGCTGGTAGGCGGAGGCGTAGAGCACGTCGGGGTTGCGCGGGTCCATCACCAGATCGCTGACGCCGGTGTTCTCGCTGATGGTGAGCACGGCCTTCCAGGTCTTGCCACCGTCCGTCGTCTTGTAGAGGCCGCGGTCGCCGCCGGCCGCCCAGAGGGGGCCCTGGGCCGCCACGTAGACGACGTTGGAATCGCGGGGATCGATGACGATCTTGCCGATGTGCTCGGACTTCTTGAGCCCGACGTTCTCCCACGACTTGCCGCCATCCACGGACTTGTAGACGCCGTCGCCGTAGGAGACGCTGCGCTGGCTGTTGTTCTCGCCCGAGCCCACCCAGACGACAAGGGGATTCTTGGGATCGATGGTGATGCAGCCGGTCGAGAACGAGCCCTGGCCGTCGAAGATCGAGGACCAGGTGTTGCCGGCATTGACGGTCTTCCACACGCCGCCCGAGGCCGTGGCGATGTACCAGGTGGTGGACTTGGTGGGATCGACCGCGATGTCGACGATGCGCCCGCCCACCACGGCCGGGCCGATATTGCGAAGCTCCAGCCCGGCGAAGGTCGAGGCCGAGAGGCCACCCTTCTTCTCCTCGGGCTTACCTTCCTTCTCCTTGCCATCCTTGACCTTCTTGTCGGCCTTGGCGGCGGCCTTCTCGGCTTTCTCCGTCTTCTCGGCCTGCGCGGCCTTGTCGGCCTTGTCCTTTTCAGCCTGCTGGGCGGCGGTGTTCTCTTTGTAGGCCTCGGGGGGTGCCGCGAAGAGGCTGGACGACAGGAGAACGACGATCGCGACGAGCGCGGTCCTTCCAAAGATCCGTATCACGAGATGTTCCTCCAGTGCGGCCGGTCAGTCGTGCCGCGACAGGATTCTAGGTCTTTTTCATCCACCACGCCCGCGCTTCGGCCATGCCGTCCTCGTAACTACGCAGGGGGGCGTAACCGAGCTCGGCGCGAATGCGGTCGTTGGAGCAGTGGCTGACGAAGGAGTCCCGCGGTTTCTCGGGCTCCTCGGAGGCTCCGGGGGCTGGCGGCGCGTCCGGGAACCAGCTCCGCACGTCCTCGACGTACCGCCGCCAGGGAACCTCGCCGTCGACCACGTTGTAGGCGCGGCCGGCGGCGGCGGATTGAGTCAGCGCCAGCTCCATGGCGAGGGCGACGTTCTCGACGTGGGTCCAGGGCAGCGCGCTGCCGCCGGAGAGAGAGACCTTACCCTCCCGGATTTTGGCCGGCACCAGAATCGCCCAACTGGAGGTGGGATGCACGCCGAGCACCGCCCCCAGTCGGAGGATCGTGGCGTCCAACCCGAGCGCCATCTCGGCCTGCAGGGCGCGCTCGGCTTCGGCCTTGGTCAGCCCGTAATGAGGAGAGGCAGCGGGAGTATGGGGATAGGCCTTCTCGATCGTCTTGAGAGGTCCGGTCTCGTCGAACACGGAAGGCCCCTGCGACCAGTCGTAGACCGAGATCGTCGAGATCTGAACGAACCGCCGGCACCCCGCCGCCCGAGCCGCCGCGGCCAGAGCCGCCGTCCCCTGGGCATTCACCCGCCGAGCGTCGGCAAGGTCGCTGCCGATCGAAGCCGCGCTGTGGACGACGAACGCCATTCCCTCGCAGGCCCGCCGGGATGTCGCCGGATCGACGAAGTCGCCTTCCATCTGCGTGATGTTGGGCGATTCCAGGCCCGGATGGTCGCCGCGCTTGCGGACCAGGGCACGGACCTCGGCGCCCGCGGCTGCAAGTCGCGAGGCGAGGTGGCTGCCGACGAAGCCGCTGCCGCCGGTGACCAGGATGGGGGTGTCTTGAAAAGTCATTGTGTTGGGCACTCTCTATGCAGCCTCGTCCACCAACCGGAGAGCGAGGCCTTTGCCAAGGATCGCCAGGGCCTTCTGGATGCGGGGCAGCTTGGAAGAATGTCGCGGATCGAGCAATCTGCGGACTTCCTTCTCATCGCAGCCCAGTCTTGCTGCGAGTTCGGACTTGGTAATCCCTGTCTCTCTCAATGCCAGATACAAAGCAGCCTTGGCCGCGGTCTGTGCTGGAACGGGAACTTTGGCCAGAGAAGCCCCAAGAGTTGGCTCTGGGATTGGATCCCCGCGCTGGATGCGGCCCGCAATGGCTTCTTCCAGAGCATCGGCGGCTTCCGCGAGTGCGTCCTCCACGGTTTCACCCTGGGTGATGGCCTCCGGGATGTCTTTGAAGGTCACGACAAATCCTCCATCCTTCTTGTCCGGGGTCAGTGTCACTGGGTAGGTGAACTCGTGAGCCATGATCTACCTCCTACTGATTGAGATCCTCGGGTGTCAGGCCAAGTTGCTGAAGCATGGCGTGAAAAGTTCCCGTCTTGAGCTCGTCCTTGAGGTTGCGAACGACCGTAAACTGGCCGTCAAAATACAAAGTTCCGTGACTCCCTTTGCCGCGAGCAGTGATGAAATCCACGGTCACACCGCGTTTTCTAGCAAGCTTCCGGATGCGACGGACGAACTCCGATCCCTTCACGGCATCTCCACAGTATCGGACAAATTTGTCCGAAGTTCAAGGCGCTGCGACGCGCGCATGCTCACCTCACCGGTAAGCCGCCGCCTGAATACCGTACAGCTCGGCATACTGGCCACCCTTGGCCATCAGGTCCTCGTGGGTGCCGACCTCGACGAGGTGGGCGCCGTCGAGCACGACGATGAGGTCGGCCATGCGGACCGTGCTGAAGCGATGGGAGACGAGGATCGTGATGCGTCCGTCGGCGGCGCTGCCATTGTTGTGCATGGCGGCGGCGTAGCGCTCGAAGAGGGCGTGCTCGGTCTCGGCGTCGAGCGCCGCCGTCGGCTCGTCGAGCACCAGGAGCAGCGGGCGGTCGCGCATGAAGCCACGGGCCAAGGCGAGCTTCTGCCACTGGCCGAAGGAGACCTCGACGCCGCCGGGCCAGGTTGGGCCGAGCTGCGTCTCGAGCCCGGCCGGCAGGCGCGCCACGACGTCGTCCGCCCCGGCGCGCTCGACGGCTCGGACCACCGCGGGCTCGTCGTCGAACCGGGGGACGTCCCCGAGTCCCACGGAATGCCGGGCCTGGAATTCGAAGCGGAAAAAGTCCTGGAAGGCCCCGGCCAGTCGCTCGCGCCACTCGTCGGCGTGCATGCGGGCCAGCGGCAGGCCGTCCACATAGATCGCGCCGGATTTGGGCTCGTAGAGCTTACCGAGCAGCTTGACGAGTGTCGTCTTGCCGGCGCCGTTCTCCCCCACGATGGCGACGACGGCTCCCGCGGGTAGCGAGAGCGAGATGTCCTCCAGCACGAGGCGATCGGTACCGGGGTAGGCGAACGAGACGTGATCGAGGCGGATGCCTTCGTGCAGCTCCACAGGCACGGGCAGGTCCGCCTTCGACACCAGGGAGGCCGCGTAGTCCTCCAGCCAGGCGAGACGCTGGGAGCCGTCCATCCAAATGCCGCGCAGGAAACCGATCTCGCCGACCGTGGCGCCGATG
>Ga0134121_10002280_pt1 | contig 16779 bp, 12 predicted proteins | sample KB301_FD_96463 | JGI IMG/M metagenome (GOLD analysis project Ga0134121, IMG submission 96463) | Terrestrial soil microbial communities without Nitrogen fertilizer from Kellogg Biological Station, Michigan, USA - KB3-0-1 | ecosystem: Environmental > Terrestrial > Soil > Unclassified ... | reverse complement strand
TGGCCGGAACACTGGCAACCGCGGCGTAGACCGGACGCAATTATAGAAGCACCCAGAAAGGAACGACACTCAATGAAACGTCACTCAGGATGGCTGGCCGCCGCGCTGCTCTTGTTTGTTGTGCTCGCTTGCAATCTCAGCAAGAACGGCAACAACAATAACTCTAACAATTCAAACTCGAATTCAAACTCTAACAACAGGAATTCGAGTCCTTCGCCCAGGATGCGGGCCGCCAATGCCGACGTCTATATCACCAAGATCCGCATGGCAAAGGACAATAACGGCGAGCCGGGAACGTCTTCGACCGATGCGTTCGAGTCGGGAGATACCACGATTCACTGCGTCATAAACCTGAACAAGGCCAAGAAAGGCACCACCGTTAAGTTTTCGTGGAAAGCGGTTGATGTGACGGGCATTCCCAACGGAGAATTCAAGTCGATCGACTACACCACTAATTCTTTCGAGAACATAGTACATGCTCATTTGACGCGGCCGACCGCCTGGCCAAAGGGTTCGTACGAAGTTGACGTCGATATCAACGGAGCGCTCGATAAGACAATCCAATTCACGGTCGAATAGTTGTTGGGTTCTGGACGCGGCTGACTTTCGACTCGTCAATCGAGGTCCGTTCGAAAATACGGCGACCGCAACGAACTTTTAACCATCGCGCGATTGAATCTGATGAAACGCTTTCTGCCTTTCCTGATAATCCTTGTCGTTCTGGCCGGTGCGCTGGGAGGCGCGTGGATCTTCTTGCGATCTTCACGCCAGGCGAACGTTCCGGCGAACAATTCAACGCCCGATCCGGCCGTGATACCGCCAGGCGCCGAACCTCCCTGGGTACGCGGCAATCCCAACGCTCCGGTAACCGTGGAAGAGTTTGCCGACTTTCAGTGCCCTTCGTGCGGCTACTACTACCCCGAACTCAAGAAGATGGAGGCTGAGTTCGGCGATAACCTGCGCGTTGTTTTTCGCGAACGGCCATTGGTGCCGCCGCACACCCACGCCCTGATCGCCGCCCAGGCCGCCGAGGCGGCCGGTCTGCAGGGGTCAAATCATTTCTGGGAAATGCACGACAAGCTTTACGAAAACCAGAAGACGTGGAGCGAGGCCAGCGATCTCGTGCCGATTTTCGTCGATTATGCGAAACAGATCGGGTTGGATACTGACCGGTTTCTGAAAGATCTAAATGGCGAAGCGGTGGCGACGCGTATCTTCCAGGATGGAAAACGCGTGCATGCCTTAAACGTTGGGGCAACGCCGACCTTCTATGTGAATGGTAAAGAAGCCAAGGGCGACGATTGGAAACCTGACGGTCTTCGCGAAATGATCAGACAAGCCCAGCGCGAAGCAACGAACCAAAAATGATCCAGCACCGGATAGCCGCAGTAAGCAACGCGACTCAGAAATAACGGCAGATGGAACGATAACTTTAGTTGGCCTGTATTCCGCCTCGAGAAATGCCCTACTCAAGTCGCTCCTCTAAACGCCGTTAGCGAACCAATGCCTTCTGCTGATTCTCAGAAATCAATCGCGTGGCCTTACCTCTTGACCGCAGTCTTGTCTCTGGTTGGTTTGGGCGACGCGCTTTATTTGACGGTTCAGGATCTCACGGGTCAGAGTCTTCGTTGTACGATCGTCGCCGGTTGTTCGGAAGTCCTCAGCAGCCCGTACGCTCACATCGGCCGAGTCCCGCTGGCGGTTTTGGGCGCGGTTGCTTACTTCGCCGTCTTCAGTCTTTCAATCCTGGCCGCCTTTGGTTATCTCTTTGCCCGGCCACTGCTGAAAGCTCTGATAGTCGTGATGTTTTTGATGACGCTTTGGCTGCTCTACCTGCAGGCCTTCGTTATTCATCACTTTTGTCAATACTGCCTGCTGTCGGCTGCGGTAACTATCACTCTTACGATCCTGATTTTTCTCTCCTCGCGCATCACCCGACCCCGGGCAGTGCCCTAATCTCCGCCCGATTCTCGGCTCTGCCGCTTGGATGTGCGGAAAGGCTCTGCCTTTCCGGGAATACCGATTATCTTTCACGGGGCTCCGCCCCTTTAGTTCGATGGGCCTAGCCCACAACTCAAAACCGCAGGGGTCGGAAAGGCAGAGCCTTTCCGCATATCGGGCGGTCGAGCCGTAGACGGCGAAGCAGCGATGCTTCCAGATTGGTAACACCTTTTATATCAGCACCGAACTATTTCCTCGCTTGCCACGTCTAACTTTCGGCTGCTAATCTTGCCATTCAAACGCCACCCATCCTTGAAAGGAGTAAACAGAATGAAGAAACATTTCGCGCTACCACTATTTCTCGCTTCGATAATCATCATTGCTTTCGCGGCCGTTGCCGGAAGTGGCAGCACCAGCGATCTGCCGGCGCCACCCGCCATTGGCACGATGATCGATGACTTCAAACTACCGGACGCCGACGGCGCTGAACATTCGCTTAAGTCGCTGGCGGGAAAGAACGGCGCAGTTTTGATCTTCATCGCTACCAAGTGCCCGGTATCCAACGCCTATAACGACCGCATGGAAAAGCTGGCCCAGGATTACAAGGCGAAGGGCATCAACGTAATCGGCATCAACTCGAACAACACTGAACCTGCGTCGGAAGTGAAGTCACATGCAAGTGAGAAGCATCTGACTTTCACCATCCTGAAAGACGATGGCAATAAGATCGCCGATCGCCTGGGAGCTATGCGCACGCCCGAAGCATATGTGATCGACGCCAGCGGCAAGCTGGTCTATCACGGCCGCATCGACAATGCGCAGAACACTGCGAATATCACCTCAAGCGACCTGCGTGATGCGCTTGATGAAATGCTGGGCGGCAAGCCCATTACGAAGACCGGCGGCGCGGCTTTTGGCTGTAGCATCAAGCGGGTTTCGTAAACTTAGCCGTCGATACTGGCTCTTGTTCGGAGTACCGCCTTCAGGCGGAAAATGTAATACGCAGGAGGTTCCGCCTAAAGGCGGCACTCCAAACGAAAGACGCCAGCTAACAACTTGCGCCACAAGAAATGATCTTGCGCTTACTTACATCATTAGTCGTTATCGCTGCGGTGTCGGTTCTGGCTGTCTTCGCAGCATCCGCCCAGACGCCACAATCAGGCACTCCAGCAACAGCCGGCAGTACGGGACCCGACATGCCGGGTGGCTCTGTTAAGACGGACTCCGTACGCGTGATCGATCTCGAAGGGCTACAGAAAATCTTGCAGCGCGACCCGAAAGACACGCGGCCACTCCTGATTAACTTCTGGGCCACGTGGTGCGACGGATGCCGCGAAGAGTTTCCCGACCTGGTGAAAATCGATAACGACTATCGGGGCAAACTTAACTTTGTTTCGGTCACGCTCGACGAGATTACCGACATCAACACCGCGGTGCCGGAGTTTCTCAAGAAAATGAAGGCGCAGATGCCCGTCGTTCTGCTGAACGTCAAAGATCCCGAGCCGGCGATTCACGCCGTCGACGCAACCTGGGACGGCGCCCTGCCGGCAACTTATCTTTACGACAAAGACGGCAAAGTTGTGTTCAAGTATTTCGGCGCCATCAAGCCCGCCGAATTGCGTAAAGCGATTGACACTCAACTAGGCAACAAGCAGTGAGCAGTTAGCAGGTGAATCAGTTGACTCGGCGTGGCATCGCATCGGTGGCGCGCCGAATTTGCTTAGAGAAGTCTTCTTACGGCTTCGTGTGACTTCGTTGATTGTCATTCGCCGCGACAACCACGGTCCACGAAATCACACGAAACAAGCAACGCCACTTAGTCATGGAACCAATCACTCCTCAAATAATCGCGGCCCACAATCTCACCTCAGAAGAATTTGCGCACATCCAGGAGTTGCTCGGTCGCGAACCTAACCTCGTCGAACTGGGCGTCTTTTCCGTGATGTGGTCTGAGCACTGCTCGTATAAATCTTCCCGGATTCATTTGAAGAGATTGCCAACCACTGGTGAACGCGTGATTGTGCCGCCGGGTGAAAATGCCGGCGTCGTAGATCTCGGCGACGGCTGGTGTGCGTGCTTCAAGATCGAGTCGCACAATCATACGTCATTCATCGAACCATTTCAGGGAGCCGCCACCGGCGTGGGCGGAATCCTGCGCGACATCTTTACCATGGGCGCGCGCCCGATTGCCGCACTGAATAGTCTGCGATTTGGATCTTTGGATGATCCTGCGAACGGACGACGCAACCGCTCGCTCCTCGCCGGTGTTGTCGCCGGCATAGCGCACTACGGAAACGCCTTCGGCGTACCCACCGTCGGCGGCGAGGTTTCGTTCGACGATGCTTATGCATTTAATCCTTTGGTGAACGCCTTCGCCCTCGGGTTGGTGCGCAAGGATCAAATCTTCTTTGGCAAAGCCAGCGGTGTCGGCAATCCGGTTTTGTATGTCGGCGCCAAGACCGGCCGTGACGGCATTCACGGTGCGACGATGGCTTCAGCCGAGTTTGACGAAGAAGCTTTGGAGAAAAGACCTACGGTCCAGGTCGGCGATCCATTCCTGGAAAAGCTTCTCCTGGAAGCGTGCCTGGAAGCGATGCGCAGTGGCGCGGTAGCCGGAATTCAGGACATGGGTGCGGCGGGTTTGACCTGTTCGACCTGTGAAATGGCTGCCCGCGCCGGCACCGGCATTGAGATCGATCTGTCTTTGGTTCCGCAACGCGAAACGGGCATGAGTGCATATGAGATGCTGCTCTCGGAATCACAGGAGCGCATGCTCATCGTCGCGCACAAAGGGCGCGAGCGCGAAGTCGGCGATATTTTTCGCAAGTGGGATCTGGATGCCGTCGTAATCGGCCATGTATGCGACGATGGCAGGATGCGTGTATCGCATAGCGGTGAAGTTGTTTGCAACGTACCGGTGCAAGCCCTGACAGATGAAGCGCCGGTTTACGAACGTCCCATGAAAGCTCGGAGCGCTAGTACTGGGAGCGCGGACGTCCCGTCCGCACCCGCGATCGAAGCTCGCGTCACAAGTCTTTCCAATGCTGCATCTGACGAGTCTACATTTCGCGCTGACGCGCACAGTGCCGACGAGACGTCCGCGCTCCCAGTGTCGACGCCGCCGCCAAACTACAACGGCGCACTGCTAAACCTTCTGTCGTCGCCCAACCTCGCCTCGAAAGAATGGGTTTATCGACAATACGATCACATGGTGCGCACGAACACGGCGGTGTTGCCTGGGGCTGACGCCGCGGTGTTGCGAATCAAAGAAACGCGCAAAGCGCTAGCCATCTCGCTTGATGGTAATGGCCGTTATTGCGCCGCGAATCCGCGCGAAGGCGCCAGGCTGATGGTTGCCGAAGCCGCGCGCAACGTCGTCTGCGTCGGGGCCCAGCCGATCGCTATTACCAACTGTTTGAATTTTGCTTCCCCTGAGCGCCCCGAAGTGATGTGGGCTTTCTCAGAAGTGATCGACGGGATTGCTGAGGCATGTCTGGCTTTTAACACCCCGGTCGTGTCGGGCAACGTCTCGTTTTATAACGAGACCGAAGGGCGCGGCGTCTTGCCTACGCCGGTCATCGGCATGCTCGGTCTGGTGGAAGATGTGAAGCGGGTCCTCCAGACTGGTTTCAAGAATGCAGGTGACTTCATTGCTTTGCTCGGCGCCACCCATGACGATCTTTCGATAAGCGAATACGCCGCCGTGATCGAAGGCAGAAGTTCGGCTCAGATTATCAGTGAGGGCCGCGTGCCCCGGCTTGATCTCGAAGCCGAGCTGGCGGTGCAAACTGCTTGTCTGCGTGCGGCAGAGGCCGGCCTCCTGCGCTCAGCCCATGATTGCGCTGATGGTGGCCTGGCGATCGCGCTCGCGGAGTGTTGTTTCTCGTCGCTGAATCGTGAAGTCTTCGGCGCCGACATCGATATCACCGGAGACTTTGACGTGGTCACGCGGCTGTTCAGCGAAACTCCTTCGCGCATTATTATTAGTTTCGATGTATCGGCGTTGGGCGATATCGAAGAGATCGTAGCGGCGGCCGCTTGCCCGATGACGCTGCTGGGAAATGTCGGCGCGGATCGCCTGCGGATTGAAAGCGACGGCGAGGAAGTGATTCAACTGGACGTGGCCGAAATGGAAAGCGCCTGGCGCTCGTCTCTCAAAGACAAGCTGCAGGCCGAGGTAATGGTTGCCGGGGCCGAGTAAGCGCTCGCTTATTTTCTCGCCAGAACGACTGGAGATTGTTCCGCCGCTCGAATCTTCTCGAAAAAACTGCGCACGGAATTGTATTGCTCGACCGGAATCGTACTCGCGCGCTGTACCAGCTTGCGGGTGAACAGCAGTTGCCCATCCTTCGCCTCGTAAGTGGTAGAGTAGGTTCCGAAAGTAGTATCGAGCTTGACCGGGTCGGGCATTTCATCGACCACAAAACCTTCCGGAAGTTTCACGCTCACGCTCTCCGAGTACTCATTTGATTTGAGCACTACGGGATGTTTGCGCTTGGCTTCGGTCAGAAACAGTGACTCGCGCCGCGACACTATCGCTGGTTTGAATACCAACAGGCGATTCTGCATCAGCTGTGCATAAGCGGGTGCGGTAAAATCAATATCGAGATCGAAACGGCCTGCGCTGCGGTCATCGCGCGGGTTTACTTTGCTGACCTTGGCCGCCGACGCGCCGGATGTGATCCAACCTTCTATTGCCTTCTGATAGTCCGGACGCGAGAGGTGTCGAAATTCGCTGCGATAACCAACCGCCCAGCTGCCCAGCGCCTTTTCCTGAATCGCGGCGGTCAGTGATCCGTCCGCGGCCAGGCTCGCCTGTATCCGGCGATCCAAAAGATTGGTTTCCGCTGGAGTTACCGGCATCCGCACCAGGGAACCGGCGTCCCCCGCCACAATCAACGCCAGACTGCCTTGTTCCTGATCGGGGAGATCCCCCAGCGGCGTATCATCGTCAGTAGCGTCGAAGATCAGAAGACGCCCCAATTTGGAATGCGTGATAATTGTGGCAGCCTGCGTCTCGTCGCTTACCTTGATCGCGACGATGCAGTGATTGAACTGTTGTGGTGAAGCCCACTGCTCCCTCACATAGTCAGAATCTCCGGAATAGATCACCACCGGATAGGACGTGATTCCCAGAACCTTGAGCATCGCCCGCATCAAATTCGCCTTGTCTTTACAGTCACCGTATGACCTGGCAAAAACTTCCATTGCCGGGTGTGGACGCATCCCTCCGCCGCGACTAACGCCGATATCGATCGATATGTAACGGATGTTCTGAACAAATGTGCCCACGGCGCGGATTTTTTCCAGTTCGGTCTTTGCGCCGGCCGTCAGCTGGCGCACCTTTTCCGATACTGCGTCGTTGGGAACCGCCTGTGGATCGTGTAGCTGAGTCAGCCAATAGGAAACTTCGGTCCAGTTGGAAAAAGTTTTGAAGTTGTTTGATTGAGTATCGCCCGGTGGAAAATAGCTGATTGCAATCCGCGGCGCCAGGCTGGTAACGCGAGGACTGCTCGGCTCTATTGTTATGGGCGACAGATTAGTCAGTTCCCACGTATAGGTGGAACCGTTGATGGTCGGTTCGATTTTCTCATGATTGAACGTGACGGTCTTAGCGATCCAACCGGAAGGCAGCGTGAGTATGTATCGCGACGTAAGTGCCGGCAAACGATTTTGAAATGCCCAGACATTCTGGGAAAAAATCGACTTCTCCTCGGTAATTGCCTGATAGCCGAAAACTGCGCCCGCGTCGGCATCTTTCGACGCATCAATTAATTTGAATCGGGATTCGTTGTAAACGTCATTCGGGTCCTCGACCGCGTCGATAGTGTCGTCCTTGCCATACTTTCTGATCTGTCCTGAAGATTTGATCAGCCACGCGTGCAGCTCACGCACTTTCCCCGCATCGCTTTCGTAAAACTCTCTGGCCTCTGCATATCCTCGTCCTTCACGATTCAGAATGCGCACGGCAAACAATGTCGTGGTAGTGGTGCGGCCATCCTGGCTCACGTTTACATGCTGCTCGTTCTGCAACACGACGGCCGGCAAATCCTTTTCATACGCCGGAACCGGAGCCCGAGAGGCTTGTTGCAACCAAGCTGGCGCTTCATCACCACCTGCACGGGCACCGGCAGCAGCGCAGAGCATTAACAAACTTACTTCGAGTATTCTTAAGCGCATTCTCTGGAACTCCTCTTTCGCCAACCGGGACAGTCTCTAATTAGACGCAGAAGCTGCGCCTTGTTTCAGCGTGATCGTATGCTCGTTGGCCTGGCTGATCGCGTCGAAGAGTGTTTTTAGCGCCGCATAGTTTTGGGCCGGAAACAGGATATTCCCCCCACCGCCGAAGAAAAATGTCCGATCATAAACCAGGGTGCGGCCATCAGTCGTCACCCCCATTTTGATGGTTTGTGCACAGATGCCCTGGGTCATCTCGGGTCTTATCGGCGGCGGCGTGTCGGCATTATCCAGGGCAAACCCTGCCGGCAAGTCAATGGTAAGATGGTCCTTTTCCGACCAGGGATAATGAAAATAGATGGCGTATTTCCGAGTGGCGCTGGAAAATACCGGCGGCTCACCATGCTCAAAAAGTCCGGGTTGCAGAAAGAGTCGTTTCCCGGTTTTTTGGGCATAGCCGGGAACGCGAATCTTAAAAGCATAAACCACTGGTTTATTCGGATTCGAAATATTTTCAATTACCAGATCTGAAATCTCCGCGGTACTCATGCGTCTTTTGAAGTCTGCCTTGAAATCTTCTTCCCTCTTATTGGCTGACTTGTCATAATTCTCCAGCTTATGACCCAGACCAAGTTGATCCGCATACTCGATGCGGACGTCGCCTTCGAGAGTTCCATCGTCCAGCAGCCTGAGTTTGCCCGTGCGCTTTGCGATCGAGTCCTCCGCTCGTGAAGCCGGCGTTCTTAGCCACGAGAAGCTCTTCTCTCCGACCAGCAGCGCCCAGACATCTTCTTCATACCAGACCAGGGAGCCATAAGGTAGAAACTTCAAGCCCGGATTGAAAAACTTCCAGTCGTTTTCAACCTTGACGGCAATGGCCGCTGGATGAATAAATGATTCATTGGTCATCTCGGGTTTGAAAAACATTTCACTGCGGTCGCTGCAAAAAGCTACTCGCGCCTCATAGCCGAGCGAACTCGCCATTGCGCCAAATAACATGTCGATATATTGAGCACTAGCGGCTTTGTGTTTCAGAACGTCGCTCAACGATTTGATGTCTGCCAGTTTCTTACGTTGGTCATCTGTCAAAGTCGTATCAAAAGTCGTATTGCTGATCTCAGTTTGACAGTACTGATAAAGCTTCTGAAGTTTCTCTTCCGGCGTCGCAACGTTGGCAGTGACCTCTTCCGCAACTTTTTTGATCTCCTTATCGGGTTTGTTCATGAATTTCGGTAAGAAGGCCTTCTCGGTTCCTACTGAGCCCCAATAAATCGCCGGATTGCTTGGATCCTTAATCGATAGCGTAAAAGAACCGAAAGCCACATTCGTAATATTGACTCTGACCGACTGAAGCAGCATCCAGGGAACTACCTGATCTTCGGGTGGCATTCGCGGCTCTTCTTTTAATGCGGGTACGTCTTTTCTCGTTGCCACCCAAAACCCTTTCTGGTCTTCGACGAATTTGGTGTCGTCGAAATTAAAGCTTTGATAATTCGGGATCTTTTTATTGTAAGGTTTGTAATAGTAAGAAAGATTTTGCACCGGGATATCACGCTGGAATCTCAAGCGCATTCCAGACGCTCCCGCATCGCTAATAACCTCTCGATAGCGATATTCGACGATTACGCCTGGCTCGACGTTTGGAACGGCAAACGATTTGGCTTTTACCTTAAGCCCATTCGCTTTGATAATCTCACGTTCGAATATGTCATCCTTTTGAATCTCGACGCTCGCACCGTCCGGTTTCGTCACCCGGGCGGCCACGTCCTTTATCTTCATTCCTTTGGTAAAGGGGATATCGAACTTGCCGTACTTTTCGCGCGCCCGTTCCGTGAAAATCTTGACGCGCACATAGTGCTGCAGAGACAAATCTTCAGATGAGCTGTCATCGATCCTGACTTCCCAAAAAATTGCTTCGGCGTCAGCATCCGGATCGACTATAGGCGTTTTCATCGCCAGCTCTGCGGGTGTGATCGCGCGCCAGTCTTCGCCAACGGCAAACGCCGGCAGGAACGCATAAAGCACAAGGCACACCACTACGACGAGAAGCACAAAAACCCGGGGGAGAAATTTCATCATGTGAAGACCTTTCGATAAGCGGTTTCGCGGGCCGGGTTTCGAAACCGATTGAGATTAGGAAATCGAGTGGTGGCGTGGATGCTACGTCACCGCAGTAGCAAGCCGGATTGTAACTCAGCCTTTTATAGGTGGCAAACCGTGTTCTATGCCACTTTCTTGCTCGGTTAGATTCTGAAGTTGAGACGAAAGCGCTCTCCGCGGTGGCCCGCGCATCTCAACACCGCTCTCAAGCCCCATGACATCGATATGTTATAATCCACAATCGCAAAAACCCTTAAATTTACTGTTAATCTTAAACACATAGCGGCGCAATCTTTCGGAGGAAACCATGGCAACAGAGATGACCCGATCCGCTGCGATAGTCGATCGGCTGGAAGAGCTCCTGGGACCGACGACCCGAGAACTGCTGGATCATAGGGCTCGGACAATTCCCAAAGATCAGATCCATCTGCCGGGCCCGGACTATATTGATCGAGTTGTCTCGTATTCGGATCGTTCGCCGTCGGTACTTCGTTCTCTGCAGTCAATCCTTGAGCATGGGCGACTGGCGGGCACTGGATACGTTTCGATCCTGCCCGTCGATCAGGGCATTGAGCATTCGGCCGGCGCTTCATTCGCTCCCAACCCGCAGTATTTTGATCCGGGCAATATTGTGAAGCTGGCCATTGAAGGCGGTTGCAACGGCGTGGCTTCGACGTTTGGCGTGTTGGGCAGTGTAGCGCGGAAGTATGCCCATAAAATTCCCTTCATCGTGAAGATCAACCATAACGAGCTATTGACCCTGCCGAACAAATTCGATCAGGTGATGTTTGGCACGGTGAAGGAAGCGCATAACCTGGGCGCGGTTGCGGTCGGCGCCACAATATATTTTGGCTCTGATGAGTCGACTCGGCAGATTACCGAGGTTGCCGAAGCCTTTGCCCAGGCCCACGAACTCGGCATGGCTTGTATTCTCTGGTGTTATCTACGTAACTCGAAATTCAAAACCCCGGAGGGCGATATGCACGCCTCTGCTGACTTAACTGGTCAGGCGAATCATCTCGGCGTCACGATTCAAGCCGACATCATTAAGCAGAAATTGCCGGAGCGTAACGGCGGATACATGGCTGTTGAAAAGGAGTTAGGCAAGTCATACGGCAAGACCAGCAAACTGGTTTATGAGAAGCTCACCACCGACAACCCAATCGATCTGGTCCGCTATCAAGTCGCCAATTGCTACATGGGACGCATCGGTCTGATCAATTCGGGTGGCGAATCGAAAGGCGACAGCGACATGGCTGAAGCCGTGCGAACCGCGGTAATTAACAAGCGCGGCGGCGGCATGGGCCTAATCTCTGGACGCAAGGCGTTCCAACGTCCAATGAACGAAGGCGTGGATCTGCTGAACGCGATTCAGGACGTTTACCTGTCGAACGACATTACCGTCGCGTAGTAGCTGCTTACGTTCGGCGGGACTACCGGCGAAGCGGCGCCAAAGCGATCCGCTAAATCACACGAATACGGCAGGAAAGAAAGGTTTTGAGTGATTTCGTGTGAGTTCGTGGATCGCTCCTGCGGTTGTCGTTAACAAGCTTCTTTAGAGAATCGCAACAGCCGGCAATTGTCTGGTAAAACCGTTGGCGCGTTGCGCCGGCCGCGAGCGATCAATATAATGCGCCCGCTTTAGAAACTTTCCCCCTTTAACAACTATGTCGACTCCTATTCGCTGGAGACATGACCGACCGGCGCCTCGCCGGCTGCGAACTGAGGCCAGGCCACTTTCGCTAATCAAGTCCGCGCTGGGCGAGATGGCGCGCGTGGCGCTTGCCGAACCGTTCATGTTGGCCATCGAACGGCAACAGATTTTTCTGCGCCGTTTGCCAGCGGCCCTCGATGGCCTGCGCATCGTTCATCTTTCAGATTTGCACTTCGGCCCGATAGTAAACCCCAAACACCTCGAGCGGGCCATCGAAGCAGCCAACGATCTGCGGCCCGATTTGATTGCGCTGACCGGCGACTACATTTCGCACGATCGCAGTTATGCGGCGCCCTGCGCTGAGTTGGTCGGCCGCTTGCGCGCGCGCTACGGTGTTTTCGCTGTGCTCGGAAATCATGATCACTGGACGGACGCGGCGCTAATCGCCGACCTCTTCCGTGCCGAAGGGATTACAGTTCTACTGAACGAAGGCATGCGCCTCGATCTGGGTGGCGAGTCATTCTGGCTCTGCGGCGTTAACGATACGATGGTGGGTCTCGAGGATCTGCCGTTGGCTCTGGCAGGTTCGGGGGACAACGAGATGAAGCTGTTGCTGGCTCATAATCCGATTATCCTCCGCCGCGCAGCCCGGGCCGGCGTCGATCTCGTGCTCAGTGGCCACACGCATGGCGGCCAGGTCACTTTGCGGCCCGAAAAGAACCGCTCCGGACGTCCGCGTCGTCGACTACTAAGGGGTCTGGGACGCCGCGGAAATACACAGATATACGTAACCCGTGGACTGGGCACTGTCGTCTTGCCGATTCGCTATGGCTGCCCACCGGAAGTTTCGGTGTTGGAACTAACTTCAATGTCCTAGTCTTCCTCCTCTGAGCCTGTTCGGATCGCCGCTATCATCGAGATGTCTCACCCAACCGGCAATCACAAATCTGAAATCGAAACTTTCTGAATGTCCTCTCGAATTGTCACTCTGCCAAATCTGCTGACCATCGTGAGGATGGCACTGATTCCGGTATTTGTTTCGTTGCTTTTCTATCAAAAGTTTCTGCTCGCGCTGGGAGTTTTTGTCTTCGCCGGAGTCACGGATGGGCTTGATGGACTGCTGGCGCGTCGCTTTCATCAGCAATCTCCTCTCGGCCGCATACTTGATCCGATTGCCGACAAGATGATGCTAGTGACTTCTTTTGTCGTGCTCTCAATGCGCGGCGTTTACCCCACGCCTTTGCCAAAGCATCTGCCCATTCCTTTCTGGGTCACAATTACTGTGATTAGCCGCGACGTATTTATTCTGGTGGGAGCGGCAGCAATCAACATGGTCAGTGGCTTTCGCGCTTTTCGCCCTTCGTTCCTGGGAAAACTCAGTACGGTAGTTCAGATTGTGGCAATCGCGGTCGTAATCCTGGCCGCGCAGACTCGCGTCGGCACCGGATACTACCTGCCCAGCGTCTACACTTTGGTTTTCGCCTTCACTCTTCTGTCTGGCATCCATTACGTCTTTTTTGTCTCAGGCTTACTAAACGACGACCGCAAGTGAAGCTGTGCCAGGCCCGTCTGCGCCAGCTGCAGGTTGCCTGTCGATCGGCTACCCCGGACACTCCAAATCAAGTCTCGCCCTGGGCGATCAAACCGCCGGCTACCGCAGGCGGTTCGGACCACTTTCAAAGTTGACAAGGCAAGACTCAGGTATTATTCTAAGCAGGCATTCAACCCGTCGCCATGGTTATTGGCTGGCGCAAATTAAACAGCGGAGTATTCAAGAAAATGAGCAAAATCATCGGAATTGACCTTGGTACGACTAACTCGGTAGTTGCGGTCATGGAAGGCGGCGAGCCAGTCGTCATCAACAATTCAGAGGGAGGCCGGACGACACCCTCGGTGGTGGCGTTTGCCAAAGACGGCAGCCGGCTGGTTGGCCAGGTCGCCAAGCGTCAGGCGGTGACCAACCCTGAGAACACGATTTATTCAATCAAGCGATTCATGGGCAGGCGCTTTAACGAAGTCACCGAAGAAATCAAACAAGTTCCTTACAAGGTGCAGGGCAGCGGCGCGGGCGGTGATGTTCGCATCGTGGCCGGCGGCAAGGAATGGAGCCCACCGGAAATCTCGGCCATGATTCTCCAGAAGATGAAGCAGTCGGCTGAGGACTATCTCGGTCAAAAGGTCGAGAAAGCCGTGATTACTGTTCCGGCTTACTTTAACGACTCGCAGCGCCAGGCGACCAAGGACGCCGGCAAGATCGCGGGTCTGGAAGTAATGCGTATCGTGAACGAGCCGACCGCGGCCGCGCTGGCCTACGGCCTCGATAAAAAGAAGGACGAGACGATCGCGGTATTCGACTTTGGCGGCGGTACCTTCGACATCTCGATTCTCGAAGTGGGCGAAGGCGTCGTCGAAGTGAAATCGACCAACGGCGACACGCACCTGGGCGGTGACGATATCGACGAAGCCCTGGTTGAGTGGATCATCGAAGAATTCAAAAAGGATCAGGGCATTGACCTGTCCAAAGACAAGATGGCCCTGCAAAGGCTCAAGGAAACGGGCGAAAAAGCAAAGATTGAACTTTCATCCACTATGGAGACGGAGATCAATCTGCCCTTTATCACCGCCGACGCGTCGGGACCAAAGCACCTGGTGATGAAACTCACCCGCGCGCGATTCGAGCAGTTGGCTGAACCGCTGTTCAAGCGTCTGACTCCGCCACTGCAACAGGCTTTGAAGGATGCGCAGCTGGACTCATCGAAGATTGACGAAGTAGTGCTCGTCGGCGGTTCAACGCGTATTCCCAAAGTCCAGGAAATCGTGAAGAGCTTCTTTAACAAAGAGCCGAACAAGAGCGTAAATCCGGACGAGGTGGTGGCCATCGGCGCCGCCGTTCAAGCCGGCGTGCTGTCCGGTGAGAAGACCGACATCCTTCTGCTCGACGTTACGCCACTCAGTCTCGGCATTGAGACTCTGGGCGGCGTGTTCACCAAGCTGATTGATCGCAACACGACCATCCCGACGCGCAAGTCGGAAATCTTTTCCACCGCGTCGGACAATCAGACGTCGGTCGAGGTTCATGTGCTTCAAGGCGAGCGTCCCATGGCCGGCGACAATCGTACCCTCGGCAAGTTCCACCTGGTGGGCATTCCACCCGCGCCGCGCGGCATGCCGCAGGTCGAAGTCGCTTTTGACATCGATGCGAACGGCATCGTGAACGTTTCGGCCAAGGACATGGGAACGGGCCGCGAACAGAAGATCACGATCACTTCGTCATCCGGTCTCAGCAAGGATGAAATCGATAAGATGATGCGCGATGCCGATTCCCATTCGGCCGATGACGCACGAAAGCGGGAAGAGATCGAAGCGCGGAACAAACTCGACAGTCTCGTCTATCAGATGGAGAAGACGCTGAACGAAAACCGCGAGAAGGTGGGCGCCGTCGCCGGAGAAGTCGAAACCGCTATTGCCGACGCCAAGAAGGCACTTGAGGAAGGCGGAGTCGAGCGCATGAACGAGGCGTTCAACGCGCTCCAGACCGTCTCTCACAAAATGGCCGAAGCTTTGTATCAGCAGACTGCTTCTGCCCCCAGTGGCGAACCGGCGGATCAGTCAGCAGCGGCCGGCGCGTCTTCGTCCGGCCAGGCGGGTGGCGAAGACAACGTGATCGATGCGGAGTATGTCGACGTCGACGAAGATAAGAAGTAAGGACACTTCCGATTGCCGATTTTTGATTGCCGATTGGTCGCTAATCTCGCTCGCGCTGTAGTTCTCAAGCGAGCTTAAGGTCAGAGATCAATCGGCATTCGGCAATTGGAAATCGCCAATGTAAAGATGGCTAAAGAGGACTTTTACAAAATTCTCGGGGTGAAGCGAGACGCCAAGCCGGAAGAGATCAAGAAAGCTTACCGGCGCCTGGCGCGCAAGTATCACCCTGACGTAAATCCCGGCGACAAAGGGGCGGAAGATCGCTTCAAGCAGATGAGCGAAGCGTTCGACATCCTCTCTGACCCGAAGAAACGCAAGGTTTACGATCGCTTCGGCGAATACTCGGACAATCTGGCGAACGCCGCTGCGGCCGGAGGGGGCCCGGGACAGACATACACGCGGGGCCAGCCTTTCGATTTTTCCGGCTTTGATTGGGGCGCAGCTTCTGGTTCTGCGGGCAGCTCAGCCGGAAGTAGTAGTTTCCGGGACATCTTTGCCGATCTCTTTAGCGGCGGCAAAGCTGAACGCGAACCGCCGCGGCCACAGCCGCAAAAAGGCGCGGACATTGAAATGCCGCTTTCGCTCAGCTTTGAAGAAGCGATCACCGGGCTTACTACCAGCATAACCGTAAACAGATCGGAACAGTGTTCGCGCTGTCATGGCGCCGGCGACACTGGCGGGTCGGTGATTACCTGCCCCACCTGCAAAGGCGCGGGCCAGGTACAGAAGGCCGGCGGCCGCCTGCGCTTCACGCAGGAATGCCCTGACTGTGGCGGGACTGGGAAACGGCGGCCGCCGTGTTCGCTTTGCAAAGGCAAGGGGACTCTGCCCAAGACTGAAAACGTGAAGGTCCGGATTCCCGCCGGCGTCGATACCGGCTCGCGCGTGCGCATTCCCGGCAAAGGCGAAGGCGGACGCCTGGGCGCGCCGCCGGGTGATCTTTTCATCATCACAAACGTCGGCCACCACAAGTATTTCACGCGCAAAGGCGACAACATCTATGTCACCGTCCCGATCACCGTACCTGAAGCGGCCCTGGGCGCGAAGATTGAAGTCCCGACGGTCACCGGCAAAGCGCAATTGCGCATCGCACCGGGTACTCAGTCGGGCCAGAAGTTTCGCCTGCGCCAGCGTGGCGCGCCGTCTCTGCGCGATCCAAATACTCACGGCGATCAGTTTGTAGAAGTCCAGGTGGTCCTGCC
>Ga0134121_10002279_pt1 | contig 16786 bp, 16 predicted proteins | sample KB301_FD_96463 | JGI IMG/M metagenome (GOLD analysis project Ga0134121, IMG submission 96463) | Terrestrial soil microbial communities without Nitrogen fertilizer from Kellogg Biological Station, Michigan, USA - KB3-0-1 | ecosystem: Environmental > Terrestrial > Soil > Unclassified ... | reverse complement strand
TGATCATGTCGTTCACGTTCATGCGCACTTCCTGGTAGTCGCCCTTCTTCAAGCCGTGCGCCGGGCCGATCTGGTCGACGAAGATGTTGCCGATCGACGAACCCGTCTGGTTCGCGACCTTCTTGCCTTTCAGGTCCGCGAGCGACTTGATGCCGAGGTCCTTGCGGGCGACGACCGCGGCGGTTTTGCCCACGGTTTCGATCTGCGCGATCGCCACCATGCCGCCCTTGTCGTGGCCGATGATGAAGGAAGGACCGGCATAGGTGCCGAGGTCGACCTGGCGCCCGACCATCTGCTGCATCGTCAAGTTGCCCGAGGGCACCGCGAACTCTTCGGCCTTGATGCCGTGCTTCTCGAGCGCGCCCGAGCGCATCAGGTAATAGGTCGGCATGCCCCACATGTTGGTCTGGTAACCCTGCCGCACCGTCGCGCCTTGCGCAAGCGCCGGCACGCCGGCCGTCAGCGCGGCCGCGCCGCTCGCCAGTACAAACTCTCGTCGTTTCACCTTGCCTCCTCCTTTTGTGTGAGATGCCTGAGCAGCTCCTTCTGGTGCTCGAGAAATTCTACGCTCAGCGGATCGCGCGGCCGCGACAGCCGAATGGGGACTTCCGCGCGGATGCGGCCCGGATGCGGCGTCATCACGATCACGCGGTCGGCGAGATAGACGGCCTCGGCCACGTTGTGCGTCACGTAGATCACCGTCTTCTTCGTTTCGCGCCATACCTCGGCGAGCAGGCGCTGCATCTCGTCGCGCGTCAGCGCGTCGAGCGCGGCGAACGGCTCGTCCATCAGCAGCACGCGCGGGTTGTAGGCGAGCGCGCGCGCGATCGCCACGCGCTGCTGCATGCCGCCCGAGAGGTGATGCGGATAGGAATCGGCGAACTTCTCCAGCTTGACGAGGCGCAGCTGCTCGCGCGCGATGCGCTCGCGCTCTTCCTTCGCCACGCCCTTCATCTCCAGGCCGAACGCCACGTTGCCGAGCGCCGTGCGCCAGGGAAAGAGCTGCGCGAAGTCCTGGAACACGATGCCGCGGTCGAGCCCCTGCCCGCTGACGGCGGCGCCATTCACGCGGATCTCGCCCTCGGTCGGCGCGAAGAAGCCGGCGATCATGTTTAGGAGCGTCGTCTTGCCGCAGCCCGAAGGCCCGATCAGGCAGACGAATTCGGACTCCCTCGCGCTGAAGCCAGCGCGCTCGACCGCGCGCACCTTGCCCTGCGGTGTATCGTATTCCAGGCTGACGTCGCGGACTTCGATCATGCCTTGGCGGTCCGCACCATGCCCCAGCGCAGCACGGTGGTCTTCTCGAGCGTGCCGAACACCACGCGCTCGAAGATGAAGCCGATCGCGCCGATCATGACGAGCGAGGAAAGCATGATGTCGGCGTTGAGGAATTCCTTGGCGTCGAAGATCACCCAGCCAAGCCCGAAGTCCGAAGCCGCGAGCATCTCCGCGCCGACCACCGCGATCCATGCGCGCTGGAACGCGAGGCGCAGCCCGGTGATAATGAAAGGCGACGCCCCCGGCACGACCACCTTCCAGAAAAGCGCCGGCCCGCTCGCGCCCATCGAGCCGGCGGCGCGCAGCCACAGCGGATTTACCGCCCGCGCACCGGTCCAGGTGTTGAGGAGCATCGGGAAGCTCGCGGCGTAGAACACGATCAGGATCGTCGCGACGTTGCCGAGCCCGAACCACAGGATGAAGATCGGCGCCCAGGCGAGCGACGGGATCGGCATGAACGCCGAGACTAGCGGCATGAAGAAACGCTCGACCGCGCGATAGCGTGCCATGAGAAAGCCGAGCACCAGGCCGAAAACCGCGGCAAGCGCGAGGCCGGCGAAGACCCGGTAGAGCGTATTCATCGCATGGTTCGCCATGCTGCCGTCGGCGAGCATGTCGTAGAGCCGCGCGGCGATCGCGGGCAGCGTCGGCACCAGGGCGGGGGCGAACCAGCCGCTGCGGGCAACGGCCTCGTAGAGCACGGCGAAGAGCGCGATGGAGATGAGCGCCCTCACGAGCTCATCATGCCCCAGCGCACCACGGTGTAGCGCTCGAGCGGCTCGAAGACCAGGTTCTCGAGCGCAAGGCCGATGGCGCCGATCGCGGCGATGCCGGCGAGCATCACGTCGGTGTTGAGGAACTCGCGCGAGCCGAAGATGAGCCAGCCGAGGCCCCACTGCACGGCGGCGAGCATCTCGACGCCGACGAGGATGCGCCAGGCCTGTGCGAGCCCGAGCCGCCAGCCGGTCACTATGTAGGGCAGCGCCCCGGGCAGGATCACGTGCCGGAAGAGGCGGCGCTCGTCGGCGCCCATCGTCTGCGCCGCGCGGATCCAGATCTCCTTCACCGCCTTCACCCCGGTCCAGGTATTGAGCACCACCGGAAAGAGCGAGACGAAGGCGACGAGGACGATCGAGCCGGTATTGCCGAGCCCGAACCAGAGGAGGAAGAGCGGCGCATAGGCGATGCCGGGGATCGGCGCGCCGATGCTGACGAGCGGCAAGGCGAGGTCCTCCACCTGGCGCGAGCGCCCCATCGCGATGCCGAGCAGCGCGCCGAGGATCGCCGCCATGCCGAAGCCGGCAGCGAGGCGCAGCAGCGTGTCGCCCGCGTGGTGCAGCAGGATGCCGGAGGCCGCGAGCCGGGCGAAGGTCGCAGCCACCTGCTCCACCGTCGGAAAGAGGCGCGGCGGGAAGGCCCCCGTGCGCGCGACGAGCTCCCACGTCGCCGCGAGCACGGCGAACGGCAGCGCCGCGACGGCGCCCCTCAGAATCAGGGACGGACCACGGTTCACCGCCTGGCCGTCATTTGTTGATCGGTATCTTGGCCTTCGCGATGAGCTCGGCGTTGTCCTTGAGCTCGCGGGCGATCATCGCCTCGAAGTCCTGGATCGACATCGCCAAGGGGTCGGCGCCGAGCTTGCGAATGTCCGCGCTGATCTCCGGCGACTCGACGAGCGCGGTGATCTCCTTGTGCAAGAGCTCGACGATCGGGCGCGGCGTCTTCGACGAGACGAGCGCCCCGACCCAGAAGTTGTACGCGGAGTTCGGGTAGCCGGCCTCCTCCGTCGTCGGCAGCTCCGGCATCAGCGCGGTGCGTTTCGGCGAGCTGACGACGAGCGCGTCGACCTTGCCGCCCTCCGCCATCTTCTTCGCCTGGAAGACCAGGGCGAAATAGCAGTCGGCGCGGCCCGAGATCACTTCGGTGAGCGCCTCGCTCGGTCCCTTGGTGTGCACGTTCAGCGACTCGAAGGCGGCGGCGAAGCGGAACCGCTCGAACGCCATGTGCGTCGCGCTGCCGAGGCCGGCGTCGGCGCAGACGATCTTGCCCGGCTGCGCCTTGGCGGCCGCGACGAAATCCTTCGTCGTCTTGTACCTCCCGGGCGGCGTGACCATCACCGTCGGGATCGTGGCGACGGTCGCCACCGCCTGCAGTTCCCTGGGATTCAGGACATTGGGGCTCAGCAGCGTGGAGACGGTGAACGCGGAGGCGTACATCATGATGGTGTGGCCGTCGGGCTCGGCCTGCTCGGCGACGTACTTCGCGCCGACCAGGCCGCCCGCGCCGAGGCGGTTCTCGACGATCACCGGCGAGCCCCATTTCTCCTGGAGCTTCGTGGCGAGGATGCGCGCCATTGTGTCCGAGGCGGCGCCGGGCGTGACGCCCGAGATGAAACGCACCGTCTTGCTGTCCGGGAAGCTTTGCGCTTCCGCCGCTGTCGCGATGGCAAGCGCGAGCAATGCTGTCAGCCACTTCATCTGCACTCCTCCTATGGTTTTGGTAGCCCGAACTGCGCGGCGAGCCAGTCCGCCGTGCGGCTGCGGTACCGATAGGGACGGTTATTGGCATTGTGCCCGCCGTCCTCCACGATCAAGAGCTCGACCGGGCCTGCGACGCTGCGCGCCAGGCGCTCGGCTTCGGTCGCGGGCACCAGCCTGTCCTGCCGGCCCGTGACGATGAAGATGGGGCACTTGATCTCGCGAGCGGCGTCGACCATCGTGAGCGTGCGCGCTTTCTGGCGCGCTTGCGCCTCGCTCGCCGAGTGCGAGCGCACCCGGAACGTATTGCGCGTGAGATCGGGCAGCCCGTCCCAGATCTTGTCCCACTCGAACGGGCCCGAAAGCGCGATGCAGGCCTTGATGCGCTTCTCGTAGGCCGCGGCGCGCGGCGAGTAATAGCCGCCGAGGCTCACGCCCCAGATGGCGATGCGCTTCGCATCGAGGTCGTTCCTCTCCTCGATCCAGTCGCACACCGCCCTGGCGGCGCGCTCGTAGTCGCCGCAGATCGGGATCTCGTACTCGGCTTCGCCCTGCCCCGGCCCGTCGATCGCGAGGGTCGCCATGCCGCGCGCGAGGAACGGCTCCTCGTAGGCATGCAGCTCCTCCTTCGTGGAATCCAGGCCCGGCGCCATGATCACCACCGGCCCCGATCCGCGCAGCACGCCGAAGATGGTCTTGCCCTCGAACGGGATCGCGACGCGCTTGCCCGGATAGGGCTTCAGGTGCGCGACGCCATCGCGATAGCACTCGACCGCCTTCATGTGCGCCTTCTTCATCTGCTCGAGGTCCTGCACGAAGACGAACTTGGCGAAATGGTAGTAGATCCCCGCGCGCACGAGGTGCTCTCCACCGGTCAGCTTGTGGCCCTCCTTGAGCGCCTCCCGCCCCAGCTGCTCATGCACCGCAGCGCGCGCCGACCATGCCGCGCACCAGTCTTCCCAGCGCTCGAGCGAGCCGGTGACGTCCTCGAAGTCGGCGAGCAGCACGCCGTTCGAGACGAAGCGCGGCGCCCAATGCGAGATCGCGGATTGAACCCGGGAGTCCTTCAAACCTTCCTCAGTGCCTTGAGAATCCGCTCCGGGGTAAACGGCATCCGCGTGACGCGCGCGTCGAGGGGCGCCAGCGCATCGTTGATGGCATTCATGATCGCGCCGGGTGCGCCCGCCGTGCCCGCTTCGCCGACGCCCTTCGCGCCGAGCTGCGACTGCAGGGTCGGCGTCGCGACGTGCGCGCAGACGATGTCGGGCATCTCGCCCGCCATCGGCACGAGGTAGTCGGCCATGCTGCCGTTCAAGAGCTGCCCGTCCGGGCCATAGATGCATTCCTCGAAGAGCGCGGCGCCGATGCCCTGCACCACGCCGCCGCGCAGCTGCTCGTCCACCAGCATTGGATTTATAACGGTCCCGGAGTCCTCGACGCACCAGTGCTTGAGCAGTTTCACAAAACCGCTGTCCGGGTCCACCTCCAAGAGGGACGCCTGGATGCCGTTGGTGAACGTGAAGCCGTACTGCCGCGGCGTGTAGTGCCGCGTCACCGTGAGCTCGGACTGGAAGTCGAGCGGCAGCGTGTCGGGCCGGAAATACGCGACGCGTCCGAGCTCGGCGAGCTCGAGCTTCTTCTCGGTGGTGAGCTTGTGCACGACCGCGTTGGCCGCGATGTCGAGCTCCGCCTTGTCCGTCTTCAGCATCGCCGCCGCGATGTCGAGCATGTTCGAGCGCAGCGCGCGTCCGGCAAGCAACACCGCCTCGCCGCCGATGCCCGCGCCGCGCGAAGCCCAGGTGCCGCCGCCATACGGGGTTACGGCCGTGTCGCCGGTGATGACCTTGACCTTGTCGAGACTCACGCCCACCGCGCTCGCCGCGATCTGCGCGAAGATGGCCTCCGTTCCCTGCCCCTGCTCCGTCACGCTGCACATCACAGTCAGCATGCCGGTGGGCTCGAGCCTGAGCGTGGCCCCGTCCTGCGCGGAAATGCGCGCGCCGCCGACGCCGTAGAACGCGGGCGAAGGATTGGTCACCTCAATCATCGAGGCGAGGCCGATGCCCCGGTAGACGCCTTGCTTGCGCAACTCCTTCTGCTCGGCGCGCAGCTCGCCGTACTTCATCGTCTGCAGGAGCAGATCCAGCGTCTTGTGGTGCGAGAGCTTCTCGAACTTGATCCCCGACGGGAAGGTGTAGGGATAGGCGTCGTCGCCGATCAGGTTGCGGCGGCGGAATTCCGCCGGATCCATGCCGAGCTTCCGCGCGGCGATATCGACGATGCCTTCGGTGATCGCCACCGCGATCGGGTGACCGACCGCGCGGTATTGGCAGGTCACGTTCTTGTTGGTGAAGACCACGTGCATCTTCGCGCGGTACTTCTGATGCTTATAGGGACCGCCGGTGAGGTTCACCACCTGGTTGCCCTCGATGCCGCTCGTGCGCGGGTAGACCGAGTACGGCCCGATCGCCGTGATGTCATCGAGGTCGAAGGCGAGGATGTCGCCCTCCCTGCTGCAGGCGAGACGCACCTTGGCCTTGTGCTCGCGCGCGTGGATGTCGGAGAGGAAGGACTCCAGCCGGTCGGCGACGAATTTCACCGGCCGGCGCAGCATCACCGAGAGCGCCGCGGTCGCCATCTCGTCCGGATAGACGTGCACCTTGATGCCGAACGAGCCGCCGACATCCTTGGTGATCACGCGCACGTTGGCCTCGGGGATGTTGAGGTGGCGCGAGAAGATGTCCTGCATCATGTGCGGCGCCTGGGTCGCGTGGTACACGGTGAGCGAATGCTCGCCGGCGTTGTAGTCGGCGAGGATCGCGCGCCCCTCGAGGCAGACGCCGGTGTGCCGGCCGAAGTGGAAGGTCTCCTCCACCACCACGTCGGCGAGCCGGAACGCATCGTGCACGCCGCCGGTGTCGTGCTCCCGCTTGAAGCAGATGTTGTCGCCGAGCTCGGGATGGATGACGTTCTTGCCGGCGAGCGCCTCGTCCATGTCGACGACGACCGGCAGCTCCTGCCATTCGGCCTCGATGAGCGCCACCGCGTCCTCGGCCTGGCTGCGCGATTCGGCGACGACCGCCGCGACCGCTTCGCCCTGCCAGCACGCGCGCTCGATGGCGATGGCGTGCTGCGGCGGCGACTTGATGCCCTTCAGGTGCGCGAGCACCGCGACCCACGGCGTGCAGTACTCGGCGACCGCGCGCCCGTCCAGGACCGCAATGACCCCCGGTGCCCTGAGGGCCGCCTTGAAGTCGAGGTGCTTGATCAGCGCATGCGCATAAGGCGAGCGGAAGAAGGCGACGTGCGCGAGTCGCGGGAAGCGCAGGTCGTCGATGAACTGTCCGCGGCCCTGCAGCAGGCGCTGCGCGTTCGGCCGCGGCACGCTCTGCCCGATGTAGCCCCGGTCGAGCTCGGTGCCCGGCGCGTGGAGGGGAAGCTCAGCCTTTCCCATGGATGGTTTCTTCTATGGCGTCGACGATCGCCTGGTAGCCGGTGCAGCGGCAGTAGTTGCCGGAGATGTGCGCCCGGATCTCGTCCCGGCTGGGCTTCGCCCCGCTGCGCACGAGGTCCTGCGCGGCGAGCAGCATCCCGGGCGTGCAGAAGCCGCACTGCAGCGCGTTGTGCTCGTGGAACGCACGCTGCAGGCCCTCGAGCTCCTTCGAATCCGAAAGGCCCTCGATCGTCTCGACCGTGCAACCGTCCGCCTGCACCGCGAGCATCAGGCAGCCGCGCACGATCTCGCCGTTGACGCGCACCGTGCACGCGCCGCACACGCCGTGCTCGCAGCCGATGTGCGAGCCGGTGAGGCCCAGCTCGTCGCGCAGGAAGTCGACCAGATGCACGCGCGGCGCAATCCGGCGCGTTACCCGGACGCCGTTGACCGTCAGTGTGGTTTCGACAGCGTGTTCCATGCGCGCGAGAGGAGCACTTTCGCAAGGTGCAGCTTGGTGGCCGACGAATGGTAAAGATCGGCCGCCGGCTGCAGGTCACGGCCGAGCACCTCGAGAGCGGCGTTGAGCGATACGGCGCGCGACGCGTTCTCGGCGAAGACCGGCGTCGCGCCGACGCCCAGGTAGGCGATGCGCCGGCCGGAAGCGTCGGCGACGCCGGCGAGACCGACGATGGCGTAGTCGCCGTGGCGCCGGGTGAGCTCGAGGAACACCGAGCGCTCGACACTCGGAAATTCCGCCCCGGCGACGATCTCGCCCGGCCGGATGTCGGTGTCGAACAATCCCTTGAAGAATTTACTCGCCGGCACGCGCCGCTCGCCGCGCCGATGGACGAGCACGATGGTGGCATTGAGCGCGAGGGCGCACGCGGGGTACTCGGCCGCCGGATCGGCGAGCGCGAGGCTGCCGCCGAGCGTGCCGCGGTTGCGGATCGCCGGATGCGCGATGTGCGGCACCGCCTGGGCAAGGAGCGGCGCGTATTTCGACACCTGATCGGATCTTTCAATCTCGGCATGCGTGGCGAGCGCGCCGATGCGCAGCACGCCCGGGCGCAGGTCGATGCCGCGCAGGTCCTTCAGGCCGGCGATGTCGACGAGGAGCTCGGGCGACGCGAGGCGCATGTTGAGCGAGGGGATCAGGCTCTGCCCGCCCGCCAGGATCCGGGCTCCGGGCCGCTCGAGCAGCGCGAACGCTTCGGCCAGCGACTTCGCCTTCGCGTAGGCGAATGCAGGCGCTTTCACAGGCTCCTCCTCCTCATTCACCCATTTCGAGAACGAGTATGCCCCAAGTGCCTGAGCCTGCGCTACGATTTCCCCGGGAGGAGCGCATGCCGCTCATCGCAATGAATCGGGAAATGGGGTCGCTCGGCAAGGACGTTGCCCAGGGACTGTCGCAGGCGCTCGGCCTCAAGATCCAGCATCACGAAATCATCGACCACCTCGCCAACCGCGCGCGCATCCGCAAGAGCCACGTCATCAGCTTCCTCGAGGGGACGCAGGGGCTGCTCGAGCGCCTGACGGTCGACAACCTGAAGCTGCGCATCCTCACCGCCGACGAGATCATGTCGGCGGCCGAGGCGAACGAGGGCATCATCCTGCGCGGCTGGGGCGCGACCTCGCTCTTGAAGGACGTGCCGCACGCGGTGCGCGTGTGCGTGTCGGCGTCGCGCCGCGAGCGCGTGAAGCGCATGATGAAGCGCCTCGACATGGAGGACCAGGTGGCGGCCGAGCGCATCGTCGACCAGAACGACGAAGCGGCGCAGGCGGTGATGCGCCGGCACTTCCACATCGACGTGCGCGACATCAACGAGTACGACGTCGGCTTCAACACCGACCGCATGACCGCCGAGCAGTGCGTCGAGAAGATCGTGCAGATGGTCCGCTCGCCGCAGTTCGAGGAAACCGAGGCGTCGCGCGGCAAGCTGCGCGACGCCGCGATCATGCACCACGTGCGCGCGGCGCTGCGCACGCACCAGGCCACCGCCCACTGCTACGTGAAGTGCACCGTGGCCTACGGCCGCATCACGCTCGAAGGCGTGGTCGACGATGGCGAGCAGCGCAACGCCTGCGGCGAGATCGCCGGGCGCATCAAGGGCGTGATGGACGTCGACAACCGCCTGCGCACGGCCGACATGCCGACGCGCCGCGGCGGCAGCATCTAGCTTCATACCCCCAAAGCGGGATTAATGGACCCGGTCGGCCGCGCTGGGCGGATCGTTGGGGCGCTGATCATCATTCAGCTGGTCAGCACTGCGACCCTGAGAGTCTTGCAGGCGCCGTTTTTTGCGGCCGGCGGGTTTCTGGTGAATGTCGCTCCGCATTCCATTCAGGTCGCCTTTGCTGCGCTCCTGATTCTTGCGATCGAGGCCCTGTGGCTCGGCGTCGCATTGACGGCGTTCCCAGCCTTTTACGAGCGCGCGCCACGCATGGCGCTTGCGCTCGTTGCGTTGACCACGGTCATTGTCGCCGCCGCGGCAGCCGAGGTCGCGACCGCGATGTCTCTCATGTCGGTTAGCGAGGCATATGCGAAAGGGAGCCAGATCGAGCGGGAGCAGCTACAGGCGGTCCGAGTCATCGTGGCCTCGGCCCGTAACGGCACGTATACCGTCGCGCGACTCCTCGACGGTGCTGCGGCCTGGGCTCTTTATGCGGCGCTGCTGCGGCTGGCGCTGGTTCCGCGCTGGCTAGCCGGCTTCGGCCTTCTCGCAGCAACTTTATGGATCGTGAGCGTGGCGGCGACGCTCTTTGGGCATCGCATCGTGACGCCGCTCCTGGTGCCGCTTGGCGTCATTCACCTGATTTTGGCGGTGCGGCTCAGTTCGCAGGGATTTCGCGCGGCGGCAGCATCTAATTCGGCACCCAGTACGTAATTTCAACCGGCCTTAATTCTGGCTTCAGATTCACTGCGTTAGCGTATGCGGCGCGTGAGCAAAAACGCTAGCCCAACGACGCAATGGCAGGGTATGGTAACCACGCGAGGACGAATAAAGACTGTTCTGCGGGAGGGCCAGGTCCCCCCTGCTGATTTGCCCCATCGAGCTGCGGCCAAACAACTGAAGAGGAGCCAAGATGAGCAAAAACCGCACGAGATCCATCACGCGACGCCGGTTCTTGAAGACCACAGGCCTCACGCTTGCCGCAGCCGGCGCGGCACCCGTGCTTTCAGCACCCTTCATTTCGAGGGCCCTGGCGGCTGACAAAGCGCTCTCGATCGTGCAATGGGCGCATTTCGTCCCGGAGTACGACACGTGGTTCGACAAGTTCGCCAAGCAGTGGGGCGAGAAGAACAAGGTCGCCGTTTCGGTCGACCACGTTCCCGTGCAGGACATTCCCGCGCGCGCTGCCGCCGAGGCGTCGGCCGGATCGGGACACGATCTATTCGGCTTCAACGGCGCCGGCGGGGCGCATCTCTACCGCAAGTTCTTCATCGACGTCGCAGATCTGGTGAAGGAGACCGAGAAAAAATACGGCAAGGTCACCACCATCGGCAAGCAGCTCGGCTACAACGCCGACGACGGCACGTGGTCTGCGTTCCCCGATTTCTACATCAACTTCCCCGGCATGTATCAGAAGAGCCTTTGGGACGAGATCGGGATGAAGCCCGACACCTGGGACAACCTGCGCAAGGGCGGTGCGAAGCTGAAGGCGAAAGGCCATCCCGTCGGCATCTCGCTCGGGCACAGCAACGACCCGAGCACCACATGGCGCGGCTTGCTGTGGAGCTACGGCGCTGCCGTCCAGGACGAAGCCGGCAAGAAAATCGTCCTCAACAGCAAGGCGGCGGTCGAGGCGACCAAATACGTTGCCGCGCTCTACAAGGAAGCGATGACCGGGGACGTTCTGTCGTGGAATGACTCCAGCAACAACCAGTACATCGCTTCGGGCGTCGGCTCCTACATCATCAACCCGATCTCGGCCTACCGCACGACGCAGAAGGCCAACAAGAAGCTGGCCGACGACATCGTCGTCATCGCGCCGCCGAAAGGCCCGGTGAAGCAGATCATGGGCGCCGCGTCCGAGTTCTACGGCATCTGGAAATTCGCAAAGAACAAGGAAACCGCCAAGGAGTTCCTCAGGTACTACGCGGCGAACTGGCCGGAGGCGTTCAAGGCGAGCGAGGGTTACAACAACCCCTGCTTCGCCGGCCTCGTCCCCAGGCCGATGCCGATCCTGTCGAACGATCCGACATCGACCCCGCACGACAAGCTCTCGATCCTGCAGGACTCGGACCAGTGGTCCGCCATTCCGGGCTATCCGGGACCGGCCACGCCGGCGATGGACGAGATCTACTACGCCTTCATCATCAACGACATGATGACGAAGGCGGCGACCGGGCAGGCGAGCGCCGAGGAATCGGTGAAGTTCGCGGCGCAGCAATGCGAGCGCATCATGAAGAAGTGGGCCCGCAAAACCTGATCGCTGATGGCGGAACCGCGCGCGCTCGCGCGCGCGGTTGAATTCCGGGGGATCGAAATGTCTGCGGTTTTGACCAGGGACGTCGTCAAGAAATTTGATGACGTCCCCGCCGTGAACGGCATCAGCCTGACGGTGCCGGACGGGGAGTTCATGGTGCTGCTGGGCCCGTCCGGCTGCGGCAAGACGACGTATCTGCGCATCATCTGCGGGCTGGAGAAGCAGACCAGCGGCGACATATTGATCGGCGGCTCGATCGTCAACGACATCCCGCCCCGCGCGCGCGGCGTGGCAATGATGTTCCAGAGCTACGGTCTCTATCCGCACTTTACCGTGCGCAACAACATCGCCTTCCCGCTGAAGACGCAGAACGTTCCGCGCGCGGAAATCGAAAAGAAGGTCGAATGGGCATCGCAGCTGCTCGGCATCGGGCACCTGCTCGAGCGGCGGCCGCGCCAGCTTTCGGGCGGCGAGCGCCAGCGCGTCGCGCTTGCGCGCGCGCTGGTGCGCGAGCCGACCGCGCTCCTGCTCGACGAGCCGCTCTCCAACCTCGACGCGAAATTGCGCGCCTCGGCGCGCCTGGAGATCAAGCAGTTCCAGCAACGCGTGGGCATCACCACGATCTACGTGACCCACGACCAGGTGGAGGCGATGGGCATGGGTGACCGCATCGCGGTCATCGACCACGGCCAGGTGCGGCAGGTGGGAACGCCGCTGGAAATCTACGAGGACCCCGCCGACCGCTTCGTCGCGACCTTCGTCGGCACGCCGCCGATGAACATCGTCGCGCGCAACGGCGGCTATCTCGGCTTCCGCCCGGAGAACTTCCTGCCCAAGGAAATGATGGGCGACGAGCCGCACACCGAATTCAGGTTCCGCGTCGACCGCTCGGAATATCTCGGCTCCGAGCGCATCGTCTACGGCGTGATGGAAGGCTTCGACCCGAAGCAGGTGATCACGGCGAAGCTGCCGCCGGCGCACGTCGCCGAGGAAAGCATCCGGCCGGGCGAATGGCATCCCTTCGCCGTGCGCAATAGCGCGCTGCGCGACTTCGACAAAGAAGGCAAGCGGACCAATGGCCGCAATCGCTGAGGCAGTCTCCAAGCCGCCCTCGCGCTTCCGCTTCATCCTCGACCGGCGCGACGTGCTGGGCGCGATTTTCGTCTCGCCGGCGATCCTCTACGTGCTGTTGCTGGTCGGCGTGCCGTTCCTGATGGCGGTGTACTACTCGCTCAGCGCCTACACGATCTACGATCCCTCGTGGGACTTCGTCGGCCTGGACAATTTCGCGGACATCATCGAAGACCCGACGTTCCAGCACACGCTTCTCAACACCTTCATCTTCACCTTCGGATCGCAGGGCCTCGGCCTCATCCTGGGCAAGTTCGGCGCGCTGGTGCTGCTGCGGCCGTTCCCCGGGCGCAAGCTGGTCCGGGCGCTGGTCATCCTGCCCTGGGCGGTGCCGGTCGCGCTCGCCACCGTCGCCTGGCAGTGGATGTTCGACTCGCTCTATAGCGTCATCAACTGGACGCTCATCTGGGCCGGCTTCATCACCCGCGAGCAGGCGCCGAACTGGCTCGGCACCGCGAACCTGGCGATGCTGTCGGTGATCATCGTCAACGCCTGGCGCTTCTTCCCGTTCGCGATCGTGATTTTCCTCGCCGGCATCACCGCGGTGCCGCAGGACGTGCTCGATGCGGCGACGGTGGACGGCGCCGGGTTCTGGCGGCGCAACTACCAGATCATCATGCCGATGATCCTGCCGATCGTGGCCATCGGCCTGATCTTCGGCATCGTGTTCACGTTCACGGACCTGTCGATCGTCTTCCTGATGACCATGGGCGGGCCGGTGGGCGCGACCTCGGTCCTGGGTTTCGCGGGTTTCCAGACCGGCATCACCTCGGGCGACGTGTCGCATGGCGCCGCGATATCGCTCTTCATGCTGCCGGTGCTGCTCGTCGTGGTGGTCTTCATGCTGCGCTTCATACGGCGGCGGGAGATCTGACATGCCGCGCGTCACCGTGGCCAAGGCCGTGCAGGAGACCTCCTTTTATGGAGCGGTGGCGTTTTTCTTCGTTCTCGCCGCGTTCCCGTTCTATTGGATGGTCATCACCTCCTTCAAGACCAACGGCGATCTCTATAACGTCACCAATATCCCGTTCTGGTTCAACGATTCACCCACGCTCGAGCATTTCCGCTATCTGTTCGAAAGGACCCTCTTCGTCACCTGGCTCTTGAATTCCCTGATCATCGGCCTTTGCGTCACCGCCATTACGCTGGTCACCGCGCTGCCGGCGGCCTACAGCCTGGCGCGGATGACCGGCCGCAAGGGTGAAGCGCTCGGCATCGGCATCTTCCTCACCTACCTCGTGCCGCCGACGCTGCTTTTTCTGCCGCTGTCGCGGGTCATCGCCGAGCTGGGCCTGCAGAATTCGATGTGGTCGCTGGTGCTGATTTATCCGACGTTCACCATCCCGTTCTGCACCTGGCTCCTGATGGGATTTTTCAAGTCCATGCCGCGCGAGATCGAGGAGGCGGCGATCGTCGACGGTTGCAGCCTGCTCGGCGCGTTCATCAAGATGGCGCTGCCGTTGTCGGTGCCCGGCATCCTGACGGCGGTGATCTTCACCTTCACCCTGACGTTGCAGGAGTTCGTCTACGCGCTGACCTTCATTTCATCGTCCGCCCAGAAGCCGGTCACCCTGGGCGTGGCAACCGATCTCATCCGCGGCGACGTCTTTTACTGGGGCGAGATCATGGCCGGCGCGTTGATCGCCAGCATCCCGGTGGCGATCGCCTACAACCTCTTCCTCGATCGCTTCATTTCGGGCATTACCGGCGGCGCGGTCAAATAGCCGTGCTACCGGACGGCTCACCCATCGGGTCCAGCGGCTCCACGTAACTTGTAAGGTCCTGGCCGACATCGCGACCAAGGCGCAAAGGAGAGACAACATGAAGGTCTGGATCCTCTTACCTCTGCTCGCGCTGTCGGCGTGCATCTCGTCGGCGAATGCCGGGTCGTTGCCCGATCCCGCGACAGACATGCCGCTCGCCAAGGAGCGTGGAACCGCGACCGCGGTGTTTGCCGGCGGATGCTTCTGGGGCGTCGAGGCGGTGTTCGAGAACGTGAAGGGCGTGAGCGAGGCGGTCTCGGGATACTCGGGCGGCCACCTCGCATCACCGAGCTACGAGCAGGTGAGCAGCGGCCTGACCGGACACGCCGAGTCCGTGCGTGTGACCTACGATCCGTCGCAGGTCACCTATGGCCAGCTCCTCAAGGTGTTCTTCGCGGTGGCGCACGATCCGACGCAGCTCAACCGCCAGGGACCGGACACCGGGACGCAATACCGCTCGGCGATCTTCTATGCGAACGCGGACCAGCAGCGCGTGGCGCAGGCGTACATCGAGCAGCTGAAAGGCGCGAAGTCGTTCCGCCGGCCGATCGTCACGCAGGTGGCGCCGCTCAAGGTGTTCTATGCCGCCGAGGCGTATCACCAGGACTACCTGGTGCAGCACCCGGATGAGCCGTACATCGTGATCAACGACCTTCCGAAGCTCGCCGCCCTCAAAGGGGAACTGCCGCAGCTCTACGCCGGCAAGAAGTAAACCGGCGTCTTCCTGCGGGCGAGGATCTTCGCGATCTAGTAGCGCGCGTTGCCCGGCGTGCGCGGAAACGGGATCGCGTCGCGCACGTTCACGAGGCCAGTGACATAGGCGATGGTGCGCTCGAAGCCCAGGCCGAAGCCGGCGTGCGGCACGCTGCCGTAGCGGCGTAGATCGCGATACCAGCCCATGTGCTCCTTGTCGATGCCGATCTCGTCCATGCGAGCGTCGAGCACCTCGAGCCGTTCCTCGCGCTGGCTGCCGCCGATGATCTCGCCGATGCCCGGCGCGAGCACGTCCATCGCGGCGACGGTCTTCTGGTCGTCGTTCACGCGCATGTAGAAGGCCTTGATGGCCTTCGGGTAGTTCATGACGATCACCGGCTTCTTCGCGTGCTTCTCGGTGAGGTAGCGCTCGTGCTCGGACTGCAGATCCACGCCCCACTTCACCGGGAACTCGAACTTCTCCTTGGCGCGCTCGAGCACCGAGATCGCTTCCCCGTAGTTCATGCGCACGAACTCCGAGTCGACGATGCCCCGCAGCTTCGCGACGATGCCTTTCTCGATGCGCTCGTCGAAGAACGCCATGTCCTCGGCGCGCTCCTCGAGCAGCGCCTTGAACGTGTACTTGAGCAGCGCCTCGGCGAGATCGGCGTCGGCGGCGAGGTCGGCGAAAGCGATCTCGGGCTCGATCATCCAGAACTCCGCCAGGTGGCGGCTGGTGTTCGAGTTCTCCGCGCGGAAGGTCGGCCCGAACGTGTAGACCTTGGTGAGCGCGAGGCAATACGCCTCGACGTTGAGCTGGCCGGAAACGGTCAGGAATGTCTCCCGCCCGAAAAAATCAGCGCTGAAATCGACCTTGCCATCGGGCGTGCGCTTCAGGTTAGCGAGGTCGAGCGTGGAGACTCGAAAGAGCGCGCCCGCGCCTTCCGCATCCGCCCCCGTGATGATCGGGGTATTCACCCACAGAAAGCCGTGCTCGCTGAAGAACCGGTGGATCGCCTGCGCCACCGTGTGCCGTACCCGCGTCGCGGCGGCGATGACGTTCGTCCGCGGCCGCAAGTGCGCGACCTCGCGGAGGAATTCGAGCGAATGCGGCTTCGGCTGGATCGGGTAGTGATCGGGATCCTCGACCCAGCCGATGACGCGCACGGCGCTCGCCTGCATCTCGAAGGGCTGCCCCTTGGCCGGCGAGGGGACGATCGTACCCGTCGCCTCCACCGCACAGCCCGCCGTGAGGCGCATCACTTCGCCCGTGTAGTTGGCGAGGGTATTGGGCGCAACTACTTGAACCGGATGGAAAGACGAGCCGTCGGAAAGGTGGATGAAAGAAATCCCGGCCTTCGAGTCGCGCCGCGTGCGCACCCAGCCGCGGATCGTGACGGCGCTGTCCTTCGGGGCGCGCCCGGCAAGGATGTCGCGCATCGAAATTTCATTTCTCATCATCTATACTCGGCGCCTGGGGAAGCAGGTCGCATGGGGAACAATGGACTGACGGTGTACGGGCGCGCGTTACGGCGCGCGGCCGACATCATAGGCGGAAAGGAAGCGCTGCGCGCAGCGCT